>WNFD01007410.1_pt1 | contig 10887 bp, 16 predicted proteins | sample 5400491 | NCBI WGS metagenome assembly WNFD01 (sample SAMN13153343, study PRJNA577476) | soil metagenome | isolation source: 120 cm saprolite under Douglas fir tree site 2 hole 2 replicate 2 | place: USA:California | collected 2015-04-18 | reverse complement strand
GGTTGGCATCTCCCGAGGGATACCACCTCCATTAGCTGTGCCAGTCTGAAGCAACTCGACAATCGCAGCCTGCTCCGACTCGAACAATTCAGCGGCCCTCTTCAGTCCTGCCAGTCGTTTGTTTAACGCCTCGACCTGCTGATTATGCGATTGGATTTCTTTCTCGACCGTAGCGGTCTCGTCGCGCAGCCGTTTGTGAAATGCATCTATAGAATTCATGTCGGAATTGTCCTCAAGAAAACAGGTGTCCAGGTAAATGCCCAGTATTCCAGGAATCGATCCTTCACCTCAAAGTGGCACTTTTTTCAACTATTTTGAAGAATAAGAATTGCTACGATGTGGCGTAGGGTTACTTCCCCGGAATGGGTTTCTGCTATCAACTTCAGACCGCCGCTCAATGTCTAGACTAAAACAAGAGTGGCAAAGTTAATGTATCGGCCGATCGGCTCGACATTAATCTGCTAGAGAAGTTGCTTTCGCTGAGCTGAGCCGGCGGCTTACGCTCTGCGGCCCCTACGGATCCGGGCGAAGTCTTCGCTACAGCGTTGTCCGAGATGACGTCTTCCCTACGTCCATTTGACCGTGCTTTGGACAGAGCGGTGCCCCGGCCAAGTCGAGCCATCTGCGCCTGGTATGAACAGTATAGCCGCAATCGCTACAGGCGTACTTGATCTGACCAGAGTGCGGTCTTTTACGTCGGGAATGGCTGCTGGCGCCAACGGCCAACTGAAGTCTGCCGTGTGGAAGCGGGCCTGCTCCTTCCAGTATCGGCCGCAAGGTCTTCTCGAATTCGGGCCCGGCCGTCGTCGCCGCCATTTGTCCTGTCAGGCCTATACCCTTGGCAACTCGCCGGAACGCCTTGCCGTGGCGCGCGGCAACGCCGACCGCAGCGTGTACCAGTTCATGGCCCAGGATCGCCGCGACTTGCATCGGCATCAGGTCCTTAGACTCGCTCAGATCGGGCCGGATGAAGATCTCAAAATGCCGATCCTCGCTACACTAATTATCCCAGCACTCGCCTATGTTCCTGCTGCGCCGGCCGCTTGAGGTAAATCCAATGGCAATACGCAACTGGGCCGGCAGCGGAGCGCCTAAATTGTTCGAACATGGGCGCCATGCGCTGGGCAACATAGTTCAACCAGGCTTCGCGGGTTTGGTGCAGTTGAGCCTCCATGACCAGCCCCCAGATCAGCTATGAGGACATGATTAGACATCTCGCCCTCGGCGAGGCTGAGGAGCGCGCTTTAAGCCTGGCACCCTGGTGACTTGGCCAGGATTAGAGGGGGTTTCGCTTTCGCCTGCAGGAGCCGGCTAGCGGGCGCCGAGTACGGAGTCTTTCAGTGCCTTTGCAGGCGTAAAGCGGAGCCGGGTTCGCGCCGGAATCTTGATCTGCTCGCCAGTGGCGGGGTTGCGGCCCATACGCGCCTTGAGCTTGCGCTTACGGAACACGCCGAGACCCGCCAGGCGCAGCAAGCCCTCTTTTTTGAGCTGACGGGTTACCAACTCGTTGAGCTCGTCGAGTGCGGACTTTGCCTGGCGCTTGCTGATGCCGATCTTGTCGGCTAGGTAGGCCGTCATTTGCGTCTGCGTCATCCTCCACCTCCCACACACCCTGTCAATACTGAACAACATGAATGACTGCAACGCGAAGTGCAAGATAGGCTTGGGTTCAACGGCCTCGACGCTGTATACGAGTTTGAATCGAACGGCACTGCTTCTGTGATTGATTTGCGGTTAAGCCGCTTTCAGCGATGCGGTGCGAGGCCCTCGCCTCGGCCGTGTTTCTAACGCGATAATGTAGAGGATTGTATCCGAAGTGCTCAGGTCGATAGGACATCGGAGGCGTCTGATTCCCGCAATTACGCTCCGGTGTGAGCCTGAGCATTTCGGATACAATTCATTGCACTAAGCCGGCTGGCTATGGGGATTCAATTGATGTGATCTCGCAACTGGAGGCACATTCGAGATGTTGTGAGAGTCGTGGGCGAAGGGTTTGTTGGGCACGCTCGGTTCAATGCTGGCCTCCTGGGCGCACCTGAGCGAGCCGATCTGAATCCGGAGACAGGGGTCCCCATCGATCTCGCGAGTCGCTTGTGGGCAGGCTATCCGGGTCATTCGCTGCTTCAGGAGGTGTCCGTTTCAAGAACGGCAACGACCAACGGAGAGACGTGGCTGGCGACCATCGGCGCCTCAGGGAGAAGAATCTCGACCAGCCTCAAGCGTCCTACCTTACACACCGGGCAGCGATCAATCGGCTTGGCTTCCTGCTCGGTCGTGAGCGAATCATCTCGCGGATTGGAGCCTTGCGGTTTGGTCGGTAGTGCCACGTCCAGCAGCTTACGACATAGCGAGATTTTCTGGCGGCGACAGCGATTGGCGAGAAAGCCGAAGTGACGGATCCTGACAAGGCCTTTGGGTAGTACATGCAGCAGGAAGCGACGGATGAATTCGGTCGCCTGCAGTGTCATCATCGCGGGCTGGTTTCCGTGCGCGTAGTCCTTCCAGCGAAAGGTCACTGAGCCGTTCTGAAGGGCAACCAGGCGCCGGTTGGAGATAGCCACGCGGTGGGTATAACGCGCCAGGTACTTCAGGACTTGCTGCGGTCCTCCAAACGGCGGTTTGGCGTAGACTACCCACTCGCTCCGCACAATCTCGTTCAGCCAGCTGAAGAAGTTGCTGTTTTTCGCAAGAGGTTGCAGCTTGCCATGGAAGCGCAGCTTCGCTTGATGAAAAGCTCGCTTCAGCAAGCTGGCGAACTTGGTGCGGAAGAGCCGACTCAGCACTTTCACAGGGAAAAGGAACTGCCGGCGGCACCCAATCCAACGCGAATCGTCGTCAGAGATTCCGCCCCCAGGGACAACGCAATGGAGGTGCGGATGATGGTGAAGGTTCTGTCCCCAGGTATGAAGCACTGCCAAAAAACCGATGCGGGCGCCCAGGTGTTTTGGATCGGCGGCAATTTGTAACAAGGTCTCGGACGTGGCCCTGAACAGGATGCCGTAAAGCACCCGCTGGTTCTGTAGGGCCAATGGGGCGAGCGACTGAGGTAGCGTGAACACCACATGAAAGTATTCAACCGGCAGGAGTTCGTCGGCGCGCTGCTCGAGCCATGCTGCCCTGTTGGCGCTCCCGCACTTCGGGCAATGGCGATTGCGGCAGGAGCAATAGGAGATCGTTCGATGGCCGCACTCGTCGCATTGCTCGACGTGGCCACCGAGGGCCGCGGTCCGGCAGAGCGAAATATCCCTGAGCGCTTTTTTCTGTTGAGTGGTGAGTGAATCTACAAACGTAGTCAGAAAAGCCGGACCGTGGACGCGAAAAATATCGGCTAGCTCCAGCGCCGGCGCCGTCATGAAGCTGGAATCGGCTCAACCGGATAGCACAGTCGATCCAGGGGGCTGACGGTAGAACGTACCGCCAGGTTAGAAACATGGAGATGGCTGTAGTCTTCAGGTTGCGATGCCCATCAGAATCTGAATGCGGCGCAGATCGGTTCCGTCTTCCAGGAGATGGGTGGCGGAGCAGTGCCGCAACGTGTGGGGCGATACCCGTTTAGACAGATGCGCGCTAGCGCGCGCCTGATCACAAATATGCCAGACGGTTGTTTGTATGATCGGGCGCTGCGGATTTCGTCCAGGGAAGAGCCAGGTCCTAGGCCGGTAACGCTTCCAGTAGATCCGAAGCAGCTCAAGCAATTTCGGCGAGAGCATCACCTGGCGATCTCTATGGCCCTTTCCCTGACGGACGCAGATTAGCTGGCGTTGGCTGTCGATGTCCGTCACCTGCAGGTTGATGAGTTCCGAAACCCGCAGTCCGGCGGCATACATTAGCTCTCAGATCGTGATAGGGATGCTCCCAGCCCGTTGCTGGTTGGGAAATGCGCTGTCCAAGCTGCAATAGCGAGAATCAGCCGACCGCAAAATTTTGCGTCGAATGCGGGGCTGCCTGCCAAACTCCTTGCTCGAAGTGTGGCTTTAAAAATCCGCCGGCAGCAAGATTCTGCCAGGAATGCGGCGTGTCCCTTAAGTCGGTGGCGGCGTCTCAGGTTGCAGCTCCGCCGACTACTTTGGGCAGGCCGCCGTAGTGACGGATCCTGACCAGACCTTTGGGGAGCCCTCTTCGAGATTGAAGTCGCCTGAAATCGAGCGGCTGCGCTGCAGGTTGATCAGCGCATGCGTGAGCGTGAGATCGTTCTCGCGGATATAGTCGTAGTAGCGCCGAAGATTTTCGCCGAACTCGGGGCGGCATTGCGCGAAATACTCCGCCGCGCCGGCCCATGCGGCGAACGTAACGTTCATGAAGTCTGGCGACCGGCCCATCATTCCGCAAGTGGTGCGCGCCCAGTTGAGCATCATCACTCGCCGGGCTTCGAGTTCTTCCTTGGTGCGCGGGATGATGAATGACAGACCGACGCGATCACCGCTAGTGGGTGAGATATATGTCATCTCACGCCCGACCTTCGCGTCGTGCTGCATGTCAGAGAGCGATGCGATCGCGCGCACGCCCCCGGCCAACCCCGGCTGCGTGGTGACGTCCTTGACGCGCTCGCCGCGCAGCCACACTTCGCGCCGCTGTTCGCGCAAGCCTTCGATATACTGGCGGCCAGTCCGCGCCGGCATTGCCCAATGCTCCTTAGCTGGCTCTGTGCGCGGCGTCAGCATCCCAGGGGCCGGGAAAGCGTCCGAGCGTCAAAATGTCCCGCGCGAAAATCTGCTCCTTGCGCGGCCATTCGCTGGGCGGCAACTCGTAGGACACCTCGATTCCATTGCCGTCGGGATCGCTGAAGTAGATCCCGATTGAGATGCCGTGGTCGGAGACATTCTTGATAGCGATGCCTCGGTCCTTCAATCGCTGGTAGAGTTCCTTGAGGTCGTCGAGACTGTGCATCATCCAAGCCATGTGGTTGAGTCCGACCTCCCCCGGCTGCTGGCCGGGTGCGTCGTCGCCGACCTCGATCAACGCCACCTCGTGCGACTTGTCGAGGTCGGCCGACATGAATGCGGCCCTGCCGGGATAGAAGGCATAGGTATGCAGGCCGAGCAGGTCGCTGTACCACTTGTGGGAGCGCTCGACGTTGCGCACATAGATGTTGACATGACCCAGATGCTTCGGCTGGTAACTCATCGGTTTTCCTCCGGTCAGGCCATCCGCCAGCGATCATCCGGCTTCGTTCAAATGATTGTCAACGACAGCGGTTTCGCGCAGGCGAGAGCGAAGAGCTCCGCGGGGCAAAGTGAGGAAGCGGGTACGTGCTGCTCAATCACAGTTCTAGGGTAATACGATCGAGCAATTGTGCTGCGTTAACAACGCGGATGGCTCCGCACGCCCGTGGCGGGAAATGCCGCTTGTTGCCGGTTACGATGAAATCGACACTCGCGGCTTTGGCGCACGCCAGAAACTTGTCGTCCCCTGGATCCGGCAAACTGGAAGCGAGCGGCTCGGGTTTCTCGATCTCCTCGCCCTGACTTCGTAGCAGAGCGATGAGCGCGTTGATTTCATCAAGCGCGACGCCGAATTTCGGTCGAGCCAAGACTTCAGCGTATTCGCCGAGGATTTCCTCGGAAAAAGAAGGCTTAACCAACCCCTGTCGGATGGCCAGCAGGATCAATGCTTCGTTGCCCGTAGGTGCGATGAGAGCCGAGACCAATACGTTGGTATCGACGACGGCGCGGATCACTTCGTCTCGGGACGGTGGGCGCTCTTTTTCTCGCGACGGTAGGCCGCGATTTCAGCATCAATTTCTGCCGAGGTCAGCTTGTCGACGCCGCGCCGCTTGGCGCCGCGCCAGGCTTTCTCTAACCAGTCCGGTGGAGGGGAGGCTGTGCGGATAAAATCCCGGACGCTCATGATGACAACGGCGGGTTCACCGCGGCGCTCGACGACAAAACGCTCATTGTGCTCGACGGCACGATCCATAATCTGGCCGAACTGGGTGCGCGCTACATGAGCATCGATCCGGCGGTCCATGGGCTTAATTCTGTACATCCATCAATTGATGCATCAAATGATATACAAGTTGCTGCGCCTAGTCGAGGAATGCTGTCACTTTCCCGATTATTTGTCGTAGAAACTTCCAGCATATTTGGCGTACTCTCCAGCCATTTATGGACGGATTGTTCGGGCGTACCGGAATCAGTCCGGTAGCTCGCGCTGAATCGTATCGTTTGCTCCAGCCGTACTTACCAGGAGGAATAGAATGAGAGCTCGAATTCCTCTCGTCTTTGCAATGATAACGCTTACCGCCGTGTTTACGGTTTTTATGGTCGGAGCATCGCGCAGTTCCCAGGCATCGACTGCGAAAGAGGCAGCCGACCGGGTGCCGCTCTACTCTGGGCTGGGCCCAGTTCATCACCAGGTGACCACGGTTTCGACACTGGCGCAGAATTACTTCGATCAGGGACTAGCTTTCACTTATGGATTCAATCATTTCGAAGCTCAGCGCTCATTCCAGCAGGCCGCCAGCATGGATCGGCAGATGGCGATGGCGTACTGGGGAATCGCGCTCGTGCTCGGTCCAAATTACAACTTGCCTCAAGATCAGAAGAGCGGAAAGCGAGCATTTGAAGCCATCAAACGCGCTCAATCGCTTGAACAGGGCGGCGCTCCGGAAGAACGCGACCTCATTGATGCGCTAGCCCAGCGTTACGGTCGCGACGGTAAAGGAAGCCCAGCGCTGGACCAGGCGTACGCGACAGCCATGCGCGAGGTTGCCCATCGCTATCCCGACGATCTCGACGTGCAGACATTGTTTGCCGAAGCGCTCATGGATCTGCATCCTTGGCAGCTCTGGAGCAAGGACGGGAAACCCGGACCCGATACATTAGAGATCGTGACGACGCTCGAGGCGGTGCTGAAAAAGAACCCCCGTCATGTTGGCGCTAACCATTACTACATTCACGCGGTAGAGGCATCCTCGGATCCTTCACGCGCGATGCCGAGTGCTGACCGCCTTGGCGCCTTGACGCCAGCATCGGGACACCTCGTTCATATGCCTGCGCACATCTACATTCGCACCGGGCGCTTCCATGATTCGGCGCGGGTCAACGCCCAGGCGATCAAGACCGACGAGGCGTTCTTCGCCAAAAGCAAAGAAGGTGGCGTCTATCCATTCATGTATTACACGCACAACATTCACTTTTTGTGCGTCTCGGAAATGATCGAGGGCAGGCGTCGCGACGCACTCAGGGACGCGCGTTTGTTGGAGACCAAGGTACCGCTTAATGAAGTGCGTGAAATGCCCTGGGCGGAGTTTCTGTTGCCGATGCCCTACTTGGTCGAGGCGCGATTCGGCCAGTGGGACCCGATCCTCACGGAACCGGCGCCGCCGAACGATATGCCGTTCGCAACAGCAATGTGGCATTACGCCCGTGGGCTCGCGCTGAGCGCGCAGGGCAGGCGCGCTGAGGCGGCGCGAGAAGAGAGCACAGTTGCTGGCATCACGGCTGCAATTCCACCCGATCGGCCACTCGGCACGAGCAATCATGCCAAGAACGTAGCGGAAGTGGCCCAGGAGGTGTTGGCCGGTGAAATTGCGTCGGCAGCCGGTGATCGCACAGCCGCCATTGAGAAATTCACCCGAGCGGTGAGTCTCGAAGACTCCTTGATCTATGAAGAACCGCCAATCTGGTATGCGCCGGTGCGGGAGCGACTCGCCGGTGAGTTTCTCGCAGCAGGGCGACCGCAAGAGGCGCTGACGGTCTATCGAGAAGACCTCAGAATTAATCCGGGCAATCCACGATCGCTTTATGGACTGACGCTGACCCTGGAAGCGCTGGGCCGGGCTGACGAGGCTGCTGCACAGGACCGCGAGTTCCGGCGGGTATGGCGTTACGCCGATAGTCAGCCGACTCCGCTAGTCATTGCCGTAAACGACAATCCGTAGTCTCTTGGTAGCGGAACGGCGTAAGGTCGGTTGGTTTCAGCCGGCCCACAGAATGCGCCAAATAGCAGGGGAAGATCTACGCCAATAAGCGGGGAAAGTGACACCCTGCCCGCCATCGTTCTCCACTTTTATACTGCATAACCTGCATCATCCAGCCCGAGGTGATGATCCTCGCACCAGTCGAAGCGCATACGCCATCCGGGTGTTACGGTTACGGATGGTCGCGGTAAAGAATTCGATATCGAGCCGATCGCCATCGCCGCATACATCGAGGAGCTCGGCACCGATATTGCCAAGCCGAGCGTCAAACAGCATCTGGCCGCGATCCGTCAGCTGTTCGATTACCTGGTAACCGGAGGCATCCTGGTGTCCACGCCGGCCGGCTCCGTGCGCGGCCCCAAGTACGTGGTCATGCGCGGCAAGACGCCAGTGCTCTCCGGCGACGAGATGCGCCAGTTGCTGGACTCGATCGACACCAGCGAACTCATCGGCCTGCGCGACCGCGCTGCTCGGGCTGATGGGTTACACTTTCGCTCGCGTCACTGCGGTCGTCACCCTTCGGGTGGAGGATTATTTTCAGCAGGGCCGGCGTTCCTGGTTGAGACTCCACGAAAAAGGCGGCAAACGGCATGAGGTGCCTTGCCATCACAGCCTCGACGAATATCTTGACGCTTGGATCGCTGCCGCCGGCATTGGCGGGGATAAAAAGGGGCCGCTATTCCGGAGCTTCAAAAAGGGCGACAAGCTAACCACCAATCAGAGCACGCGTAGCGACGTCCTATACATGATCAAGCGCCGGGCCAAGGGAGCCGCCTCCCCTACTCTACCTGCTGCCATACTTTTCGAGCGACCGGAATTACTGCCTATCTGCAAAACGGCGGCACGCTAGAACGCGCGCAGCAAATCGCCGCACATCAATCGCCCCGTACCACGAAGCTCTATGATCGCACTAAGGATGAGATTTCGCTGCGATGAGGTCGAGCGGATCAAGTTCTGAAGTAATGGTTTTATTTCTTTCCGCGCCTCTTCGATGTGCGGGCCAAAAATACGTGCGTAAGAATAGAACTCGATTCCGCCGCCGATCCCGGGCCGCAAATCAACTCAATGCGCTTCGCGAACCGCGTTGGGGAGCAGTCGTGAAGGCTCGACAGCAGGCATGCGGTCTCTGATCGTGCGTTATTTTCAATTCAAGTCACAGACAGCATTAACGAGCTAGTGACACGAGTCCTAACGTCCTCGCCCCTGCTCTGACTCCTTCTCGCGACGTTCCCTTTAGGCGATATGAGGGAATCAGGTTGACCGGGAGGGCTGAACAGCACTGATGCCGCCATGGCGGTCTTGGCATCAAGAGGACGCGGTTCCAGGGCCACAGCCTTCCGACAGGTGCCGGGATCAGACCACGAAAGCTTGAGCGCGACGCGACCGACCATCAGGTTGCTTTTCGTTCTTCGTGCGATACGAGCTTCTGAGAGTCCGAAGACCATTCGTCGAACATACTGTAGCCCACCGCCAGGAGCGTAGGTCCGAGGAAGAGTCCGATCAGTCCGAAAGCCATCGCACCGCCAAGCACACCGAGTATAACCAGGACCAGCGGCGTGTCACTCCCGCCACGGGCGATCAAAAACGGCCGCACGACATTATCGAGGTTGCCCACGATCACAATCCATACCGCAATGAAGATTGCCCACTCGGTTGAGCCGCGATGATATAGCCAGAATACGGCCGGCGCCGCCACGAGCAGCGGACCCCCCGGAATCACCGCAATAACGAAAGTGAAGAACCCCAACAGCGCCGCGCCAGGAACTCCGGCGATCATGAAACCGGCACCAGCCAGCACACCCTGAAGCAGCGCTGTGCCGAGAACGCCATAGACCACCGCGCGCATCGTTGTGCTAGCGACGTCCAGCAGATGGCTTCCTTGTGTGCCGCCGATGCGATTAATTGTGGACATCAACCGGTCGGCTGCCGCTTCTCCGCTACGATAAAAGAGGAAGACCATCAACAGGCTGAGAACTATCTGAAAGACCCCCGCGCCCAAGACGCGTCCGCTGCCCAGTACTGCTTTTTGTACGGTGGGCAGCCACTTGACGATTTCCGAGAATCGATTAGCACTGCTCTCGCTTAGCAGATTCCAATAGGCCGCCAGCCGGCTACCTACGAGCGGGAGCGAGGTAACCCAGGCCGGCGGTGCGGCTGGTCCCTCATGAATAAACTTGCGTGTTGCATCGATAATCTCGGCTACGTTGCCCGAGAGTCGGCTCACGAGAATGGCCACGGGAGCAATGATGATTGCCGACAACGCTAGGGTTGCTAGCGATGCCGCCATCGTTTGTCGCCCACGCAACTTGGCCTTCAGACGGGTAAACAGCGGCCAAGTGGTGAAGCAGAGAATTGCGGCCCACAACGCTGCGGAAATGAACGGACGGAGAATCAGCAGGCAGGCAAGAGCTAGTACCGCGACCGCGGCGGCGCCGATCCATCCTTCGACTATGCTACGAGTTCGTTCGACGTCGCTCACGTGGTCATAAGTCCGATTCAATCTCCCACAGTCGCCGGCAACTTAATCTGCGAGCAGGAGGTTCTGCCAGGGTTATGTGGATATAGGAGTCGTGCCGAGCGTGAAGGGCCGCCATTTCCATTCGCCGGGTGGCAGCTGGGCGAGCTCCGATTGTCCGACGTTCAAGGTTATCCCGTGATACTCGAAAACACGGCAACCACGTTCGGGACCGGAGGCGTGAGCTTCGGGACATGTACAGTTGGGATACTCGCAGTTTACCACCTCCGTGAAGAAGTCGGCGGTCATGAACCAGTCTCCAATCAAAGCCGAGCAGAAAGGGCATGAGGCGGCAAAGTATCTGCCTTGGAGGGTTTTGCTGTAGCGCCTTGAGACGAGGGTGACACTCGAATCTTTTCGGCGCAACTGTTCGACTAGAGCGGTCACCGCGTCAGTGTCGGAAATCTCCGCCAGCGGAATCACGTTGTCATTGAGGACGTATCCCCGGACG
>WNFD01021410.1_pt1 | contig 10888 bp, 7 predicted proteins | sample 5400491 | NCBI WGS metagenome assembly WNFD01 (sample SAMN13153343, study PRJNA577476) | soil metagenome | isolation source: 120 cm saprolite under Douglas fir tree site 2 hole 2 replicate 2 | place: USA:California | collected 2015-04-18 | reverse complement strand
CATAGTAGAGGAACGGGCCCGAGAAGCTTTGCCACCACGCTGCGAGCACCGGCTCAAGCGCGCCGCTCGCCAGTGCCGACGCGAGATATTCCTCAAAGCTGCTGATGATGCCGAGCCCGGCGATGGCGGCGCTGATCTCCATATCCATGCTCGTCGCCACCAGCGGCCCTCTCGGGATGATCCGCACGATCTCGCCGGCGCGCTCGAATTCCCACGGCGGCGTGACGCCGCTGGCGAAGCGATGGCGAATGCAGGCATGGCCGAGCAGGTCCCTAGGATGCGCCGGCCTGCCATGCGCCGCCAGATAGGACGGTGCCGCCGCGGTGACGAAACGCTGCACGCGCGGACCGAGCGGCACCGCGATCATGTCCTGCTCCAGCCGTTCGTCATAGCGAACGCCGGCATCGAAACCCGCCGCCAGCACGTCGATGAAGCTGTCGTCGCTGACGACTTCGAGCGTGATCCCCGGATATGCCTTGAGAAACCCCGCGACGATCGGCGGCAGGATCAGCCGTGCCACGATCGACGGCACGTTGAGCCGCAGCGTGCCGGTCGGGCTGTCGCGAAAGCCGTTGACCACATCGAGCGCGGCCGCGACCTCGCCGAGCGCGGGAACCAGGCGCTCGAGCAGCCGTGCGCCTGCCTCGGTCGGCGTCACGCTGCGCGTCGTGCGATTCAAGAGGCGCACGCCGAACCGCGCCTCCAGCCGGCGGACCGCCTCGCTCAGCGTCGAGGCGGAGACGCCGCGCAAAATCGCCGCGCCGCGGAAGCTGCGCTGGCGCGCGACCGCAGCGAAGGCATCGAGATCCGCAAGGTCCTGCTCCGCCATTGTACGATATTCCGTACAGCCCGCGCCGTTGATGACGGATTATCGCACGAAGCGCCAGCCTTCATATAGGGCGGCAGCCAAGAGCGACATCAGGCGGCTATCGCCGCCCGACCTCACGGAGGATTTGACATGCTACAGCGTCGTCTCGGGACAAGCGGTCCCACGGTTTCCGCCATCGGCCTCGGCTGCATGGGCATGTCGGGCATGTACGGCCCGGCCGATCGCAAGGAGAGCATCGCCACCATCCACGCCGCGCTCGATGCCGGGATCACCCTCTTCGACACTGGCGACTTCTACGGCATGGGCCACAACGAGATGCTGATCGGCGAGGCGCTGAAGGGCGTGGCGCGCGATCGCTTCCTGGTCAGCGTCAAGTTCGGCGCGTTGCGCGATCCCGCCGGCGGCTGGTTGGGTTACGATGCGCGGCCGCAAGCGGTGAAGAACTTCCTCGCCTATTCGCTGCAGCGCCTCGGCCTCGACCACATCGACATCTACCGGCCGTCGCGCCTCGACCCGCTGGTGCCGATCGAGGACACGGTGGGCGCCATCGCCGATCTGGTGAAGGCGGGCTATGTGCGCCATATCGGCCTCTCCGAGGTCGGCGCCGAGATGATCCGCCGCGCCGCCGCCGTGCATGCGATCAGCGACCTGCAGATCGAATATTCGCTGATCTCGCGCGGCATCGAGGCGGCGATCCTGCCGACCATCCGCACGCTCGGCATCGGCGTCACCGCCTATGGCGTGCTGTCGCGCGGCCTCATCGGCGGGCATTGGCGTAAGGACGCATCAGGTGCGAACGACTTCCGAACCCATAGCCCGCGCTTCCAGGGCGAGAACGTCGAGCGCAACCTGGCCTTGGTGGAGGCGCTGCGCAAAGTTGCCGAGCGGCTCGGGGCCAGCGTGGCGCAGGTGGCGATCGCCTGGGTCGCCGCCCAGGGGCACGACATCGTGCCGCTGGTCGGCGCCCGCCGCCGCGACCGGCTGGCGGAAGCGCTCGGTGCCCTCGACCTCACGCTGAGCGCCGCCGACCTCGCCGCCATCGAACGCGCGGTGCCCAAGGACGCCGCCGCCGGCGCCCGCTACCCCGCCGCGGCGATGGCCGATCTCGATAGCGAGAAAGGGTGAAATGTGCGGCCGAACGGCTTGCCGGGACGCGGCGTCGACCGATCCGCTCAGCGCCTGTGAATGAATTGAAATCGCGCAGCCGCCATGTCTCCTGCCGATTGGACCTAGGCCGCGGTGCGAGCGCTCAGCACGGTCTTGGGCTCGAGATAGGCTTCCAGGCCAAACACGCCGTTTTCCCGACCGAGGCCGGATTGCTTGACCCCGCCGAAAGGGGCGAGGGGTTCGTGCGGCGCGCCGTTGATGACCACGCGGCCCGATTGCAGCCGCGCCGCGACCCGATCGGCGTGGGCCTGGTCCGACGAGAAGACATAGGCCGAGAGGCCATAGGTGGTGTCGTTGGCGATGGCGACGGCTTCGTCCTCCGTCCGGTAGGTCAGGATCGAGAGGACGGGACCGAAGATCTCCTCGCGCGCGATCACCATGTCGTTGGTGACGCCGGTGAAGACCGTCGGCTTGACGAAATAGCCCCCGAGCCCGTCCGGATGACCCTCGCCGCCGACGAGCAGCGTCGCACCTTCTTCCACACCCAGCCGTATGTAGCGCTGGACGCGCTCGTACTGGGTCTGGCTGACCATCGGCCCAACGGCGGTGTCGGCGTCGCGGGGATCGCCGACCTTCACCTTGGCCACGCCCGCCGTCAGCAGCTCTTCCAACGCCGCGCGGCGGCCTTCCGAGACCAGGATGCGGGTTCCGGCGATGCAGGCCTGGCCGCTGTTCATGAAGCCCGCCTCGAGCACCGCGGGGATGACGGCAGGGAGATCGGCGTCATCAAGGATCAGGGTCGGCGACTTGCCGCCGAGCTCCAGGGTGACGCGCTTCAGGGTGTCTGCGCTGGCGCGCACGATCGCTTTGCCGACGACCGTCGAACCCGTGAATGAAATCTTGGCCACGTCGGGATGCGACGTCAGCTCCGCGCCCACCACGTCCCCGCGCCCGTTGACGATGTTGAACACGCCTGCTGGCAGGCCCGCCGCATGCAGGCGTTCGACGACCATTTCGGTCTGCAGCGCGCTCATCTCGCTGGGCTTGATCACCGCCGTGCAGCCCGCCGCCAACGCATAGGCCAGCTTGTTGCAGATGAAGCCCGCGTTGCTGTTCCAAGGCGTGATCAGGCCGACGACGCCCACCGGCTCCATCACGACATCGGCCGCGCCGATGCGCCGCTCGAACGCGAACGACTCCAGCGTCGAGGCGGCGGCAAGGAAGGCGTCCGCCGCGTAGCGGGCCATCCACGCCGCCCGGCGGGACGGCGCGCCGTACTCTTCGATGATGGCGTCGGTCAGCCGCCCTAAGCTCTCCTGCATCGTGTCGTGCAATTTGCGCAGCAGCGTGATGCGCTCGCCCTTCGTCGTTCGCGCATAGGCCGGCAGGGCGCGCTTGGCCGCCGCGATCGCGCGCCCTGCGTCTTCTTGGTCGCCAAGCCGGACCTGGCCGATCACCTCGCCCGTGGCGGGGTTGTGAAGATCGAACATCTCGCGGCCATGCGGCTCGACGAAATGGCCGTCGACGTAGATGTGGTCAATCCGGCGCATCGTCATCTCCCGCTGTCCAACTGCCACTGAGATGGGCTCGCGCAGATCCCACATAAGCTGGATAATTATGGATGAACTGATGCGGAGATCGGGACAATGCACCAGGGCCGGCTCATCGAACTCGAAGCAGTCGTCGCCGTCGCCAGACGCCGGAGTTTTCGCGCGGCGGCGGCCGAGATCGGCCTGTCGACGACCGCCCTCAGCCAGGCGGTCGCGGAGCTGGAAGGGCGCCTTGGCGTCCGGCTGTTCAACCGCACGACGCGCAGCGTGGCGCCGACCGCCGCCGGGGAACAGTTCGTGGCCCAGGTGGCGCCGGCGCTGGGCGTCATCCGCGAGTCCATGGAGGCAGTCAATCAACACCGAACATCGCCCGCCGGCCTTCTACGCCTGAACATTTCGGCCGGGGCGGCCCGCCAGATTCTATCCCCCATCATTTTCGAGTATCTGCGCCGGTATCCCGAAATGGCGGTCGACATCGTCACGGAAGGCCGGCTGGTCGACATCGTCAAAGACGGTTTCGACGCGGGCGTCCGGTTGGCCGAGAGCGTTCCCGGCGACATGATCGCCGTCGCGCTTGGACCCGAGCAACGCCTCATCGTCGTCGGATCTCCCGCCTATCTCAAGGGTCGTGCGCTGCCGGAAACACCGCACGACCTGCGCACGCACGACTGCATCCGCACCCGGATGCCGAGCGGCGTCATCTACCGCTGGGAATTCGAGCGTCGGGGCGAGAGGGTGGTTGTCGATGTCTCGGGGCGGCTGACCTTGGATGAAACCGATCTCATGCATGAAGCCGCGCTGGCCGGCCTCGGACTGTCGTACCTCTCGGCGTGGCGGGCTGCTGCGGACGTGGCGGCGGGGCGGCTGGTCCAGGTGCTCGCCGACTGGACACCGCCGTTTCCGGGGCTCTGCCTCTATTATCCCGGTCGGCGCCACGTTCCCTGGGGTCTTCGCGCGCTGGTCGACCTCATTCGCGAGCTGAAGGCTGCGCCGGAGCAGGCCTTGCCTCAGAAAGCATGACGCGTGCAGGCGAGCTCGGAGCGTGGTCAAAATCTGCATCGCCATCGATCCGCAAGGTCGGCTCCCCGCACTCATCGGCAATAGCGGTCACCAGCTGGCTCGTCCGGCTTAGGCGAGGAGATCAAGACCTCTATTGTGTTCGTGAACGAACCCAATCTACTTTGCCGGACACGGGCCGCAGCAACGTTGCGACGTATGCCTTGGCTAGCAGCTTGCGCACTCCGCGCATTGACCGCGCGCGACCGATTGCGCGATATCGCCGGTAATGTACCCCGTCTGACTCCGCTGCAAACGCGGCCAAGGCGACACCCGAGAGCGCTGTGAAATCCACGGAGACGGCAATGGTCACAAGAATTCTGTTCACCGGAGGAACGGGCAAGGCGGGACGGCACGTGCTGCCCTGGCTGCTCGATCGGAAATACCAGATCCTGAATTTCGACCTGCAGCCGCTGCCCCATCCGGCCATTCCCACGTTGATCGGCGACATCACGGACGGCGCCCAAGTCTTCAATGCCATGACGACGCATTTTCGCAGTGCCGAGCTGAAGGCGGGCAAAGCTCCGGGTCCGGTCGACGCCGTCGTCCATTTCGCGGCCGTCCCGCGCATCCTGATCAATCCGGACAACGAGACATTTCGCGTCAACGTCATGGGCACCTACAACGTCATCGAAGCCGCGATGAAACTCGGCATCCGCAAGGTCGTGGTCGCCTCCAGCGAGACGACTTACGGCGTGTGCTTCGCCGAAGGCGACAAGGATTTCCGCGCCTTTCCTCTGGAGGAAGACTATGACGTCGACCCGATGGACAGTTACGGCCTCTCCAAGGTCGTGAACGAGCAGACCGCGCGGGCCTTCGCTTCCCGCTTCAACAGCGACATCTACGCTTTGCGCATCGCCAACGTGATCGAGCCGCACGAATATGGACGCTTCCCCGGCTTCGCCGCGGATCCCCCCTCGCGTAAGCGCAATGCCTGGAGTTATATCGATGCCCGCGATCTCGCCCAGATTGTGCATCTGTGCCTGCAAAAGGACGGGTTGGGGTTCCAGGTTTTCAACGCGGTCAACGACACGATCACGGCGGATCAACCCACGGCGGAATTTCTCGCCCGATGGTGCCCGACGGTTCCCGTGACTCGGCCGATCCTCGGCAGCGAGGCGCCACTGTCCAACCGCAAGGCGCGAGAAATGCTCGGCTTCAAGGAACAGCACAACTGGCGCGACGAAGTGAAGGCGCTCGCGTCGGCTGCGAAGCAATAAATTCGGCGCTGAAGGTCTTGCACATCGTCGGTTCCAACCCCGGTCGGCTTCGGCTAGCCTTCGCGCCACCAGAGGGAGGCGTGCCATGAGCTTGTCCGGCATTTTCGCGCGCATCGTCGCGCTGATCGGCGCCGCGGCGGTCGCGTGGCGGCGGCTGCAGGGCGGCGCGCACGAGCCGGCGGTGGGCAGCACGCCGGCAATCCCGGCGGCAAAGCCGCAGGGCAGCATTCCGACACTCAAGATGCCGACGGCCAGGGGGTGGGCGCAAGGGCAGATTCCGGTTGCGGCGCCCGGGCTCAAAGTCAATGCGTTTGCGACCGGTCTCAAGCACCCCCGCTGGATCCACGTGCTGCCCAATGGCGACGTCACCGTCGCCGAGGCCCTTCTCGTGCCCGAACGCATCAAGACCGTCTTCGTACGCCATGGTCAGCACGATGCGACGCGCCGCCGCCGTGGGCGTCAGCCCGAACCGCATCACGCTGTTGCGCGACGCGGATGGCGACGGCGTGGCCGAAACCCGGGAGGTGTTCCTGGAGGGACTGAACCAGCCTTTCGGCATGGCGCTCCTGGGCGATAATTTCTATGTCGGCAACACCGATGGCGTCGTTGCCTTCCCCTACGCGGCGGGCGCGACCCGCATCACGGCGCCGGGGCGCAAGCTGACCGAGTTCAAGCCCGGCGGGCATTGGACGCGGAGCCTCCTGCCGAGCCCCGATGGGCGGAAGCTCTTCGTCGGGGTCGGCTCGTTCAGCAATATCGGCGACAGCGGCATGGCGGTCGAGGAGGGCCGGGCGGCCATCTACGAGCTTGATCTGGCCAGCGGCGGGAGCCGCATCTTCGCCAGCGGTCTGCGCAACCCCGTGGGCCTGGCATGGGAGCCGCGGACCGGCGTGCTCTGGACGGTGGTCAACGAGCGCGACGGCCTGGGCGACGAGACGCCGCCCGACTATCTGACCGCGGTGCGCGACGGCGGCTTCTACGGCTGGCCCTACTGCTACTGGGGCCAGACGGTGGACGACCGGGTGCCGCAGGATCCGGCCGCGGTCGCCAAGGCCATAACGCCGGACTACGCGCTGGGCGGGCACACCGCGTCGCTCGGCCTCTGCTGGCTGCCCACCGGCACGCTGCCCGGCTTTCCGGAGGGCATGGCCATCGGGCAGCACGGCTCGTGGAACCGCAGCACGCTGAGCGGCTACAAGGTCGTCTTCGTGCCGTTCGCGAACGGGCGCCCGGACGGGCCGCCGCGCGATATTCTGACCGGGTTCCTCGCGCCGGACGAGCTTGTGTCCTATGGGCGACCGGTAGGGGTGACGATCGGCCCCGACAGCTCCGTGCTGGTGGCGGACGATGTGGGCGATGTGATCTGGCGCGTGACGGGCGAGCGGCAGCGCTGAGCGAGCTGCGAAGGTGTCGCGAAGCACCTACGAGTGCCCGTTTCATTCTCAAGGGCGCGTCGGTTTCTTCAATTCGTTAGAACCGGTTTCTTCAATTCGTTAGAATGAGACACGCCCTGCAACTGATTGCCCTGGGTAGCGGCCCAAGCCGGTAGCGAATGTCAGGTTTTGTTAAATTGGCACGTGGCAGAAGAACCGATTGGCGTCGTAACAGTCCGCTCGTCGGGGCCGAGCTGACCAGCTCATGCGGAACGTAAATCGACGCGGTTGACCCAAACGCGACATTCGGAAAACGCCGCCACGATCGAACCGTTGGCGGCGATGTCTCGTTGAGGCGTTCGAGAGCCATTAGGCTCACGCTGACTGCCCGCTTATCGAAGGGCGATTGACGAGCGATCGACAATCGCTAGCTGATTTCTAGCGCCGATAGCTGGTCGGTGTCGTAGCGGCTTCTCAATTCCGCGATGACATTGGCATCCGGGGGGCTGCCGCGCGCAGCCAGTTTCGCAAGCTCTTCAAAATAATGTTCATGACCGGGCGGCGATACGGTCATGAGCATCCTTGCCGGCTTTTCGCTGGCGTTACCGATGTTGTGAGGCACGCCCGGCGGAATGAACAGGTATGTTCCGGGCTTGGCGCGGACGAGTTGGTCGCCTACCTGCCACTCGCACTCGCCCTCCAGCACGTAGAAGGTTTCTTCCTGAACACGATGAACGTGGAGGCCGGTGAAAAAGCCGGCTGGCAGTGTCCAATCAAACATACACGTATGCTTGGAGTCCTCTCCGGTCACGAGGAACGCCATTGGGTGGCCGGCCAACGTGAGTTCTTTGCCCTCACCCGGCATTCGAATGACTGGCTTTGCGCTCATTATGCTCCTCCAAGGTTTGGCGCTTCGTCATGCGCAGCAACCGCTGCAACATGATCCCGCCGCACCCGAAGGTCGTTAATTCGTCCCGAAAATATTGCAAAATATTTGCGAATGGTACCCACTCAACCCAATGGCGACGATCCACACATTTGGCCCGTTCCGCCTCGACGCGGACGCCGAAATACTCTTTCGCGGTGCCGAACCGACCGTGCTGGGCCAGCGCGCGGTTGCGCTGCTTCGGCTACTTCTGGAGCGGGCGGGAGCACCGGTTTCCAAAGATGCACTGATCGAGGCCGCGTGGCCAGGACTTGCGATCGGGGACGGCAATCTGACGGTTCAAATCGCAGCGTTGCGTCGGGTTTTCGAGGAAGTAGCTGGAGGTGCGGCTTGGATTGAGACTTTGCCGCGCCGTGGCTACCGCTATGTCGGGCCGTTGGTCGCGACGGGTAATCCGCCCGCCGAAGCAAACCCGCAGACGTCACCGGCTCTTGCGTTGCCCGACAAGCCGTCCGTCGCGGTGCTTCCGTTTTCAAATTTGAGCGGCGACGCCGAGCAGGAATATTTCGCCGATGGCATGGTCGAAGACATCATCGCTGGATTATCACGCATCAAATGGCTGTTCGTCGTCGCGCGCAATTCGAGTCTCACCTATAAAGAGAAGGCTGTAGACGTGAAGCGCGTGGGTCGCGAACTCGGCGTGCGCTACCTGCTCCAAGGAAGCCTGCGTAAGGACAGCAATCGTGTCCGCGTCTCCGCGCAGATGATAGAGGCCGAGACTGGAGGCCATGTGTGGGCCGAGCGTTACGACCGTCCGCTCGATGACATTTTCGCGCTTCAAGACGAGATCACGCTATCGGTCGTCGGCGCGATAGAGCCGAGCCTGCGTCGGGCCGAAGTCGAGCGCGTCAAACGCATGCGGCCGGATAGCCTCGACGCCTATGATCTTGTCTTGCGGACTCAGCCCGACGTCTATTCCGGGATGCCGGAGCGCGTGACAAAGGCGCTGGTGCTTCTGGAACGCGCACTCGCGCTCGATGCTACTTATGCGCTGGCGCACGCGTTTGCCGCGATGTGCCATCATTGCCTCTTTCTGCGCGCCGGACTGCATGAAGAAAACCGAGCGACCTCGATGCGCCATGCTCAGGCTGCCATCGTGCATGGCCAGGACGATGCGCTCGCCCTGACCTTCGCCGGATTTTCCATCGGCATGGACGGGCACGATCATGCCGCCGCATTCGCCGCGTTCGAGGCAGCGCTCGCCGTCAGTCCCTCATCGGCCATTACCTATATCCTGGGCAGCGTCATTCTCGCATGGACCGGAGAAGCCGAGCGCGCGATCGAATGGGGCGAGCGGGCGATGCGCCTAAGCCCCTTCGATCCCTGGGCCTTTGCCGCTTTTCATTCGTTGACACTCGGGCATTTCCACTGCGGCCGCTACGAGGAGGCGGCCAATGCCGCCCACAAGGCCGTCCAATTCAATCCGGGCCACAGCATCTCCTATATGCTGCTGGCGGCGGCGCTCGCGAAGCTCGGGCGGCTCGAGGAAGCCCAGGCTGCCGCGGCGCGAGTTTTGGAATTGCAACCTGCGTTTCGGTACAGCCGGCAATTTTCCGGCGTGGATTGCGCGCCGGCGCTTGCCGCCTCTCTAAGCGAAGCGCTCCGCGCCACCGGGCTGCCGGAATGATAATTTACTATTCTTGCACACCCGAACCGCGGCGAACGTCTGCTTGTGGGCACGAAGCCGCAGTGTCACGAGCGCGCGGGCTGTTCCGCAGTCGGATGAAAAGCGGCCACGGCGCTGACATCGCCGAGAGGCCGCCTTTGCCCCGGGATCGGACAACAGAACGCCCCAGTGATGCGGCTCTCTGGTTGACGGCAGTCCATCGGACTTGGTTGTCATGAGGACGCCGCCGGGCGTAAATTTGCCTCGGCAATAGCCGATCGGCTCGGACCCCAGGGGGACGCCGGTCCGTGCGATGGCTTGGAAGAAGGCGTCCCCGTCCAGGGGAGGTCCGATGCTGCAGATCCTGCGCCTGGCGGCACTGGCCGCTACGTTGTGCTGGTCGACTGCTCTCGCTTCGGCCAACGTGATTACCGATTGGGACGAGAAGGCAGTTCCCGTCGTGCCCTTCGGCTCGGAGGGCGAGCGCGTCATGGCGATGGTCCACGTCGCGATGTTCGATGCGGTCAATTCGATCGAGCCGCGTTGCCGGCCTTATCTTGTGCAGCTCCCGGCGCCCGCCGGCGCATCCACGGATGCCGCGGCGGCGGCCGCCGCCGGCACCATCCTGGCCGGCGCGCCGACGATGAGCCCGAGCGCGGTGGCGGCAATGACGGCGGCGATGGCGGCCTATCTCGCAGCCATCCCCGAGGGCGAGGAGGCGAAGGCGCGTGGCGTCCGTCTCGGCGAGGCGGTCGCCCGCAAGATCCTCGAGGCTCGCGCTCATGACGGCGCTACCGACCCCGATGCCTATCGTCCGAAGACCAAGCCCGGCGTCTATATTCCGACACCCATCACCGCTTCGTCGACCTGGCCGACCCTGCAGCCCTTCGCGCTGAAGAGCCCGTCGCAGTTCCGCCCGAAGCCGCCGATCGACCTGACCAGCCCGGAATACGCCGCCGACTACAACGAGCTGAAGGACTACGGTGGCAAGTCCAGTGGAAAGCGCTCGCCGCAGCAGACCGAGACGGCCCGCTTCTGGCTGATGGTCGGCCCGCCCGCCTATCACCCGCTGGCCCGTCAGATCGTCGCTCAGAAAGCGATGACCGTCAGCGACAGCGCGCGTTTCATGGCGCTCTATTCCGTCGCGCTGACCGATGCCTATATCGCGGTGTTCGACGCCAAGTACGAGTACGAGTTCTGG
>WNFD01007409.1_pt1 | contig 10888 bp, 5 predicted proteins | sample 5400491 | NCBI WGS metagenome assembly WNFD01 (sample SAMN13153343, study PRJNA577476) | soil metagenome | isolation source: 120 cm saprolite under Douglas fir tree site 2 hole 2 replicate 2 | place: USA:California | collected 2015-04-18 | reverse complement strand
GAGGCTGGGGGTGAGGAAGAGATCGACGGCGGTGAGGGCGAGGGCTTTGGAGGCGACGACCATGCCGTCCTGGCCGATGCTCATACCGGCCGAGGCGGCGGCCTGCCAGGTGTGGGCGGCGACGCCGGGGACGAAGGTGGCTGCGCCGAAGCCGATGGTGGGGACGTTCCAACTGATGTCGCCGACGTCGGTGGAAGCGGAGGGGGCGTTGGGGTCGAAGGGGCGCAGGGGCTGAATGATGTTGGTCTGGTCGAGGCTGGGTGCGGCTCCCGGGGGGAGGGTCTTCTGGAGGTTGGTGGCGAATTCGATTTGGGTGGGATCGAGCTTGTAGCCGCCGACGAACTCGAGGTTCTTCTGGGCGACGGGGGCGAGGGCGTCGTTGGGGATGATGTTGGCGTCCGAGCCGATGTTGCGGATCTCGACGGTGGTGTCGGTCATCATGGCGGCGCCGTTGGCGATCTTGACGATGCGGGCCCAGATGGCGTCGAGGGTTTCGTTGTAGGGATTGCGGGCCATGAGATCCATCTCGGCGAGGTCGGGAACGACGTTGGGGGCGACGCCGCCTTTGGTGATGATGTAGTGGATGCGGGTGTTGGCGGGGACGTGCTCGCGGAGGAACTCGATGCCGTTGCCCATGAGCATGACGGCGTCGAGTGCGGAGCGGCCGCGGTCGGGCGCCATGGCGGCGTGGGCGGCGACTCCGTGGAAGGTGAAGCGGGCTGAGGTGACGGCGAGCGCGCCTCCGTTGGCGACGGCGTTGCGGTCGGCGGGGTGCCACTGGAGGACGACGTCTACGTCCTTGAAGAGGCCGGCTCGGACCATGTAGACCTTGCCGGAGCCTCCCTCTTCGGCGGGGGTGCCGTAGTAGCGGAGAGTGCCGGCTACGTGGTGCTCGGCCATGTAGTCCTTGACGGCGACAGCGGCAAGAGCGGCACCGGCACCGAGGAGATTGTGTCCGCAGCCGTGGCCGGGAGCTCCGTTGACAACGGCCTCGCGAGTGGCGATGGCCTGCTGGGAGAGACCGGGGAGGGCGTCGAACTCGCCGAGGATGGCGATGACGGGCTTGCCGGAGCCGTAGGAGGCGATGAAGGCAGTGGGCTCGTCGGCTACTCCGGCCTGGAGGGAGAAGCCGGATTTTTTGAGTTGGTCTTGAAGGAGGGTGGAGCTTTTGTTCTCGTGGTAGCCGAGTTCGGCGAAGTCCCAGATTTCTTTGGAGACTTGCTTGTATTGAGCGGCGTTGGCATCGACGAGTTTGAGGATTTGGGTGCGGTCGGCGGAGGTGGGCTGGGCGATGGCGGAGGCAGTGAGGATGAAGACGGCTAGAGCGTTGCGGAGGTACAGGGGCATGCAGGCGTCTCCGAGGCGAGGTGAGGATTTGGATTTTCTCTAATGTACCTTGGGTGGCTTTGCTTCAGAAGACAGAAAAGCACACCCCAGGGGCTAAAAGCCCCTGGGTATGCTTTCCTTACCCCTGCCCGCACATCAGCGTGATTCGTCATACAAAGCCTGAAGTAGGACTTCAGTCTGGCATCAAACCAGAAAAGAAGCTCCGAGCGAAGGAGTTCATTCTATTGCTCTTATCCTCTCGTTATTTTTCTTTTGCCATTTTCCGCCCAAAAATCGCATGTCAAGCCCCAGAATTACCTAACCCGCTCAAATCAAACAACATCCGCGTGGCATGTTAGTTACGCTCCAACCGCTATAATGAATATATAGGTCAAAAACAAGCAAGCCCCGCAGGGATTTAGACACCCTCCGGGGCTAAATCATTGATAACAAGTATTTTGCGCACAACCCATTTCTTATGAATATTTTGCAAACGCAAGCACCCTGCAAACCATTGAAAATAAGTATTTTACGCCCAAAATACCCACGGGGGGGTAGGGGGTACCCACGAAAAAACAAAAAGCAAAGGCCCCGATCGCTCGGAGCCTTCGCCCTAACCAAAGTGAACCGTCTCAATCGATAGAAATCTTCCGCAGCAGTTTGAAGTCCGAGAGCATCGCGCCCGTTCCCAGCACCACCGAGGCCAGCGGATCGTCCGCAATCGACACCGGCAACCCGGTCTCCTCGCGAATCCGCTTGTCGAGATTCTTGATCAGCGCACCGCCGCCCGTCAGCACGATGCCGCGATCGGAAATATCGGCCGAAAGCTCCGGCGGAGTCCGCTCCAGCGCCACGCGAATCGCATTGATGATCGTCGCGATGCACTCGCTCAACGCCTCTCGGATCTCGGAATCTTCAATCGTGATGGTCTTCGGCACGCCTTCGATCAGGTTGCGGCCCTTGACCTCCATCGTGATCGGCTTGTCCAGCGGGTAGGCCGAGCCGAGAGAAATTTTGATCTGCTCCGCCGTTCGTTCGCCTATCAGCAGGTTGTACTTCCGCTTCAGATAAGTCATCACCGCCTCGTCCATCTGGTTCCCGGCCATGCGCACGGAACGCGAATAGACGATGCCAGCCAGCGAAATCACCGCAATATCGGTCGTTCCACCCCCGATATCGACCACCATATTGCCGCCCGGCTCTGTAATCGGCAACCCGGCGCCGATAGCGGCGACCATGGCCTGTTCGACCAGATGCACTTCAGAGGCCTTGGCCCGGTAAGCCGAGTCCATAACCGCACGCTTTTCAACCTGGGTAATTTCGGAAGGAACACCAATGACGATCCGCGGATGCACCATCATCTTCCGGTTATGCGCCTTCTGGATGAAGTAGTTCAACATCTTCTCGGTATGCCGGAAGTCGGCGATCACGCCGTCTTTCATCGGTTTGATCGCGACGATGTTGCCCGGAGTGCGGCCAAGCATGTCCTTGGCCTCTTTACCCACCGCCTCCACCTCGTTGGTGATCTTGTTCACCGCGATAATCGAAGGCTCGTTGACGATGATCCCCTTACCATGCGCGAAGACGAGCGTATTCGCCGTGCCCAGGTCGATGGCAAGGTCGCTGGAGAAGAGGCTGAAAAGGGACCGCATATTGTGAATGCGGGAGTAACGCATCTGAAAGCTGTTCGAAGACATAGGTATTTGCAGTCGTTTCCTGAGCAGTCGTCTACTGAAAAGAGACTCCCATTAGTGTATCTCTTTTCGCAAGTGCTAATTCAGGCTCTCACCTAACCAGTCATCACTCCTTCGTTGTAGCTCCCCTTCCGCTCGCATAACATACGGCAGCAAAACAACGCCGCCGGATAGATCAGGACGCTCACATGCCTCGTATAAGCAAAGCCCGCAACGAAGGGAAGCGCACAAGCTGCGACCACCGCAAGAAACACGCCCGAAGCCACGCGCAACGATCTCCGCTCCGCACCGCGTGCGCGAAACACCAGATAAATCGCACACAGAATGGCAGTCCACAGTATCAGCCGGAAGACCAACATCCCCGCGTCCTCGATCATCCGTGTGACGCCATGGCTCGCAGTCCCTCCATATTTCTCCAGAGAGAAGAAGAGAACATTCAGCTTGCGTGCGTCGCCTTCGAGCGTCCCACGCGGATGAGCCCGCAGATAGTCCAGAGCAGCTCTCTGGTGATAGTCATTGAAGCTCCATTCGTCGCCGAAGTGCAGACCGCGGTTCAGCTCGAAGTCGTACCAGTCGATCGAGTCTCCGTGAGGCGGTGGATAATGCTCCAGAAACCCCGCATTATTGCCCTTATGCAGATTGATGCCGTCGAAGCTCGTGCCAAAACTGTACCGCCCGCTGGCATGATGCTGATGCAGTGCCCAACCCATCGGAGCCGCAGCGACCAGCGCCACAACCACCCATCGCAACCCCGCGCGCCGTTCCACCACGAGAAAGCCAGCAGTCAGTACAACCACCACCGGCAGCGCCCCACTCTTCGAGAGATAAAGACCATCCAACGCAACTGCAAACAGCAAAGCACGGCCCAACCCACCCATCGTCAGCCGCGTCTGCACATCGAAGAACAGCAGCGCCACAGCGACGGCCAGGAAGCTGTACAAGTACCCTTCATCCACCAGTATGTTGGTGACATCCGCGAGGAACGCTGTCATCGCAAACGGCGTCAGAAGCAGCAGCACTACCAAGAGCCTGCGACCTCCGGACCGTGGCGGACATCGCCAAACCAGGTAAATGCAAAGTCCGACCGGCAGCAACAGTAAGAGCGTCTTGAAGCAAGCCACGCGGAGATAGTGGTCACCGAACAACCGTATACCAAGCGCCACCACCAGCGAAGACATCGGCATCCGCGCCGCGTGGAAGCAGATCGGGTTGCCGCGCGTGCCCATATCCTCGGTGCAAGCCGTCAAGCCCTCGCCCGCGAGCAGACTCCGTGTCGTTGGCCCTACCAGATTTGTCATCGAAAACAGAGGCTTATTCGCCTTAGCGTGATCGAGGATCCATACTCCGCCCAGCGACATCATGATCGGCACAAATAAGAGCAGCCACAACAGACGACGGTCCCGTGTTGTCCGATTTGGCCGGGTCGCGACAATCTCTGGCATCTGCCCAATCTAATCCAAGACGGCGACAGCACAGCGCTCGTCCCTTACATTTTCATTTGCACCGGTCCGCATTCGGGAACACTTCGCGATTGATGTACCGATTTTCCAGGTTGACCTCTTGCGCCGCGCGAATAGATACAATCGGAATCAGCTTTGACCATGTGGAGATAAAGAATGATTATCGGTGTGCCCAAGGAAGTGAAGGATCACGAGAGCCGTGTAGGCGTAACCCCAGCTGGAGTCAAGGCCCTGGTCGAAGCCGGACACAAGGTTCTCGTCGAGCAGAAGGCAGGTGCACTCTCCGCCATGCCCGACGATGAGTACCAGGCCGCAGGCGCGGAGATCGTAGGTTCAGCCCACGACGTCTGGCGTCTCGCCGAGATGGTCGTCAAGGTCAAGGAGCCCGTCGAAAAAGAGTACAAGCACTTCCGCGAAGGCCTCCTTCTCTTCACCTATCTCCACCTCGCCCCGCTTACCGAACTCACCGACGCCCTTCTCGCTTCGAAGGTCACAGGCATCGCCTACGAGACCGTCCGCGACCGCGCCAACACCCTCCCGCTGCTTACCCCTATGAGCGAGGTCGCTGGCCGCATGAGCGTCCAGGTTGGGGCAGCATACCTCGAGAAGGAGCACGGCGGCCGCGGTGTTCTGCTCGGCGGCGTACCCGGCGTTGCGCCCGGCAGCGTCTGCATCATCGGCGGCGGCATCGTCGGCACCAACGCCGCAAAGATCGCTCTCGGCATGGGCGCGAAGGTCACGCTCATCGACCTCAACCTGAACCGCCTACGCGAGCTCGACGACATCTTTGGCGGACGACTCTATACCGTCGCCTCGAACAGCTACAACATCGAGCACGCCGTCCGTGAAGCCGACCTCGTCATCGGAGGAGTCTTGATCCCCGGTGCCGCTGCTCCCAAGATCGTCACCAAGGCGATGGTCGCAAAGATGAAGAAAGGTGCGGTCATCGTCGATGTCGCCATCGATCAGGGCGGCTGCATCGAAACTGCGCACCCGACCACGCACTCGAACCCATCGTATGAAGTCGACGGCATCGTTCACTACTGCGTCACCAATATGCCCGCCGCGGTGCCCAACACCTCGACGCTCGCACTAACCAACGCGACCTTTCCCTACGTGCTGAAGCTGGCGCGTCTGGGAGCCAATGCCGCCATCAGCGAAGACAAGGGCATCGCCGAGGGAGTCAACACCTTCAACGGCATCCTGACCTACGGTGCTGTGGCTGCGGCGCAGAAGCGTGAATGGCAGGCCGTGGCAAAGCTCGTATAGTCGCCACGTGCGAGTGCCAATTGAGCGAGGAAAAGAGCGCCCAACGCCTATAATCAGGTGATTGAGGAGGACACAGCCATGGCCACACCTGCGAGCCGGCGAAAGGTCTGGATCGTCGCCCTCGGCGCGTCCCTTCTCGTCCTTTTCGTCGCGCTAGCCACCCTCAACGCCTTCAATACGCAGCTCCCTACACCCGCCACGACCCAGCAGATCGTCGTCTTCACCGGCCTGTCGATCGTGGCCTTCCTCCTCTTCGTTACGGTGCTGATCCTGCTGGTCCGTAATGTCCTCAAGCTTTACGCCGATCAGCGCAGCCGCGTTATGGGCACACGGCTCCGCACTCGCATGCTCTGGGGAGCGGTGCTGGTCAGTCTGATTCCCATCGCCTCTATGTACGCCTTCAGCTACCTGCTGCTCAACCGTGCCGTAGACCGCTGGTTTTCGCAGCCTGTGACCGAGATGCGCGATGACAGCAACACCATGGCGCACGAGCTGGCCGACTACACCAGCGCCAACGCCCGCGCCGAAGCCGACTCGATCGCCTCCAACCTGCCCGACGTCCCCCCGCCAATCCCTCCAGCCAAAGCGCCTTCACCTGTCTCGATTTCAAAGCAGCAGCCTCACCGCTCAATCCACGTCTCGTCCCATGGCTCCGCTCGCACCGCCGCACTTTCGGCCTCCCGTCTGCGTCGCGAAGCGATCTATGAGGTCCTGCGTCAGCATGAGATCACCCTGCAGAATGGCTTTGCCATTGTCTATCACGAGGGGCATGTCGTCGCTTCGTTTCAAATGCCGCAGCGCGCCGGAGCTACCGCGCAGGTCAAAACCTGGCTCCCCGATCAGGTGGCAGAAGAAGACGCTGACGAAGCTGCCAGAAAGGCCCCCACCGATCCGAACGATGCCGCCATTCTGGCCACCGCCCAACGCAACGACCAGCCCGTCTTCTCTCTCGGCACGACCGATTACGCGCTTGGAGCCACACCTGTCAAGCAGGGCAACACCGTAGTCGTCGGCCTGCCCATGCCTTTTGGCATGGCCGCCACCATGATCAATCTGCGCAAAAACGCAGACGCATACTGGGTTCTCTACAGCGAACGTCGCCAGATCAGAGATCTCTACATGCTTCTGCTTCTGATGATGACCAGCCTTGCACTGTTCGCCTCCTGCTGGCTCGCGCTCCATCTGTCGAAGCAGGTCACCAAGCCGGTTGAAGCACTCGCCGACGCCATGGAAGCCATCGCCTCCGGTGACTACGCCCACCGCGTAAAGGAGAGTGCGACCGAAGAGCTCGGAGAACTCGTCCGCAGCTTCAATCACATGGCCGCCGATCTGGAAGACAGCCGACGCGCGGTCGAGCACTCTACGGTGCAACTGAGCGCAGCCAATACCGCCCTCGAGGCGCGTCGTGGCGAGCTCGAAACCATGCTCGAAACTATCCCCAACGGAGTCGCCACGCTCGACGTCGACCGCCGCATCGTGCTCGCCAACCGCGCTCTCAGCGAGATGATGGATCCCGGCGGCCAACGCCCCTTCTACGGCCGCGTCATGGAAGAGGTTTTTCCGCCGGAAGTTGCCGAGGTCCTCGACCGCCTCATCAAACGCAGCCACCGCATGGGCTCAGCTTCCAGCGAGATCGAGTTCAATGGCCAAACCTCCGGCTCCATGAACCTCCTCGCCACGGTAGCGCTCCTCGAGATGCCCGCCGCCACCGAGCGCATGCGCCGCGAGCATCAGGGCTATGTTCTCGTCCTCGAAAATGCCACCGAGCTGCTTCGCGCACAAAAGCAATCCGCCTGGAAAGAGGTTGCCCGCCGCGTAGCCCACGAGATCAAGAATCCTCTCACCCCTATCAGCCTCAGCGCGGAGCAGATTCATCGCCACATAAACCGCCTGGCCAACAATCTGGCAGATCGCGCATCCGACATCCATGCCGAGCCACCCTCGGTCGCGGTCATCCGCCGCTGCAGTGAAGTCATCACCTCATCGGTCGAGAGCATGCGCTCCCTCGTCGACCAGTTCGCAGCCCTCGCCGAGTTCCCGACAGCACGCCCCAAGCCCGCCGACCTCAACACCATCGTCGAAAACTCGCTGGCCCTTTTCGCCGGCCGCATGCAGACCATCCGCATCATTCGCAAGATGGCTCCTGATCTTCCGCTCGTGATGGCCGACCCCGAGGCCCTCAAGCGCGCCCTTGGCAATCTCATCGACAACGCCGCCGAAGCTATGCAGCAGAGCCTCTTCCGCGAGCTTCGCATCGGCACCTGCCTCCTCGAAAATGGCATGGTCGAACTCACCATCGCAGACACCGGCTCCGGCCTCACCGACGAGATGCGCGAGCGCCTCTTCCTGCCTTACTTCTCCACCAAGCAGCGCGGCACTGGCCTCGGCCTCGCTATCGCGGCCAAGATCATCCAGGAACATCAAGGCACCATCCGCGCGGAAAAGAACGAGCCCGCCGGCGCGAAGTTCATCGTCGAACTCCGCCCCGCATCCTCCGTCGAGAGCGACTCCGATACTTCATCCGCGGCCGGTCCTTTTGCCGCCACACAGAATGGCAACTACCCGAAGCCCAAATCGACCGAAGCGAACGCCGCGGAAACTCTCGCTCCGACAGTCGCCGAAGCAGAGGACGATCTCGCCTCCACCATCGCCCGAGGACCAAAATGAACCACGTACTCATCGTCGACGACGAAGCCGAGATCCGCGAATCGCTCGAGGGCATTCTTCGCGAAGAGGACTACCTCGTCACCACGGCGGCTACCGCGGCGGAAGCCCTCGAACTCCTCCGCGATGCTGCCTATGATGTCGTTCTGCTCGACATCTGGCTGCCCGACCGCGATGGCCTCGACACCCTCACCGAGATTCGTCAGATGGAAAGCGAGAACGTCCCCGAAGTCATCATCATCAGCGGCCACGGGACGATCGAAGCGGCGGTGCGCGCCACCAAACTCGGCGCCTACGACTTCCTCGAAAAGCCTCTCTCGCTCGAGCGTACCCTCATCGTTCTCAAGAACGCGATGAAGGCCCGCCAGATGCGCGAGGACAACCAGGAGTTCTCCCGTCAACTCACGAAGGGAACGGTAACCGGAAACTCCGTTCCCATGAAGGCCCTGCGCCAGCAGATCAAACTGATGGCCCCCACCAACGGACGTGTTCTCATCTATGGCGAATCCGGCGCGGGCAAAGAGCTGGTAGGCCGCGCCATGCACGCCGAAAGCCTCCGCAAAGACCGCCCCTTCGTCGAACTCAACTGCGCCGCTATCCCCGAGGACTATATCGAATCCGAACTCTTCGGCTACCGCCACGGAGCCGTCCCTGGCGGCCCCACCGAAAAGCGCGGAACTTTCGAACGCGCCGACGGCGGAACCCTCTTCCTCGACGAAGTCGGCGACATGAGCCTCAAGACCCAGGCCAAGGTCCTGCGTGCGTTAGACGAACAGCGCTTCCTCCCCGTCGGCGCATCGCATCCAGTCCATGTTGACGTCCGCGTCATCGCCGCCACCAACAAGGATCTTGAAGAAGAGATCGCCCGCGGCAACTTCCGGGAAGATCTTTTCTACCGCCTCAACGTCATCCCGTTCTTCGTTCCTCCACTACGCGACCGCAAGGAAGACATCCCTCTTCTCGTCAAGGAATTCCTCCAGCAGTTTGGCGCGGAGTACGGTCGGCCCCACGTCGAAATGACCGACGACGCTCTGGCCGCCCTCAAGCAGTATCACTGGCCCGGCAACGTTCGTGAGCTGCGCAATCTGGTCGAACGCGTCCTCATCCTCAACCCCAAGACGCTCCGCATCGAACGAAAGCATCTGCCCATGCTGGTCTATCGTGATCCCGGCCGTGACGCCGGCAAAGGCAACGGACGCAGTGAAGAGTTCACCTCTCTTCTGCAGGCCCGCGAAGCCTACGAACGCGACTACATCCTCAAAAAGCTGGACGAGTTCCACGGCAACGTCAGTCGCGCGGCCGAAGGCCTCGGCCTCGAGCGCAGCCACCTCTATCGAAAGATGAAAGCTCTCGGCGTCAGCGTCAAAGAATAAGCGCTCTCGAAAACTTCACCCTCAGAACGGCCAGCGAAAGAGCCATCCGATCCGCCAGCGGTACTGCTGATGCCAGACGATCGCCGGCAGAACAGTCGCGAACAGCGTCGGCAGCAGTAACTGTAGCCAGAACTCCCGCGTATGAAACATCCTTAGCAGGACCTCACGCGTCGCTCCCTGCGCAAACGCGCTTAGCAAAAACACCGCCAGCGACCCGCGCCCGATCCACGCGATGCCACCGCCGATTTGATGCTTATCCAGCAGCTTCGCCAGCAGAAAAAGTCCGGCCGTACCTGTCAGTCCCAGGACGATGTAGATCCACCGCCAGAGCGGCGCCGCTCCGAAGACGTAGATCATCGCCGCTTGGAACGCGGCAAGAACGACGAAACCCAAAGCCGCCGGCCCTGTTCGCATCCGTTCCACGCGATATATGTGAGTCCCCACCCACATCCCCGCAGCCAGAAAACAAAACTCGCGCAGTACCTGATTGACGGAGGACGGCCCGAGCGGTGGTAAAAGCCCCGCGAGCACCGCGGCCAGAAATCGCAACCACGCTGGCACTCGCGCCGTCATCAACGCAAGCATCAGGCAGAGGAACAAGACAAACAGAAACCAGCTCACCTCTCCATCAGCCACACTGATCAGAAAGGTGTTCCAGTGAAATGGCCTGGTTTCGGATTTAAAGCGTCCTATCAAGGGTTCGATCGTGACGCTGATGATCGCAAACAAGACGTACGGATAAAGAATCGTCTTCATCTTGTCTACCGCAAAATGCCGGCTGCCCCGTTTCGCAAGGCTGCTCATCACAAACAGACCGGAGACAAAGAAAAACGCCGGCATATGGAAGCTGTAAATAAATTCGTCCGAAAAAATGGCTCCCGCGCCCACCCACCATCCGCGGTGGATCATGCCCTGAGCCGTATGGCCATAGACAACCAGCGTGATGGCAATACCCTTCACAATGTCAACGATGTTGGAACGTGTCGCGCGCGTTAGCGGTTCCCGCGTCTCCGGTGTCGGTTTCAGTTCCTTCATCCACCCTGCCAGCGCCATCTGGATTTTCCTCTTCCAGAATTTCTTCTTCACAACCAATGTATCGCGC
>WNFD01007718.1_pt1 | contig 10889 bp, 9 predicted proteins | sample 5400491 | NCBI WGS metagenome assembly WNFD01 (sample SAMN13153343, study PRJNA577476) | soil metagenome | isolation source: 120 cm saprolite under Douglas fir tree site 2 hole 2 replicate 2 | place: USA:California | collected 2015-04-18 | reverse complement strand
CTTAGATCGGTCGTAAAACTAGTCGCCCATCACTTCTTCTTTGGTCTCGTCCTTTTTGGGAGCCGCCGGGGCCGGAGCGATGGTGATCGAACCAAGCGGAACGAATCCACCTTCCGGAACGGGCTCTTTCAGGATGTGCTGGCGATAGAGCTTTTCCATGCGCGCGTGCTCGGCATCATTTTTGATCTTCTCGTCGCGGGCGCGGAGTTTCTCTTCGCGGGCAGTCTTGGCGATGCCCTTGTCGTCCAGCGTGGTGTTGCGTCCTCGCCTTCCTGCGTGGCGTAAGGAATGATGCACTGCTCGGTACGGCGGAAGTCGTAGTTATAAAGGTCCTGGAACCACATGCCGGCGATGAACAGGAAATTCCAGCGGTCCTGGCGGCGTCTCTTGATGTCTTCCAATGTGCGATCACCAGTGACCTTGCCGTATTTGTCGTCGGCCTTCTGGGTGGCGCCAAACGTCTTGTCGAACTTCTTGAGCAGATCGGTCAGCTTGAAGTGCTTGGGTGCTTTGAACGGATCGTAATTTCTGGTCAATGCCAGCGCCATGCCGACAACGGAGAGGAAGCGCCCGCGGCCAGCGTCATTCACTTTGGCCACGTCATTACCGATCCGGTCACCGTTCAGGAACGCAGTCACGGGGACAGCTTCCTTGGTTTCCTTATCGATCATCAGCGCCATGCCAACGCCGCAGTTCGGATGGCAACCGCAGCTTAGCTGTCCCCAATCAGCGCTGGGTCCGTGAATCAGATCAGCCCAGTCAGAGAAGGTGGACATGAATGAGATCGGGAACCAGTCGCGCTTGGGTTCGCCCAGACCCGTCTGGTTCTTCACGTCATGTGCCAGATGGCTCAGGGTGTAACGCTGTGCCTGACGGCGATCGTCAGTGATCTCTTCATCGCGACCGGTGAACGATACCGGCTGGAAGCTGAGGAAGCTGATGGTCTTCGGATTGTCGAGCGCGAACTGGATGATGCGGCCAACCTGTTCGTTATTGATACCGTTGATGATGGTGGTAACAGGCACAATGTCCACACCGTTTTCATGCAGGTTGTGGATGGCGCGCAGCTTTACGTCAAACAGGTTGCCGACCTGGCGATGTGAGTTGGCCGCGTTGCCGATACCGTCAAACTGGAGGTAAGCGTAACGCAGACCAGCTTCAGCAGCCTGGCGGCAGAATTCCGGCGACTTGGCAAATTCGATTCCGTTCGTGGCGGCCTGTACTGAGTTGTAACCAACCTTGCGGGCGTAACGCACAGCGTCAAGGAAGTACGGTGAGAGCGTGGGCTCGCCACCGGAGAACTGGACTGACATCTGGCGCCGCGGCTTGATGGAGATGGCGTTATCCAGCATGGTCTTGATTTCGTCCCAGGTCAGCTCATGCACAAAGCCGACTTGGTTCGCGTCCATGAAGCAGGGATCGCACATCATGTTGCAGCGGTTGGTCAGGTCGATGGTGAGAACCGATCCGCGTCCGTGCTTTACCGTGCTGGTGCCGTGGTGGTGCAGCTCTTCATCGTTATGGGCGGCAATATCACGGCCCGGGAAAACTTTTTCCAGGTGCTCGAAGAACTCAACGTCAACGGCCATCACGTCTTCAAAGTGGCCGTGGATGGGGCAATCTTTCACCATCAGAATTTCGCCGTTGCGCTCAATGATGGTGGCTTTAATTTCGCCCACCTTCTCGTTGAGCAGGATCTCATGCGGCAATTTGCCGTCAACAATCTGCTGGCGGATTTCCGGAACGCACTTGGGACACAGCGAATCTGTTGAGCGTGGCCAGCCAAGCGGCGGCTTGGTCTTTTCCCACGATTTCAGCAAAGGCTTGTCTGACCAATTGGGGGTGAACGCCGCTGCTGGCTTAATGCGATTGACGCGTTCAAAGACCGCCCAAGCGCCGCGCGCGGCATAGGTCATAACTTTCTCTGCGTACTTTACGGGTTTGTGCATGGTGGTTAGCTCTCTCCTTGCGCCGGTTTTGAATAGCGCGTCTGCTGCTAGTTCTAAAATGATCGTGGATATTAGATCGACTCTATCTTATTTGCCAGCACGCGTCGTATTAAGAAGGTTTCCCCGAACGGCTGTATTTGGCGTGTCAGCGGCATTCTCGAGCATTAAATGGGAGCCGCCAAAGCCCCGTAACTCATTGCATTTAAAGAGGCTACTCGAATTAGAGTTTGATTTCGAATGCGGTTATGGAAGTGCTCAAATGTCAGCGGCTGCGGCTCCTGGCGAACGCGATTTATAAATATCACCTCTGCTTTACAAAGACCCAGATTAGTACTACCTTTCATGTTAATTTTGAACGCTTTCTGAACCGCTGAATCTGCTTCCTTCCGGGCCAAATTTAGAACCATCTTGGATTTGACCAAGAGAATGGGGGCTGTAAATGAGGATTTCGTCCTCGTTGCTTCGGATTTCCTGCTTCTTCCTGCTGTTGATTTCAACGTCAAACGTCTTTGCGCAGCGTCGTGCTGAATGGTCGAAAGGTGACCACGCTAAAACCATCCCACTGCGCGACATGAAACCAATCATTCCCGAAGCAGAAGGCCACCGCGACAAGCCCATTCGTCTTCTGGTTCCCGCAGCTCCAACCGGCGCGCCTGACACAGCACTGCAGACTGCAGCCGTTTCCGCACCTACCGTCGGGAACGTGACCAGCTTTGACGGTATTGGTCAGGGCGCTCTGGGCTTTACCCCCAACGCCGCGCCGCCGGACACCAACGGCGCCGTTGGAGCCACGCAATTTGTGCAGTGGGTGAATGAATCCTTTGCCGTCTTCTCCAAGGCAGGCGCTCTGCTGGCTGGGCCAACCGCCGGGAACACGCTTTTCTCCGCACTGGGCTCCACGCACCCTTGCGCTGTGCATAATGACGGCGATCCCATCGCGCAGTATGACAAAGCCGCCAATCGCTGGGTATTGACTCAGTTCTCCGTGACCAGCGGCGCGACGCAGGGCTTTTGGCAGTGCGTTGCCGTTTCGCAAACCTCAGATGCCACCGGTGCTTACAACGTGTACGCCTTTAATTACGGCACAGTACAGTTCAACGATTATCCGAAGCTCGGCGTCTGGAACAACTCGTATCTGGTCACCTATAACATCTTCAATAACGGAAACACGTTTGCCGGATCCAAGCTTTGTGCCATGGATCGCGCGTCAATGATCGCTGGAGCGGCCGCGACGCAGATTTGCTTTCAGTTGAGCAACGCTTTTGGCGGCGTGCTGCCTTCTGACATCGACGGCACAACCGCCCCGCCAGCCGGTTCTCCTGCCTACTTCCTCAACTTCGGCACCAACTCACTGAACGTGTGGCAGCTCTCGAACCTCAATTTCACCAATGGCACGGCTACATTGAGCGGCCCAACCAACGTTCCAGTGGCAGCTTTTGCGGCCGCCTGCGGTGGTGGCACCTGTATCCCGCAGTTGGGAACCAATCAACAGCTCGACTCACTGGCGGACCGACTGATGTATCGTCTGGCGTACAGGAATTTCGGCGACCATGAAGCTCTGGTCGTCAATCATTCCGTGACGGCGGGCACCAGCACCGGCGTTCGCTGGTATGAAATCAGAAGCCCCGGCACAACGCCCACGGTCTTCCAGCAAGGCACGTTTGCTCCTGATAGCAGCTTCCGCTGGATGGGCAGCGCGGCCATGGACCACAGCGGCAACATCGCCGTGGGATACAGCGTCTCTTCAACCGCTCTGAATCCCGCCATCCGCTTCACCGGACGTGCGCCGGCAGATCCACTGGGAACCCTGGGAACGGAGCTCAACATACAGACCGGTACCGGCTCGCAACTTACGGGCCTCAGTCGCTGGGGTGATTACTCCAGCATCAGCGTTGACCCAACGGACGATTGCACATTCTGGTACACAACTGAATACCTGAAAGCCAACGGCACGTTTAACTGGAGCACGCGCATCGCGAATTTCAAGTTCGCAGGATGCTCCATCGCTCCGGACTTCGCGCTGGCCGCCACACCGGCTTCGCAGACCGTCACAGCCGGTAATCCTGCTTCCTATACCGCAACGGTCACTCCCAACGGCGGCTACACGGGTACCGTTTCATTCAGCGTGGCTGGACTGCCGGCTGGCGCAACCGCAACCTTCACGCCCACTACTGTCACTACCTCCGGCACAACCACGGTGGCAGTTGCAACCACGTCAACAGTTGCTGCCGGCTCCTACCCTCTGACCATTACCGGCACTGACGGAACGCTCACACACACAGCGTCAGTCACGCTGGTGGTAACGGCGCCGGTGGTTGGTGACTTCGCCATCTCCGCCACGCCTGCGTCGCAAACCGTAGCTGCTGGAAGCGCCACGTCTTACACAGCCACCATCACACCCAGCGGCGGCTTCACAGACACCGTCACCTTCAGTGCCAGCGGACTCCCTGCCGGGGCCTCGGCAAGCTTCTCACCGGCGTCAGTTGCCGGAACGGGCAGCTCGACCATGACCGTCACCACAACAGCCGCTACCGCAGCTGGAACATACGTGGTTACCATCACCGGCACTGGCTCCACGCTCACTCACTCCACCACGGTCACATTGGTGGTGACGGCCGCGCCGGACTTTACGATTGCCGCCTCGCCCTCAACCCTCACCATCACTCGCAATGTGAACGGGACATACACGGTAAACGTCGGGGCACTCAATGGCTTTTCGGGCGCGGTGAATTTGACCGTCACCGGTCTGCCGCGAAACGCCACTGCAACATTCAGCCCAACATCGGTTGTTGGCTCAGGCACCTCCACGCTGACTGTCAACTCAAGCAGGCGAGCGAATTCAACGCTGACCATCACCGGCACCAGCGGCACAACCACTCACTCTGTAAACGTCACACTGGTTGTCAATTAACCGGAGCCGACGTTTTTAACCCCGGGCCGCCTGCGGGCGGTCCGATTTTTTGCGTCTGCGGAGAATGCTAAAATCAATCCTCACTGGGGGCGCTGGAAACGATGCCTGAAATGGAATCAATCCGGACCGGTCTGCGCAATGTAATGAAGGACCTGTTGCGCGCGCAGCCGCTGGAAGAAGCCACACTGATGGCCTGGCCGGTGGTGTGCGGCAAAGATGTTGCTGCCAGAACAAAAGCAGTTCTCTTTGCTGATGGCGTGGTCACGGTGGAAGTACCTGACACAGCATGGCGTAAACAACTCACCGCCTTTGCGTCACGCTACATCAGCGCGTACGAAGCACTGCTGGGACATGTGGTGAAAGAAGTAAGGTTCAAGGTGCAATCGCCGGCAACGCAGGATCCGGCAAAGCGCGCGGAATTCTGAGTCGCGACCTGAAGCCAATCAACCATGCGCATCACCGAGAAAGACGTCATCTACGTAGCCGATCTCGCGAACCTGGAGTTGACAGCCCAGGAACGACAGCGCATGGTCAAGGACCTGGACGCAATTCTGAGTTATATCGATCGGCTGAACGAGCTGGATACAACGAATATTCCAGCTATGGCGCAGGTGAGCGTCAATGAAAACAATCCCTGGCGAGAAGATGTTCCCCGTCCATCGTTGCCACACAAAGATGCAATGGCCAACGCACCAGCCACCGATGGTGATTTTTTCAAAGTACCAAAAGTGATCGAGAGATAGATGGACCTCAACACCCTCACCATCGCGGGCACACGGACTGCACTGAAAGAAAAGAAAATCTCCGCGTCGCAACTAGCGCAGGAGTTCTACAGCAGGATCGCAGCCGATGATGGTGAGATCCACTCCTACCTCACTCTCAGCAAGGACCGCGCCGACCGGCAAGCCGCAAAAATCGACGAGCTTGTGAACCAGGGCGCACCATTACCTCGCCTTGCCGGCGTGCCCGTCGCAATCAAGGACGTAATGTGCACCAAGGGCCTTCGCACCACTGCCGGCTCAAAAATTCTGGAGAATTTCATCCCGCCTTATGACTGCACGGCCGTGGCGCGCCTGGAAGCTGAAGGCGCCATCGTTCTGGGTAAGTTGAATTGCGATGAATTTGCCATGGGCTCTTCCAATGAGAACTCAGCCTATGGGCCCGTCCGTAATCCTCGAGATACAACGCGTGTTCCGGGCGGATCGAGCGGAGGATCAGCCGCAGCCGTAGCGGCAGGAATGGCCGTTGCTACGCTGGGTTCAGATACTGGCGGTTCGATTCGCCAGCCTGCTTCATTCTGCGGCGTAGTTGGCTTGATGCCGACCTACGGCCGCGTCTCTCGTTATGGTCTCATCGCGTTTGCGTCGTCGCTGGATCACATCGGCCCACTCACGCGAACTGTAGAAGATGCTGCCATCATGCTGAGTGTCATTGCCGGGCACGATCCCATGGATTCGACTTCGGCGAAAATCCCTGTGCCGGACTATCTCGGCGAGATCAAAAAGCCGGTTCGAGGCCTGAAGCTGGGAATTCCGAAAGAGTATTTCGCTGAAGGCCTGGACGCGGAGGTACGCACTGCCGTTGAAAACGCGATTCAGCAGCTTGCGGCACAGGGTGCAGAGATCGTTCCTGTTTCCCTGCCGCACACGTCTTACGCCGTACCGACGTACTACGTGATCGCAACGGCTGAGGCTTCCGCCAATCTTGCCCGCTTTGACGGTGTGCGTTACGGCTATCGGTCGCCAAAGGTACAATCCCTGGCGCAGATGTATCGCAGCTCACGCGACGAAGGTTTCGGAACCGAAGTAAAGCGCCGCATCATGCTGGGGACATACGCACTCAGCTCCGGTTACTACGATGCCTACTACCTGAAAGCTCAGAAAGTCCGCACCCTTCTCGCACGGGATTTTGAGCAGGCGTTTCAGCAGGTGGACGCGATCGTTACGCCTACCGCTCCAACGGCGGCGTTCAAGCTGGGCGAAAAATCCGATGATCCCCTCGCCATGTACCTGGCCGATATTTACACCGTTACCGCCGATCTGGTCGGCATCCCTGGCGTCAGCGTCCCTTGCGGCCAGACCAAAGCCGGCCTGCCAATCGGTCTGCAGATATTGGGAAAGCACTTCGACGAAGGCACCGTTCTGCGGGTGGCTGCCGCTGTTTTCTAAAATCCCGAGCGGAGCGAGGGATCCCTATCGCCTGCTACCTCCTAAGGTTGACCATGCTTGCCCATTCCACCTCGATGCCATAGGGATCTCTCGCTTCGCTCGAGATAAACACAATACCTAACCGCTCCCCTCAATTCCGGTCTAAGTTATTCGAATGGAAGTAAGTGACGCAGCCGTTGTGGCGCAGGTACTGGCAGGCGACAAGGAGGCATTTCGCCTGCTCGTGGATCGCCATTCCCGCAGTATCTTCCATGTCACGTTTCGCATGACCGGGAACCAGCAGGATGCCGAAGAACTGGTGCAGGAAACTTTTCTGCGCGCCTACAAAGCATTGGGGCGATTCGAATTGCGGTCGAACTTCAGCACATGGCTGTATCGCATTGCGGTGAACCGGACACTCGATTTCCTGAGCGTGAAGAAAATGAAGAGCAAAGACACATACCAGATTGTTGACGAACCAGATCCCGAAGAGGGTCGCCAGATACAGCTTCCCTCTGAGGGCCCCGGTCCAGAGCGCATGGTCTTGAGTTCGGAAATGAAGAGCAAGGTCGCTCAGTCCATGGCGCTGCTGACGCCGGTCGAGCGCATTGCCTTCACCATGCGGCACATGGAAGGCCGGTCCATTGAAGAAATTGGAGAGACTTTGAAATTGAACACCAGCGCGGCCAAGAACAGCGTGTTCCGCGCAGTAAAGAAACTCAGGCAGCAGCTTGACGTCTATGCGAGTACAGCGCGATGAAACATTTAAACGAAGAACAAATCGTTCTGCATTATTACGGCGACGCGGAAGACGACGCTGCGGTTGCGCGTCACATGAGCGAGTGCGCGGCCTGCCGGGCTGAATTCGAGCGCGTCGGGTCATTGCTCCAGCAGATTGAACCAATCGAAGTACCCGAGCCTGTTGCGAGCTTCGAAGAAAAGACATGGCTGAACTTACGTGATCGCCTGCCGGAGAAACGGTCATGGGTGGGCAATTGGCTGCCGTCACCGAAGCAGTGGGCTGTGGCCGGATCTATGGTCGCGCTGCTGGTGGCTGCGTTTGTCGCGGGCAGATTCTGGCCGCGTGCGAGTACGGTTGCTCCTGCACCGCCTGTCATCGCGAACGCCAATCCCCAGCAGGTGGTGCTGGTTGCCGTGGGCAATCATCTGGAACGGTCAGAGATGTTGCTGGTTGAAATTATGAATTCGGATGGCGAAGCGCCGCTGGATTTTTCCAATGAACAGGAGCGGGCGCGCGATCTGCTGGACGCCAATCATCTCTATCGCGTGAGTGCGCAACGTGAAGGTGATCCGAAAATTGCGCGGCTGCTCGATCAGCTTGGCCGTGTGCTGGCTGAAGTGGCAAACGCTCCGGAAAAGATGACCCCTGGGGACCTGAAAGAGATTCGCGGCAGGATTGAGTCAGAGGGTCTGCTGTTCAAGGTACGGGTTGTGGGGTCGGATGTTAATTCGCGCGTTCGCGCGCGGGAGCAGTCAGCCGCAGCGAATGCAACACAGAGGCTATAAGGTATATGAAACGTTGGTCCTTAATATTTTTCTTGTTTTTCAACTTGCTGGCAGCAGTGGCTGTCAGGCCACAGGCGTGGGCACAGTCCGAAGCCCCTTTTAATTCTCTCTTCGAACCCCAGGCGGCAGCTAAAGACAGCGGCCAGGAAGACGAGATGTACAACGAGGCAACGGATGCGATGGATGAAGGCCATTACGACGAAGCCGCTCGCACCTTTGACCAGGTAGCAAAGCTGCATGGCCGCAGAGCTGATGGCGCCCTGTACTTCAAGGCATACGCTCTGGGAAAAGCCGGCAACAAGGCCCAGGCGCTGGCAACGATTGCGGAGTTCAAGAAGAGCTATCCGCAGAGCCGCTGGATGCGGGATGTGGGTGCGCTTGAGGTTGAGTTGCAGGGTACGGCTGTAAATCCCGCTACCGTGAGCTCAGAAGAAGACAAGCTGCTCGCTCTGAATGCCATCATGATGTCCGATCCGGACAAGGCGCTTCCTTTCATTGACAAGCTGCTACATGGGCCGGGATCACCGAAACTCAAAGATCGGGCACTCTTTGTCCTGGGGCAGAGCGGCTCAGAGAAAGCGGCGCAAGTTCTGTTGTCCCTGGCGAAAGACAACAAGGATCCTCGGCTGCAAATGCATGCAATTCGCTACCTGGGCATGAACGGCAACTCACGAAATCGGTCTGCGTTGAAGGAGATTTACACCGGAGCCGCAGACCAGGACGTAAAGAAGGCTGTGTTCCAGGGATGGCTGATGTCCGGCGACAAGGAAGACGTTCTGGCCGTCGCCCGCACGGAAAAGTCGCCGGAGCTGCGGAAAGAGGCCATCCGTTATTTGGGCATGATGGGCGGACGCAACGAACTCCGCGAGATGTACAAGTCATCGCCTGATCCTGACACGCGGGAAGCAGTGATCCAGGGAATGATGATGAACGGCGACTCGCAGGGCCTGGCCGAGATTGCCCGCACTGAAAAAGACCCCAGGGTTGCAGAGAAGGCGATCAGGACACTCGGCATGGTGGGCGGCCAGGACAGCATGCAGGCGTTGACAGAGATCTACAATTCCCATTCTGATCTCGAGTCGAAAAAGAGCGTTATTAATGCTCTCTTTCTACACAATGCCGCCAAAGAGATGGTGGCGATGGCGCGCAAAGAAACCAATCCTGAGCTGAAGAAGGCGCTCACGCAGAAGCTTTCCCTGATGCACTCGCCCGAAGTTACTGACTACATGATGGAAATTCTGAACAAGTAAGAGGATCCCATGAAAACCAGAATGTTAGTTCTACTGCTTGCCGTGATTTCGTTGCCTGGTTCAGCTTTTGCGCAGAGGCCAAAGATCACCAACGCAAAGATTGAAGAAACGGCAGCCGGGACCAGCCTTAGAGGGATCGTCGATAGCGTTGCTCAGAGGCAGACTGGACCGGAATGGATTGGCTATCGCATTCCCGCCAAGGCTACGGAGCGCACCATGTGCTGCTTTGATTCCTGGCAGGATCACTCCGCCGGCTCAAAATGCTGCAAAGGCTGCAGGATGGATTCCGATCACGGCGTTTCGGTGAATGGAACCATGTCAGATTGCGCGCCGCCGGAGCCGTTACCGTATGCGTTCATCTTCTTACGGTTGTCGAACAAGCGCATCGAGAAAGCCCGGGCCTTCAGCGCGGATTGCCCACTGGACTTCGCCGGATTGCCGGTGCATTGGTCCGAGGGAGTGAAGCCGGAGGAGAGCATTGATCTGCTAACTAGTCTCGCTTCTGGTTCAGATGATGAAGATAGTGACAGGAAGGCTGGTCATAACGCAGTGATGGCCATTGCTATGCATGACGTTCCGGCGGCGGATACTGCCTTGGAGAAGCTCATTCAGCCGGACCGTCCATTGAAGCTGCGGGAAAACGTGGCTTTCTGGCTGGGCGTTGAGCGCGGAAAAAAAGGAGTTGAGATCCTGGAGAAAGCCATTAAGGGCGATCAGGATGAACGCTTTCGTGAGAAGGTGACTTTCGCGTTTTCCCAGAGCTATTCTCAGGGTAAGGAACCGCAGGCGCTGAAGGACCTGATCAGCATGGCACATAACGATCCCAGCCCGAGAGTCCGCGGGCAGGCCATTTTCTGGATGGCCCAGATTGGCGGAAGGAAACAAGGAGAGCAAATCACATCAGCGATCGAAAATGATCCCGAGACCGAAGTGAAGAAGAAAGCGGTCTTCGCTTTATCGCAACTGCATGACGGTGAGGGCGTGCCACTGCTGATCAACGTGGCCAAAACGAACAAGAACCCCGCCGTACGCAAGCAGGCAATGTTCTGGCTGGGCCAGTCACATGACGAGCGGGCGCTTGCCTATCTGGAAGAAGTGCTCACTA
>WNFD01008506.1_pt1 | contig 10891 bp, 12 predicted proteins | sample 5400491 | NCBI WGS metagenome assembly WNFD01 (sample SAMN13153343, study PRJNA577476) | soil metagenome | isolation source: 120 cm saprolite under Douglas fir tree site 2 hole 2 replicate 2 | place: USA:California | collected 2015-04-18 | reverse complement strand
GTGCCGCCTTCGCTTACCACGACTGCTTCAGCGTTCACGGCGCCCAGGCGGGTTGTCAGGTAAGAGGGGAAATGGCGGTCCATCGTGGCATAGCTCGAGATCGCGACCGCAACTGCGAGCACGACGGCATGCGTCAGATAACGATGAACTCGCAATTCCTACCCCTGATAGTGCGAATCCGCCCCGGAATGGGCGGTTCCCCTGAGACGGCCGCCAACGTACCAGATGTCCGCCGGAGGCGTCAACCCCGTAGGCCCGGGGACGGGGCACCAGGCGGGTCTCGACCCGGGGGCTTCGCCGAACTCGATCCGAATACGAGCTTTCGGCCTCCAGAGGCCTCTCCGGCGAACAGTAGTTCGTGCCGTCAGGCGCTGCCTGATTCGACCGAGCAAACGGTTCATAAGGCTGTAGAACGCCACAGGGGTTCCGTACTTGCTCCAGGAGCCCTGAACCCGGATAAGGGATATTAAGAGACGCGCGCGCAATGACAACTCTTCACACACCCGTCTGCGAGCTGTTGGGGATCGACGTCCCGATCTTCCAGGCGGGCATGGCCAGGTACACCACAGCGGAGCTCGTTGCCGCCGTGAGCAATGCCGGCGGGCTCGGCATCGTCGGCGGCCTCGGGCGCTCGCCTGACGAGCTGCGCAGCGAGATCCGGCAGGTCAGGGAGTTGACCTCGCGCCCGTTCGGCGTCAACCACGTGCTCTGCCAGCTCGACCCGGCGGCATTCCAGGTGACCATCGCCCAGCGCGTTCCGGTCTTGTCGCTCGCGTGGGGCCGCTCGGAGGAGCTCACCTACCAGGCGCACGAGGCGGGTGAGCACGCCGGAGGAGGCCGGGTTGGTCGCGAGCGACGGCGCCGACGTCGTGGTCGCGCAGGGAACCGAGGGTGGCGGGCACGTGGGGACGATGTCGACCCTGCCGCTGGTTCCGCTGGTGGTCGACCTGGTCGGCGGGGTGCCGGTCCTGGCCGCGGGTGGGATCGCCGATGGGCGGGGACTCGCGGCGGTGCTCATGCTTGGCGCGCAGGGCGCTCTGATCGGCACCCGTTTCCTTGCCACTCCTGAGGCGCACGGCAGGGGCCACTCCAAGGACGTGATCCTCAACGCGCTAGGCAGCCAGACCTCAGCGAGCGCTTTCTTCGACGAGGTGATGGGACAGGTCTGGCCGGGCGCGCTGGTACGGACCATCACACATCCCCTGATAGAGCGATGGGCCGAGCGCCAGCAGGAATGGGCCGACGCCGCCAAAGGTCTGCGTGCGTCCCTCGAAGCCGCCGTGGCCGCAGGTGACCTCGTGCTCGCCGGCGAATCGGCCGGACTCGTCCACGACATCGTGCCGGCCGGCGAGCTCGTAAGCCGCATCGCGCACCAGGCCAGGGAGCTCCTCGCGCCGAAGAAGGGTTAAGGGCCGCCCCTGACGTAGATCGTCTGTCCGGAGACGAAGCTCGATTCGTCGCTGCACAAAAATGCGATGACCGACGCGATGTCCTCGGGTTGCCCCACGCGGCGAAGCGGGATTTGCGACGCCGCGCCGATCTTGAACGCCTCGAAGTCAACGCCGAGGCGCTCGGCGGTCGCTCGCGTCATCCGAGTCTCGACAAACCCGGGGGCCACCGAGTTGACGTTGATGTTGAAAGGGCCCAGTTCGATCGCGAGCGTTCGCGCCATTCCCTGTAGGCCGGCTTTCGCCGCCGAGTAGTTCGCCTGCCCTCGATTCCCCAGTGCTGAGGTGGACGAGAGGAAGACCATCTTTCCCGACTTCTGCTCGACCATCTGCTTCTGCGCCGCCCTGGCGCACAGGAACGTTCCCTTGAGGTGCGTGTCGATGACCGCGTCCCAATCGTCGTCGGTCATCTTGTAGAGCAGGTTGTCCCGCGTGATGCCCGCGCACGCGACCAGGATGTCGAGCCTCCCAAGCTCCTTGACGGTCCGGTCCACCATCGCCTCGACCTGACCGCGATCGGTGACGTCGCAGGCAATGGCGATGCCCTGGATCGGAGTGGCAACCTCCGCCGCCGGCGCGACGTCCATGTCGGACACGGCCACTTTCGCACCCTCTGCGGCCAGCAGCTGCGCGGTCGCTGCGCCGATTCCGCGACCGCCGCCGGTGACGAGCGCGACCTTGCCCTCGAACCTCATACCGTCTCCGTGTCCAGCGACGTGCCCCCGTCTTTTCGCGGGTCGGAGGCCCCGTGCAGGAAACCATCCGATTCGGCCACGATCAGTTGGGGCCGCGCGAAGTACGAGTCATAGTTCAGCGTGCGCCGGTTCACCCTGTGGCCGCGTTTTTCAAGCGCCTGGCACACGATCAGAGGAATTCTCCCCTCTGCCTGGACCAGGTCACCCTGGAAATCGATCCGGGGCGCGCTGACCGCTTCGACCGGAGACATCTGGTGGTCGATGACGTTGACCAGGACTTGCAGGATCGCGGTGACGATCTTCGTGCCGCCGGGCGCGCCGACCACGACCCGCAGCCGGCCTTTGTCGAACACGAAGGTCGGGGTCATCATCGTCACGCGCGTCTTGCCCGGCCGGACAGAGTTGGGCCTCCCAGGGCGCGGGTCGAAGCAGTTCATGTAGTCGTTGTAGCCGAAGCCGAGGCCGGGGGTCACGACGCCGCTCGATGAGCCGAGGGTGTGCGTCAGCGAGACGGCGTTGCCGGCATCGTCGATCACGCACACGTGCGTCGTGTCCGCTCGGTCGTGCGCGCGGTCCCCGGCGGCAACCACGTCGCGGGCCTTGGCGGCGTACTGCTTGTCGGCAAGCGCGCCAGTGGGAATCTCGATGAACTTCGGGTCCGCGATATGCAGCTCGCGGTCGGCCATCGCCCAGGCCATCGCCTCGACGAGCGCCCACGCCGCCTCGCTGCTCGGCCAGCCCTGGGCGCGAAGGTCGTATCCCTCGAGAAAGTTCAGCATCTGGAGCAGCGTGAGCCCGCCCGCGGGTGGGCCCGCGGCCACGACCTGGCGGCCACGGTACGTGCCTCTCAACGGCTCGGTGACGTTGACGGTGTAGCCGGCCAGGTCTTCCTTGGTGATGAAGCCGCCGTTGGCTCCAAAGTCGGTCGCGATCTCATCCGCGATCTCGCCCTTGTAGAAGATGTCGGGGCCCTCGCTCGCCAGACGTTCAAGCGTGCGCGCGTAATCCGCCTGCACCATGCGCTCACCGACCGCGTACAGCGCGCCATCGTGCGTGTAGATCGACCTCGCCTCGAGCGTCGCCTGGATGCGCTGCAGGTTCGGCACGACATCCGGCCCGTAATCGGTGATCCAGTTGCCATGCATGAACCCCGTGACGGCAAACCCGTCGCGCGCAAGCGGGATGGCGGGTGCGATCGCCTGCTCCCATGTGATCGAGCCGAAGCGCGTCAGCGCCTCATGCAGCCCCGCGACGGTCCCCGGCACCCCGACCGACTGGTAGCCGACATCGTTGACCCATCCGTCGAGGACGTAGCCGTAGCGGTCGGCCGCCTCGCGAATGAAGAGATGCTCCCACTGGTCCTCGCGCGTCCGCGAGCCGGCGGTCGCGTAGAACTCGAGGAGGGCGTCGCCGCCGGTGGCGCTGTGCACGAGCATCACCCCGCAGCCGCCAATGCCGCACATCTGCGGATCGATCACGCCCTGCACGAAAGCGCAGGTCACGGCGGCGTCCACTGCGTTTCCGCCGCGCCGCATGACCTCGAGCCCGATCTCGGCGGCTTGCGGCTGTGGACAGACGATGATCGCCACGAACGTAAGTTAGATCAACGCGTCAGTGGTGATGGTGGGAGTGCTCTGCGTGAACGTGATCCCCGCCGCCCGGTTGCGACATCGCCCGCAGCATCTGCGGGCCGCCTGTGGTCAGAAAGCGCCAGAGCATGACGGCGATCAACGCGATGAACACGATGTTGAGCAAGGTCGTGTAGTTCCATGCCGGTGGCGCCTGAAACGCGGCGACAGTGAAGTGCGCCGGCGTCAGACCGACAAGGTTGAAGGCCAGCCCGATCAAAAAGCCCGCCAGGGCCATCGCGGCGTACGAAACCGCCAGCAGGTACAGGCTCATCCGGCCACCGTAGTACTTGCGGTAGATGTTGAGGATGGGAAGGATGATGAGGTCGGCGAAGATGAAGCTGATCACTCCGCCAAAGCTCATGCCTCCGTTCCACAGCACCGCGGCCAGGGGCACGTTCCCGACCGAGCACACAAAGCTGAACATCGAGAGCAGCGGCCCTACCAGCGGACCCCAGAAAGCGTTGACGGTCGGGTTGGACGTGAAGAAGAAGACGTGCCAGAAGCTGTTCGGCACCCACGCCGCGAGCGCGCCGGCGATCAGGAACCCGACCCCGATGTCGATGTAGACGCTGTACACGTCCATGAAGAAGTAATGGCTGATGTTGGTGAAGGCACGCGCGCTCATCAGCCTCTTGACGAAGGGGCCCTCAGAGATCGACATGTCCATCTCGCCATGTCCCTCCATGTTCGAGCCGACGATGCCCTTCTCCGCCTGGCGTGCGGCCTCCACCACCATCCGCCGGCGGAGGGTCAGCTTGAAGAGGATCCACAGGATCGCCGCCATCAGCAGGCCTCCGGCGAATTCCGCCGCGACGAACTGCCAGCCGAGGAGGATCAGCAGCACCAGGCCCAGCTCGAACACGAGGTTGGTCGAAGCGAATTCGAAGATGATCGCGTTCACGAAGTCCGCGCCCTTGCGAAACAGGGTACGGGCCAGCGCGACCGCGGCATACGAGCAGCTCGAGCTCGCGGCGCCGAAGACCATCGCGAAACCGAAACCGCGCGCGTCGCTGCGTCCGAGCACGCGAGCCACCGCCTGCTTGGGTACGAGCACCTGCACCACCGCCGACAGGAGGAAACCGAACGCCAGCGGCCAGAGCACCTCCCAGAACATGAAGAGCGAGATCTGCAGCGCTTGCAGCACCGAGGAGATGACGGGCATACCTGCCTAGCTCCTCACCAGCCGTGCGACGGCGTCGTTGAGCTCCCTCACCTTCTGGCGACCGCCACCCGATTTGATCGCCTCCGTCACGCAGTGCTCGGTGTGGTCGGCCAGGAGCCGTAAGGCGACTGAATCGAGGGCGGCCGTGGTCGCGTTGAGCTGGGTCAGGACGTCGATGCAGTAGCGATCGTCCTCCACCATCTTCTGGATGCCTCGCACCTGACCTTCGATGCGACGGAGCCTCGCCTGGATCGTCCGTTTGTCCTTCGCGTACCCAGGCATCTCAACGATTATACCCTATGGGGGTATATCGCCCCACGAGCGAATCCAAGGGCACCGAAATCACGACGAAGTCGTTTCTTATATCAGCCGGGGCGCGCAAGTTTAAGTCTCACGACTGCGGCAAGACGCGTTCGGTGAGCTCGTTTTACCGGCTACATGAGGAAGGGACAACAGCGAGGCCAGTCCCTAGTCGAGGCGGCAATCACGTTGCCCGTGGTTCTGCTCCTCGCGCTCGGAGTGACCGACATCGGGCGCGGCTTCTACTATCGCGAAGCCGTCACCAACTCGGTCCGGCAAGCCTTGCGCATGGCCGTGTCCTCGTACCAGCAGACCACCGCGAACAACATATGCGCAGGCACAGGCAGCGGCCCCGTGGCGGTTACCGTCGTGTCGGCGATCCCGCCGTCGGGCGGCGCCATCGCAACGATCGCCAACCAGGCAGCGCTCGAGAGCTCGAACAACGGCACGCCGGCAGGATCTGTGATCGCGGGCGCGACCTTGACCGTGACATTCCACTGTTTGAACGGCGCCGCCGTCACCAATGCAACGAGCAACGGCAACGGGCCTTCCAACGCCGGCTCCGATTCCATCACAGCGAGCATCAGTCAACGCATGTCCGTCATCACGCCATTGCTCTGGCCCGTGACGGGTACGTCGTACCCGATCACCGTCACCTCTTACCAGCGGACCGAGTACTGACATGAGACGCGAACGAGGCCAGGCGCTCGTCGAGTTCGCCCTCATCTTTCCCATTCTGTTTTTCCTGCTCGCGCTCAGCATCGACATCTTTCGGGTCGACTGGGTCAGCTCGACCGTGGCCGAGGCGGCGCGCCAGGGAGCGCGGCAGGCGGTCGCCAACGAGGACCCGTCGGACAATGGGTTCGGGGCGACAGCCGGCCCATGCTCGGGCACGACGCAGACCCCCTCGGCGAGCGGCAGCGGCTGTCTCAAGACCGCTCGCATCTACGAAACGGTCCTCACAGTCCTGGGCGGGTTCGGACACAACCCCACCCTCACCGAGGCGCCGCCGGCCGCGTGCCCCAACCCCGTGGCGGGCGCCACGTCGGTGTGCGTCTACCCCGGCGAACAGGGCGCGGCGGGCACCTACACGTCGTGCGACGCCGCCCGGACCGGGCTCGGCCGCGATCCCATCGCCGGCGAGCTCGGCTCGCGCAGCGCGGAGTACGCCAACCCCCAGTACAAGGGTTGCTTCGAGGTCGTCGTGACGGTCATCTACCGCTACGACACTCTGGTTCCGTTCCTTGGAGGTGCGGCGCCGAACTTCCTGCGCATCAGCTCCTCAACCCAGATGCTGGGGGAGTATTGATGAAGCACCAACGACAGAAAGGCCAGGCGGTCGTGATCGTCGGAGCGATGATCGTGGCCCTGACGATCCTGGGCACGATGGTGTTCGACGTGGGGCTGGCGGTGTCGGACCGCCGCAACCTGCAGGCTTACGCCGATTCGGCGGCGCTCGCCGGCTCTCGTTCATACAGCCAGGGAGTCAACCGCGCCCACTGGGTCGCCATGCAGTACCTCGGGGCGTCGCTGAGCTTTGGGTTGCCCGCCGGCTCCTGCACGAGCCCCGCGAGCTGCCCGGCCGGCACGTACTCCGTCGTCTCGTACCAGATCACCCTGACCGACTCATACCGCGTCGCCGGGATCCTGAACTACCCCACGGTGCTGGACGTCGTGATCTCGCATCAACAGCCCAGCATCTTCGCGAGGATGGTCGGGTATTCGATGGTCAAGACAGCAGCCTCGGCTCGCGCCACGCCTCCTGGACCGCAGATCGCGGGGGCTGCCTACGCAGTGGCTGCCGTGAGCGGCGACGCCATGATCAACGGAGGTGGAGCAGGGTTTCAGACGGTCGGAGGGCCCGTGTACGCGTACGGCTCGTTTGGAGCGAACAACGGACCTCACTCCACCGGCGTGCCCTCGGTGCAAACCGACTACGACGGCAGCACGTGCCCCGGCGGCCCGAGCAATGTGCTCGACAACGGCGGCGGGGCCAACGGCTTGAACTACTACACGACCGATGGCGGCACGATGGTCAACAAGACCGGACAGCCGCCGGATTTCAGCTTCGACAATGCCACCCCGCTGCCCGCACAGCCGGCCCCGATGTACTTCTCGGCCGGCGCGGCCAAAGACGCCTCCGGCAACTGGAAGCCGGGGATCTACAACGGTTTCGCCCCTAGCGGCGGCACGATGAACGGGGGCGTCTACAAGATCGTCAACTCCCCCAGCCTCGCTCTTGGCTCGATCACCAACACGGTGCACGCCGCCTCAGGCACGTCGAACGGGGTCAACGCGGTCGCGATCGTGATCGACTCCTCGGACACCGGTGGGCTCGACATCACCCAGGCGGTGCTCAACGGCCTGGACGACCTGAATGCGCCGGGGTACGTTGGGCTGCGCGACCCCGCGGGGACGCATAACTTCGTCATCTACGGCGGGCACGGAGCGGGGTCGTACACAGGCGGCGTCACGATCGGGCCGGGTGCAACCACCGACATGAGCGGGATCATCTACGTGCCGGACAGCGCGTACGTCAGCGACGGAACCTCGAGCCCCCAGTTTGCCGGCTCGCTGGTGGTCTCGAGCATGACCGTCCAGGGTGGCGGCAACGGCGCGCAGGTCTTCCACTGGGTATGCGGATTGAACGCGATCACCGGGCAGCCCTACTCTGGAGGCCTGGTTCGCTAGGAAGCCCCCGGCAGCTCGATTGTGAACGTGCTGCCTTCTCCGCGAGCCGTCTGCACGTGAATGGTGCCGCCATGACGCTCGACGACCCGGCGCGCGATGGCGAGGCCGAGGCCGCTGCCTGAATCGCTGCGCTGAAACCGCTCGAACAATTGTGGAAGGCGGTCTTCTTCGATCCCAGGTCCGCTGTCGATCACGTCGATCGATGGCCCCGCCACTCCGCGCGCCACTCGCAGCGTGACGTCGGCGCCTCGAGGGCTGACGCGGACCGCGTTGTCGACCAGGTTGGCCACCGCTTCGCGCAGCAGGTCCTTGTCGGCGCTGATCCGGGCCGGGGCCATGACCTCGGTCACGAGCCCAACGCCCGACGTTCCGGCCTGGGCGGCGTAGGCGCGCACGACGTCGGCCGTGAGCTCGGCAAGGTCGACGAGCTCCCGGCGGAGTGGAACGTCCTCGTCCGCATGCGCAAGAGACCGCAGGCGTCCGAGCATCCTCTTCATGCGCTCCGCTTCCGCGACGCTGTCTTCGATCGCCTGGCCGTTCTTACCGCTGCGAGCGGCGCGCCGCAAGATCGAAAGGTTGGTCATGATCGTGGCGAGCGGCGTCGCCACCTGGTGCGAAACGTCCGTGAGGAAGCGCCGCTGCGCCGTCAGGACACCCGCCAGCTGCTCGTTGGCATTCGCCTGGGCCAGGATCGCCAGGTTCATTCGGTAGATCAGCGGAAGCACGATCAGCGGAAGGGGCGCGGCGACCGGCGCTTCGATCGACAGCACCGCAATGCTGACCGCGCAAGCGGCGAGCGTCAGCGAGGCAGGCCACGACGCAGCCGCGGCATGCCTGGCCAGCTCGAGATACGGGCGCCCGCTGTGCAGCGCGGCGGGCAAGACCGCGACAAGGAGATTCACGGCCACGTAGAGGAAAGCCGCGGCTGCGGCCCGGGCGTCCTGGGCCGCGCCCGTGTCGGTGCCGATCGACCCGACGGTGGCGGCAATTGATCCGGCGACGAGCACGTTGCCCGCGTTGAATGTGCTCTCCCACCACGACCGCCGCACCAGCCGGTTGCCGGCCAGCACGCTCAGCGCAGCGGTGGCCGGTCCAACTCCGGGCGGAAGCAGGAGCACGGCGAGCAGCGAGGGCAGCGCGCCGAGGTTGACTTTCTGCTCGGGGCCGATCTTGACCGGGTATCTCTCAGCCAGCAGGCAGCCGACGAGACATACCGGGACGATGAGCCAGCGCCAGGCCTGGGGAGCCGCAAATCCGCCCTCAGCCGCGGCGGCGCCCGCCAGCACGACGCCGATCAGCGGCACCCCGACGACGACCGCCTTCAGCCGTGGCGGGAAGCTGGCGAAGGCTTGGGCCACCGGTTCGTTCAGCTGGTTGGCACGTCGAGCTTGAAGGTCAGAACGATTCCTCCACCGGGAGTGCCGCCAGATTGAGCCACCCGATACCGATAGTTGTTGGACACCACGCTGGCCCCGTGGGCGCCTGCCGGGATGTGCACATGAACCGTGATCAAGCTTCCACCCCTGCCATCCGGGGCAGCTGTTGCGTCATCCGTGATCTGTCGGGCGATGTGCCTGTCGACCGGCGACAGGTAGATCATGTTGTTGACGGAAAGGTAATGCCCACCGGGCGTTACGACCTGGATCGGCGGATCTGAGAGGCACCACATCACGTTGGCCGAGGCGGCCCCTTGACCGCCCAGGACCAGCAACCCCGTCGCCAATGCACCCACGACGACCGCTCTCTTCCTCATGTTGAGACCTCTTCCTTTGATTCCGCGATGAACCGGTAACCGATGCCGCGAACGGTCTGGATCAGGCGAGGCTCGCCACCGCCTTCGAGCTTTTGCCGGATCCGCGAGACGTGCACCTCGAGCGAATTCGATTCCGGGCCGGTCGTCACCGCCCATACCGCTTCCGCGAGCTGCTCGTACGTGACCAGCTGGCCGCGGCTGCGCATCAACGCGGCCAGGATCCGGAACTCGATCCCCGTCAGGCCGAGCTGCCGGCCGCCACGCGACGCAAGACCCTCGCTCAGGTCGAGGGTGACATCGCCCACCACGAGGCGGGAGCCGCCCTTTCCTCGGTGGCGCCGGATGACGGCCTCCACCCGCGCCATGAGCTCCTCGAGCGCGAAGGGCTTGGCGATGTAATCGTCGGCGCCAAGCTTCAGGCCGGCGATCCGGTCGCTCACCGAGGACCGCGCGCTGATGCCGACCAGCGCGGCGTCGGTTTCGGCGCGGAACGCCTCGAAAAGCTCGGGTCCGTCGTTGTCCGGAAGCATCAGGTCGAGCAGCACGACGTCCGGGTTCCACTGACGGACCAGCTCGAGGCCGCGGCCCGCCGTGTCGACGGCCCGGACCGTGTAGCCCTCCTCACCGAGGCCGGCCGAAACCGCCCGCGCGAGCCGGCGATCATCCTCCACGAGCGCCACCTTCCAGCGAATCGTCATCCTTGGTGCGACGGCATTCTCCCATGGAACCTGCGGAACTCAGCGCTATTACGGATGCTCGTGCGCGGGATTTGAGTCACACCCGCGGAATGCCGTCGTAACTTCGGCCTCCGATCGCCCGTTGCAAGTCGGCGTGGGCGCGCCCGTATGACCTCGTGGGCGCCGGCGCCGCTACGGCGGCTGGCGCTGACGCTGGTGGTGCTGGTCGCCGTGGTGCTTCCAAGCCTGGTCACGTCATGGGTCCTGGCGCCGCCAGCCGGGGACGTCCAGCAGCGTGTTCGCGATCGGACCTCCAGCCTGGGCGTGGTGTTGCTGGGAGAAGATGAGGTTCCCACGGTGCTCGCGCAGGCCGTCGTCGCCACCGAGGACGAGAGTTTCTACACCCACCACGGCATCGACTCGATCGGCCTCGGCCGAGCCGTCCTTTACGACGTCGCCAACCTGTGCCTGTGCCAGGGGGGCTCCACCATCACGCAGCAGCTGGCCAAGGACGTCTACCTGGGAGGATCAGAC
>WNFD01024194.1_pt1 | contig 10892 bp, 8 predicted proteins | sample 5400491 | NCBI WGS metagenome assembly WNFD01 (sample SAMN13153343, study PRJNA577476) | soil metagenome | isolation source: 120 cm saprolite under Douglas fir tree site 2 hole 2 replicate 2 | place: USA:California | collected 2015-04-18 | reverse complement strand
TGGCTCGCGGCGCGCGTCGTGCGCCCCCATGCCGTCTCTACGAATAGGCGCAACAATTTCATACGGACCGAGTTTGTCGCCGGGAGTGCGTGCCAGAGCTAAGTTTAGCCGATCAGATAGGGTATAAGTCCTAGCTATAGCTAGGTTACGAGCTATCAGGAAATTACTCAGGGCCCGAAGTCCGCTTGGAGGAGATGCAGCATCACGGAGTGCTGTTGGCGCTGCGATACTTTCGAACCCCATTTCCCGATAATTTCTATGATCCGCGATAGTTCAATCTATCCGTTACCCTGTTTCCCCGCGTAAGTCGGCGAAGTCTTTATCGTAAGATGTCTCTGCTTTTATCCTTCGGCCTGCTGTTGCCATGCATCTTGGAAAATCGATGAAACCACTAAACAACGTTGAGAAGACTGTGATCGAGGTTCAAGGCTTTCGGTTCAGCGCTCTATCGGCGGGTCCTGTAAATGGCGATCTTGTGCTGTTTTTACATCGCTTTCCTGAGTTTGCGAACGCATGGCTTGATGTGATGCGTCCGATCTCGGAAGCAGGTTTCCGCGCTGTGGCCGTAGATCAACGCGGCTATTCCTCCGAGGCACGTCCGCAAGAGGTGAAGGACTACACGATCGAGCACCTCCTCTCTGACGTTCAGGGCTTTGTTAACGCGCTAGGTCATCGACGCTATCACCTTGTTGGTCACGACTGGGGCGCTCTGTTGGCTTGGGAGCTTGCCGCTAGACATCCAGACTGCCTTCTATCGTTGAGCGCCTTATCCACTCCGCATCCAGATGCATTCTTCAATGCTATTGAGGCTGATGAGGATCAGAAGCAGCGTTCGAAGTACATCTCTCTTTTCCGATTGCCCGGCGGTGTCGCTGAGAATTTATTCCAAGCTGACGACTATCAGCGCTTGCGAGGCGTTTATCAAGGGAAGCTATCTGATTCAGCAATTAGTGAAAACATCCGTCGGCTTGCACTACCCGGCGCTCTCACTTCAGTCCTTAACTGGTATCGCGCGTTGAACCCCGAAGTCCGGATCGGAAAGATTAACGTCCCGGCTCTGTACATTTGGGGCTCACAGGATCTTGCCCTTGGTGAGACAGCCGCGATTGACACCGCAAGATACGTGTCCGGGCCATACCAATTTAAAAAGCTCGAGGGAAGATCCCATTGGCTTCTTGAGGAAGTTCCCGACCAGGTGTCGGAGTTAGTGCTATACAGACTTACATAAATAAAGGGACATACTCGGGATAGTATGGCATACTCGTGGCCATGCAACCTCGACTACTGTGGTTACACCCGAAGACCTATAACCGGTTGGTCCGCCTCCGTAAACAAGCAGAACAGGACGGCGCCTATCGGGTGGCCAAGCGACTGCAAGCGGTCGTGCTGAACTGCAAAGGGCGTACCAGCGGCGAATTGGCTGGCATTCTCCAAGCCCCGCGCTCTCGTGTGTCCGAGTGGTTGTCGCGGTACCAAACCTATGGTGTGGAGGGCTTGCTCGAAGGGCATCGTTCCGGTCGACCGCGAAATCTGAACGAGCAACAACGCGAACAGCTTGGAGATATTCTCGATAGTGGGCCCGTGGCCTACGGATTGGATTGCGGGATATGGACCTCACCCATGATTGCTTGGGTGATCGAAGAAGAGTTCGGAATCCATTATCATCCCGGACATGTGTGCAGGCTGATGCATGAGTTGGGCTTCTCGGTGCAACGTCCACGCCGCCGCTTGGCACGTGCCAATGCTGGGGCCCAAGACCGTTGGCAGCGCTATACCTATCCAAACCTTAAAAAAAAACGAAAAAAGAAGGTCGAGCGCTAATTTTTACCGACGAAGCCAGTTTCCGGCAGGACTCTACTCTGCACGCTACCTGGAGTCGGGTGGGACACGCGCCGGAGGTCCCCGTCACGGGGCAACGCAAGAACGTAAAGATTCTAGGTGCCATCGAACTGTGGGACACACGATTTCATTACCGGCAGGAACCGGTCTTCAATGCCTTGACCTATTTGGCATTCCTCGAACAACTTGCCGAACCGTATCGGCACCGCGGAGCGATTTTGATTCAGGATGGCGCCTCCTATCACAAGAAAGAGGAGGTGGGGAATTGGTTCGATGCGAATCGTGACTGGTTGGAGGTGCACCAATTGCCACCCTACTCCCCGGAGTTCAATCCCACCGAGCGACTCTGGCAATACACGCGAAAGAATGGCACTCACAACCGCTACTACGTCAACCTAGCCGAGCTGGAGGGGACGTTGACGCGAGTGTTTGGAGAGATGCAATCCTATCCGGACCTGATCCGCCCTTCTCTTCTTCCTTTTTGTTAGCCATTATGTCCTTTTAATTATGTGAGCCTGTATAGAACACATACGCACCAATGTCATTCGTTAGAATCCCCAACACCGGTCGCGTGGCAGCGTGCTCGAAAGTAATTCTGCCAGTGGGGCGCGCACGGCTTTTGGCTGTAGGTTTGCCCCGCGGTCCAGAAGTCCGCTTCGAGGACATGGCCAGAGATCTCCTCGAACCCCGTTTGTGGCTAGTGACGACCCTTCGATGGCTCGCCTCCTATTGACACTCTATATGTGAATCGGCATTATTCCTAAGAATGTCGATAGGAGATGAATCTTGCATTCCGAACCGACTAGTCTTCTCCAAGGGACTTTGGACCTGCTGATCTTGAAATCGCTCGTCGCCGGCGAGATGCACGGATTGGGGGTCTCGCGCAGAATCCAGCAGATCACGGGCGGCACTTTTGATGTTAAACCAGGCTCACTCTTTCCCGCTCTGCACCGGATGGAGGAAGAGGGTTGGATTTCCTCCTTTTGGGGAGACTCCGAAAACAACCGCCGCGCGAAATACTACCGCTTGACCAAGGCCGGTCGGAATCAACTCGAAGTTGAAACCAAACGATGGGGCCGCATTTCCTGGGCTATTGCTCAAGCTTTGGAAACGTCGTAGAGAGATACTTAGTATGCCGCTCTTTGTGAAAGCCCGAAGTTTCCTGCGAAATCTCTTTTTGTCTCATCGTGTGGAAGCAGACCTCGACCAAGAAGTTCACTCTCACCTCGCAATGCTGGTCGAGGAAAACATTCGCGCAGGCATGTCACCGAAAGAAGCCCAACGAGCGGCGCGGATCGAAATTGGAGGCGTCGAACAGGTAAAAGAACAAGTTCGCGAAGAACGGGTCGGCAACTGGCTCCGCTCCGTGATCTCGGATTGCCGCTACGCTGTCCGACAACTCCGCAAGAACCCCGGATTCTCGGCGGTCGCAATCCTGACCCTCGCTCTCGGCATCGGCTCCACCACAGCCATCTTCAGTGTCATCGATGGCGCTCTCCTCAATCCCTATCCCTATAAGAATGCCAAACGCCTCGCCACCTTCGTCGTTTTTTCCGCAGAACAATTCAGAGCATGGCGCTTTCCCGCCGCGGCCTTCGTCGATTTCAAGGAACAGAATCACACCTTCGACGACATGTTCGGCCTGGTCTACCGTGGGATCCACTTCACCCGCAGCCATGGCACCGAGGAATTGTCCGGCGGTTCGATCACGCCCGGCACGTTCGAATCCCTAGGCATACCACCCCTCCTCGGAAGGCCCCTCACTGACTTAGACGGCAAGCCTGGCGCCCCTCCCGTTTTCGTGATCAGTTACAGACTTTGGACCAAGCTCTTCCATCGCGACCCGAACATCCTCGGCAGCACCCACACCCTCAATGCCACTCCCATGACCTTAGTCGGCATCATGCCTCCGCGCTTTCAAATTGGCGGTTGCGATCTCTGGCTGCCTCTGGATATCACCAGAGATACTTTTGTGCCAGGCGCTGGAATTGTGTCAAACGAAATCTGGGCTGTCGGTCACCTCAAGCCCGGCGTCAGCCCCGAAACTGCTGCTGCGGACCTCCAACTCATCGCTAAGCCGTTTCAAAACGCCGATCCTATCTACTTTCCCCCTCACTTCAAAATTGTAGTCAACACCTTCCACAGCCAGTCTGTCGGTGGTGACTTCAAGTTCGGCCTCTTCGCGTTAATGGCCGGGGTCACGATGTTGCTCCTCATCGCGTGCAGCAATGTCGCCAACCTCCTCCTCGCGCGTGCCACAACGCGAGAAAGAGAATTCGGCATTCGCTCCGCTTTGGGTGCAAATCGTCTTCGCCTGATTAGCCAACTGTTGGTCGAGAGTTTCTCGCTAGCGCTTGCCAGTTGCGCTCTCGGTTGCCTGTTCGCTTATCTCGGATTGAAAGCAATGGTTGCCGTGATCCCTCCGGATACCATCCCGCCCGAAGCAGTCATCACTCTTAGCCCGGCCGTTTTGCTCTTTTCCCTCTGCGCGACAATCGTGACCACGGTAATTTGTGGATTAGCTCCTGCCCTGTATGCCCTTCGCGCCGACGCGCAAATCGCGCTGACCGGCAGCGGAAAGGGAGTGAGTGCTGACGCCCGCCACGGCAAACTTCGTCACTCCTTGGTCGTCGCTGAGGTTGCTCTCTCAATCATTCTGTCAATCTGTTCTGGTCTGATCATGCGCAGCCTCTTCGCGCTCCAAAATGTGAATCTAGGTTTCAATCCTTCGAAGGTTGTTTATGCGGATCTTTCATGGCCAGAAGGCCAAGACGACAGCGTGCAGCAAAAGCATTTTTTCTTCCGCAAGGTTCTGGATCGCATTGACCAAGTTCCGGGCGTCTTGGCCGCCACCGAAACTACCAATTTCCCGCCCTACACGTTTGGTTGGACAACAGTCGTCATAAGCGGAAAAACGCCTCCTCTGAATAGAAACACTGCGGCCAACTTCTGCACCGAGGGCTACTTCCAAACTCTAGGCCTGCCCCTGCTTCGGGGAACTCTTTTCTCTCAAAATGACGTCGATTCTGCCCGCCACGTCGTGATCGTCAACCGCACATTCGTCCGTGATCGTTTCGGCGAAGAGAACCCCATCGGCCAGCAAGTCAGGTTCAGCGACTATGAAACCTGGCCCGATTGGCCCCATGATCCGTATTTCAAGATTCTTGGCGTCGTAGCCGACGCCAAGAATAGCGGCTTACAGGATCTGCCCAGGCCCGAAATCTATCTGCCCGGCACATTAGCGAGCGCTCCGCCACGCGGCATCATCGTTAGCACGATTCTCCCGCAAATTCGCGCCGAAATTTCCACGATCGATCCCGATGTCGCCATCGGCGAAGCCGGAACCATTGCGACCCGTCTCGAGCATTATTACTACGCTCGGCCCCGCTTCCTCCTCATCACTCTCTGCACCTTTGCGGCGATCGCCCTCCTTCTCGTCGCCGCTGGCGTCTTCAGCGTCATCTCCTACACCGTCGCAACGCAGACCCACGAAATCGGTATCCGCATGGCCCTGGGGGCCCAAGCCGAGCAAATCCTCACTCTGGTTGTGAAAAAAGGTATGCGCCTCATCCTCTTCGGTATCCTGTTCGGCCTGTTCGCCAGTTATTTCCTCACACGTTTTCTAGCCAGTCAGATCTGGGGCGTCTCCACCACCGATCCCTCTACCTTCGCTGCCATAGCTTTCCTAGCTTTTTTTGTAGGCATTCTTGCCTGCCTCATTCCAGCCCGCCGCGCCACCCGTGTCGACCCCATGATCGCCCTGAGATATGAATAGAATGCGAGAATCGCGCCGGCGGTTTTTTTGCGATCACGCAAGCTTGGGAAGCTTCGTAGAAGGAGTCCAGTATGCCGCTCTTTGTGAAAGTCCGAAGTTTCCTGCGAAATCTCTTCGTAATTGATCGCGTGGATACAGATCTCGACCTGGAAGTTCATTCCCACCTCGAAATGCTGACCGAGGAAAACATCCGTGCTGGCATGTCGCCTCAGGAAGCGCAGCGAGCCGCAAGGGTCGAACTTGGCGGAATCGAACAGGTAAAAGAACAAGTCCGCGAAGAACGGATTGGCAATTGGATCCACTCCTTGGCCTTCGATTGCCGCTACGGTCTCCGACAACTTCGCAAGAACCCCGGTTTCACCGCTGTCGCCGTGCTCACGTTTGCCCTCGGCATCGGCGCCAATACCGGCGTGTTCAGTATTCTGGATGCAGTGCTACTTCGGCCGTTGCCTTATCCACATGCTGAACGCCTTGTGAAGGCTGGCGCGTACGATCTCACCTCACGTGCTCTGTACGGAACCACATCCTACCCAGACTTCGTGGATTGGTGCCAACAAAACCATTTTTTCGCGAGCCTCGCCGCATACGAAGACAAGACCTTTAACCTAGGAGGAACCTCTCAACCGGAACATGTGAAGGGCGAAGTCGTGTCATCTGATTTCTTCGAAACCCTTGGCATCCGTCCCGACAATGGCCGATCCCTCGCCAGCGCTCGCAATCAGCAGGCGGTACTGCTGAGCTACTCGCTGTGGTCGCGCTCGTTCGGTTCCAATCCAAACGCGATAGGCAGGTCGATCACTTTGGACGGCTACAGTTACGAGGTGGTTGGCATCATGCCACCCAGTTTTCAGTTTCCTGATTCAGAAGCGGAATTGTGGGTCTTGATCACTTTTCTGCGCCCCGATTTTCGCGAAGAGATAACCACACGCGGCAATCTCGGTTTTTATGTGATTGGACGTCTTAAACCCGACGTAACTTTGCCTCAGGCCCAAGCCGGAATGGCGGTAATTGCACAAGGTCTTCAGCTACAGTATCCAGATTCAAATCGAGACCTCGGGGTAAGGCTCGTACCCTTGCATGAAGACTTGGTAGGAAAGTTTCGACCAGTACTGCTCATCCTGATGGGATCGGCCGGCCTTGTGCTTTTGATTGCGTGCGCCAACATCAGCACCTTACTTCTCGCTCGTGCTGCCGCGCGACGCGCAGAAATTGGCATTCGGTCTTCGCTTGGGGCGACGCGACGCAGAATCATCGCGCAACTGCTAACCGAGAGTCTGCTGCTGGCAGCCGCTGGAGGCATACTCGGTACGCTACTTGCTTTCGCGCTTATGCGTGCTTTGGTTGTTTGGGCGCCGAAAGACATCCCTGGAATATCCTCCGCGCATGTCAATCCACTGATGCTCACGTTCACTGCCCTGATTTCGATGTTTGCCGGGATCCTCTTTGGACTAGCACCGGCTTGGCAGGTCTCCCGCGAAAGTCTCAATGCGGCACTGAAAGAGAGCGGTCGAAGTGGCGTAGAACGCAGCCGGCTGAGGCAGATAATGGTCGTCACTGAAATCGCCCTCTCATTGGTTTTGCTCACTGCTGCTGGCCTGTTGGGCAAGAGCCTGCTGCTTCTGGACCGTGTAGATCCGGGTTTCCGCACCGATCATTTACTGACGATTGAGGTCTATCGGTCGATGTCCAACGGCGAGAGCGCCGACGCGATCTGGAGTAATTGGACAGGCTTTTACCAGCAGCTACTCGGTCGCATTGAAGCATTGCCTGGAGTGGAATCCGCTGGTGCGACGCTTGCATTGCCTATTCAGGGGCATACCTGGAGAACCGTCTTCAATATCGATGGTCGCGTATTTCGGAGTCTATCCGAGCAGCCGCAAGCCGACGCACGCATTGTTTCCAATAACTATTTTGACGTGATGAAGATTCCTTTGCGAAGCGGCCGTTATTTCTCCCACCGTGACACAAAAGATTCGCCACACGTTGCTGTCATTAACGAAACTCTCGCGCGCCGTTACTGGCCTCATGAAGATCCCAAAGGCCGATTCATCGAGATGAGCGCGTTTGGTGCCGGTCGCTGTGAGATCGTAGGCGTTGTTGCGGACATACGACAAGCGAACCTGAGCGATGAACCCGCTTCGGGAATATACCTTCCCTATACACAAGAGCCGATGCCATGGCAGACGCTGCTGGTTCGTACAAAGAACGACCCAATGAGTCTTGTCCCGCTAATTCGAGGTGAAGTGGCGGGGCTCGACTCGCAGCAGCCCATAGCGCGCATTGCCACGCTGGATCAGTTGATGGAGTCGTCTACGGCGCAGCCTCGATTTCGTGCCGCCCTGCTTGGCGGCTTCGCAGGCGTAGCCCTGCTTTTGGCCGCTATCGGTGTCTACGGCATGATGGCGTATGCGGTCAGCCGGCGCACCCGCGAGATCGGCATCCGCATAGCTCTGGGAGCGCGTCGTGGAAACATGCTCAAACTAATTTTCGGTCAAAGCATGACGCTGACGTTGCTGGGGGTGGTATTAGGTCTCGCGGGAGCCTTCGCGGTAATGCGTCTGATGAATAGCTTGCTCTTCGGAGTTACCAGCACTGATCCGTTCATTTTTACCGCTGTCACAGTGCTTCTTTGTGGTGTGGCATTGCTCGCCAGCTACATTCCCGCCCGCCGTGCCGCCCGCGTCGATCCCATAGTCGCCCTGCGTTGCGAATAGAATCTCGCTCATGATTTCACGGTAGACGCCGTATTCGACGGACAGCCAGTTTCCGATCCGAACACCCAAGCGTTTTGCGCCTTTAACGCGACCGATTCCGGCTGCCAATTCGGGACTCAGGAGACCCGTATCAGCCGCCTCGTGTGCGAGTCGTCTCACAGCCGCTAAGCGCACGTTGATTGTCGAAGGCGCCAGGTTCTTCTGTTCGAGAAAGAATCGATAACGAAGGACAACACTGCGGTTGAAGGCCAAGCGCGGCTCGGAACAGTACCAGCCGATGAATTCATCGATGGCATGCGCATACGATTCTTGCGAACTCGCTGCTGCGAGCGAGATTAGAACTGCATTCTTCGACTGTTCCAAGTCGGGCAGCCGAAGTATTGTTTTCGCCCGTGAGCGTTTGCTTGTCTTTTTCCGACGTCCCATACTGGCGGCCTCCTGCGCCGCGTTCAGTATGGTCATTCATTCAGAAGCTGATGGTCTCGAACTCCGTTTCTAGATAACTGCCGAGTGGCTGGCCACTCGCCCAGAATTGTGAAATTAGTTGGCGCTAATAAGTTAACTTAGTCTAAGCAGACTCCCGTTGTGGGTCCCCTTTGCTGCCAGATCGCGAGAGACCCTTCTCATACAACAACGAAACAATGGCTTGATACAGTCTGCTGCGGAGCTCGCGTCGACCAGTGGCTTGCGTTATGTATCGGACCATCAAGCTCATACCACTCGAGGTGGGCCGCACGTCTACAGCTGGCGCGGTCGAGAATGCTTTCGTGGGGACATTGTGGGTGGCCTTTTGCCACTCTTCCTCTGCAGACGAAGCGTAACTAGCGGTCTCACGATCCACGATTTTCCGTATGGCCTCTGTCAGCACATACGGATCCTCACTGGTTGGAATCGGTATGTTGATTTCATCCCAAAGCCACTGGCCGCTGGTAGTAAAATTAAAATAGTGACCCTCGATCGCGAAACTGTTAACAAAAGCGACTTTGCGGCCAGTGGGATGTCCGGCGTCATTCCAGTTGCCGGTCTCAAACAACACGGTTCGTAAGAGTCCGATCTCGACAACCTCGCCCCCAATGCCGTTGATTTCCACCCAGTCGCCTACTCGAATGCCGTCGCGACCCATGAGGGTAAACCACCCGAAGAAGCCGACGATGAAGTCTTTCAGTACTACCGTAAGCCCAGCGCCAGCCAAGGCAAGGACTGTGGCGACTTGGTTCGGGATCCCAAAGACGGCCAGTAACACGAACACCAGCCCGATTGCCTGAATTGCTGACCGATAAGCAACCCTAGTGGTAAGCAGCCGCCGGTCTTGTGCTCCTGATTCGCCATAGAGTCTGTCTACAAGCCGAAGCGCGGCTACTGTACCGAGCAGAATCACTAGAATCAACAAGACGGAGCCTAGAACCGCATGCTTCACGATACGAATTTCATTCGCAACAATCCCGTTCCACGCGGTATATGTCTTGTCGAGTTCGTTCAGATCGAGGCTGCGGTGTTGGTAGTTGGCGACAATCTGCTGATTCTTCCTCTGAAAATCTTTAGCCTCCAACTCCTTGCTTGACAGGTTCCTTGGATGCTTGGAACTGAGCGGAGAGCCGGAGGAGCGCTGTTTCGCTGTATCCCCCTTGATCTGGATCGCGCTCGCCCCGTTCATCGCCTCGACCCTGGCCTCTGTCAATTGTTTTTCCTTCGAATGCAGTTGCCACCAGTCTTCAAGGTGAGATTCTAGTGTTGCCCCAGCAACAAGGAAGGACGAAGGCTTGATTTGAGGCGCGGGAGAACTGCTGGTGCCATGCTCGACAGATTCGTGTTGTTTCAGCATCTCCTGAATTCTGGCGACAATATCTCCACCCGAGCGGATCAGATCTTGCCGAGCGTCTTCCATCTCGTCCTGGTCAAGCTCCAGTTGTGCCTTGGCCAAGTCCAACCTATCAAGAATCTCCTGTTTACCGTTCTTGTTAGAACTCTTCGCACTGGCTTCCAGTCGGTGAATCTCCTGTTGACCGGACTGAATCCTAATCTGAGCATTCTGAATCCGTGCGTTTATTTCTTTTGACTCAGGACTAAGTGCAGGCGGGTTTACTTGCGCATCGAGAAGCGCAGCCGCGAATGCCAGATCGACCTCGTCATTGGCGATTCGGACAGCCTCCAGCGCGTATTGCTGTTCCTCTGCGGTGCTCGCAAGCGACACCAGGGCACGCGCTGTTCGCAGAGACCGTGGGTCTACCAACTCTCTCTGGTGGGTGGTTCTCTGGTCCACTAGGCGGTCAGGGATATTTTGACTTGTCCATAAGTAGACAGCGGCTGCTCCGAAGACTAGCGCCCCGAGCCCAGGGAAAAGTAACTTTAGCTTGCTCTTCGCCATAGGAGTGTCGTTGTGCGCTACTGTCACAGAACGTTTATGACGGCGCCAGAGATTCTTACGAACAGCGGATTCTCTCACATTCGACCGAACCATAATTGCCAATCTGACGACTGCCCCCGGCGGACTGCTAGGACCGGAGGTGATGGCGACAGGGCTCCTGCTACGGCTGAAGATCGATGGCTCTGCGGTCACGGCGTAA
>WNFD01007404.1_pt1 | contig 10892 bp, 8 predicted proteins | sample 5400491 | NCBI WGS metagenome assembly WNFD01 (sample SAMN13153343, study PRJNA577476) | soil metagenome | isolation source: 120 cm saprolite under Douglas fir tree site 2 hole 2 replicate 2 | place: USA:California | collected 2015-04-18 | reverse complement strand
TTTGCCGCAGTCGATATGGAGCAAGGCATGACCGCACAGGAGACCTCGGACAGTTCTGGGTTCGAGCGTTGGCAGATCCGTGACGATGCCGGCGGTACCTTGAGACTGCTTCTTCGCTACCGAGCAGGGGCGCCGCTCCAAAGCGGCGGGGAAATGACTATATTCGGCGGTCCCGACCCGGCCTTTTTCCGCGTCTATCGCACCGACAAAGCGTCGGATTTCGTCAAGAGCACACCAAACAAAGTGGACCGTATCGACGAGTTTCAGTTCGATAGCACAATTGCGGAGTTCTCAAATATCTTCGACGGGACCCAAAGGGTGATAAGCATTTGGACCGAACCATGGTATCTGCGCCATGTGCTGCTGCAAAATCCGAGACCGTAGGAGGCGGTACGAAATCATCCCCTCTTAGGCCGAGAATCACAAAACCATAGACAGTCTTCCTGAATGCCTAATAGGTCGGACACTTTATGTCCGGACTATCTACGGAGTTGCCAAATCTTGCGGCACACCGAGCATGTTTGCGGTCCATTTTCTTTATGAAAGGACACTCGCTCTGCTCCAAAGGTCGGTATGCCTGATCCCCCGGAATAGTCGAGACGATGTCATAGTAGTCTCAGCGACCGCTCGAATTTGAGGGCTTTTTTACGTGCGCGACGTACATGTCATGAACCATCTGACCATCAAACCTGAGCACTCCATTCGCGGCATAGTCGAAGGCGTCGCGCCAGTTGCAGCTTGAAAGCTCGATGCATTTTCAGTCGGAAATCTCCGGATGACGGAGTGAGTGTGATTGGCCGCCATCGCTCAGAGTCGACCGAAGAATGCCCTAGGCAAAACCCCGCATCCAGTTCGCCACCGCGCGGCCGATGGCCGGGCCGGAATCTTCTTGAATGAAGTGCGATCCCGACACAGTCACCTCGGTCTGATTGTTCCAGGCCCGGCAGTACTCCCGCGCGCTGCCCGTTAAGATCGCGCCGGGTTCGGCGTTGATGAACAGCTTTGGAAATTTTGTACCGGGAATCCATTCGCTATAGGCCCGAACGATATCGACCACATCGGCGGGCTCGCCCCCGATCGGAATCTGGCGCGGCCAGGTCAGTATCGGCCAGCGATCCTCGCGGTTGAGGAACGGCCGGCGGTATTCCGTCATCTCGGTCTCGCTCAATTTTCTGATCACCGATCCGGGCAGCACCCGCTCGACGAACAAGTTGCGATCGAGGATCATGGCTTCGCCCTTGTCGGAGCGAAAGCCCTGGAACACCGGCCTCGCAGCTTCGCTCCACTCGTCCCAGCCCGCCAGCGGGCGAACAATCCCTTCCATGTAGGCGATGCCCCGGATGCGCGCGCGGTGCTGGTTGGCCCAGTCGAAGCCGAGCGCCGAGCCCCAATCGTGAATGACGAGCACCACGGCCTCCGCCGGGCCGATCACGCTGTCGATGAAGCCCCAGAGATAATCGCGATGGGTGACGAAGCGATAGGTGTCCGGCCCGACGTTCGGCAGCTTGTCCGAGTCCCCCATGCCGATCAGGTCCGGCGCGATCAAACGGCCCAGCCCCTCGAGCTCGGGAATGACATTGCGCCACAGATAGGACGAGGTGGGATTGCCGTGCAGGAACAGGATCGGCGGTCCCTCGCCGCGCTCATGATACGCGATGTTTTGTCCACGAACGGTGACCGTCTTTTTTGCGAGCTTCTCTTCCGTCATCGGCTTGATCTCTCCAGGGTGGCCAAGGGGGCTCCGGCGGCAACGCCAGTCGCATTCATGGGAGGTTCGATCTTGGTTGGGCTGTTGCATTCGGCTGATAGCCGCCGACTATCGGTGGGTGCGCCCAGATCGGACGTTCAACGAGGAAATTCACCATCGGAAACGGGATCCGCTCACGAGGGGTCGGTTTCGATGAGGCCGCACCGCGGGGACAGCAGAATTTGCCGCTTGGCTTGCACGCGCTGCCACACACCAGCCGACTCGCCTCGGGCTACTAGTTTGCATCTCGTAGTTTGCTCCTCGGGGGCCGGGATCTTGCAGTGCAGCATTTCCAGCTTCATAGGCAAACCGCTGACCAAGCAACGATTTTCAAAGACCGCTCCTCACCGCCCGATATTGTCCCCCGAACCATCTTGACGCGAAAGTGACAGGAGGTTATCGGTAATTAACCCAAATAGTTACTGACCGGTCACGTCCAAGTCAAGGCGTGGACCTCGGATTTCCGAAGGAGCCTTTATGCAGAGCGGCCGGACGTCGCCCCGTCCTCGCGAAAGGATTGTTTCGACGGCGCGAGACTTGTTTCACAGGCGTGGAATCCGCGCGGTCGGCATCGATACGATCGCCGAAGTGGCGGGCACCAACAAGACGACGCTGTATCGCCACTTCGCTTCGAAGGACGATTTGATCATGGAGTGTCTGCGTTCCAGGGCCGAGGAAGCCAGACAATCCTGGGCTGAGATCGAGGCGAGCAGTCCTGAAGACGGTCTTGCACAGCTAAGATTTTGGCTCGCGCGCGTGGCAAAGCGCCTCGCCAACGATTGCCGCGGCTGTGAGTTTACGAACGCCGCTGTTGAGCTGACCGAGGAAGATCATCCCGCGCGCAAGTTCATCGAGGATATCAAGACCGAATATCGAGACTGGCTTGCCAAGCTTTGTCGCAAGGCGGGGATCGCGAGGGCCGAACTCCTGGCCGACACCTTATCGATACTGCTCGAAGGGGCCCGTGCCAGCCGGCAGAGCGTCGGACCGGAAGGTCCAAGTTCGCGGTTCCAGGCCATGGCGGAGGCGATCATCGAGTCCTTCCGACGATAAGAAGGTCGAAGCTCCACAGTCCTCCGGCGGAATTCCTGGCGGTCGCACCATCTCGCGCAATATTTTCGAACATGGCGATAGCCCTGAACCTCTCGCGCTTAATCGCGGGAGCCACGCGACGTTCCTCGACACCACACGCATGTTTGCCGTAGTGCCGTCGCCATGTCGAAGCATGCGATGTCCCGAAACGTGGGCAAAACGTCGTTTAGTGCACAGCTTTGATCGTCTAGCCTTCGCGCTTCCGAAACGCACCCCGTCAAGCGTCTTCGGAGACGACGAGAGCACATGGCGAAATGTTAGAGGTGAATGGCGATATCGAAATGATGGTCGAACTGCTGGGGGCTGCGCGCACCGAAATGGTCACGCAACTAGCCGTCGCAATGGCCATCACGCGAGATGCGCCACTTCGGGGGCGACTGGGCGAAATCGCTGCGATCGATCCGGGTCAGGAGTTCTTGATCGGTCAGCTAAAGAACCAGAGCTGGCTCAAGGTCGGAGGGCAAGGCTGCACTGTGGATCGCAAAAGACAGGCCGGATTATCAGCCATCGATCTTGATGAAGTGCTTCGGACACTGCCGGAGTTCGAACGATCGCTGCAGGATTCGATGCAACGAACGCACGCAACGAGAGATTCGTACAATATTCTTGAAGCGCTCTTCCAACCATCGCCCATACAATCGCGGTCAAACTTCAACGAGATATTCAAGTGGGCGCCTCTATTGGAACAGATGGCCTACAAGTCTGCGATGCGGATCCTTCAGGTTCTCGATGCGCTTCGATCCGTGGTTCGGCTAGAGTTGAGCGGATCGCCAGGAATCGGCGCCACGAGCCTGCACGCCTATTGGCAGCTCGTCCATGCGCTGGGCCAACTTACCTTGGTCGCTTCAAGCAACGAGGCTCGCCCCTGGCTTGCGAATATGGCCAATAGCTTCGCATGGAAGAACTGGACTCCAAGCTTCGTGCTCCTGAGAGAACGTACGTTTTGGCTTGCTGCAATCGCAGCGAGGTCGGCGGCCGCCTTCGGCGAGTCCGTCGTGGAGGACTATCTACGGAGGCTGTCGCAAGCCAAACATCCCATGATGCTTTTCGACGCGCTCTTCGGACTGACGGCGATAGCCTTGACCAATCCTTCGTCGAAAGCTCCGATCCTGACCGAACTTAAAGGTTTGCGGGATGCCAATCTCGCGCTTACCCGGGACCACAACGTGTACCTCATCTCCTATGAAAGTGCCGTCCGCATCCTGTCCAAACCGCCGGTCGAACGGCAAGAGTTCCGCGAACTACATTGGCGTGCGGGCAGCCCCAAGGGCATGGCGACGCGCCCTGCTCTGATCGGCGATCCGACTGCACTTTCCGCGTCCGGAGAATATCTTGGATTTTTGATGCTGCCATTCGTTACCGATAGCCCCCAAGACGAACATTTGCCGAAATTCCCGGCCTACTCCGAAAAGGAGATATCCCGAGGAAAGATCGCGGCCGCTTTTTGTCGCGCGTGGGTCGCGGAGCCGGCGTCTCCCGCTCGGCATCTACTGAACTGATTATGCGTCGGTGTCGACGCAGTCTTTCTTGCGACTGCACCGCGCAGTGGCACGACCGCAGCGCCTATTGGGATTGGCATAGGCGACGCAGGGTCTCGAATCGGCCAGCATCAAATGAAGTTACACAGGTCTGTACGCTTATGGAAAGATCCGCCGGCAAGGTGGTTATGCAAGAACGCATCCTCAAAACGGCCGATAGCCTGTTTTATGGCGAGGGCATCCGAGCGGTGGGCGTGGACACGATTGCGTCCGAGGTCGGGATCAGCAAGCGAACGTTGTATAATTATTTCCCGTCCAAGGACGACCTCATCGTCGCCTATCTGGCCCGTCGCCTCAGACCGACCGCAGTCTCCGAACTACCCCCGGCAGAGCAAATCCTGGGAAATTTCGATCAACTCGAGCGCAGCCTTGCCGACGACGGATTTCGCGGTTGTCCGTTCGTGAACGCCGTCGCCGAGTTGAAAGAGCCGGGCCATGCCGCCAACAAGATCGCTCTCACCTTCAAGGACCAAAGCCGCACCTGGTTCCGCGAACTGTTGAGCCGGCTGGAAATAGCTAATCCGGAGAGCTTGGCCATGCAACTCATGCTGCTTGTTGACGGTGCAATAGCGGCGGCCGTGGTACGCAGAGATCCGAAGATGGCCCGCACGGCCCGGGAGGCGGCTCGCGTTCTGTTGGTGGCCGCTGGCGTCCATTCGCCCGCTGTCTCCGCGAACAGGGAGCAACCGCTGAAACGGAGGCCTCATCGTGGATCAAGTAGGCGCAACGCTGTATAGCGAATGTTAAAACAGATCGGTGCGCTTTCCAAGCAACCCGGAAATGGTGTGTTCGTAAGTTTCAGTCTGCACCGGTATAATGCCGCCGATAATGGGCACTGGCAGCAATATGATGATCATGATTGGCCTGGTTGAGCTTGCAACCTTTTGCCGGACTAACGCAGCTCGCGGCACGGCTTCGAGCACATGCGAAGGACTCAACTACCTGGCGCCGATCTCGCTCCGCCAAACTTCGACTACTTCATACCGAACGGATTCACCGTGGCGCCTTCGCTCGCCCCGGCGCCTTGGCTGCATTGGCGCTGCCCCAGAGCGATCCGGGATTGATGCGGTCGGGATAGAGGGCGAGCATCCGATCGTAGAGCTCGCGCGCCGTCTTCGCTTCTGCGTCGACGCGCACGAAGTCCTGTATGTAGCTGCGCTTTCCCGGATGTGGCGCGGAGAGTTGTCGGGATCGAGCGGGCCATGCCCGACGACGACGGCTTGCGGCTTCAATGCCTCGATCTTGTCGATAGCATCGAGCCAGTCGAGCAGACCCTGCCCGTCGGACTCCGCGAGATATGGATGGGTACCGTTGTAGATTGCGTCGCCCGCGATAACGAGCCCGATCAACGGCACGTGAAGACAGGTGGTGTTGTCGGTGTCCGTGTGTCCGATGTCCACCACGACGATCCTGTTGCCTTCGAGGTCGAATTCATTGCCTTCGAGTCGCTCGGCAGGAACGAGGCTGGCCGGGACGAGACCCGGAAACCTCCGACGCCAGTTCTCGACGGACTCAGGCGCGAGCGCCGTCCGCATGGCATCCACCACTTGGGGCGCGGCGATCGCCCGCGCCCCGGGAAACCGATCGCGCAGTAGCTTCAGCCCGAAGAAGTGGTCGGGATGCGCATGGGTGATATAGATCGTGGACAGTCGCTTTCCGGTGGCGGCGATCCAGTCGGCGAGCTCCGCGGTCTGCGCATCAGACAGGAAAGCATCGACGAGAAGCGCATCCGTTCTGCCGTATATCAGGGTCGCCGTGTTCGCGACCCATTTCAGATCATCCTTGCCCGGCGGCACGCCCTGGGTCGCGCTCGCGCGTCGACGTATGAACAGCTTCCACTCGAGGGGAGAGTCGGCCTCGGCCGGTCCAGTCATCGGCGTCGTGCTCCGGTTTGATTCATGACGGACGCTTTGAGTACGGGGTCCTTCGCGAACGCGGCGACGAATTCGGGCGAACCGTTCTTCCTTACAATGGCGATCCAATCCTCGCCGGGCGATCGCTTTGACGCATTCGATGTTTTCGCCATAACGGTTTCATTCCAAAGTCTTTCGACGCATCCTGGCGGATTGCGCCATGTTCTGGAAGAACTACCCTCGAACCACCACGTCTCCAACGTCATTTTTGCAACTGTTTCGGTCATATGGGGTGACGAATAGCGACCGTGATCAAGCAACTCTTATCGCGACATATTCGGGCGCAATGGCTACCCCCGCGTCGACGCGCATGGTGCGTGACCTCCATCTCGTGCAGGCGATGCGCCCAACTAGGTCAGTGGGACTACTACGAGGTCAGCGAACGATCCCGGTGCTTTCCCACCTATTTCCGCGTCCAAGTGGCTTCCTGACGCAGTGACGACGGCCCCATCGTCGCCACGGCCGGCTCAAAAAAACGGCGACATAGAGTATGCTTTTTTCACATTGCGGCGTCGATCGCTCATGCAACATCGGATTGCATGGCGGCATCCGCCGGCGAGACCGTCCCCCCAAGGAGGCAACCGACAGCACGACCGTCAGCAAAACCAACCCGCACCCTGATTTCGGACAAGCGCCCCATGGCGCAACCTTGCAGAACACGGATGAGACGGTCATCCGGAGCGACCGATCGGTCATGAAGTAGTCCGAAGACCAGCGCAGCCGCTGCGATTCCGGTCGCTGCGTCTTCGGGATAGCCGGAGAAGCGAGGAAATTGCCGGGCTTCGAATGTTCGGGCCTCCGCGTCGAGTGTCGAATACGGGTATAACCCCGTCGAGCCGATGCGACGGCAAACGGCTTCGACATCCGACGCGCTCGTCACAAGCTTGTTCAATCGCTCGCGATCGTTGATGGGAATCAGGGTTTTGACGCGCGAGGTCACCGCGTTGTGAACGGGCAAGGGTGCGAGCGCCTCCCGCCCGATACCCAGCACCAACAAAACCTCCGCCTCCTCATCCCTGCGAAGCGGAACAACTTTGCCGGCGGGCTGCGTGATCTCCACCGCCGGCTGACCATCACTTCCAACGGTCACGAAAGCTGTTACCGGACCGCTGCGGGTTTCGATCCGGACGGTATCAGCGGGCAGTCGACCCTGGCGCATCAGCACCCAGAGCGCGCCGATTGTGGCGTGACCGCACATCTCCATCTCATGGTTGGGCACGAAAAAACGAAACGAGAAATCGCAATCGCCGCTCTTCGGCGAGAAGACGAATCCCGACTCACGCCCGAAGCGACGCGCGACGTCCTGCATGTCGGCGGAGCTCATGCCGTCTGCGCAAGTCACGACGGGACACGGGTTGCCCCCTGTTCCTCCTATGTGAAGACGTTGACGAGGTCGACATTGTTCATCGGAAATCGCTCCTTATACATGGCGCGCCGATCAGCCCATCGTCGGAGCGACGGCATCGACAACGTCGTTGGTGAAACTGGCGGCTAGGGGTACGTCCACCTATTCCGCCGCCGCCGTTCGGTGAATTCGCTCTGATTGCGCCTGGTAAGTCGCGGCTTCCGGGCCAGGCGCGAGGGACAGACGGACGGCGACGTGCTTGTGGTAGGGAGTGCAGGCGATAGGATCGCGATTGCCACTCTCAGTAAGCAGATTGATCCGCGGTCCGTTTGTGAGACGCTCGCCGTCTGGTGCGGGGTACGACTGACCGTAACCATGAGGGAGCGCGAGTTGACCGTTCCGCATAGAGTTGTCGGTCTTGCAACGGGCGATAAGGCGCCCGACAGCCGATTCAACGGCAATCCAGTCACCATCCTTGGCGCCCAACTCGCCGAGGTCCGCAGAATTAATCAACAACGCGCCGTCCGGATCGTCGCGACGCCACGCAGGGTCTCGGAAGATCTGATTGGCATTGAACATGCGCCGATTCCCGGCGGCGAGCATGAAAGGAAATTCTTTCGGAGCACCGGCGGTCAGAGGATCCAGACGTGCGAGCCATTCGAGCAGGCTCGGGATAGCGAGCCGAACCTTGCGGTCCGGATGGCCGACCAGAGACCAGACCTCGTCGTATTTATGGTGGGTGACGGCGGTGCCTTGACGCGCGGCAACGATTGCGTCGAACAGGGCGTCGCCAAGCTGCGCATCCGAAATATCGTCCATGGCACCGATCGCCCGCCGTACCGCTTGCGGCGCCCGCTTGGCGCAAGCAAGCGCCGCGCTCCACAATGGGGCCGCAGCGGCTGTGCCGTCGGGAAGCGTCTGCCCGAGCGTATGGTAGAGCACGAGAGCCGCCACGGCGGCCGCTGACGGGTTTTCGGTCATTAAAGCGCGAAACGCGGCGGCAAACTCCGGCCTTGAGCGCCAGGCAGCCTCCCGCAAAGGCGCCAGCGCGTTGTCGCCAGGCAGAAGGCCCAATGCCCGGGCGAGGCGCGTGTAGATCTCGGGCTCTGGCAATGTGCCGTCGAGCGGCGGCAATACCCCGGCGCGAACATGAAAATAATTGGTCGGGAACTCGAAGTTGAAGAGTGTGAATTCGGTCTTCTCGTATTGCGAGGACGCAGGCAGAACGTAGTGCGCGAGCCGCGCGGTCTCGGTCATGGCAACATCTACCACTACGCATAGCTCAAGCGACCGCAGTGCACGTTCAACCGCCTCCGTATTGGCTGCGGTGTTTGCAGGGTTGGAGCTGTCAATCCAAACTCCGCGCAACCGGTCCGGATGGTCGCTGAGCACCGCATCGGGGAAGATGTTGGGTGGCAGAAGACCGGCAATGACCTCATCGCCAGTCGGCGAGAATCTCTGACTAGGAGAACTCCCCCAAAGGGGCTGCAGCCAGCTATGTAACTGGTTCGTACCTTTGCGGCCAAAACTGCCGGAAAGCATAATCAATAGCTTCTCGAGGTAGGAACTGAGCGTCGAATTGACCCCCTGCTGGATCCCGAGCTCGACCCGCACGACCATCGCCTTTGCGGCCGCTATCATGGATGCACAGCGCTCTAAATCGGCAAGAGAAATCTCCGCGGCCGCAGCCCACTCCCTAATAGGGATCTCCAGCAGAGCCTGCTTTACCTCCGCAAAGCCGACCGTGTGCTCCCCGATAAAGTCATGGTCGATCGAATCCGATCGGACCAGTGTGGCCAACAGCGCGCCAAGCAGGAACGCGTCAGTACCCGGGCGAACCGCGAGATGCAGATCGGCCATCTGCGCGGTCTCTGATCGGCGTGGATCAACGACGATAAGCTTGCGCGCGGGGTCCTTCCGAATGTGATTAAGATGGTCGCGGGCATTAGGGAAACCATGCGCGATCCACGGGTTCGCACCAATCACGAGCAAGAGATCGCAGTTGTGCACATCCTCAGAAGTGTGACAGGTCTGGCTGCCAAACATATGGCCGTTAACCCAGAAGTCGCCGGTTTTCTCCTGCGACAACGCGTTGAAGACATTGCGCGAACCGAGTGCGCGCAAGAACGCACCGGCATAGGCGCCGCCAGCGTGGTTGCCTTGGCCGCCACCACCATAGAGCGCCATGCTCTTGCCGCCATGCCGGTCGACGAGATTTCGCACCCGCTCGGCGATTTCGGCGATCGCCACCTCCCAGTTGATCGCATCAAACCCGCCGTCGGCGCGACGGCGCAGTGGAGTGGTGAGCCGGTCCTTGTGGTGCGCATAGTAAGGGATGCGCGCCGCTTTGTTGCAGAGATACCCCTGCGATTTTGGGCTGGAACGGTCGCCTCGGACCTTCTCGATGTGTCCCTCGTGGAGCAGTACTTCGATCCCGCAATTTACATAACAAAGATTGCAGGCTGTCTTGTGCCATGTACCGGTTGTCATGGTGATATCCCCTGGTGAGGTTCGAAGGCCCATTATGGTTGCGACGCAGCGGTTGCGGTCGATCTCCCCGCCATTTTCGAAAAATCAGGCTTACGACGCTCGGCAAACGCGGCGAACGCTTCGCGCGCCTCGTCGGTCTGCAAACGCTCGCGGAACAACGCGCTTTCCCGGCTGATCTGAGCGGCGATCTTGTCCATCTCGCGCATCAACGCTTTGGTCTGGCTCAGCGAGCCGGCCGGCCGTTTGGTAAGAGCCTCGGCGGCTTGTCGAGCCCTGGCGCGCAGATCCGCTGCCGGCACCACGGCGTTGGCCAAACCGCAGGCCAATGCGGTGGCTGCATCGAGAGGTTCTCCGAGCGCAAACATCGCGTAGGCGCGGACGTGCCCGATCCTGGCAGGCAATAGCCAGCTCGAGGCCGCCTCCGGAACCAGTGCCAGGTTGACGAACGGCGTCATCAGCTTTGCGGTATCGGCCAGAAACACCAGGTCGCAATGGAGCAACATTGTGGTGCCGACGCCGACAGCGTTGCCTTGCACGGCGGCAACAAGCGGACGGGTCGCCTTGCCGAGATTGCGGATAAATCGAAACGCCTGGCTCTCGCCGGTGTCCTTGCCGTTCGCCTGGGCGCTGAAATCGGCGAGGTCGTTGCCGGCCGTGAAACTGTCGCCGTCTCCCTGGAACAGGACCACCCGCACGGAAGGATCTTTCTCGGCGCGCTCCAGCCCATCCGACATGGCGCTGTACATCGCGTTGCTCAGGGCGTTCTT
>WNFD01007401.1_pt1 | contig 10892 bp, 8 predicted proteins | sample 5400491 | NCBI WGS metagenome assembly WNFD01 (sample SAMN13153343, study PRJNA577476) | soil metagenome | isolation source: 120 cm saprolite under Douglas fir tree site 2 hole 2 replicate 2 | place: USA:California | collected 2015-04-18 | reverse complement strand
TTGCGGCCACCGCCGAAGCGCACGACCCGGTGCCCGAGGATTCGGTCTCGCCCGCGCCCCGCTCGTAGAAACGCACCTGAAGGTTGCCGCGGTCCGCGACCTTCACAAATTCCACGTTCACGCCTTCCTTGAAGATTTTTTGGCCGCCAATCTCCTGGCCGAGCTGCTGCCAGCGTTCCGGAAATTCAGCGGCGAACACCACAAAGTGCGGGTTGCCGGTTGAGACCGGCATCCCGTGAATCTCGCCCCTGGAGGTTTTCACGGCAAAGCTTTCACAGGTGGTTGAATTGACAACCGGAACACCCATTTCCATTTCGAACTCGAAGACGTTGCCGGCCCGGGAAATCAATTCGCACCGCCGCAGGCCCGCGCCCGTTTGTATGGTCAGCTTTCGGGCCGCGCCCTGGCTGACCAGGCAGGCGGCCACACAACGCGTGCCGTTGCCGGAAATCTCCGCCTCGCTGCCATCGGCATTGATCAAACGAGCCTGGATGTCGATGTTAACGGCTTCGTTTGCCGTGGGCGGAAAAATCCACTCCACGCCATCGGCGCCCACGCCGTTGTGGCGGTCACAGATTGCGCGGCTGAAGCCCGCAAGATCCGGCGGGGCGTATTCGCCTTCGATAATGAGGAAATCGTTGCCGCAGGCGGAGGCCTTGATAAAGGGGACCATTATTCGTGTTCCGGACCCCTTACCGCTTCAATGGATTGAACGTCCGGCAGCAGCCGGAACTGCTCCATGAGCTGCTTATGCTCGATGCGGGTGCCGTCGATCGTGTACACCAGCTTCTGCTTTTCGCCGATTTTGCCCAGCTTGATTCCGTTGAGGGTCAGGCTAAGATCATCCAGTACTTTATTTACTTCCGCGACCATTTCTTCGGAAGGCCTGGCGCTGACCAGCGTGTAGATCATGAACAGGGGCTTCAGGTTCATCCGGCGCTCCAGCCAGCCGAGGACCAGCAGCGCCAGGAGAATCAGCAGCGTGGCAAAAACAGCTTCGAGATAGAGACCGCCGCCGCAGGCCATGCCGATGGAAGCCACGACGAACAACGTGGCCGCCGTGGTCAGGCCGGTCACGCCCTGTTTGGCGTGAAGAATGGAGCCCGCTCCGATGAAGCCGATGCCGGGAATGATCTGCGCCGCGATGCGGGTATGATCGCCCGAAAACGACCCGGCAAGTTCCTCGGAAAGAATGGTGAACATGGCCGCGCCAAAGCAGATAAACATATTGGTGCGCAGGCCGGCCGGGCGATGTTTGAATTCTCTCTCCAATCCGATGAGGCCCCCAAGGACGGCGGAGAGCAGCAATCTCGCCATCGTTTTGGTGAACAGGGTCTCCATGGAGACGTGGGTCATGAAACTCAAAAGATTATGGGGCATGGCATTCAACCGTTAAACCGCCGATTGCACTCCTTACTTTAGCGCATTGCGCGATAGATCGAAGCCCGGGGTTGCCCCGGAGTGTCAACAGTGGCAATAAGGCCCAGTCCCTGAGGATGCAGCCGGACGGCTTCGGCCACCTCATCGCCGGCGACGGCGACCACGTAATCCGCTCCGCCGGCGGGATGATCGAGGGCCCGCTGCCATCCCTGGCCGTTGCCAGGCTGCAACACCCTCCGAAAAGGAATCCCGGCCCGCTGCGCCGCGCCCGCCTTCATGCGGCAATCCATCATGATGGTCGCCGAAGGCGGCAGAGTTTTCAGCACGGCCGCGATACTGACATCCAGCGCCTGACGCGGCGTGCCGTTCGCCAGGGCCTCGCCGAGGCAGATCGGACCGGCACTCAGCATGATGCTGTAGGCTGTGACGGCAATCAGGCCGATGACGGCAAAACTGAAGCGCGCGGGCAGAAGTTCGCGCAGATATCCGCCGGCCAGGGCCGCGAACACGGCGACGGCGGGGAGCAGTTGCAGTCCGTAGCGGACGTTGTAGTAGCTGAACGGCGGCCACATGGGAAGAAAGATAATGACGCTGTTCCAGGCGATATTCAGAATGTAAAAGACCACAGGCGTCCAAAGCAGCAGCAGGGGCAGATGCCTGCGGGAAAAATAAAAAGCGGCGAGCAGCGCAACAAACGCAATATTCAGCAGCGAGACCGGTCCCCATACCGCGCCGGCATTGAGCGTCGCGGCCTTTAGAAAATACAGCGCGGCAACGCGCGGGCTGCCATGGCCGGGATAGTCGGCCATGGTCGTCTTCTCGGTGATGCCCCGCACCGAATATGGTCCGGTGACGAACTCAAGCGTGCTGCCGTAAGCAAAATGGTTGTAAGCGAGCCACAGCCCGGCGGTTGCGGCGATGATGACGACGAAGCGAAACAGGGCGGGCTTCAGCCCCGCGACCCGGGCGCCGGCTCGAAAAACGACGATCACCACGGCGACAAAAACACAGGCGGCCAGAAACCATCCGTCGTAGCGGACGAGCATGGCCGCCGCCAGCACCCATGCACAGCGGTGCAGCGCGCCTGCGGCGCTCACGGAATCGGTCTTCGCTTCCCGGCGAAACTGATCGAAATACGCTATCGCCCAGATCATCAGCGTGAGATACAGCGCTTCCGACATCGGCGTAGCCTGCATATAAACAAGGTTGGGATTCAGCGCGTAAATCCCGGCGGCCATCCACGCCACCGGACGCGAAGCCAGCGGACGTACCAGACGAAAGATGCCCAGCGCGCCGAACACATAGGCCACCATCGAAGGAATACAGCCGCCGATTCCGGTGCGCCACAGCCAGTCATTGAAAAGAAACGGAACCTGCAATAGTTGCGGCAGCGGCAGCCAGACGGTGCCCAATTGAAAGATGCCCGGAGTTTGCGAGTCGAAGATGCGACGGGCGTCATTGATGTGCCCGATCGCGTCATTGGGCAGCAGGATCAGATCGTGGGTGAAGTTCCAGGCCAGGGCGGCACAGGAGATGAGGGCTGCGCCGACCGCGAGAATCCGACGGTCGGCCCGCTCCGAAATTCGGACGAACTTCATTCGATGTGCGTCAATTCAAGAAAAGTCTTGTAGCGCTGGTCGATTTCCGCGCGGGTCAGCTTCTGCAGACGCTGCGTTCCGAAGTCTTCCACGGCAAATGAACCCATCACGCCGCCGTAGAACATCGCGCGTTTGAACACATCGCGGGTCAGCTTCTGCTGGGAGGCGATGTAACCCATAAAGCCGCCGGCGAAGCTGTCGCCCGCGCCCGTGGGATCGGTAACTACCTCGATGGGCAATGTGGGTGCGCGAAACGGATGCCGCCCGATGCCGAAAGCGCCATCCTGAAAAAAGACGTTTGCGCCGTATTCGCCGTGTTTGATAACCAGAGCTTTCGGTCCCATTTTAAGGATGGTCTGCGCGGCGCGCGGCAGGCTGTTGTCTTTGACCAGCAGCCGCGCTTCGGTATCGTTGATGAGCAGCGCGTCCACGGATTTGAGCATGGCGGCCAGGTTTTCAGCGGCCCCGTTGATCCAGAAGTTCATGGTGTCGCCGCCCACAAACTTCGCACTCTTCATCTGTTTGCGGACATTCACCTGCAACGCCGGATCGATGTTGGCCAGGAACACATACTCGGATTCCTTGTACTGTTCGGGCACCTGAGGGTTGAACGCGCCGAAGACACCCAGTTGTGTATCGAGGGTTTTGGCCTCGTTGACATTCTCTCCGTATTCGCCCGCCCAGAAAAAACTTTTACCCGACTCGCGGACAATGCCCGTGGTATCGATTTTATGCGCGCGGAATACCTGCTCTTCCGTCGCCGTAAAGTCGTCGCCGACCACGGCGACCACTTTGACATCGGTGAAGAAGCTCGCGGCAAGAGAAAAGTATGTGGCAGCGCCGCCGAGAATCCGGTCAACTTTGCCATAGGGAGTCTTGATTGCATCGAAAGCGACGGAACCCACCACCAGTAGCGACACTACTTATTCCCTTCCTGTTGCCGGTTCAGATATTTGTCGATCAGCAGGCCGAGCTTGTTTCGCGTTGTCGCCGGGATCACCGCCGGATCGGTCATGATGGCGAATTGCAGCGCCGAGCCGCACTTGCAGCTTCGTTCACGCGGCATGCGGGCCACCGCCTCTTTCACCACCAGGGCCGCGTTGGCGGAATTGGTGTGCATGACCTTGATCACCGCGTCCACGGTCACCGCTTCGTGCTCGGTGTGCCAGCAGTCGTAGTCGGTCACCATCGCCATGGTGGCGTAGCAGATTTCAGCTTCGCGGGCCAGCTTGGCTTCCTGGAGGTTGGTCATGCCGATGATATCCGCGCCCCAGCTTCTGTAAAGGTTCGATTCGGCTCGGGTGGAAAACTGCGGCCCTTCCATGCAGACATAGATGCCGCCTTTTTTGCCGATGACACCGTTCTTTTGACAGGCCGCCTGGACCGCACTCGCCACTTCATCGCACACCGGATCACCGAAAGCCACGTGGCCGACGATGCCTTCGCCGAAGAAAGTGGAAATGCGATGAAAGGTCCGGTCGATGAACTGGTCGGGAATCACAAAATCCGTGGGCTTGTGCTCTTCCTTCAGCGACCCCACGGCCGAAACGGAGATGATGCGCTCCACCCCCAGCTGTTTCATGCCGTGGATGTTGGCGCGAAAATTCAGCTCGCTGGGCAGAATGCGATGGCCGCGTCCATGACGGGCGAGGAAGGCCACCTTGCGGCCTTCGAGAGTCCCCAGCACATAGGCCTCGGAAGGATCGCCGAAGGGAGTTTGCAGCGGGAACTCACGGATATCCGTGAGGCCGGGCATGGAATACAGACCACTGCCGCCGATAATGCCGATTTCCGCCTGTTGCAAGGGAGTCTCCTGGGGAATTGCCAAACTGGTGATTATACAAAAACGAAGCTGCAATCCAGGCAAAGTCAAAACCTGAAACGCAGCGCTACGTAGCCGCAACAAAAGACAAAGTCAAAACCTGAAACACGGAGGAAACGGAGGATAAGAATCTGAGGGAACGGAGGAATTCTTTTTAATGGATAGTTGGTCGGACATATTCGTGCATAGCGATGCTTTTCGATTTTCCCGGAGCCCCCCTTTTAAGAATTCTCCGTTCCCTCAGATTCTTATCCTCCGCTTCCTCCGTGTTTCAGGTTTTGACTTTTGGTTTTGCTTTATTCGCTGCCGACCTTCTTCAACGTTTCCTGAATCAGCTTTTCGGCTGTGGGTCCGTCGAAGCTTTCGACGGCGATCACGGTATCGCCGGTGTGCTGAATGAAAACCACTCCGTCGGCGGTCTGATATTTTTCGCGGCCTTTCATCGGGCCGGTGTAGAGCGCGAGACTGACCTTGTTGTACCGATCAGGCAGGGCCGAGGCGTAGATTTTCGCGAACTCTTCGGCGATCTTATCGCTGGACCAGCGGGAAACATAAAGCAGACCGATATGCGCGCTGGAGTTGGTGTCGGAAGGTTTGGCATCCCGACGCGAGGCCGCGTAATAGGAGCCTCCGCGCCACTCAGGGGCCAGCCGGTCGGCGACCGAATCCTCAGAGTATTGTTTCAGGAGAATCTTTACGTCGAGTTCGCCGACGGCTCCGGCATCGAAGGGCTCGAAATCCTTCTTCAGAAAACCGAGGTCGGGCAGCAGCAGCGGCTTCACCCGATGGCCGGCAATATATTCCTGGGGTTCGAGGATTTCCCGGGTCGTCAGGGGCATGTGTTCGAGGACGCCGGTGAAGGCCAGCTTCTTGCCTCCCTCTTTGAGCAGCCGGGCGATGAACTTCATGCCCGGTCCGTAGGGAAACAGCAGATCTTCGCGCAGCATCAGCGGCGCGGAGTCGAGCAGCGGGCTGTCGCCCGATTTTTCCATCTGCGATTCCATCAGGTCGATGAGCTGCGGCGAACTTTCCACGGTGCGTCCCGAAGGAGCGAGCATGTAGTCGAAGAGCACGATCATGGCCTGGCCTTCCATCACGGCGCTGCGGGCCGTGGATTCCTCATCCACCATAATCAGCGCGTTGGGATCGGCGGGCCCCCGCTTCTCGATCTCTTCATCCCGCTTCGTCATCTTTTGCAGATCGAAGTTCTGGTCCTGCAGGGCGTGGGTCAGTTCGTGGGCCATGACCGGCTTCTGCATGTCCAGCTCGACCCAGTTGAGCATGTTCATGACCTTGGAGTCTTCGTCATAATATCCGGCCACCTGCTCGCCCAGCAGCTTGATCAGGAAATCGTGCAGATTGAATTTACGCGGAAGAAAGCCGAACTTCTTCATCACCAGTTCGGAACGCTCAAAGCGGATGCGGTCGGCGTCGTCCTTGAATTTATCGCCGATATATTTTTCCACTTCCTCGCGGCCCACCATGTTCCTTTTAACCGGATGTTTCAGAGGGAGCAGGGTGTCTTTGCTCGCAAAGCCGAGGATTTCGTCCAGCGATTCGAACAGCTCTTTCGCCTCCTCGGCGGTAACGATGTGTTCCTTTTTGGGCGGATCGACATCGACATGCACGGGCGGCTGCGGCATCGACGGAGGCACAGGCGACTGCGTCGTCTGGGCCGGGCCCAGGGAGGCCAGAAACAGCATGGCCGCAAAAGCGGTTTGTTTCATGAGTTTCGACAAGAGTTCCAATTGCACCTCGTTCTTTTACTTTATCGGAAAACCGGACGCCGGGTATTTAGTTGGATGCGAATTTCGGGGAAACGTGAGCGAAGGCAGGCAAAAACCTTACCACTGATGAACACTGATAAGAGCACTGATTTACACGGATGAGTAAGGTTCCTGAGCCTCCGCGCGCGGGTGGGGCCCGCGCGCAGAAACTTCGGTATGACAAGTTGGCGATTGCTGATTGCTGAGTGCTGACTGCTGAGTGCTCTAACTGAGCTCCGCCGCCCGGATGTACTCGATCACGGCCTCGCTCCATCCATCGATGTGAGTCCACTTGCCGTAGCCCACACCGTTCTTGTAGCTGGCGACGTTGATCACGTAGCCACGCGCCTTCGAATCGGGACCGGGCACGGCGTCGTGCGACTGTTCGTCGGTGATCACGATCAGACGATCGTAATCCTCTTCGAGCGCCTGGATCGCCTTCCCCAGGTACGTTCCGTGGTGCGGCTGGCTGGTGTCGATGGCGTCGCGCAGGGCAAACCCCGAACGGCCGGGCACACGCACCAGTTCGTCCGAGAAGCTGTAGACGCTCACCTGCTCGGCGATCTCGCGCAGCAGCACCGCCAGTCCGTAGGCGGCGTCGTTGCGGCGCATCTCGCCACGCCGGGAGAGCGGAGCCTCCATGCTGCCGGAGATGTCCACCAGCAGAACGGTGCGGCCCAACAGCTTCGCCTGGCCTTCGAGCGACCGGAGCATGGCCTTTTCCAGCTCCGTCTCCCACTGCGGTGCATAACGCGCAGCGGCAATGAAACGGAATGGCAGTACACGCTCGGTCTTCATGCGGCCAAGAGCTTCCCCGATCAGCGCTGGAGTCACCTTCACCTCGGCCATGTTGCGCAGGTTCCGCAACAGCGCCAGGGCTCCCAGCTTGTTCTCGCGCAGCAGCCGCTCCCAGACCTCGCGCTTGTCGGCGCCAGCCGAGAGAGCCACCTCCCAGGTATCGGGAGTGGTGAGTTCCCCATCCACCAGCCGCTTCCAGAGCGCGGCCTGCGTCTGGTCGAGCGGACGCGCGTGCGAAAGAAACAGCACGTCACGCAGCTTCACCGGCGCGGTGCGATCATACTTCGCCAGCGCGTACTCGTCGAAGCGGGTGAAGGCCGAGGCCAGCCCCTTCTTCACCTGCGCGGAGAGAGGCTGCCGGCCTTCCGCCCAGTAGAGCGCCACGAACTCCGAGATCTCATCGGGCCGCTGAATCACGCGCGCCAGCGTCTCGGCCACCAGATGACGATGGGTCCTGAGACGGGCCATCTCCCGCACCAGCAGAAGCGGGACATGGCGCAGCTTCATCTTTTCGCGCCCTTCCACCGCCAGGGCGGCCACCTGCTCCGCGGAAACCTTCGGCACCAGTTCGCGGATGCGGCCCGCAATGGCGACTCCATCCTCATAGAACTGGCTTTCCCACAGCATGCAGGCGAGCACCGCGCGCCGCAACTGCAGTTCGGCGGAGACATGACGAGCGGGCGCGCCTTCGTGCGTGCGTTGCGCCGCCGACTGTGACTTCATGGTGTTGATACGGGTCATGTGTTTACCCTGCTTTCTCACTCAGGTATTTTTCACTGAGAAATTTTGGCCTTTCCGGCGGCATCAGCCACCTCTTTGCCGGCGCGGGCGGCTTCGGGCTCTTCGCCCCGCTCGCGCAGCGCCTTCATCTCCGCAGCGGAGACAAACCCCGCCACGTTGCCGGCACTTTTGGTGCGCAGGAACCACGCAACACTCTCCATGGCTTCCAGCGTGGGCAGCCGCCTGTCTTCGTAGTCGCTGCACTGGCTGACCTTGAAGGGAATGCGGATAGGATCATACATCGCGTCGCAAAACGTAATGCGTTCGCTCTCAGCATAGCCCTGAATAATCCGGGCGTGGCTGCAGGTATCGCATCGCGATTCACTGCCGACGGGCGTTCCGCCATAGACTCTTCTCAGGCTCATATTTCTTTTCTTTCAGACAGCCATAGGGGCTGAGGTTGTGCCGGGGAACAGCAGATGGAGGACACAAATTGGAACCTCCATCCTCACCACCGACGGGTTGAGGGTTGACGCGGAAAAGCAAAAGCTTTGGCCGCAAAAAATTCATGCCGGGGAACCAGCGACCCAGGTATAAGGCGCTCTGCTACTGAGCTACACCGGAGGAGCCCTCCTTACCCGGTGACGGGAATTGCACCCGCGACCTCCCGCTTAACAGGCGAAGTAACCCGAATCTTCACCACCGGCAAACTCAAAATAATTCCCTACCGGGGAACCACCGAACAGAGCATCTTTGAAGCCGCCGTTCTGGACTAAACTACAGCGCCGGACGGCGCCGGCAGGACTCCATACCTGCGTATGCGGCCTGGAATGAAGTAGCTCTGGTCTTCACCACCGGTAGTTTTGTAACTATTCATCCGCTGAGAGATTTCCAATACTCAGCGTTGGAAATGAGGTCAGGGAACCTGCGACAGCGGAATTGACGGATTGAACCGTCACGCCCGCTCTTTGAAGCGAAGCGTCACCGAAGTATCCGCGGTCTTCGCCACTGACCGAATTCCATTCGGGCACGAGTCCGCTCGTGCCGCTAAAGCATTGATAATGCGTGCGTTAACCCTGAGGCGAACGGCTGGAATTTCGGACGGGAAACGGCCCGGCGAAAAATAATCGGATTCCGGTTGAGTCAGTATGCGTAGGACTGAAGCGCCAGAGAATGGCTGTTAGAAATTGACGTACGCCCGGGCGCCATCAAGACCTGATTCCGGCCTTGGCAGCTTACGCAACGAGTTGTGCGTTATGTATTTCATGACGGGCGTTCTCCTACGCAAATAGAGAATAGCATGGATTTGATGAAATGCGCCAGAAAAATGTTGAATGGTTGGAAAAATATGTTGGAAGGGTTGATTGATAGATCGACCGGCGATTTTAGGTGGTTAGTTATAGGTTAGATCTGGATTTTCACACTCACGAGAAATAATTGGATAAAGCATGCCCCAGTCGCCGAAGGCGACTGGATTTTCGTGTCCCTCGGCTTCCACGTGCTGCGCTATTTCTACCCGATCTGTTTGGCAATCCACTCGGCTGCTTCTTTGGTCCCCAAAGACCCGCCGATATCGGCCGTGGTCTTCTTCTGCCGCACCGCTTCGAACACCGCGTTGTTGATTCGCTCCGCCTCTTTCGCAAAACCCAGATGATCGAGCATCAGGGCCGCTGTGGCGATTGCGCCGACGGGGTTGGCGATGTTCTTTCCGGCGAACGGCGGGGCGGAGCCGTGGACCGGCTCGAACATCGAGGTCTTCCCCGGATGGATATTGCCGCTGGCGGCCATTCCGAGACCGCCCTGCAGGGCCGCCGCCAGATCGGTGATGATGTCACCGAACATGTTGTTGGTCACGATCACGTCAAACTGCTTCGGATCGCGGGCCATGTGCATGCACAGGGCATCCACATACATGTGCGACGACTGGATATCCTGATACTCGGCGGCCACCAGTTTGAAGACCCGCTGCCACAAACCTCCCGCATAGGTCATCACGTTCGACTTGTCGGACATCAGAACTTTCTTTCGGCCCTGACGGCGGGCCAGATCGAAGGCGAATCGAATGACGCGTTCCACGCCCTTGCGGGTGTTGAAATCCTCCTGGGTGGCGATCTCGTCGGCGGTCCCCTGCTTGAAGACGCCGCCCGCATCCACATAGGGGCCTTCGGTGTTTTCGCGAATCACCACGAAATCGACGTGCTCTGGCTTCACGTTCTTCAGAGGGCAGAGCGATTCATCCAGCAGTTTGACCGGGCGGACGTTGGCGTACAGATCCATCCTGAAGCGCATGCCCAGCAGGATTTCTTTCGCGTGAATATTGGTCGGCACCCTCGGATCGCCCAGGGCGCCAACGAAAACGGCGTCAAAATCGCGTTCCAGCATGGCAAATCCGTCTGCCGGAATGGTGGTGCCGTCTTTCAGATAGCGGTCCGCAGACCAGTCGAAGGTGGTGAATTCCACAGCCGCCCCGGTGGCCTGAACGACCCCGATCGCCGCCGGAATGACTTCTTTGCCGATACCATCGCCGGGAACCACTGCAATGCGCTTGTTTGCCATAGGAAAAAATATACAGCAAAAGCGATTAGCCGCGAATGAACGCGAATGAGGAGATTTGGTAATTGCCAAAATTGGTAATTGGGTAATTGAAGAACTCTGACTTGTGAGGGTTTTCAATTACCAAATTACCAATTTTGGCAATTACCAAATCTCTTCCTTCGCGGCCAATTCCCGTTTTCCCTTTATAATCGGATGCTTATGTCATTCGAGCAAAACGTATATCAGTTGCGCCAGGAAAAGCTCCGGCAGATC
>WNFD01022250.1_pt1 | contig 10893 bp, 13 predicted proteins | sample 5400491 | NCBI WGS metagenome assembly WNFD01 (sample SAMN13153343, study PRJNA577476) | soil metagenome | isolation source: 120 cm saprolite under Douglas fir tree site 2 hole 2 replicate 2 | place: USA:California | collected 2015-04-18 | reverse complement strand
CCGACCGTGGACCCCTTCTGATCATTTCCGGTGAGAAGGACAACCAGGTCCCTTGGGCGATCGCGAACGGCGACTACAAGCGGCAGAAGCGCAATCAGTCGGTGACAGAAATTGTCGAGATGCCCAACCGCGGGCATGCCCTTGTCATCGACAGCGGCTGGCGCGAGGTCGCAGACAAGGCTCTCGCCTTCATCCACCGGTACGCAAAGTAGTCCCAAACACCGTCGGCGCCCGGATCAAACCGGGTGCCGACAAAACCCTGCGGCAGTACGACGAGCGTCTGCCCCGTACGCTTCGAATCTCACTAGGCGCTGCGCATCGAAGCGCCAGAGGTGAATGGCGCGCCAGGTCTTGCGCTGACCCCTAAGTTGGCTGTCTCACTCGTCAGTACGAGACCCAACTCGTTCGTGGAGATGACCTCTAGGGGCTCAACCTTCACGTTCTCCGAATAGATGTCGATGATTCGGACGACCTCTTCGAGCAGTGCCGATCCTGATGGGCCGATTTGGGACCCTACCTCGACGGCGACGGCGCCTGCTCGGCGACCGGTCCAACTTGCAGCTGGCTGTCGCGAAGCGCCAGTGACAGGGCAATCGCGGAGCTAATCCATGGGTTCGCCAGAATTGTTGCCACCAAATTGGCGTCGAGGCTAAGGGAATGACCGCTTTGCTTGCGATAACTACCCCTTAGCGAGAGCCCCGGCGAGTTACTGACGATAACCGTCGGTTATCCCGACCCTGGTACTAGACTCGACCGACTGGCAGGAACGCGACGATCTAGGACCCCCGCATGCGAGCGACGTGGAGATAGACGCAACTCCTTAGCGTGCTCATTGTCGGAATTCCAGTAGCAAACTAGCGCCGTGGATTGGCGCGCAGAAGAGCCAGACAACCTTTTTCCTGCGCCGCGCGACGCTGCTTTCTACCTCGGCGGGTTGGCTGGGTTCTGGGGCGGGGTCGGTGTATTTCTGATTCTGGCCGCGGTCGGAGCCACCCCTGTCGTCGTCGTTGGGGTCGCGATCCTCATGCTCGGCAGTCTGTACGTGACCATGAGAGCGGTTCACAAGCTCGAACGCAGAATCACCGGGCGGGTTGTGCGACCATGGCCTTTCGGATACGCGAGTCTTCGGATTCAGGTAATCGCAACTCTGCCCTCTACGGTCATGGCTGCTGCCCAGAGGTTGAACTTCAACGCAGTCGTCGTCGCCTTAGCCATGTATGCGCTGCTGGTGATTGACTTCGTGGCGCTTATTGCTCTTGCAGCGAAGCGATGACAACGACGGTCGGTCGTCCTCCCGAGCCGCCGGTGGGGCCGACGACGGGGTGATAAGGGCCTACAGCGTCGGCACCAATCCGAGTCCGCAAGAGGCGTCCGTTCTCGTCGGTCTTGGAATGGTCGCGATTGCATCGCTCGCACTCTGGTACCGAGACGACCTCTACTGGGCTTATCAGTGGATTATCCGCTATCCCCAGAACGGCGCGATGTACATGGTTGCGCAGGTTGCAGTACCGGTCACCATCATCGTCGTCGGCATTGCCCTGATCGCTTATCCCTGGACTGGATGGTGATCCACAGCGAAGCGCCGCGACGTGCTTGACACCTAAGCCATGATCATCGTCGGCGCAGCCGCCCTAATTCTTGGACTCTGGTTAGCGTTAAATGCCTTCGGGTCAGCAGACAAGCTCGCGGCATCGGCACGCAGCATGCCTTGGTGGCGGAAAGGAAACCCGATTACGGATTACGCGCTCGGCTGGCGAGCCTTTGGTCTGGTCTCCACGGCACTGGGGATCGCGTTCATCATCGCTGGGCTTGGACTTCATCCGTAAGCGCCCGCCGGCAATCCTGGCTAGGAAACGTTCGTCCGCACGCCCGCAACTGGCTCGTGGGGAGTCTTCCGGTTGGTATTCCTGCAACCGTGTATGGGATATATCAGGTCATCACCGGCTGTGGCCGGCTGCACCGCGGCTATCAGCAGGAGGTCAGAAGAGCTTTGGCCAGCAAGCAGTCCCGCTGGGCGACCCTCTGGTGTAGTGCGTCGGTGTCGGCAGAGTGCCGATCACTTCAGTCAGAGCTGCGCGCACCCTCGCGCGCGTCTTTCATCAATGGAGCTCTATCGGAATGCTTGTGATAAGCCCCGGTTCTCCTGACCAAACAGGGGCGCCAGCTCCAAGCCTGAGGTCGCACGGTTCGGGACCATGAGGCCGAGGCTTCAAATCCCTCGCCCCCGACCAGTTTTGAATACGAAACCGATGCTTTCGGCTAGTGCGAAACCCCGGCAGTGGCGCCGCTGGGCCCATCCTGGGCCCGGATTCCCCGAGCCTTGCCGAGTAGAGCACCGAGGCGTGCCGCTGCGCTGGCCCGCATCCGCGGGGTGACGTGTCCATAGAGTTCAGAGCGCCGACCTAAGCTGACCGTGTGGCTGGCAATCCACCAGATAGAGCGCAGTTGATATCTGACCTTTGTGATTCATGGGTTGCTGCAACGACTGGTGGAGGCGCGATTCAAATTGGCGCCGCCTCCGAGAAGTTCCGACTGCGAAACAATGGCCTTGAACCGCACGACTTCACCTACGCCGAAGTTCGTGCAGCTTGCATCGGCCTGACGCGTGTGCTTCTGCTGCCCGGCCTCAACACGATCATCGACCTCGATCACCGGCTTCTTTGGTCATGGTGTGCTGAGGTTCTAGTTGGCAGTCATGGACAATTCTTCGACGCTAACGAACATGAACTGAAAGCGCTGCTGGGACTAGCGTGCCGCGCATCGCTGGCTGGCGTCACAAGGCCGGATATGTCGGGGTTTGAAGAAAGCAAGCGGCAGTACGAGTTAATGGAACCCAATGCGCGAGAACTGGTAACCCATGCCCACGAAGTCCTTTCATACCTGAGCTTCCCGCTGTTGGAAGGTGTGTTGCGCAAGGTGGCGAAGACGCATATCACCTACGACGGGGTAGTGCTGTTGCCCTTTCAAGGCAAGAATCGAAAATACGAAGCTAAAGACCGGTGCAGCAATCTCGGTGACCTTCTCCGGTTGCTAGAAGGACAGGTTGCAAGCCCCGGCTTACAGCAGGCGCTGGCTGACGTGAAGAAGCACCTTCAGTTACTCGATCCGGCCAAAGACGCATTCGACATCGTCTTCGACTGGCGCAATTCATCCCTTCACGGCGAAGTGCGACTCCCTACTATCGGCGGCACTGTCTTGTCTATGACACTGGTCATCGCGCTGGATCAGATTCAGTCGAACTACGGCGCGCTTAGGGCTCAAGTCATGAAGCAAATCGCATGGGAGTTGCAGACAGCTTCCCTTACAGGCCACCGAAGCCCGTGGGCCTACTACCCACCGTGGATGTAGGCCAGTCTGGCTGGAACGGCAAAGCCAAGGTTCAGATGGCGCCTCAACGCGCTACTGTGGCCGCCATGAGTGAGGAACCGCCCCCGCAACCGGGCGTTATTCGACCTCCTGAACCGCCGGCAGAAACGCCACTAACGTCACCAGCAGGCCCGCCCGTTTCGGCGGATGGGAAATGGTGGTGGGACGGCACCGCTTGGCGCCCGATGGCGGCCACCGTGCTGAAGCGCCGTGCGTGGATTCAGGACTGGGCCAATGAGTCTCTTGTCATGGCAGGGCTTGGATTGTTCTGCGGGTTTTTCGCGGCATTCGCTCCGCTATTCCTGTTGCTGGGCCTAATCGGTGGTGGCATCGCGCTGGGCAGAAGTCCACACCGCAGTCGCGCCATCGCTGGGATCATCCTCAACGCGCTTGGTTTGGCCCTGATCTTCGCGGGCGTCGTTAAGAACGTTTCGCGTTACTGATAGTTGACCCGGCCGGCCCCAGGCGGATCGCCGTCGGACTATGCGGTTGTGGCGATTGCGCACTGGGTGGCACAGAAGGGCGATGCGATCGAACCGGCTGACATGAAGCAGGTAACACAAGTGGTGCGCAAGCTGCGGCGCGGCACGTCGGTCTGGACGGCGCTTCGGATCGTTGCTCGCTGGCGCTCGCGTCACAACGGTCGCTGGAGTGTCCGAGACGGAACGAATCTGCTCGGGCCCCTAACGGCCTTCGCGCACACGCCGCCGATGTCTCTTGTAGATCTGGAGCTGGATTAGCAGTCCGCCGATAAGCACCAACCCCGGGATCATGGGCACAAAGAACCCCCACCAGTGCCCTATCAGAGGGTTGGTCGCCCGGGTCTCGTACTCGATACCGAGCACGACACCGCCCAAGAGACCGTAGATCGCGTACGTCGCGGCCACGACTGTCCAAACTGCGCCTAGCCTTCGAGCTTCGCCCGATGTCCAAGCCTCGCCCCACATGTTGAACGGCACCCGACCGGTCGCTAAGACGATAAGTCCGAGCGTGAGCACCCCACCGGAAAACAGGGCCATCGTCCAGACCCCCGCGATCAGGACTCCCATCACCTACTGAATCTAATTCAGGGGCGACTGCTGGTCAATCGGCTCCGATTGCGGGCGGCTGGGCCATCCTCGGCCCGAATTCCTTTGTGAATGGTGGTACAGCGAAGCCGGAATGGCTCGGAACCCGAACGATTCGTATTCAGAATCGGGATCAGTGGAACGCGATGGGACGCCGTGGGACGGCCTGAGCACGGTTCGGGACCGTGAGGCCCCGGGTTCAAATCCCGGGCCCCGGACCAGTTTCTGAATACGATCCCGGCGTCACGGCCTCATACAGCGATGGCGATGGATCACAGCTGGCTCACAATTTCCCGGATCGCTTGCGCGCAACGCGCAGTGCGAGCCCCTCCTGGGACCGATGCCTGCCTACAATCTCGACCAATTGGGCTGCGTTATCTGCGACGGACCTGGCGGCCGTCCACTGAAGCCTGGTGGGCCGAGTGCATGCTGGTTGCACGCGCTCTTAGCACGGAGCTTCGACCGAAGAAGATGAACTATGAGATCCACGGGAACATGATTCCACACCTGCACATGCACCTTTTTCCTCGTTTCGAGGGCGATCCGTTCGCTGGGCGGCCGATCGACGGTAGCTCGCGATCGTTTGAGCGGTCGCCAGAGGAGCTCGAACGGATTCGGCGGGCAATTGTGACCGCGGCAGACAGAGGACGTTGACCGTGCCGGGAGCGGACAGCGGTCACTGCATCTTCTGTTCGATCGTTGAGGGTAGGGCTGTCCTGGTGGAGATTTGTTCGGCTACGCTCCAGACATGGAGGTCCTCAGTCCAAAGTATCCGGACGGACAGCATTTCATCCTCAGGGGGTATCTGCGAACTCTCTTAACTAGAGCATCCTTCAGTGGAGACGCCTGGATAGCCTGCACGAATGCGTTCCTTAGATACCCAGGCATCCCCGTCCTTGGCTCGAACTTCACGACGCTGGCGCCAGCTTCGTTCTTCCTCAACCTCTACGCGAGCCGGGAGCCCGATTTCGGGACGGAACGCGAAGGCAGGTGGGGAGAGGTTGAGCTCCGAAGCACTTTGTCGGAGCTGGGCGAGCAGAGGCTGCAACAACTGCTCGCAACGGATGAGACGCGAAGCTGGGTCATCTACCTAAGCGAGGATCTCAAGGCGATTTTGGCGTTTCACGGTCGCCTAAAACAAGGCCCCCGGTTCGACCCGGCCGAAGACGAGCGCGATATCGCCGAAGGCGATGTACTGCGGGAAGTGTTACCTGGCGAAGTGGCGACTATATACAAGCTCGATCTCACTGACATGCGGTCGGCGAAGGTCGAGGTGAGGAATGAGCGCGGGCAGCGCTTTGAGCTGACCTTCAGTGGCTACCACAGGATCCAATCCCCAGCCGCTGGCAATGAAACCGTGGCACAGATCGTTGAGGTACGCGGGCAATCCGGTCGCGCCTGGTTCGTCTTTAAACCCCCAAAACCAGGTGGTCGAGTTCTCGCGGTTCAAGCTGAATCGGTTGCTGTCAGGCAGCTCTAGCGCAAGTGATGGATAAAGCCGAAGCGGTTAGGCGCATGGTGCGGGTCTGCGCTGGCTTTCAGCCTGCGCTGGCCGCATACGTAGAGTCAGAAGGCCGGCTTGACGAAGGCTTCAACGTCATGGGCGAGCTCGCGAGTTGGGTGGTCGCACAATCTAGAACCGGCGCCTTCCAATGCTTTGATGAGCTCTTCGACGAACTAGAGGTGCTACTTGCTGATGCTGACGAGGACGCCGAGCAGGTTCTCGTCACAGGCTTCATAGAAGACCTCCACAACATGACAGTCCGGCTCCAAGACCCTTCAAGCCGAAGCGATCCGGATGTCTTCCTGTCATACCTCGGGACAAGGACCCGCGCCGAGTGGTTCGGCCTCGTAAACACCTACTTGCAGTGGGGTGAGCAATGGCCCGGTCGAGTGGTAGACAAGTAGTGGGGCAGTCACCGGGCGGATCGGGAACACGCGTACGAGATACCGGCCGCGATGCGAAATATCGCCTGGGTGGGGAACATCTGATGGGAGGCAGCTGGTTCGAGTCCACCGCGGCCCACCAGTCCTGATATAACGCAAACCGGCGGCGCTGGCAGCCCATAGGTCGGAAAGATTTCGCTCCGCGATTCGACTCTGATCTCGCTTACCAGTTGCTGCATGAGCGCCTTACGTTGCGAGAGCGTGCCGCTGTCCGTCGCATCGTCGATTGCGCTCAATACCATCCCAACGTCCTTGGGCGTCGGCGCCACCATCGGCTTTTCGACAAGCTCCTCCTCAAGCGTCTCAGGCTGTCTCCGCAGCTCGGCGAGACGATGCTCAAGCTCGTCCATCTAACCCGCTAATCGCCCGGCCGCAAGTGAACCGGCCTCGAAGGCGTCAAAGCTCCGCAAAACGTTCAGGGGCGCGCGGTTACTCATGACCCTTCTCGGTCGTGAGCGGAATGACCGCTTCGCCCACGCCAGCGGAGTACTTAAGCCGTGCGCCCGAGGCGAGCCGCATCAACAGGCGCTGCCCGCCGAAGTTGTCGCCTTGGATGGCAACCGCAAAGGCGTCGATACCGTTGGCGACCGCGCGATCGGCAAGAGCAGTGATCAACCGCGTGCCCAGGCCCTGCCGCTGCCAACTGTCCGCGACGACGATCGCCACGTCCGCCTGGCTGGCGCCTGGGAGGCGGGCATACTGTGCTACGCCGACAATCTCGCCGCGCTCCACGGCGGCGATCGCCTCGCGATTGTAGTGATCGACGCGGAGAAGCAACCTGATGAAATAGTCCGGCTTCGAGATCGGGCTCAAGAACCGCCTGTAGACCGAGTCGGGTGAAAGGCGGCAAAACAGACGGCCCAGGAGCTCGCCATCTGATATCTCCAGGCTTGCAAGTCCTGGTCGCCCATCGCGTCCAGATTCGATTTCGATCAATTTGCGACTCCTCCTCTTGAGGTTGACCGGGGTTCCGGCCGTTTTCGCCAAGCTATGCCTGGCCGGAGGAGTCGACCAGCGGGCAAATGGCCGATCAGGTACCTATTTCAGGTACTCATTTTTCCCGGATCATCGCCAGGAAAGAGTTATGACCGACCCGGAGGTGGAATCCCGGTGCGGCCCTTTGTCTCGGTCGAGGCATGAGCGCTATCAGTAGGGCCCGGCGCCAACCCGCGCTGGACAACCCAGGCTGCGATCTGCGCCCTCGTTTTCACTGCCAGCTTCTCGCGGACATGCTCGAGATGGTTGTCCACCGTCCGCTCGGCGATGAAGAGACGCTCCGCGATCTGTCGGTTGGTCATGCCAGCGGCCACAAGCTTGACGACCTCTTGCTCGCGTCGACTTAGGGGGCCGGCATCAGCCCCACGTTGTGGCTCGCTTTCATCAAGCGCGTAGTCGATCGCTTGTTTGGTGCTCAAGGCCCAGCCTTCCTTCCAGGCTTCTTCACTCTTGCGAGCACCAAATCTGGATCGAGATCGCTGTTCAGCGGCCTCGGCGCGCCTGCGAAGCCAGGGATCTGAATGCACCGACCACTCACCCGACAGGCGACCGGCGGCCGCAGCCAGCCGCAATGCTCGGTCGTCAGCCCCAGTGGCCGCCGCTACACACGACAAACCGTTAACGCCGTTGACGATCCCTGCGAAGTCGTTAATGCGGCGGTTGACGGAGACGGCTTCCTTCCAGCTGATGATGGCCGCCTGGTGGTCCTTCATTCCTAGCTGAGCGCGCGCTTGGCCGTCGAGATAGATGGGGAGCCAAAACACGTCAACCTCCGCTCTGGCCGTGGCCACACAATCGGTGAGGAGGGCCGAACCGCCAGGGTAATCACCCGTCTCGATCGCGATTAACGCCACGGAGCACCTCACCACACTCAGTAGGCGTCGGCTGGTGGATTCCTTGAGAAAGGAGGAGGCCTCCTCAAAGATCTCGGCTGCAGCTGCAAGGTCCCCGCGGTGCCGGTGCGCCTGTCCCAAGCAATTGAGCGCCCAGGCCACCCAGCCGGCATCTCCCAACCCGCGCGCAATTGCAACGGCGCTTTCAGCCGCTTGAAGAGCCTGTCCATAGTCGCCTTGTGCAAATGCAAATAGGGTGGCGCGGCATAGCGCGCCGACCCGAACCGTCCCCTGGGCGGGGGAGTGCGAGAGCAGGTCTGCCAACAGGCTTCTTGCCTGCGTGAAGTCCTTGGGACCGAAATCCACGGCGATGCTGAGACCCAGGTCTTCGGCGTTGTGGCGCGCCCACCCCAAGGCGGCCCACAAGTTGGCCGACTCCTCAGCGGCAAAGTCCGGCAAGGCGGACGCCAGGCTCGGAACCAGCGGCCACAATGTCCTGGCCGCGAGGGACTCCTGGAAGTACTCGTAGTGGCGACGACGTGCGAGCTCGAGCTCACCCGTCTCGCGCAGCCGGTCCTCGGCATACGCAAGGTGAGACTCGAGGAGTCTGTAGCGGCTGTGCGGGCCTCTGGCTCGCTCAGCGACCACCATCGACTTCCGGACCAGGCCGGCAAGCGCATCGAGCACGATTCCAGCCATCCCGTCGGCGCAGACGGCTTGCGCGCTCTCCAGCGTGAAGCCGCCGCGAAACACTGATAGGCGGCGGAAGAGCAGGGCCTCGTCTTCGGTGAGGAGCCTGTAGCTCCAGTCGATTGTCGCCATCATCGTCTGCTGTCGTTCCGGTGCAGTTCGACTAGCCGCTTTCAGCAGCCCGAAGCGGTCGGAGAGCTGGCTCAGCAGCTCCTGCTCAGTCAGCACGTCCAGGCGGGCGGCGGTGAGCTCAATCGCGAGGGGCATCCCGTCGACGCGATCGCAGATCTGGGTGACTGCCTCGAGGTTGGCGGCTGTCGCCTTGAAGTCGGGCAGGACCAGTTGCGCCCGAGCCTCAAACAGCTGCACCGCGTCGGTGGCTGGCATCGACGAGACAGGCCAACGAACCTCGCCTGACACCCCCAGTGTCTCTCGGCTGGTGGCGATGACGGTGAGCTCCGGGCAGCTCTGGAGGGCCGCCTGGCAGAACTCGGCGCAAGCTGCAACCAGATGCTCGCAGTTGTCGAGGAACAGGACAGCTCTCCGGGCCGCCAGCAAAGCCGTCACCACCTCCTGCGTTTGTCCTCGCCCAGGAAGTCGCAGAGCGGCGGCCACGACGTCGGGCACTTGGAGGGGATCGTCCACCGATGCTAGCTCCACCCACCAGACGCCCCCTGGCCAGAGACCTAAACACGCCTGCCCCAGCTCAGCCGCAAGCCTTGTCTTGCCCGAGCCGCCTGCTCCCGTCAGGGTGACCATGCGCGCTGTGGGGAGCAAGGACTGGAGTGCAGAAAGCTCGGCGCCCCGCCCGACGAAGGTGGTCAGGTAGCGCGGCATGTTGGTCAACGTCTGCGGCAAGGAACACACGGGATTCCGTCATGGCGAGCCATCGTTATTCGCCTCGCTTTCGGCCGCCTCTCCCGGGCCTGAATCGACCCCCGCAGGTCGGTGAGCATGAAGGTGATCGTGCCCGCGAGCAGCCGCGCCATGCCATCACGACAGTACCCCAGACAGCCGCCCGATTCACGACCCGTTTGGGCACTCCCTGCGAGGCTGATTGAGCCGATCGAGGCCGGATTCGCGCGAGCCGGCTGGCTGGCCTATCGGGTTGGCTTCGGTTCGCCAGCAAGATCCGCATTGGCTCGTCGGGGGCGCCGCTGATCGTCAGGTGCTGGTAGGTCTGCGGCAGCCGAGCCACCGGGCTGGGATCTGGTCACGTCGACGGGTACCAGATTCTCTCACTGGGTTACAAGTACAGCCCATTCGCTCGGTTGATACCCCACGTCGCTCTCAGGGTCATTGTCGGGCTCTTCGTGGTGGGCTATGCGAGCCTCATCCTGGCACACCTCAATCAGATCGGGTTTGGCTGGTTACTTGCGCGCACCTAGCTACGGCACATCGCTGAGCTGGCGACTTGCGCCTCTACCGCATCTAGCGAGATCGGGGCTACATCGACGCTTATGCACTGGTTCGCGTTATATGAGCTTCGGCCCACCATCAATTCGATGCATGTCGCCAGGAGGACGACGGGTAGGCACCTCAGTTCGCCCGGCGGCACCAAAGCTGAAATATCCGCGGGCCCGTGATCAAAGAACCTGGATCTTTCGTCGTACTTTCGAGGTCAAGCAGAGCGGCCTCCACTTCGTCGCGGCTGGCGATCGACTCCGCAACGATCAGGTCGGCCGTCGCATCGAGAGTCGTCCATGGGAGGGATTTCGCTTCACCTTCGATTGAGACAGGCTGGACGACCTTGATTTCAGGCCTGCCGATGCCGGCTTCCAGGAAGTAGGCATAGAGCTTGCGCCCGATTGAATGATCGCCACCCGCGCGCCGGATGACCTCCGCATACGTCCGGGTGAAGAAGTCGAATCCGGGTCTGGTTGGATGGCACGCCCAACCATCGAAATCGGCGTCCTCCACTATCAGGACTCCGCCGGAGCGTACCGCCTCCCACATACGGCCAAGCATCTCTACCGGCTGTGCGAGATGCTGCA
>WNFD01008354.1_pt1 | contig 10893 bp, 10 predicted proteins | sample 5400491 | NCBI WGS metagenome assembly WNFD01 (sample SAMN13153343, study PRJNA577476) | soil metagenome | isolation source: 120 cm saprolite under Douglas fir tree site 2 hole 2 replicate 2 | place: USA:California | collected 2015-04-18 | reverse complement strand
TGGTTCCATTTCCTGTCGCTGGTATCGATCGTCGTATTCATGCTCATGGGATATTCGCCCGTGCTGTCGGTGTTCTGGGCGACGGTGTTCTCTTTTGCAACGAGCTTCTTGCACCGCGATTGCGCCCTGTTCTCCTACGACCTGTTCCGCGGGCGCGAGCCCCTGGTAAAGGGAATCTTCGGGTCGAAATTCTTCAAGGCGCTCGAGGCGGGCTCGACCGGGGTGCTCAACGTCGCCACCACCTGCGCCGGCGCCGGCATCATCGTCGGCGTGGTGACGCTCACGGGTCTGGGCCTCAAGTTCAGCTCGATCATCATCGAATACGCTGGAGGCTCGCTGCTGCTGACGGCGATCTACACTTCGCTCATCGTCTGGATCGTGGGGCTTGCCGTCCCGGTGACCGCGTCTTACATCATTTGCGCGGTGATCGCGGCGCCGGCGATGATCAAACTGGGCGTGCCCGACTTTGCCGCGCACATGTTCATTTTCTACTACGCGGTGCTCTCCGAAGTTTCACCGCCAACCGCGCTCTCGCCCTTCGCCGCCGCGGCGATCACCGGCGGCGATCCGTACAAGACCACGCTGCAATCGTGGAAGTACACCATGCCCGCGTTCCTCGTGCCTTTCATGTTCGTGCTCGATCCCTCCGGCGTCGGGCTCCTCCTCACCGGGTCGATCAAGACGCTCGGCAACGCCGATTGGGGCTCAATCGCGCTCGTAGCAAGCTTGGCTGCTCAAGCGCACGACCTGGATCGAACGGCTGATGTTGATCGTCGCAGGGCTGGCGCTCGTCTACCCGACCGCTACGGCTGATATCGTCGGACTGGGCCTGTTCGCCGTGGTCGTCGCGATCCAGCTCGTTCGCATCCGCGCCGCGCGCCAGCCCGCATGAATCCCATGAAGCGCACGCGTGCCGCAGGCGCAGCCTATCAGGCGAAACTGCCGACGCCATTTGCGCTGCTCGGCATCCGCACCGAAGGCGGTGTGCTCGCGGAAATCACGCTCCTGCCGAAATCGGCCGACGCGCTTGCGCCGCGGGACCGGCTTGCGGCACGGGCGTGCGCGCAAATCGAGCGCTATCTCGAAGATCCCGAATTCTGCTTCGACCTGCCGATAGCGTCTCAAGGCACGCAGTTTCAGCGCCGTGTGTGGAGAAAAATCGCCGCCATTGGCCCTGGGCGCACCCGCAGCTACGGTGAGATCGCGCGCGAGCTGGGCTCCTCGCCGCGCGCCGTGGGTCAGGCCTGCGGCGCCAACCCGGTTCCGCTCGTGGTGCCGTGTCATCGCGTGCTCGCCGCCGGCGGCCTCGGCGGATTCGCCCACCACGAGGACGCGTTCCACCTCCGGGTGAAGCGCTGGTTGCTCGCGCACGAGGGTGCCGCTCGCGGATAGCGATGAACGCGGACAACGCCGCGCTCTTGGACGAATTCTGCGATGCCGTGTGGCTCGAGGACGGTCTAGCGAAAAACACGCTCGAATCCTACCGCCGCGATCTGAGGTTGTTCGCCGACTGGCACGAGCGGCAGGGCCACGCCTCGCTGCTGAGTGCGACCGGAGCCGATCTCGCCGAGTATTTCGCCTGGCGTTACTCGCGCCGTTCCCCCGGGAAGAAGCACGGCATCCGCTCGAGCACCCAGGCGCGGCTGCACTCGAGCCTGAAGCGCTTCTACGGGTTCCTCGCGCGCGGGCAGCGCGTCGAGATCGATCCTACGCTCAAGCTCGATCCCCCGAAGAAGCCGCCGCGCTTTCCAAAGACGCTCTCGGAGGTCGATGTCGAAGCGCTGCTCGCGCAGCCGGACCCTGGAACGGCGCTTGGGCTGCGCGATCGTGCGATGCTGGAAGTGCTCTACGCGAGCGGGCTGCGCGTCTCGGAGCTCGTTCGCCTGAAGCTCGCCGAGGTGAGCTTCGACATGGGCGTGGTGCGCATTTTCGGCAAGGGCTCGAAGGAGCGTCTCGTGCCTCTCGGTGAGGAGGCGCTCGCCTGGCTCACGCGCTATTTGAAGGAGGGCCAGCCCGCGCTTCTGAGGAAACGGGCCAGCGACTACGTGTTCGTCACAGGGCGCGGCGCCCCGATGACGCGGCAGGCGTTCTGGCACCTGATCAAGAAGCGCGCCGGGCAAGCGCTCCCGGGCAAATCGCTCTCGCCCCACACGCTGCGCCACGCCTTCGCCACGCATCTTCTCAACCACGGCGCGGATCTGCGTGTCGTGCAGATGTTGCTCGGCCACGCCGATATCTCGACCACTCAGATTTACACCCACGTGGCGCGCGAGCGGCTGAAAGCGCTGCACCAGAAACACCATCCCCGGGGGTGAACCAGCCGGAGAGATGTTCGAACGGATTACTCTCGGGTTCGCTCGATCGTCACGCCAACGCGCTGCGCCTCACGCAACGCGCCGAGCTTGGCGACACTGACCTTGACGCGAGGTGACTTGAACTCCTCGAGTATGAGATTTGCGATTCGTTCGGCAAGGTTCTCGACCAGACCGAAGCGCTCCTTAGTGAGCAGCGCGCTGATGTGCTCTACTACCACGCCGTAGTCGATCGTGTCGCCCACCTTTCCGGTCTTGAAAACGGCATCCCCCGCGAGAGCGATCTCGAGGTCGATCTCGATCGTCTGTGGCGTTACCTTCTCGTGCCGGTAAAGCCCGATCCAGGCCAAAAGGCGCAACTGGCGGATGAAAATGGTGTCCACGGCGCGGCGGCGTTAAACTCTGCCCCCAATTCTAGAGTAAGGCCATGGCTACCGCAGCCTTCGTCCTCATCGCCTACCTGATCGGCTCGCTGTCCTTCGCCGTCATCGTGAGCCGCGCCTTTGCGCTTCCCGACCCGCGCTCATACGGCTCAGGCAATCCCGGCGCGACCAACGTGCTGCGCACCGGCAGGAAACTCGCGGCGCTTCTCACGCTCATCGGTGACGGCGGAAAAGGCTGGCTCGCCGTGTTCCTCGCATCGCGTTACGCCGCCGAATACGGCGTGGACGCGATGGGAGTCGCGGCCTGCGCGGTCGCGGTGTTTCTGGGTCATATCTTTCCGGTGTTCTTCCGCTTCAAGGGCGGCAAGGGCGTATCCACGGCGGGCGGGATCCTGCTTGCCATCAATCCTTGGCTGGGTCTCGCGACGATTGCGACCTGGATCGTTATCGCGCTCTTCTTTCGGTATTCGTCGCTTGCGGCCATCGTCTCCGCCGTATTTGCACCGCTCTACTATTTTTTCCTGTTCGGCGCGAGAGAAGTCCTGCCCGCGCTGATCTTCATGTCGGCGCTGCTCCTCTGGCGCCACAAGACGAACATTCTCAAGCTCGTCGCGGGCGAGGAACACCGCATCGGCGAAAAGCGGGATTCGGCGAGCGTCTGAGGAGCTGATACGAACGGGGGAACCAGGGGTTTCCCCGTTACCCCCTCCATTCAGGCCGCGACGTCTGCCAGGGCCCAGCGCGGCCTGACTGTGAATCCGAGCGGAAGCGCCCGAGCGGTCTTGGCGATCTTCAATCGCAAGCATCCTGCCAGCGCGATCATCGCGCCGTTGTCGGTACAGAATTCCATCGCCGGGTAGAACACGCTGAATTTGTCGCGCGCCGCGGCGGCGTCAAGCAAGGCGCGCAGCCGCACGTTGGCGCCGACGCCCCCCGCTACGACGAGCCGGCTCAGGCCCGTTCTGCGCAGCGCCGCGAGCGATTTCGCAACAAGGACGTCGGCCACTGCCTCCTGAAACGCGGCCGCCACATCGGAGCGCGTCTGCTCGTCGAGCGCGCGCGTACGCGTGAGCACAACGACCGCCGTCTTCAGTCCGCTGAAGCTGAAGTTGAGATCGCCACGTTTCTCCAGTTGCTCGAGCATAGGGCGCGGAAACGCGAAGCGGTCGGCTCGACCGCGCTCGGCGAGCTTGGCGAGCGCGGGTCCTCCAGGGTAGCCGAGCCCGATCAATTTTGCAGTCTTGTCGAAAGCTTCTCCCGCAGCGTCGTCCAGCGTTTCCCCCAGCATCTCGTATTGCCCGACTCCTGACACGCGCATCAGCTGGGTGTGCCCTCCCGAAATCAGCAGCGCCAGGAACGGGAATCGAGGCGGATTTCTCTCGAGCAGGGGCGAAAGCAAGTGCCCCTCGAGGTGATGCACGCCGATCGCAGCGATTCCAAGACCGAAAGCGAGACTGTTCGCCACTGCGGCGCCCACCAGCAGTGCTCCGGCGAGACCCGGACCCTGGGTGTAGGCGATCGCGTCCAGGTCCGACTCCTTGGCATCGGCCCTGTGCAGGACTTCGCGGATGAGGGGGATCAGCCGCCGAATATGGTCGCGCGACGCGAGCTCCGGCACGACGCCGCCGTACGCATCGTGCAGCGTCACCTGCGAATGCAGCGCGTGCGCGAGCAGGCCGCGGCCGCTGTCGTAGACAGCGACCCCGGTTTCGTCGCAGGAGGTCTCGATCCCCAGCACGAGCATGATTGTTCTGTTCTTCCTTTTATTCCGTCAGTCTGTTGTCAGGCGCGCTTGAATAGAATTGCGCCCCTCATGTTCATATGCAAGCTTCACCATCCGTGGGCGGGCAAGATGCTTCTGAGTCTCGCGTTCGCAGTGCAGTCGTTGGCTGCCTTCGGCCAATCGGCGGATCTCGGCGCACTCACGCTCACGCAGGCCGAACAATTGCTGCGGTCTCGCAACCGCGAGCTGCAGGCGGCGCGCCGGACGGTCGAAGCGGCGCAGGCGAATACCCTGTCCGCCGGGGCGAGACCAAACCCCACACTGAGCCTCGGGGTCGGAGCGATCAATCCTTCCGTCGGTGTGGGTCCCGGTCCGTGGCGCGACAAGTTCGTGGACAGCTCGATCCGCATCGATCAGGTCATCGAGCGCGGCGATCGGCGCGAGTTGCGTGTCGCGAACGCGAGGAGCCTCGAGTCGGCGAGCACGGAGGACTTCTCCGATACGGTCCGCCAGCAGCGCCTCGCCCTCAGAGCCGCATATTACGACTTGCTGCTGGCGCAGGACAAGGTCGACATCGCGCGCGACACCACGTCGCTGTTCGAAGGCTCGCTGAGGGCGGCGGAGCTGCGCCTGAAAGCCGGCGATATCGCCACGGCGGACGTCGCGCGGCTGCGTGTCGACGCGCTGCGCGCCCTGAATGACGCGCGCGCGGCGGAAGCCGACCGCCGCCGCGCCCAGCTCGCGCTCGCCTACCTGATCGGCGCCGAAGCGAAGGCGTCGGACGTTCGCGCCGTCGATCCGTGGCCGCCTTTGGCAGTTCTGGAGGGGGCGGGCGTTGCCGACGAGCTGATTGAGCGGCGCCCGGACGTGAGAGCGGCGAAGATCCGCGTCGAGGCGGCGCAGAAGGCGCGGGATCTCGCGAGAGGCTTGCGCACGCGGGACGTGACCGTGGGGGCGCAATTCGATCACTATCCCATCAACCCTTCCTACGCGCTGGGTAGCGGCGCCGGCAACGGCAACACTTACGGCGTTTTCATGAGCATTCCGCTCTTCGCCCGCTACTACTACGAAGGCGAGATCCAGCGCGCCGAGGTGGATTACAATGCCGCGCTCGAGGCCTTGGACAAGGTGCGCGCGCAGGCGCGTGCCGAGCTCAGCCGCACGCTATCTGACCTGCAGGCGGCGGTAGAGCGTCTGCGGCGCTACGACGAGTCGCTCTCGGTGGAGGCAAAAAAGGCGGCCGACTCCGTCGAGTTTGCCTACAAAAACGGCGCAATCGGAGTGATGGACCTGCTCGACGCCCGCCGGACTCTGCGCACGATCCAGATCGACTCCGCAACGGCGCGAAACGACTACTCCAAGGCGCTCGCCGCATGGGAAGCCGGAACTCGGCGATTCGGGAGCGAAGAGCAATGAACGTGTTCCAGCTTCGGGATGAGCCGCGGCACAAGGTCGCAAGACGGGAACGAATTGTCCGAGCGGCGGTTTCCTCGCTCGCGCTCGCTCTGGCGGCGCTGGTGTCGGCGTGCGGCAACGGAGACGCCAAGTCCGATGTGGCGCGGCCGAGGCTGGAGAACGGCAGCATCGTGTTTCCGCAAGACAGTCCGCAGCTCGGCTCGTTCGCGACCGAGCCGGTCAAGGAGAGCGCGCCGCAGCAGTTGCGCCTGCCCGGGCGTCTGGTGTGGGACGAAAACCGCACGGTGCGGCTGTTTCCCGCTTTTGCGGGGCGCGTGATCCATATCTTGGTGAAAGCCGGAGACCGCGTGAAGTCGGGCCAGACACTGGCGATGTTGGCTTCTCCCGATTTCGGCCAAGCGCAGGCCGATGCGCGCCGCGCGCAATCCGATTTCGCCTTGGCCGAAAAGAATCTCAACCGGCTGCGGGAGCTGTACGCGGCCGGGGTTTCCTCACGCAAGGACCTGATCACCGCGGAAGCCGACTACGCGCGCGCCGAAGCCGAGCTGGCCCGTGCCTCCGGCAAGGTCAGGCTCTACGGCGGCGGCGGAGAATCGGTCGACCAGAACTTCGCGCTTACGAGTCCGATCCAGGGCATCGTGGTGGAGCGCAACATCAATCCGGGACAGGAGCTGCGGCCCGATCTGCAGCTCGCCAATTCCCCGGCGATGTTCGTCATCACCGATCCGTCCCGCCTGTGGGTGCAGCTCGATGCGACCGAGAGCCAGCTTGCGAGCTTGAAGCGTGGGCAGACGGTGCGGCTGCGCTCTTCCGCTTGGCCGGATGAAAGTTTCGAGGCCAACCTGGAAACGATCTCCGATTTCATCGATCCGGCCTCCCGCACGATCAAGGTGCGCGGCGCGGTCGTCAACCGCGACAAGAAGCTCAAAGGCGAGATGTTCGTCACCGGCGAGCTCCCGGATGTGCCGCGGGCCGGCCTGCAACTGCCCGAGAGGGCGCTGGTGCTCTCCGGTGGCGGCTATTACGTGTTCGTCGAGGAATCACCGGGCCGCTTTGCGTGGAGCGAGGTGAAAATCGAGGGAGTCCGCGACGGGCTCGCGGGCGTCGTCTCCGGCGTGAACCTCGGCCAGAAGGTGGTGGTGGAGGGGACCCTTCTCCTCCATCGCTTGTATCGGCAGCTCGCCGGCGGCGCCCCGGCCTAAAGCGGCGCATCCAAGCGCGGGCCGGTCAATGATCGAACGCGTCGTCTCCTTCGCGCTGAACAAGCCCCTGTTCATCGTCCTGGGCCTGATCCTCTTCGTGGCCGGCGGTTTCGCGGCCTTCAAGTCCTTGCCGATCGAAGCGTTTCCCGACGTGACCGACACGCAGGTCAACGTCATCACGCTCTACCCGGGTCGCGCGGCGGAGGAAGTCGAGAAGCAGGTCACGATTCCGCTCGAAGTGGTGCTCTCCGGGCTGCCCAACGCGGTGCGCCTGTTCTCGCACACGCAATTTGGGCTGTCGTTCGTCATCATCACCTTCGACGATCGCGCCAACGCCTACTTCGCTCGGCAGCAAGTGGTGGAACGGTTGCGCGAGGTGGACTTGCCCGACGGGGCACAGCCGGCGCTTGCGCCCTTGTCGACGCCGATCGGCGAAATCTACCGCTACCGACTCAAGTCCGATACCTTGACCGCGAGAGATCTGCGCTCGATCGAAGACTGGACCGTGGGGCGGCAGCTCCGCCTCATCCCGGGGGTTGCCGACATCGTCAGTTTCGGCGGACTCGTCAAGCAATACGAGGTCAATCCCGACCTGGGGAGGCTGCGCGATTACAAAGTCACGCTGCAGCAGTTGTTCTCCGCGTTGCAGCGCGGCAACGCCAACGTCGGCGGCAGCTACCTCGAACAGGGCAGACAGCAATACCTCATCCGCGGCATCGGGCTGCTGCGCTCGGCCGACGAGATCGGCAACATCGTCGTCGGCGAGAGGGGCGGGGTGCCGATCCTGGTCAAGTACGTGGCGAATGTCAGCGTGGGCTCCATCCCTCGCCAGGGGATCGTAGGCCAGGACGATGAGGACGACGCAGTCACCGGCATCGTGCTGATGCGAAAGGGCGAAAACCCATCGCAAGTGCTCAAGGCGGTGAAGGACAAGGTCGAGTCGCTGAACGCAACGGGGCTGCCGCGCGGGGTGACGATCGCGCCTTTCTACGACCGCACCTGGCTGATCGACAGGACGCTCAAAACGGTGTTCACCAACCTCGTCGAAGGCGCAATGCTGGTCACGCTGGTGCTGCTGCTTTTCCTGGGCAACCTGCGGGCGGCGTTCATCGTTGCGCTGGTGATCCCGTTGTCCTTGCTTGCCACGTTCCTCGGCCTCACCTGGGTGGGGATTCCCGCGAACTTGCTGTCCCTGGGCGCGATGGATTTCGGCATCATCGTCGACGGCGCCGTCATCGTCGTGGAAAACGTTTTCCGCAAGCTCTCCGAAGAAGCGCAGGACCGCACGCCCCGGATCCAAAGGATTCTCGAGGCGGCGGTCGAGGTGGGGCGGCCGACGCTTTTCTCGATGCTCATCATCATCGCGGCGCACATCCCGATCTTCACCCTGCAGCGCCACGAGGGGCGAATCTTTGCGCCCATGGCCTGGTCGGTGACCTCCGCCCTGGTCGGCTCGCTCATCCTGTCGCTGACGCTGGTGCCTTTGCTCTGCGTCTGGATGCTGCGCAAGAACCTCCCCGAACGGGACAACGCGCTGGTACGCGCCTGCAAGGGCGTCTACGAACCGGTGCTCGCCTGGGCAATAGACAACAAGAAAAAGGTCCTCGGTACCGCTCTCATTGCGCTTGCTGCGAGCCTCGCGGTCGTGCCCAAGCTCGGCACCGAGTTCCTTCCCGAGCTGAATGAGGGCTCGATCTGGATCAACGTGACGCTGCCCACATCCGTCTCGGTGACCGAGGCGCAACGCATGAGCGGCCGGTTCCGCTCGGCCCTGGCGTCGGTTCCGGAGGTCGAGACCACCATCTCCAAATGCGGCAGGCCCGAGGACGGAACCGATCCCAAGCCGATCAGCATGTGCGAGATTCTGGTGAGCCTCAAGCCCGAGTCCCATTGGCGCAGCGGTGCATCCAAGCGGCAGCTGATCGACGAGATGGACAAATCGATGTCGCGCTTTCCCGGAATCGAGCCGAGCTTCTCGCAGCCGATCCGCGACAACGTGCTCGAATCGATCTCGCAGATCGACGGGCAGATCGTGATCAAGGTATTCGGTGAGGATCTGGACGTGCTGCGCGATCAGTCGCAGCAAGTGTTGAATGCGGTGAAGGACGTGCGCGGCGTGAAGCGCGCCTTCATCGACCGTTTGGGCGAGCTGCCTCAGCTCCTCATCCGCGTGGACCGGGCCGCGGCCGCGCGCTACGGATTGAACGTCGCCGACATCCAGGACGTGATCGAAATGGTGCTGGGCGGCAAGGCGGCTACGCAGCTGTGGGAGGGTGAGCGCCACTACGCCGTTTCGGTGCGTCTCGCCGATCCGCAGCGCACCGTCTCCAACCTGCGCTCGATTACGGTGAGCACCCCCGGCGGCGCGTACGTGCCGATCTCGCAAGTTGCGGCGTTCAGCACCATCGGCGGCGCGATGAACATTGCGCGCGAGAACGGCGTGCGCGTGTATTCGATCGGCATTTTCATCGCCGAGCGGGACATGGGCAGCGTGGTGTCTGACATGAAGGACCGGGTCACCGCGCGGATCAAGCTTCCGCCCGGCTACAGCATCACTTGGTCCGGGGAGTTCGAGAACCAGGAGCGGGCCATGGCGCGCCTTTCCATCATTGTTCCGGTGTCGGTGCTCCTGATCTTCATACTGCTGTTTGACGCTTTCGGCGCATTCCGCAGCGCGCTTCTGATCCTGCTCAACATCCCTTTTGCGCTGATCGGCGGCATCTTCGCGCTGCTCATCACGGGGATCCCGTTGTCGGTTTCGGCGGCCATCGGCTTCATTGCGCTCTTTGGCCAGGCGGTGCTGAACGGCGTGGTCATGGTCGCGTATTTCAACCAGTTGCGTGACGCCGGCGCCTCGCCGGAAGAGGCGGTGATGCGGGGCTCGTTGACGCGCATGCGGACGGTGCTGATGACGGGGCTTCTCGCCGCCTTGGGGCTGTTGCCGATGGCGGTTTCCACCGGGATCGGCTCGGAAACGCAGAAACCTCTCGCGGTGGTCGTGATCGGCGGCCTGGTGACTGCCACGCTGCTGACTCTTATTGTGCTGCCATCGCTTTACCTTGTATTCCAGCGCCTGGGCGGCGCCCGGTGGCGCCGCCTCGCGTGAGGCGGGTGGCTACAGAGGTAATTCTCTGATAGAATGCCGCGCCTTTGCTTCCGGAAACAAGCCTGCATGCCGACCGTACGCGTCAAGGAAAACGAGCCCTTCGAGGTGGCGTTGCGCCGTTTCAAGCGGACCGTGGAAAAAACCGGGCTTCTCACCGAACTACGCGCCCGCGAGTTCTACGAAAAGCCTACGGCCTACCGCAAGAGAAAGCTCGCCGCTGCGGTCAAGCGCCACTATAAGCGCCTGCGTAGCCAGACGCTGCCGCCGAAACTCTATTGATCTGGACGGCCCTGCCGCCGGACCGACCCGGCGCGATGGAGCGGACAAAGCCGCTCGTCGCGCCGTTTCATTTTGAGGATCCCCACCTTTGAGGAAACCGAGCGCATGTCGCTAAAGGCAAGCATCAGCGAAGACATGAAGGCAGCTATGAAAGCGAGAGAGGCGCAGCGGCTGTCGGCCATACGCTTGTTGCTCGCCGCGATCAAACAGCGCGAAGTGGACGAGAGAAAAGAGCTCTCCGACGTCGAGGTCGTAGCGGTGATCGAGAAGATGATCAAGCAACGCCGCGACTCCATCACGCAGTTCCAGGCGGCCAACCGCAAGGACCTCGTCGACGGCGAAACCTTCGAGTTGAATCTTCTCTCGGGCTACCTGCCTAAGCAACTCACGGATGCCGAGATCGCGCACGAGGTCTCCGCAGCAATCGCGCAGACGGGCGCAAAGGGCGTGGCCGATATGGGCAAGGTCATGG
>WNFD01015734.1_pt1 | contig 10897 bp, 10 predicted proteins | sample 5400491 | NCBI WGS metagenome assembly WNFD01 (sample SAMN13153343, study PRJNA577476) | soil metagenome | isolation source: 120 cm saprolite under Douglas fir tree site 2 hole 2 replicate 2 | place: USA:California | collected 2015-04-18 | reverse complement strand
GCCCGCCGGCGGTGCAGCTCATCGAGGAGGTCGTCAAGGCTCCGATCGGCGTACCCCCCCTCGACGAGGCGGGCCGGCGGGTCGATCGAGGCGATCTTGGGGTGTCCTCCCGCCACAATGCGGCGGACCCGGTCGACGAAGGCGACGTCCTCGACGTCGAGCAGGTGCTCGGCCACCTGCCGGGGGGCCCAGCCATCGGGGGCCCCGCCCCCGAGCACCGAGGGGTCCAGGCTGCCGATCAGCCCCCGGAGCACGGCCGGCGTCCGGTCGATGATCGTGAGCGCCGCTTCGAGGGAGGCCCCAGGGGCGTCTGCGTCGGCCATGACCACAACGGTAGCGCAACTCCGGGTGCAGACCGGGCGTCGGGTAATAGATGATGCTCACCGTGAAAGGACTCGAAGATCCCGACGCGCTCCTCCTGCACCAGGTGCACCCCGTCAAGCTGGCCGTCGATGCCGGCGCTGCCGCAGTGTCGCTCTGGTTGTTGTGGCGGGGCCGCACCAAGACCGGCTTCGCCGTCCACTACCTCGTGCCGCTCGCAGCCTCGGCGTTCGTCCTCACCCGGGACCTCTCGTATCTTCGGGCAACCTCCCGGGGCCAGTACGTGCTCGACCACATGCCGCCACCGGCGCAGGCGGTGCGAGCCCTCGGCGACACCCTGATCGTGCGGGGGGCCCGCAAGCACCAGCCTCGCTGGATCGCCGCCGGGGCCCTGGGCGTCGCCGCCGGGTGGGCGCACGGTCTCCTCCCCCGCCGGCCGGGGAGCCCCGACGCCATCCTGAGCCCCAACCCCAACGGGAGCCTCCTGAGGAGCGCAAACTGACCGCTCTACACTGGATCGCCTGCTGGTGACCTTCTGACCCACGAACGCCAAGGAGAGACCCTGAAGACCCGCGCCCGACGACGGATGGTGACGCTTGTGCCCGCGCTCGCCCTCGTCCTGCTGGCCTCCGCCTGCCACAGCAAACCTGCGCTCAAGGTGGGGGAGAACGACCTCAATCCCGTCCCCCGCGGCACCCTCCAGGACGGCGGCACCCTGAACTGGCCGATCTCGGCGATGCCGATCAACTACAACTTCAACGGTGCCGCAGGGACCAGCCTCGACGAGTTCTCCATGGTCAGCGCCCTCATGCCCATCCTGTTCACGTTCGACGCGTCGGCGCAGGCGACCCCCAACCCGGCGTACCTCACGTCTGCCGCGGTCACGAGCGAGAGCCCCCAGCAAGTCGTCACGTACGAGATCAATCCCAAGGCGGCCTGGGGGAACGGCACCCCCATCACCGAGGCCGATTTCGAGGCGCAGTGGCGGGCCCTCAACGGCACCAACCGCGCCTACCAGACCCCGTTCACCCAGGGTTACGACCAGATCGCGTCCGTGGCCCAGGGCAAGGACGTCCGGGAGGTCGTCGTCACCTTCCGGCAGCCGTATGCCGACTGGCGGGGGCTGTTCAGCCCCCTCTACCCAGCGTCGCTCAACAAAGACCCGCAGACGTTCAACGACGGGTGGGTCACCGGGACGGTGACGTCCGCCGGGCCGTTTGTCTACCAGGGCTTCGATACGGCCAGCAAGACGGTGACCGTGGTCCGGAACCCGGCGTGGTGGGGCCAGACCCCCCGGCTCTACTCGATCGTCTTCCATGCCCTCGGCAGCGACATCAACGTCCAGCTCGACGCCCTGAGCAAGGGCCAGATCGACTTCGTGGGCATCCCTCCTGACGCCGGGCAGCTGAAGAAGGCCCAGGCCATGCCCGGCGTGGTCGTCCGCCGGGCCGCCGGACCCACCTTCCGCCAGCTCACCTTCAACGGCACGAGCCCGACACTTGCCAACGCCAACCTCCGCACGGCTATCGCCCTCGCCTTGGACCGGGCTGCCATCGCCAAGGCGCTCCTCGACCCCCTCGGGGCGCCCACCACCACCCTGGACAACCACATCTTCATGGCGAACCAGCACGGCTACCGCAACAACGCCGGCGACTTCTCCACGGCCAACCCCGCCAAGGCGGCGGCGCTCTTCGACCAGGAGGGATGGAAGGTCACCTCGACGGCGGCAGGCGGCGTGCGGAGCAAGAACGGGCAGCCGCTGAGCGTCCGCCTCGTCATCCCCGACGGCACGCCCGAGGCCGCCACGGAAGCGGGCCTCATCAAGGACCAGCTCGAGGCCGTCGGCGTGACAGTCCAGGTCCAGACCGTCCCGAGCCAGCGGTTCTTCGACGGCTACGTGACCGTGGGCGACTTCGACCTCGCCCTGTTCTCCTGGCAGGGCACCGTGTTCCCCATCACGTCCAGCCTGGGCATCTACAAGAACCCGACGACGGAAGCGAACGGCACGGTCACCATCCGCCAGAACTACGCCCGGATCGGGTCCGCCGGCATCGACCAGCTCTTCGCCCAGGCCTCGGCGGCGACCGACCCTCAGAAGGTGATCGACCTCGGCAACCAGATCGATACCGCGATCTGGCGGGAGGTCCATTCGCTCCCGCTGTTCCAGCGGCCCCAGCTCGTGGCCGAGCGCACAACGCTGGCGAACTTCGGCGCCTTCGGCTTCGCCTCCACCAACTACGAGGACATGGGCTTCACCAAGTAGCGGTCAGCCAAAGGTGCCTTTACGCGGCCTCGGACCGGGCTGCCGTCACTCCAGCGTCGCCACGTTCTGTGGTCGCCGTCGAACCTGGTGGGAGGGAGCCGACGCATCTTTGGCTGTCTCGCCGCGCCAGGCGCGGTCAAACAGCCAGAGTTTGGGGTCCGTGGCTTCTGCAAGGCAACCTGAACCGGTGTTATGGGAACATGGGTGGTCCCAGTGACCACGGAAAGTGGTCGATCTTCCCCATGGCCACCGCCATCTGGGAATTCTCGTGTCAGAAGCCTCCAGCTTCGGCTCCGTTGGTTGAGGACCAGGTGAGCTCGATGTGCACGTTGTTGAAGTCGGGGTCCTCGAGGTGGCCCTGGTGGCGGGCCGCGAGGCCCTCCGCCAGTCCGGGGAGGTCGATCGGCTTGCCGTCGGCGATGACTTCGCCAAAGGCCTGCGCCTCGATCAGCCGGTTGCAGAGCTCGGACGCCGCCGGGAGGGCATCGGCGGGGACGTTGCGGATGCTCAGGTCGGGCCGGCCGAAGGCCCGCAAGCCCCGGCTGTGGACCCAGACGGCGCCGCCCTCCTCCTCGCCGTGGAAGACGTTGACGTGGAGGCGGGGCTGGGGCGTGTCCGGGGCGAAGATGACCGCGCGCCACTGCTCCGCCGTGAACATGCCGAGCGACTGGACGTTCGCGGCGGCCCGGCCCCCCGCCTCCAGGATCGCCGTGACGACCCCGACGCAATTCCGGAAGTAGCGAAGGTCCTTCGGGTCGGGTACCTCGGCCCGCATGACCATGCAGCCCTCGGCGGCCAGCGTCGCGGCGTCGTCCCCCTGCCACCCCAGTAGGAGGCTCTGCCCGAAGGGGGACACGAGGAGGCCCGACGCCACCTGCGGGTCCTGGTACTCGAGCTCGAGGGCCAGGTCCATCGGCACGACGCGGTGCGCGAGCGACGTCACCCGCAGCGGGTTGGGTTTGGGCCCGAACACGATGAAGAGCACCGAGGCATCGCCACCCCCCGGTGCGTACTGCGGTCGTTCCCAGTCAGCTTCCATCCGGCCTCCTCGCCTTGACGTCCTGCATGTGGGTACCGAAGCTGCTCTGGAAAGCACTCCGGGCAATAGCCTCGGTTCGTTCCTCCGCCCGCAGCCGAGCGAGTTCGGCACGGTAGATCTCGTCGCCCTGGACAAGCGCCGCGGCGAGCCGGTCCACGGACTGCTTGAACGCGGAGACCGCCGCCCTGATCTCCCTGACCCGCGGCTCGAGCTGCCACGGGTTGGTGGCCTCTTCGGCAACCGCCCAGCCGGCGCCGCAGGACTCGACCGGGACGTGGTACCTGCCGGCGAGGTTGACCGGCAGATCGCCGAGCCAGTCCAGCGTCGAGATGCTCTCGTCGACCACCCACAGCCGCCTCGGGTAGGCGAATTCGGCCCGGTAGCCCAACTCCGCCGGGATCACCTTGCCCCACAGGGCCACCTCACCCACGACCAGGGGGGACTCCAGGTGGGGCTGCACGAGCTCCTTCAGGGTCTCGAGGTCGATCGCCGCGTAGATCCCGCAGCCACACTGCTCCCCCGGCAGCGGGCCGTGATCCATGCCCAGCGGGCACTGGGCGACCAGCGGCTTGCCCGCCGGCCAGGTCTTGAGCTTGTTCAGCGAGCAGAGCCATCCCTCGTCGGCCCGCCAGTATCGCCAACCGGCGAGCGGATCGATCCCGTCGGGGATGCCCAGCCCGGCAATCACGCCGGCAGCGGCTCGGGAAGGGACGCCGGAACCGGCTCGGGAAGGGACGCCGGAACCGGCTCGGGGAAGGGATCCGGATCGGGGACCGGAGACGGTTCGGGGAGGGGGACGGGCTCGGGGACCGGGCTCACGAGCGGCTCGATGGTGATGGGCGGGCCCTCCGGACCTATCTCCACCCCCCGATTCTACCGGGCTCTAGATCGTCAGATCTTCTTGTGCGAGGAACATCGATATGCGATGTTTTTCATACAAAGCAACTTGGCAAGCCTGCTCGACGGGGAAATCAGTGGAGGCGGCCCACCCCGACGATCGGTGTGCTGGGGCTGGCGGTCCCCAACACGGCGGCGTCGCCGAACGAGAAGCTCTGGCCGCCGGAGGTGACGAGCCAGTAGCCACCGCCCGTGGAGGTGGCGGCCATGCCCACCACCGGCGCCGGCGTGACGCCGCCCGTCGACCCCTTGAAGGCAGCGTCGCCGTAGTTGAACATCCCGCCGTCGGCGGCGACCAGCCAGTAGCCGTTGCCCGACCGCGTCGCGGCCATGCCCACGACGGGTTGGTTGAGGCGGATGGACCCGGTCGAGCCGAGGAACCGTGCGTCGCCGAACGAGAAGATCCCGCCGTCGGAGGCCACGAGCCAGTAGCCGTTGCCCGAGGGGGTCGGCGCCATGCCGACGATGGGCTGGTTGAGGCGGATCGAGCCCGTCGATCCGAGGAACCGCGCGTCGCCGTAGTTGAAGATGCCCCCGTCGGACGCTACGAGCCAGTAGCCGTTGCCCGAGCGCGTCGCGGCGATGCCGACGATGGGCTGGTTGAGGCGGATCGAGCCCGTCGATCCGAGGAACCGCGCGTCGCCGAAGTTGAAGATGCCCCCGTCGGTCGCCGTCATCCAGTAGCCGTTGCCCGAAGGCGTCGCGGCGATCCCGACCACCGGTTGGTTCAGGTGGATCGAGGCGGTCGACCCGAGCAGCTTCGCATCACCGAAGGGGAACACGGCGCCGGCGGACGAGGCCATCCAGAAGCCCTGGCCGGCGCTGGGGGGGGCCGGCGGGGGCGCTGGCGGCGGGGCGGCGGGAGGGGGACCGGCTGGCGGGCCGGGCGGGAGTGAGGCCGAGGGCGTCACGGCGTCCGAGGTGGTGGCGGCACCGCTGCCCGCCGTGTTCGTGGCCTTGACGGCGAAGGTGTAGGAGGTGCCGTTGGTGAGTCCCGGGAATCCGGACTGTGTCGTTCCGCCCCCCACCGTCACCTTGGCACCGCCCGGCGAGGTGGTGATCGTGTACGCCGTGATCGCCGCCCCCCCGTTGAAGCCTGGCGTCCAGCTGACCTGCGCGCTGCCGTCGGCCCCTGTGGCGTGCGCGGACGCCGGCGCGTCCGGCACGGTAAAGGGCGTTCCTGGCACGGGTGCGGAGGCGGGACCCTGCCCGGCGCCGTTCACTGCCGAGACGGTGAAGCTGTAGGAGGTCCCGTTGGCGAAGCCGTCGACCGTCGTGCTGGTCGAGTTGCCACGGACCGACTGGGTGTGCCCGTCGGAGGCCCGGGGCGGCGAATACCCGATGACGTAGCCGGTGATCGGGGAGCCCCCGTCGCTCGACGGCGCCTTCCAGCTCAGGCTCACCCCGCCCCCGTACGGCGCGACCGTCAGTGCCGTCGGTGCCCCCGGGGGTGCGGCAACCGGGCATCCGGTGCACGACGCGTCCGTGGCCGACCACACCGGGTGGATCTCGTTGGGGCTCGAGTTGAGGGCCTGCGAATCGATGACATACGGGCCGACGAGGCGGACGTGGGTGCCAAGGGCCGGCGGCGTGATCGAGTCCTGCGGGACAATCTCGGCGTGCATGGTCGTGCCGTAGGTGCTCTGGAGCTGGGCGTCGACCTGGATGTCGAAGCTCCAGTCCCCGTCGGTCTCCTGGGACCGGGAGCTGTTGCGGGACACGATGGTGCCGGTTACGACCGCACAGCTCGACTGGATGCTGAGGCGCCCCGGATTCTGCACGCCGGAGCTGGGGTCGGACCGGCAAGCCGGGTCCTGCCCGGCGGAGTCACCGGCGGAGAAGCCGCCCAGCGCGACGGCGAGCACGGCCAGCAGTGGCAACGGCGTGAACCACCGGCTCCGGCGGCGGCGCCGGCTGACGCTGTGCTGTCCCCCCAAAGCCCTGCCCACCCTTTCCATCCGCTCCATCCGGCTGGGAGGGTCGGGCGCGCGGGCGCGCGGCTACCGTACGGGTCCCCCCCCGGGTCCCCGCCCTAAGGATGACCCACAAACGTCCCGGTCAATACCCGCGACCGGGTTAAGGTTTTCTCAGCTTCCGGCGGCAGGCGTCGGCGGCGGCCAGCCCTCGGGATTGGGAAGGTTGACGACAATTGCCTCCTGATGGGAACGGGCCACGGCCATCCTGACCGGCTCGGTGTCGCTCCGGTTGGCCTCGACGTGCACGACATGCGGGGGGACCCAGACGAAGTCGCCGGCCTCGGCGTCGTGGCACTCCTCGAGGCCGGACGGACCCAGCCCGGCCCAGAAACGGGCGTGGCCCGAGATGATGTAGATGGCGCTCTCGCACTCGCCATGGTGATGCACGGCCGAGACCGCCCCCGGCGCCAGCTCCACGTGGCCGAACCACAGCGCACCGGCACCGACGAGGCCGCTGGAGATCGCCGCCTCCCGCCGCATGGCCCCGCTGGCCGCGTCGGGCGTGCGCTCGGAGGGACGGATCACCCGGAAGCCGCTCACGCCGGTACCTCCGGGACGTCGGCCGGGGGCGAGCCAGCCACCGCGGGGTGCGGGCGGGTGTCAACGGTCAGCCCGAAGACGTCGCGGCGGGCGTAGTGGCCCACCGGGTCGAACTCGAGGCGCGAGGCCCGGGCCGCCCCGGCGTCGATCTCCGCATAGCGTCACCGCCGTACAGGCCCTCCCGGCCGGGAAAGTCCTCCGGGACGTCCCTGCCCCGGAGCAGGGAGCCGACCCCGATCACATAGACCCTCCCCTCCCGGGCGTTGTGCCGGAGGGTGCAGATCCAGTTCTCGCCGTTGTCCCAGGTCGGCGCCAGGAGGATGTCGATGCCCTGGGCGTACATCGCGTACTTGGCCAGCGGCATGTACTGCTCCCAGCAGGTGAGCGTGCCCACCCTCCCGAACGGGGTATCGAAGGCTCCCAGCGTGGACCCGTCTCCCATCCCCCAGACGAGGCGCTCGCCGCCGGTCGGCATGAGCTTGCGGTGCCGGCTCACGAGCTCCCCCTCCGGCGAGAAGCACAGGACGGTGTTGTACAGGGTGCCCCCCGCTGCGTCCAGCTCGTTCACGCCGACGCAGAGGTAGGCGCCGGCATCCCGGGCGGCGCCGGCGAGGGCGTCGGTGGCCGGCGATCCCACAGTGACCGAGTGCTCCAGGAGGCGCCGGTAGCGGCTGGTCGCGTCGTTCCAGGGCGCGGAACGCCAGACCCAGTCCGGGTAGCCGGGAACGAATGCCTCGGGCAGCACGATGAGCTCGGCGCCGTGGCCCCCTGCCTCTTTGGCGAGGCGGCATGCCTTCTCAACGGTCGCCTCGCGGTCGAGGAAGACGGGCGTGGCTTGGACGGCTGCTGCCAGCGCGGTGCGCACGGCTACACCCTACGCCCGGACTCGGCAAGGAGTTGGGTCTGGGCGTCGGCGCCGGGGGCGGTCTCGACAGCCGGGCCCAGGGCACCGTACCGGCGCCAGAGGTCGGCCTTCTCGGCGAGCACCTTGCGGGCGACCTCCACGAGCTCGGGGTCGAGCCGTTCGTCGGCCCCGATGGCCCTGGACAGGTCCCAGGCGTGCATCACGAGATCGAGGATCCGCTCGGCGACGTAGTCGGAAGCCGGGGCATCCCCGCTGGACAGGTGCACCAGGCGATCCATCGCCCCGTCCTCCCCGCATGCTCCGACCGCCGCAGCGGCGGCACGGTGCCAGGCGCCCACCGGGTCGTCGCCCAGCAGGTCCCCGTCGAAGCGGTCGCCGACCTCGGCGATGGTGGCGCCTTCGACCAGGGGAGCCACCCAGCTCGTCCCGGAGACGACGTGGCCGACCAGGGCCCGCACGTTCCATTCGGTGCAGGGGGTCGGCAGGTCCCACTGGTCGGCGGCGACGAGCGCGATGCGGGTGGCAACCTGGTCGCAGGCCCTGCTGTGCAACTCGGTCATCTCAGCATGCATGGTGTTCTCCTTCCATGGTACGAGCCGGCAGCACGTCGGCCGCCCAGCTCTCCTGCTTCCAGTCCGGCACCGGTGCGGGCCGAGCCGCCCGGGGGACGAACCGCGAGCGCTCGACCAGCTGGTAGCGGTGGATATAGCGGGGGCAGTTCGGGAAGACGTCCCGGATCGCCACCCGTACGATGAACTGCGCGCCCGGGTAGGCGGCCAGCAGACCGTCGTTGCCGTCGATCGTTGCCGTGCCGTTTGGTCTGGGCGTCGACGACCGTGACGAAACCAGGGTCACCTCCTTTGTAGGAGCACGAGGGGCGGCCCTGCGCATCCGCCGTAGCGAGGAAGAACATGTCCGCGCCCTCCACGAAGGCCGTGTCGCCGTCGTCCAGGTGGTCCTTGAGGAACTTCTCGGCGATGCGGTCGGCGAGCGGCCTGGTTCGGAACCGGTCCTGCAGCGTCCGGCTCCCGGGCGGGAACCAGTCGGTGTGCGGGGAGTCCCCCTGGAGGGTCCGGCTCGCCCGGTCGAAGTCGTCCAGGAGGCGCTCCAGCTCCCCGGTGGTCTCCCCCGGCTGGGTCGCCAGGGCGTGGGCCGCAACCCTCGCCCCGGCGACCAGCGCCGCCAACTCCTCGACCTTCACCGTCATCCGGACCACGCCCCGGCGCTCCCACTGCAGCCGCACGGCTATGCCGCCGCCTGCGCCGTGACGTAGCCGACCACCCGCCGGACCTCGTCCGCGAACGCGTCGTAGTCGACCTGCAGCCCGTTCAGGTACACGCTCCAACCGCTCACGAGCTTGGCGTAGTGGACGGCCTCCTCGATCTCGGCGGCCGTCGCCCCGTGCAGTTTCGCCGCCTCTGTGTGGAACAGCGAGCAGTACCGGCACCGGGTCACCGCCGCGACCGCCAGGCCCATGAGCTCCTTGTACTTGTTGGGGATCAGCGTCTCGGCGAACTGCACCCGCTTCATCAGGTCCCACTCGGCGTCGATGAAGGCGTCGGGGATCTGATCGACGAACGAGATCGTCGTACCGAACATGCTCTGCATCTCGTTGTGGACGTCCTGCCTGCTCATGCGTTTCCCCCCATGTCCGGGGCTGCGGATCAGCCCGTCGACGCCGAATCTAGGAGGGGGGCATTGCCGTTTGGTTGCCGATGGGTTGCAATGGGAGGCGGGGGGAGCATGACCATCGAGATCAAGCTGTTGGGCCGTTTTTCGGCATGGCGCGACGGCGAAGAAGTACCGGCGGCCACGTTCCGTGGGCGCCTCGTCAGGACCCTGGTGCGGATTCTTGTCACACGGCGCGGATCGTTCGTCTCTCGCGACGTGCTGACGGAGGCGCTGTGGCCCCAGGGCCCACCCGCCGATCCCGACCTCAACCTCAACGTGCTGGTCACCCGAGCCCGCAGCGCCCTGGGCGATCCCTCGCTCATCGTCACCGGAGCGGGGGGATACTCGTTCGCGCTCGGCGATGCCTGCACTGTGGACGCCGAGCGATTCCTCGAGCTGGTGGGGTCTGGGCAGATGCGCCCAGCCCTCGAGCTCTGGACCGGCGAGCCGCTCGCCGAGGATGCCTACGAGGACTGGGCCCAGGCGTACCGCAGCCGCCTCTGGCTGGCGAACCTCGAGGCACTGGAGGGTGCGGCGGCGGACGCCCTCGCCGCCGGCGATCCGGTGCGGGCTGTGGCATGGGGCCGCCTCGCGGTGGCGCGGGAGCCACTGCGCGAAGCGGCAACCCTGCTCCTGGCACGCGCCCTGGCGGCGTCCCACGACACCGCGGCCGCGCTCGACGCCCTGGCCGGGCTTCGCCGCAGGCTGGCGGATGAGCTCGGCCTTGACCCCTCGGGCGAGGCAGACGACCTCGAGGGCCGCATCCTGCGGGGCGAGGCGACCGCCCCCCGGGCGCCGAGACCGGCGGTGCTCCCGTTCGGCGGGCTGGCATTCGTCGGGCGGGAGCGGGAACTTGACGAGATCCTCGGCGTGGCGGACGGCTTTGCGCTGGTCGTCGGGGCGTCCGGCTCCGGCAAGTCGCGGCTGCTTGCCGAGGTGGTCGCACGGTCGGCACGACCGGCCCTTGCGGTCCGGGCAACCCCGTCCGAGCGGGACGAGCCGTGGCATGTCGCTCGGGCGCTCGTTCGCGCCGCTCTCGCTGTGGCCCCCCGGGCGGCCGAGACGCTCGAGCCGCGCTCCGCCGAGGCTCTGGCCGAGGTCGTGCCGGAACTCGCCGGGCGGGGCCATCCCGGGGCCGGTCCCCTCGACGTCGAGAGCCGGCGGGCACTCGCGATGGAGGGCGCGGTCCGGCTCATCGAGGCGGCGGCGGGCGGCGACTGCCTGCTGGTGGTGGACGATCTTCAATGGGCGGATGCCAGCAGCCTCGGCATGCTCGACCGCGTGGCCGCCCGGCTGCCCTCGGTCGGGCTGGTCCTTGCCTTCCG
>WNFD01024884.1_pt1 | contig 10898 bp, 11 predicted proteins | sample 5400491 | NCBI WGS metagenome assembly WNFD01 (sample SAMN13153343, study PRJNA577476) | soil metagenome | isolation source: 120 cm saprolite under Douglas fir tree site 2 hole 2 replicate 2 | place: USA:California | collected 2015-04-18 | reverse complement strand
ACTTGTGCCAAGAACTACTTTTTGCACTGGTTCAAAAAGTAGTTTGACAAGTAAAAGACTTGTCTTTTTCATACTTTTTTAACTTTTTTACAAAAAAGTGTAAAAAAGTGTAAAAAAGTATTTTTAAGTTTTCCTAATATAGGGTGGCCTGCAGTTGGCGAGTCATGAAACAGGGAGAGCACCCCCTTCCAAAGATTATTGTCTTCTATAATAACAAGGGTGGTGTTATAATAAAGGTAGTTATTCTAGTTAAGGTAGAGGTTGTAGGGGGCTTTCTAAGGTAGCAGTTTATTAAAGTGGGCATCTTGGGCAATTTTAATATGTTCATCAAGGTTATCTTTGAGGATGGTATCTCTGGGTTCACTGAGTCCTATAACATTAGCTGTAAAATGGGGGGTGTTGGTGAGGCAGGTGATGTGGACCTATGGTGGGCCAAAGGCATCCAAGAGGCTATTCAGCATTCTAATAAAGTAGTCTTGAAGCAGGATAATAAGGTGGTCATTAGCAGGGTTTTTGGTTGTGTAGTTGGGGTGGTGGCTGAGGGCATTGGCTTTGTTTTGGTCACCTGGTTTATGCTGAAGCTTATAATGGTACTATTAGAGCTTGACCTGCCAGGTGGCTGTGTGGGGTCCAACTTTCTGTAGGGCTGCCCAGTATATAAGGTTCTTGTGGTTAGTCTATATAATAACTGGTAAAATGGTCATGCAAAGAAGGTGGGACCAATGGCAGAGAGCATAAATGACAGTAAGGAGTTCATGGTTATGAATTTTGTAATTCATTTCTGCAGGGCTCAAGGTACTAGAGTAGTAGCTGACAGTGCAAAGTTTCTTCTAATTAGCAGGGTCTTGTTGCTATAGGATCACTTCTAGAGAATATTGAGATGCATCCACTTCTAATTCAAATTGTCAGTCTTGGTTGGGGGCTACTAGGACTGGGTCTGAGCATATGACTTTGATCAGAGTGTTGAGGGCTTTAGTGCATTCTGGGGTCCAGACAAAGTCAGTGTTTTTCTTTAGAAGGGCTGTTATGGGTTATGCAATTGCTATAAAGTTTAGGATAAATGGTTGTTGGTATCCAAGGACATCAAGCACTTTGTAGAGTTTCTTCAAATTTCTTGGGTTTTAAGGCTAGCCTACTATTGCTGAAAGCTTGTCTAGGGCGATAGTGATACCTTGTGTAGTAAGCTATAGGCCAAGGAAATCTATTTTGGTCACTTCGAAGAAGCCTTTTGACAGTTTTAGAAACAGATTGTAATGTCATAAGATATTGAAAAAGTTATTGGTAATTTGTTGGTGAAGGTTTAGCTTGCCTTCCCATGTGAAGATGCTACAGTCGTCCATATAGTTTTTAAATTGCAGCCTATATTAGTTGTACAGTGGCTGGAAGATGTGGTTTATGAATTTTTGCATAACTGCCAGGCAATTTGTTGGTCCAAATGGCATTATGGTGGGCACATACAGCCTCTCTGTTGTTTTGAATGCAAGTACATCCTGAGACTCTTCTTTGACTGCAATGTTATAGTATTCTTCTCGCAGGTTGAATTTGCTGAACAGTATAGCTCCTATCATGTCTTTGAGTATTATGGTGATCCTTGAGAGGGGGCTAACATCTTTGATGGTTATTATGTTGATCTTTTGGTAGTTAAATAGTGGCTGAAATTCTCCATCTTTCTTCCAGTTATAGAAAATAGGGGTGCTGTATGGAGAGTTTAACGGGTGAATGAAGCCTCATGCCAAGTTTTCCTTAATATACTATGACTGGAATTCTTGCTCCAGTTTTGAGAGTTAATATGGGGTACATGAGATGGATGTAGGGGTGTTGGGTATAAGTTAGACTTTGAGGTCCCATTCACAATGCAGGGGGAGTTGATTAGCCACTGGTTTTATAAAGATGTCTAGGTATCTATAGTATTGCTCTAGGACCTGTTCTTTCACTGGTTTTTCTTTTGGCGGGTCTATTTCCAGATTGGTTGTAGGGCTAGGTTTTCTCTTTGTAACTTCAGGCTCTGCTCTTTAGACAACAAGGTCTATTTGGTCAGGTTTATCTTGGGTTAGGATAATGCCCCATTTTTCCATCATAAGCTTTCTTAACTGTGGGAATCATCCGTGCAGGAGCATGCTAACTTTAACAGATAGTCCAATGAGTTTGTGACCCACCCAGTCTATTTGGGGGTTGAAGTCTCAAAGCCATAGGTAGCCAAAGATGATTTAATCTTCTTTCAAGTTGCTTATAAAAAAGTGTTCCTTGAGTTTCTTGTTTCCCCTTAATACTATAAGGTTAAGGTAATGGGTGATTTTTCCTGACTGATTTGTGGTTCCATCGATATTCCTTAGCATGACTGGTGTGTCTATCCACTTTATTCCTAGTTTAAGTCATTTAGTTGTTAAGTGGTCAATGAAGTTCTCCGTTGCTCTACTGTCAATAAGCATTTTCTTATCTGCTATGCCTTTGAATGAATGTAGGGAAATAGAGAGTTTAAATTTATTTCCTTTTATTATGTACATCATTTTTAGGTGTAAGGTTCCTGCTAAGGCAGCTAGCTAGGACCCAAGACAAAATCCTTCTCTATTATCAGGTTGAAGTATTTTTGTTTTCCTTCTAGGGTTTTTACAAAGGTTTCCATTTTCTCTACCAGTTCTTTGAGGGTTTCTTCAGTGACTTCCCCTGTGGTTGTAACTTAGGCTTGGGGGTTTGTAGAGGCTAGTCTCCCATACTTAGTGAATCCATATTTCTTTGGGCAGTTGCAGGACATGTGCCCATTTTAGTAACATCTAAAACAGGCTCCTCTAGCCATAAGGGCAGCCTTTTCTTTGTTAGTTAGCTTGGTGAAGTGAGGTTTGCTCTATCCTAGTTAGCCTATATCTATATCTATCACATTTGGGTCACAGCAGTTGTTGTTTTGGTTTACCTCTAACCATTTTGTAAGGAGTTTCTGATTGTTATTGAGTGGCCTTCAGAACTCTCTAGTTTATAGGTATTTAAGCTGTAGCTCTTGTGCTACTTTCTGCCAATCTTTGAGGATGGCTGAGAGAGGGTTGGTATTTTAGATGATTGCAATATTCAGTGGAGTGGGGAGTCCCTTCTTAAATAGGGTTAGGGCTCTATATTTAGTATCCATGTACCTAGCCAGGGTCATAAGCTTATTAAAAGTGGCAACATAGGTGTCAAGGTCTCCTTTCTCCATCTTAAGTCTTTTGATCTTATGCTTAGTGTTAATGTGTTCTCTAAGATTGGTATAGGTGGTTTCATATGCCTGTTCCAATAATACTTGCTGTCATGCCCATACCCATTTGCAACATTGTTATCCAACTTGGTCTATTGCTCATCAGCCCAATCCTCGATATTCTTTCCTCATATATAGTTGAGGCATAGTGCTACTCTTTTGTATAGTTGTTGGAAGACTGGTTTGTTATAGTTCAACTTCCACCACCATATGAATGACCTTATAAAGTCTTTGGACTTGTTTCATTCTCCTGAAAAGGGATTAGGGGCATTTCCCATTGTCTCTCCTCCATTCATCACTAGGGGTGCAGGAGGCCCTCCTCTGGTGGTTGTAATGTTAGCTGCAGCTCAGCTTATTGCTTAGAGAGGTTATAGTGTGATTGGGGGAATGTCTGTAGGAATTTCAAGTCCAGCTACTGCTGCAGTATAAATAGCTTTTATGATGATGGGGGCAGAAGGTTCTGGGTTTAATGAGTGAGTGTCTTGTATGGTGGCAATATGGTGTAGGGCACCTGCAACAAATTCTTCATATGGCTAAGACATGGATCTGGTTATCTAGAGAGCTGATTGACTACTTGGTCTAGCTTGTTTAACAAAATCTGGGTGTTCTCTGTCTGTATCCTTCCACTAGCCAAGGGCCTAAGCATTGATTCTAGAGACTTTCTAGATAGAGTATATATACTAAAGGTGGTTTTCTAGGTTTTGTTCTATGCAGTACCACAAGTCCTTATCATTGTCTAGGTCTTGGACAAATTCAATATAAGTGTTTTCTTTGTGTCCTATTATATTGTTTTAAAGGGAGATAATATAGCCTTATTGGTTCTTAAACCCTCAGAATGCTCTATAAAACTAGGCATCCCCTTTTATATGATGGAGGAGGTCATCTTTAGGATGGCAGGTGATATAGGTAGGGTTAGTTTCATTAAGAAAGATTTGTATGGCCACCATAGTGGAAGGTTTAGGAAGCCTAACTTGTGTAACACTCCAAGTAGGGTGCTAGATAACCCAATGTGGGCTCAAGGGGACAGGAAAAGTGGAGCAGGATAGTTGCAGAGGATAGGGGCCTACTGCACAATGGGGGCAACACTTGGTCAAGCCCACACCTAAGTATGATTGCTTTAGGGTGCTTAGATGGATGAGAGGAAAGGGGTGTAGGATAGCGTTGCTATCCTTATAAATACAAGTGCAATGGTGAGCATAAGTACTTTTAAGGTGTGGACAAGAGACAAGGTAGCCAAGGATCCTTACTAGCAGCGTAAAGCTCACACTAGAGAATATAGGTGGGGGAAAGCTACTGCTTGGATTTAAAGTTCAAGTTAGGCTTAAGAGATACATGTGTCTTCTCAAGGGTTTATATACATAGAGAGTTGGAGTTTCAGTCTGAGTCTGTATTGTATTGAGTCATAAATCCTAATGGGGCTAGCCTAGAAAGGGAAAAGATGTGTTTATGAAATATGTAAGGAATCTAAATTAGGGGAAATGAAGTGTGGAACTATTTGCCTATATATAGGTGGGTAAAGTGATAAAGGGAGTAGAGAGATAGACAATGTTATATAACTCTACCCACCCTTATACAGAAGGTGAGTATTAGTCAGGAGTCCCACAGTCATGTAATGAGAAAAGAAAGTAAAAACTGTTGAAAATCATAACACAAAAGGTATTTATCCCTAAAACTAGCAATATGCCTACAGAAGATCAGGTTGCCTTTAAATTCAATAGAAGGCAATTCTCTATAAGGGTCTGCTTTGCTATAACTTTTAATAAGTTACAAGGGCAATCAGTAAAGCATGTTAGGTTAAACTTAACAACATCTGCCTTTATACATAGGCAGTTTTATGTTGCTATTTCAAGGGTGACTTTAGTATCTAATATTAAGATAATTTGGGTTGAGAAAGAGAGAGAGGCTAAGAGTAAGAACATAGTATATAGAGAAGTGTTGCTATAAGAATTGTATTATAGTAGAATACTATATTTATAGTAAAGTAATTGTGATTGAATATATATTTAAGATTTTAATGGTTAAGTGTTAGAAGTTAAGAAGGGTATAAGTTGAGAAGTAAATAAGTTAAGAAGTAAATAAGTTGAGAAAGAATTAAGTGAGATAGAAATTTAGTGAGTGTATAAAAGCAGGGGTTTAGGGGTGCAGCCTCCAACAAGTTCTTATGGTATGCTGAGAGGCAAATTATAAGAACTTGTTATATATATAAGTTAGAGGGGTAGGAATTCTGTCCATCAAATTTTAAGCACTATATGTGCCTAGCCCAGTCCTACAGCCCTAAACTGGGGATTCCTATGTGTCTCCAACTGTTAAGGCTACAGCATGCCTTTTGGAAAGAATGAGTTGTCACATCAGGTGCTCTAGCCTGAGCACTTCCAAAATGGGAAGGTGTGCCTTAAGTAATCTTGTTTGGCTTAAGAATTGAGGAGTTCTTGTAACACAACTAGAATAGACAATTGTTTGAGTGAAGATATTGGTTCTACAATATCTTTACTATAAATTGTGACTCCTAGAGGGATTTGTTGCAAGATAGTCAATGTAGATGTTAAGTCTTTCAGACTTTAGCTAAAGGAGATAACAAAGCTGTAATTTAATAATTAAGCCAAGCTTAAGGCTTAGCTACCTTTTTAGTACAGTACTCTAGCCAGTCTGCTGAATGTCCCCTGCCACCAAAGGTAAGAACTTTTGTGGAGTAAATAAAAGGAAAAAATAGTAAGCTATCAATCACTAAGGCTGTGTTAAATGGAATAAATGGGATACTATTAATTAGATTAAAGATTAGAAAAATAGGAAAAATAGAAAATAGAAAATAGGGTGGAAGAATGCTAACACCAACCATTTCTGGCATCTTTCCAGCAGACCCTCAGGCATTAGCCTAGCACCCTAACAACACATCATAGCAGACCCTCAGACATTAACCTAGCATCCTGGCAATACATCCTGGCAGCCATCAGACATTAAACTGGCATCTTGGCAACACATCCTAGCAGAATATTAGACATTAACCTAGCATTCTAGCAACACATTCTAGCATACATTCAAACATTAACCCAGCACCCTAGCACTCCCCTAGCATACGCTTAGACATTAGCCTAGCACCCTGGCAACATTTCCCAGCACAGACTCAGACATTAACCTAGCATGGCACTTACTTCCCACACATTCTTAGCACTGCACCATATGGCAACAATAGTTATTAAACTATAAAAATAGGTCTAAAATGTGAATAAAACTCAGAAAAAGTGGCATAAATTGAAATAAAATAATATAACCTGTAACAAAGTGGATAACAACTGAAATAAAGAGTTTTAGACTGAATAAGTGTTCTATAATTTGAAAAAAATGATATAAAATCAGAAAAAAATGATGATAATTAAAATAAAAAGACTTATAATTGGAAATCAGTAGCCTATAATTGAAATAAAATGGACTATAATCTGAATAAGTGTTCTATAATCTGAATAAAATGATATACAAGTGAAATAATAAGTGTTAAATTTATAAAAAATTTCTATAAGTGAAATAAAAGGATATAAAATTTGAAAAAGTGGATTATAATTGAAATAAAAAGCACTATAATCTGAATAAGTGTTCTATAATGTGAATAAAATGATGAACAAGTGAAATAATTAGTGTTAAATTTATAAACAAAAGGCTTATAACTGAAATAAAATAAAGTTTAAGATTGAAAAATTACCACAGATATAGAAGTACATGGTAAAAGAATATTGAGTGAATATAAGTGAGACTAAGTTAGATAAGACTATATGTGTAATAGATTAAAATAGAGAGAGGGATAAATTAAATTAGGCAACTGATTTAAGGGTTATGGAGAGAAGAACTAACACATATAACTAACTAGAAATATTATATAGAATAACAGAGTATAATGAAAGCTATAAGTAAAGGAGAGAAATAAATTGGTTAAGAATAAGAGAGATAAGAATAGAGATGAGATAGGGATGATTCTGCACTAAGAGGAGCATGTTGATGAATTTAAGAAAAAAAAGGGAGAAAAGACTAATTAAGTAAAGTAAGTAAGGTGGAAATTAAGTAAGATAGGAATTAAGTAAGATGGAAATTTAATGAGATGAGAATTTAATAAGATAAGAGTTTAGTGAGTGTACAAAAGCAGGGGTTCAGGGGTGCAGCCCCTAACAAGTTCTTATAGTATGCTAAGAGGCAAATGGTTTGTGAGCAAAGCCACATTAAAGTGCTAAAGGCTAGTTTGTGAGCAAAGCAAGCAAATATGGCTGTTAAGGTGCAGACCACCAGACCGCAACATGCCAAGTGCCGAGCCGTGACATTTAGGTTACATTCTGGTGTTAGGTTACATTCTACTTTACATCTGTAGTTTACACCCATAAAAACCAGCGGGGATAGGGAATGGACACTTTAGTCCTTCTCTGGTCTAACCCCCCATCTTTCTGCATAAACTGTAAGAGGTTATGGGCCCTAAGCTCTAACGCACTCAGTCAGAAAGAAAACTTCTTCATCACTCGCTCTAAAGCTCGTCTCTCCTCACTCGCTCATACTCCTCACCTCATCCCTCAAACGAACAATCCTTTGTCGTTGTTATCAACCCCTATCCAAAGCCCCTATGTTGAACCATAGCAATGCCACGGGCACAGCTAGTCCACTGACACCCATGCCTCCTTCTTCTAAAGGTGCTCAGCCTCACGCTGCAAACCTAATCATCATCACTACGGTGCCAACAATCACTCAAGTTTCCATTTGTGAAAGTGTCACGATTACTTGGACTAGGGAACCCCTGAATGACACCAACTGGAACGTCTAGAAAGGGAGCATGAAGCACATGTTCAAACTCTGCAAGGTTACTGGCTACATCTTTGGTGACATCACCCAACCTGATTGTGTGCACAACCCTGAGGGTGCCAACAACTGGGATTTCAATGACTCCTATGCAGCTATGCTCATCTATGAGAATATCTCAGTGGCATAAAAGGTCCACATAGGCCAGGATAACTCAGCATACGATGTTTGGTGGAATCTGAAGGCTATACATGAGGTAACCAGTCACACCACCATCATAACATGGATCCACACCCTTTTCAAGTGCACGGTGAAGGAAGGCAACAATATCTTGGAACACCTCAACAATCTTAAAGTTAACTAGGAACATATTAACATTCTTAGCTCAGAGGATTTTAAGATCTCCGATTTGTTCTTTAAGATAATCATCTCGTTCTCGTTGCCTCCCTCTTGGGATAACTTTACACAGGCTTATATTGCAGAAGTCCAACACCATGCCACTTGTGATCCATTCAAGAACATGAGCTTACAAGAGTTCATAGGTGTCATCAAGGCCGAGGCAGAACATTATCTCAAACAGCATGCCAGAGAAACTAACTATGCCACTAGCCTAAAAGTGAAAAATAACAAGGGCAAGGGCAAGCCATTGCTTCTCAAACACATCACAAACAAACTTAAGGATATAAAAATGAGTGATAATGAGAAGATGGACAAGAAACCAAAACCCTATTGCAAGCATTGCAAAACAAAGGGGCACACCGCCAACGACTGCGACAAGCAGGATGAAGACCCCTGCATTCACTACGGGCAATACAATCACAAATCAGACGACTGCTGGCACAAGGACAAGCCAAAGTAGGATAAGAAGAAGAGGAAGCAGAACCCCCGCAAATGCCCTAGGATAGAGGAGACAAACACCACAGATAGCAACTTACAGCACTCAGGGGTAACCATTGAGGATGTTGGTGATGTTGCACCCAGTGGGATCACTTTTAATTCCTCAAAGTGTGGGCAATATTTTAACTTCGAGAACCATAATGTCACCAACTTTAACAGAATAGACAAGTAAACTTTGTACTACATCTGGTTGGCTGACAGTGCAACAATGTCACATATTGTGAATTGGCATAACATTTTCAAAAGTTACAAACCCATCCAAGACACTCCAATCACTGGCATTGGAGGCCTACGAGTTAAAGCAGAGGGCCGTGGTGACATTAACATTTATATGATGTTTAATAGGGTGACACATACTATCCATCTCTGTGAGATGTCCTATACATGCCTGGGAATAGAAACAACTTGTTCTCCCTTGGGCATTGGCTTGCCAAAGGAGGTGATTTCTCGGGCCAGAATCTAGCTTTGATCTCAAAAGCAGAGAATACTATTGCCAATGGAACACTAACATCAAACAACCTTATTAAACTCCAATTTCGTTACACCAAGGATGAAAGCGCCAACAATGTTGACAACGCCTCCATCGCCCTATCCACATCACAGCAGCTAAAGAGCTAGGACACTTGGCACCATCATTTTGGCCACATCGGCTACTCTAGACTCCACAAACTATTTGACCGAGAGTTAGTCACAGGTTTCTTCGTTGATCATAATTTCTCCATATCTGACTGTGTGGCCTATACAGAAGCCAAACAGTCAGTTATCCCATTTAACAAAAAAGGAGAGCATGATACAAAACCTGGTGATCTAACCCATGTCGATGTGTGGGGTAAATATGATGTAGTGTTGATAAAGAAATTTCAGTATTATCTTCTCTTTGTTGATGACACTTCGCAATATGTCATAGTGGAGTTTCTAAAATCAAAAGATCAGGCGGCTCAAAAGGTAAAAAACTATTTCACACACCTTGAAACCCAAGGCAAAATGCCCAAAGCCATGCATATTGACAGAGGACACAAGTTTATTAATGACTCTCTTCTGGAATGGCTATATTTGAAAGGCATGAAAGCCCATATGACCACTCCACATTCTCCCTTGCAAAATGGAGTTGCAGAACGGATGAATCGGACTCTGGAGAATCTTGCAAGAGCTATGTGCTTTGGAGCTGATCTTCCTGTCTTCCTTTGGGAACAAGCAGTCACACATGTGGCATACATCCATAACTGTGCATATAGCTCTACTGTGAGGGAAGCAACCTAATATGAGCAATGGTACAGAAAGAAACCTGATGTCTCTCACCTGCACGAATTCAGCACACCCATCTGGATCTTGCTTTAAGGCCAGAAGGTGTTGCCAAAGATGAAACCTCATTTGAGGCATTGTGCATTGGTTAGGTATGATGACAGTTCAAAATCAGTGCTATACTACAGTGCAGAAACTCAAAAAGTACTCACCTCAAGGAACTTTCACTTCCTTAAACCCTCAGACACTCCTACAGACCCAGAACACATTGTAATCATGGCCAACGATGTTGCACATGAAGGGGAGTCTTAGGGTGACACATAAAACACTGTAGATGTATGGAACATAGATGCAGAACCTGGACCATCGAAGACTCAAAAGTGACGAGCTGATAAAGATGTTGAGGGGAGTACAAAGCAACAAACAAGGGGCAAAAAGGTTGATTACAGGCATCTACATAACCCATTCTCAGACGATGAAGTAATGAATGCTAAAGAACTCACTAATATACTTGAAGGTGATGATGATCAACCAACCTTCGACCATGTGAAGCATTCCCCCAAATGCCCAGAATGGGAGAAAGCCATTCAATCTGAACTTGCTCAACTGCGGCAAAAAGGAACCTGAAAACTAGTAGAAAAGCCCAAAGACGCTAGACCAATCTCGAATAAATGGGTACTCACCAAGAAACAAGATAAAGAAGGAAATCTTGTCAAATACAAGGCTTGTTTGGTGGCATGCAGTTTTACGCAGTGTCTAGGCCTTG
>WNFD01017378.1_pt1 | contig 10898 bp, 7 predicted proteins | sample 5400491 | NCBI WGS metagenome assembly WNFD01 (sample SAMN13153343, study PRJNA577476) | soil metagenome | isolation source: 120 cm saprolite under Douglas fir tree site 2 hole 2 replicate 2 | place: USA:California | collected 2015-04-18 | reverse complement strand
TGGTGTGATTCGCGCCGATACCCCCGAGGAATTTGTGCAGGCGTTCGAACGTATTCGGAAGCTTTTGCGCAGCCCGGAGGTCGGTGTTTTGCGTGAGGAGACGAGCGAGTTCATCCAGGTGGAGAACTACATCGACGGGCTGGAGATCGCGGTCGAAGGCCTGGCCGACCGAGGCAAGTTGAGAGTGCTGGCGATCTTCGATAAGCCGGACCCGCTGGTCGGGCCATTTTTCGAAGAGACAATCTACGTCACCCCGTCGCGACTGGAAGGGCCGAGGCCTGCTTGGGAACATTTCGTGAGGCCTGCCACGCGTGAAAGGAGGCCGCAATCTGGGGGTTCTTCTGCTCCGCTTCCTGCGTCAACTCACGCAGAGACGTTGGCGCGGCATTGTCCTCCGCCATGGCGGGAGATTCAGGAACCGGCCTCTGCGAACTCGGTGGCTCTTGAGCGCCGGAGATGCCGGCAAGCGCCAGAATTCCGACGAACAAAGCGGCAGTCGGACGCTTGACCAGCACAGCCACGGTTGGGTGAGTCATGGCATCCCGTCGCAGCGCTTCAGCCTCGTCGACAATCCATTCCTGCATTCGCGGGCTGAGTTTGATGAGCGGGAGCGACTCAGGCAACCCGAGTTCCAGCAGCAGCCGAACGAGAATCGCGTCGATGAAGACCGTGTCAATCGCATGTGTCATCGTGACCCTCCGTGTGCCACGACTGCCCGCCGCAAGGCCGGTTCCAGTGTCGGCGCTTGAACGACGATAGGATTTTAAGCGAAAATCTCGTTCACTTTATCCCGTACATGCTGGCTGCGTGACGGCTTCAAGTATCGCATCGTCGATTCCATGTCTGAGTGACCAAGCCATTGCTGAACCGTGCGGAGATCGACACCCGCCCAAAGACACCGCGTCGCAAACGTTGCACGGAACTTGTGAAGCCAGAAGTTGTCTTCGTCGAGCTTCGCACGCTCTGCAATGGCTTTCAGGCAGTCCAGGAAGTCGAGCTTTGGCTTGCACCCGGCAGTCGGGAACACTAGACCGCACGTCTTGTCAGCTTTCGCCTTCCACGCCTTCAGGCTTTTCGCCAGCTTCGCAGGAATCGGAATCTCGCGCTCTTTGTACGCCTTCGGCGTCCATCCCCTGTCGGGCTTATGGCTGACGCGCACGGTCGCATACGCGAGGTTGACGTCCGACCAGTACGTGTACATGACTTCCTGCTCTCGCATTCCCGTCATCAGGAAGAACTCGTACCAGAGCCGTTCTTCCTCATCGCAGGCCGCCAGCAGCTTGTCGAGTTCTTCCTGCTCGTAAATTTCCGGCTCCTGTTCGGTGTAGCGCGGCCAGTCGTTCTTTCCCACCAGACCGCGAATTCCGTTCGCCTTCAGAAACGTCATCACGTTCTCGAACTTGTTGTAGACGCTGCGTGGTGCCTGCTCCTTCTCGTCTCTCAGGAAGGCGGAAAACTTGAGCAGGTCTTTGCGTTCGACTTCGTCAAGGTTTTGTTTATGGCAGGACTCGGTGAAGTAGTTCAGAGCCGTGGTGTACGCGGCCAAAGTCTTCGGCTTCTTCGTGAGCTTCGTTTCGTCCAGGAACTCCGCGACTGCTGCCGCCAGGGAGCGGTGTCCGTTCTGCCCGTCAGGCACGACGGAGACGCCGTTGTTCAGAGCGTTCAGTTCAGCCTCCTTGCGCAGCCGTCGCGCTGCCGCGTCTTGCGCATCCTTGCCAACTGACAGCCGTACCCGCTTCGACCCTTCCCGCCACTCCAAGTAGTAAGCGCCTTCTGGATGCCGCTCTTCTTGGCCATTCACGACCACAATATCGGGCTTGACGCGCCCATTGGCAGATTCAGCGACAGGGCAGTAGCGCAGTCCCTGGTCGGTTTGTACCCGTTTCGTGAGATTCACGGAGTACCCGCCTGTCCTCATTACAAATCGCTTCTGATTCTCTCGGCGGGTAACGTATTCGAGATTCGACACCTCGCTATGAGTGCAGTCGCCATCCTTGTGCGTGATCTCGTGGTTTGGGGGGCAGTCGCCCAGAAATGCAGAGGCGACCAAGCTATGAACCGTGCATTTTCGTTGGAAACCGCTGCTGGATAGGGTGACGTAGAGTCGCCCGTTCTTCATCTTGACGGGCTGCAGGATCTTGCCGGTTTGAGTATTGCGGACCTGCCCTTGGTCTGAGACCTGATAAACGCCGTCGTATCCAGCGATGTCGCGCCATTGCTCGGCCATACCTCACTGCTCCTTGGCGGGGCAGCCAGAAAAGGTATACCCCGCAGACTCAGTGTAGGTATCACCAGCTTGCAAGTGCTAGATTACAAAGGTAATGGCGGAGAGGGAGGGATTCGAACCCTCGGTACAGGTGTAGCCCGTACAACGGTTTAGCAGCCCACTTTACGAGCTTAGTCGCCCGCGAGAAAGTTCTAATCTCTACCGTAGATGCGTCTGAAAACCGTTCTTCGCCATTTGAACCTACTGACGTGTGCTCAAAGTGTGTGCGCTTGAGATGGACCGACGCTGCGCAAGAAGCGTGGTGGTTGACGGGTCTGTGTTGTCTGCTCAAAGGCGTAAGCGAACTTGATCAGAGTGGGTTCACTCCAGGCGCGGCCGAAGAATGAAATTCCTATTGGCAAGCCGAACAGAAATCCGGCGGTGACGTTGATGTTGGGGTATCCGGCGACGGCAGCGGCACTTGAGCTGCCTCCGGCGACGTGATCTCCGTTGATCAGGTCGGTGAGCCATGCGGGGCCGCCGGTAGGCGCGACAAGAGCGTCTAGGTTGTGCTTATTCATGAGGGCATCGATGCCTTCGGAGCGGGCGAGTTGCCGGTTTTTCTGCAGGGCGTCGACATATTCCTTAGTGGTGAGTGGCCCCTTAGCCTCAGACTTCAGGAACAAATCCTGGCCGAAGTAGGGCATTTCCTTCTGGGCATTGCGATCATTGAAATCGATGATGTCCTTCAACGTTCGGACGGGCGCACTTGGGCCGAGGCGTGCGAGATAGGAATTCAAATCGGCTTTTAATTCGTACATGAAGACGGTGAGCTCGGATTCGTCGAACTTGCCAAGCGTCTCGATGTCGGCGGGATCAACGAGTGTGGCCCCTTGTTTCTTCACGGCGTCGAGGGCTTGCTCCATCAGGGCGTCGACAGCGTCGTTGAAGCCAAAGTAAGACTTGCGTACCACGCCAATGCGCGCTCCTCTTAAACCGTTCGGGTCGAGAAACTCTGTGTAATCGGTGTGCGATTTGCCGTTGCTCTCGGCAGTGGCCGCGTCCTCGGGATCGGTCCCAACAAGCGCGCCGAGCAGGATGGCGGCGTCGCGTACGGTCCGGCACATGGGGCCAGCGCCGTCCTGAGTGTGGGAGATGGGGATGATGCCGCTGCGGCTTACCAAACCAACCGTAGGCTTGATTCCGGTTATGCTGTTGGAAGACGAGGGGCAAACGATGGAGCCATCGGTTTCAGTGCCGATAGCGGCGGCGCAGAGGTTCGCGGAGACTCCGGCACCTGAGCCCGAGCTGGAGCCGCAGGGATTGCGGTCGAGCGCATAGGGATTCTTGGTGAGCCCGCCGCGGCCGCTCCATCCACTAGTGGAATGACTGGAACGGATGTTGGCCCACTCGCTGAGATTGGTTTTCCCTAAGATAACAGCTCCGGCGGCGCGTAGTTTTTGTGCGACAAAGGAATCCTTTGGCGGCTTGGCGCCGACCAGAGCGAGCGAACCGGCGGTGGTCATCATGCGGTCGGCGGTATCGATGTTGTCCTTAATAAGGACGGGAATCCCGTGCATCGGACCGCGCGAGCCTTTGGACTTGCGCTCGCGATCGAGCGCGTCAGCAATGGAGAGAGCGTCCGGATTGAGCTCGAGCACGCTGTTGATCGTGGGACCGTGTTTGTCGATGTCGTCGATGCGCTGGGAATATTTTTCAACTAGAGAATGAGCGGTGAATTTCCCCGACTTCATACCGTCCTGAAGATCGGAGATGGTGACGCAGCAAGTGCGGGATAGAGTGCTGGGGAGATTGCGGCGGCTCCGCCGATGAGAGTGGTTCGAAGGAAGCCGCGGCGATCAGCGGCGAATCTTGCGCTGCGTATTTTTCGGGGCATGATTCAGAGTTCCTCAAGGACGAAATCGTGTCAGTATGAATTGCGTCGAACATACTACTGCAGATGAGTAGAAAATGCAGGTTTATCGGTCGGATGTGGAACTGGAACGAGGAACTTGGATGTCCACGTTTAAAGCCGGTAATAATCTAAGCTTCGCTCACCGAAGTAAGCGGGAGTATGTGCAATGGTTCTCGTGTCGAGAAAATCTGCAAGGTTCATACCGACCCCAAATCGTTACTTCAGTTAGTCCCCCGGTGCGAGACCTGACACGCATTGCTCAATAATAGGTGCAGTCGCGTCTGCCAGTCCAGCGAAAAGCATACGTGGAGCGACGTTCAGTGCAGTGGCGGTGAATTTCCGTGCGGTGGGTTATCGCGGCGCCGCCGCCGGGTGAAGTTTTGACGCATCACCCCTGCAGGGTTGGCGAACGCTACCGTAACACTCACTCGATCCCTATCCCTAGACTGTGGCCTTGTTCCTGTTCGGCAGGGCGCCCGCTCCGCGCGGAAGCAGGTTCGACCCTCGGAACAGCTTGCTGTACCTGCTGTGTCTCGGTCGCTGTTCGTTGAGAGTTATCACGACTGAGGTTCCACGCCAGCTCAGATCTGTCGTTCGTGTAGATTTGCGCGTCGTACTGGCCGCGCGAGACAGAAACATACGCAAAACGGTTGTTAACCAACAGTTCGCCTTTGTCCGTGTCCACGTGGACCAACACTCGTTCTGCGGTCTGTCCCTGGCTGCTGTGGCTAGTGACGGCATAACCGTAGTCGAGATGCGGATGTTCGCGGATATTGAATCGAACCTCACGACCTGAGTCCATTCGGATTTCGAGATTGCCGGTGTTGCTGACTCCTTCGACGGTGCCGAGTTCGCGGTTAGTAACGTGCAGTTCCCTTGACGGGGACGTGAACTGGACGCGGTCGCCATGTGAGAACTCGCGTTGGACTTCATGATACACCGCTATACCCGAAAGCCGACGCGGATCGTAGGTCTGTTGCGCTCCATTCTCGCGCTCGATGGTGATGCGGTTTTCTCGTGGATCCACTCGATCCACTCGCGCGTATTCGCCAGGCTCGATGCCCATCACTTTGCTACCGCGCATGTAGCGAACCACATCCCCCTCTTCGTATTGTCCAGCCCACTGCCGATCTGCGCCTGTCATCTCCTGGCGCGGGTTGAGCACTCGGAGTTTGTATTCCTCTTGACTCACATCGCCACGCCCTTGCATTTCACGATGGATCAGAGCATTCAACTCGCGCCGGGATTCATTGTCTGGAGAGATGACCAGCGTGCCCTGAGGCTCTCGCGCATACTCACGGGCGATTTCACTTAGCCGCTCCTCGCGGTCCACGATCTCGCGCACGCGGCCCTGTTGGTCAAGATTGAGTATTGCTCCGCGCACGTCACCGCGGGCGAGCTGTTCCACGACTTCCTTGAGCGCCTGATCCTTCTGCCGCACGACCTCATGCAGGCGTGCAGTTTGCATTCCCGCCTCTTGTAGCTGCTGATACGGTCTGCCCGCTTCCACCGCCTCATGTTGCCGTTTGTCACCTACTAAAAGTACGCGGTCCGCTTCGTGCAAACGATGCAGTAAATCGTTCAGCTGTTTCGTGCTAGCGAGGCTCGATTCGTCGAGGATATAAAGCCGCTTTTGTCCATTGTCGGGTCGCTTCTCGCGGACAAGATGGCGTTGCAAAGTGCCCGATTCAATGCCCGATTCTGTTAACTTGTGCGCGGCGCGCGATGTGGGCGCAAGTCCGAACACCTTGTATCCTTCTTCCTCGGCAGCTTCGCGGATCGCAACTAGAGAAGTGGTCTTTCCAGTCCCCGCCACACCCTCAAGACCGGTGATTTTGTCGTGGCTCGTCACGATTTGCTCGACCGCCGCGCGTTGGCTGGCGCTCAAGTGTGGGTGTCTCTCCTCGATGTGACGCCATATTTCGGAGCTCACCAATGGCTTATTCTGGTTTTGTCCCCTTCGCATCTCGGTGATTGTGTCCCGCTCGTAGCCAATCATCTGTTCCGTCGTAAACGCGCGGATTGACGACTTGCTTTCTACCTCAATCAGGTCACCTGACTGCACGCGCTTGTCGAACCCCTCGCGTATCTCGGCGAAGCTCGCCTCGCCCATCGAACGTTTCAGAGCATCACGCATCAGCTCGTGTTCGTAAGTCACTGCGTGGCGCTCTAGATTCTTTTCTTGCGCGTAGGTCAGAGCCGATTCGAGATGCTGCCGCTTCTGCGGCGGGTCTTGTTCGACCCGGCGTTCATGGGCTGCGCGGATCACCTGCTCCGGCTGCTGGCCGAACTGCGCGGCCATGTCTCTGTGCCGAGCCTGCATCTCTTCATGCGTGATCGTGGGCAACTTTCCGTCGCGCGTTTGGTGAGCGGCGATCTGCGCCGCGCCTGCGCCTCTTACCCCTTGTTGTTCGAGGTATTTACGGATTTGCTGGCTGCGGGGACTGGAGGCCTCCAGATATTCTCGCGTGTACCCTGTGATCTCCGGCTGGCCGCTCTTGCCCCTTTCAACGTCATAGCCCTGGCCTTTTAAGCGCAGCGCTAGCTCTGATCGATAGATCGCCGTCGCGTACTGCTGCAAACGGTACAGCTGGTAGGGTTGGAGGGCATGGAATTCTCCGTTCTCAGTTTCCGTTAGATTGAAGAACACAACATGAGTGTGCAATTGCGGTGCAGCGTACCCATTCACTGGCCGCGCACTATCGTGCTCGAAACTGGCTGCTACCCATTTGCCCGTGGTCTCCGCCGGATGATTGCTGCCGATCCGCGCCTGGACGCATTTCTCCATTTCATCAAGCGCAACCTTCACGCTGTCCCGATGCGCTTTGCGTACTCCATCGTCTCCGCCAACGAGAGCGGTCAAGGACACGCTTTTAGGCGCGGAGAACGTTGCATCCCAGCCTGCGCGGTGTTCCATCGTGCGCACCGTCTCGCCGCGGTGATTTACGTATTCGCGCGCGGTTTGGTGGCGCACCAGTTGTTCGCCCGTGATTGGATGCTGCCCGCTCGCCAGCCTCTCAAAGTGCTCCTCGTTCACTTCACCCTTGAGGCCCCACTGCTCCGCGAGTTGTCCATGCCACTCGCCGCGTATCCGATCGCCTTCCGAGTAGTAATTCTCCTGCGCGTTAGCGAACTCCTCTTTGTGATACGCCTGGGCTTGGCCTGCGCTCAGCGGCTTGGAGATGGTCAACATGATTCACTCACTCGAAGTACGGTTCTTCGCCGGCGGCGATGCCTTTGGAGTTCTCCGATTCGCGAGGTCTGATCTCCTGTGCGGCCGGAGCGCTTGGCTGCGGCGCCCGTTTCCCGATATCTACCGCGCGCGACATGGTTTCCCGCGGAATGAAACCGGGTTGGGCCTTTACCGAAGCGAGATACGGAAAGCTGAAGGGCACCACCAGATTGTCGACTTTGAGGAGCGCGTGCAAGCGTGGTAGGCCACTTACCTCCGACGGTAGTACCAGGGGCTCTGTTCGCCTCTCCGTGTGATAGCTTCTTGATTTAGCAGTGTGTAGAAGCTGGCCTGTGTTCACCGTTTCTTTCATCCGTTCCATTTCCACTTCGCCGATCGAATCCGAAATCCATTTCGCCGCGCGAGGCTCGCTTGTGTGCAAAAAGAGTTTCGTCGCAGGCTGTGACAGCATCGCTTCGGCGTCATGCCCGTAGCGCACCTCAAGCTGGCTGCGGCCCTGAAAGCCGATCACCACTGGATTTCCAGACTTACGGTTCTCAGTCAGGGCGGTATGCAACTGCGGTAACCGTTGTAGGCTCGCCAGTTCGTCGAGTACGAACCATGCGTGACGCATCGCGGGATCGCCCTGGTTCATCAATCGCAGCACCAGCGTGTCCAGCCATAAGCTCGTGAGGGGCAACAGCCGCTCGTGGAAGCGCGGAATCGAAGTCAGAAACAGCCAGCCGCTCCGCTGTCGTGCCCATCGTTCGGTCGTCCAGCGCTGCTTCGTCTCGCTCTCCTTCGGCAAGAGTTTCAAGCTATCGGCAACCATGTTTAGCGCGCCCAAGACACCTCCGCGCTGCGGGCCTGCACCGCGATAGATGAATGCTGCTAGCTCCGTGCCTTTCAAGAGGCGATCTAGCTCGTCCTCGTGGCTCATCCACCAAACCAGTTCTTCAGGCGTCGGCCTCAGCGTCAGCAAGTGGGCAAAGATTTTTCGAGGTCCATCGACGAAGAACGTATTCTCGTGCGGCTTGTCGGGGAACAGCGACGTTGCTAGCGTCAGTGCCTCCGCCTCGTGTATTACCTCATCAGAAGGCGACCAGTAGGGACAACGCTCGTCCAGGGGATTCAGGATCAGATCGCCGCGCTCAGGATGGAAAAATTGCGGCGTGTGTTCAAGCGCTGGGTCGTACACGACCGCGGTCTCGCCGCGCTCGGCGATTTGCATTAACACCCGGCGTTGCAAAATGCTTTTCCCAGAGCCCGTGTCACCCATCATCATCATGTGGCTACTCTCTAACGAGCGTGGGATCGAAAGCGTTTGTCTTCGTTTTGTGGTCAGGAAGCAGATGCCGTTCGCCCCACTCCACTGATTGAATTCCTTCACCTTAACCATCTGCGGACCCTTGAGCCTGCGCCCATGTTCCTGCATGTGCCGTCGAGCCCGGTCGCGCGGGATTGCCAACCCGAACCCCAGCAAGAACACTCCCAGGGCTCCGAACCATGCAGGCCGAATCAGATCGTCGGGCGATTGGCCGTCAAAAATCCGTTGAGCAAGCATCTGGTTCATCTGTCGGCTGCTGTAATGCACCGTGTCCACTACCAGCTCGACTGCTCCCGCCTGCTTCGCCTGCTGGGAAAGGGCGAACGGGATCAATTGCCGTCCCTGCGACGCACCTGCCATCACGTCGGCATCAACGGCCATCCTCCGCTGCCCGTGCCGGTCCACTTTTGCAAGCACCTGGTAGTCGCCACTTGGACTGGGAAAATTCTTGGTGTTCAGATATTGAATCCAGTACCAGCGCTGCAGCGGTGTCCACACTTCGACGTTTCGGTACGTGAAGATTCCTATGCCTGCCACGACCGCAAGCACTAAAGCCCCTAGACTCGACACCGGCCACTTCGTGTACCAATCCCGATATTCCCCTTGACCCAATAACTGATTCATTACTGACCCCCACCCAGGACCGAACTTTCCCCTGTTTGCCGAGGAACCAATAGCCCGCGAAAGAAATACGGAACAACTCTTGGGCCGCCCTCAGCTCTCTTTGGAACCTGACGCGTGTTCCAGCCTCTCCCTCGCCTTCCTCAGCTTGTCCGAGTCGGCCCGGTCGATGAGACGTTGCATCTCCTCCGCTGTCACCGCCTCCCCCCTCGCTTGCTTGAAGAGCACATTAAGCAGGATTGCCCTGAGCGCCACCAGTTCGGCCATGAGCGCGTGGCCATCGCCCCCCGTCTCGGTCGCCTTCGGCGGCCGGCGGTTCGCGCTCGACAGCATCACTCCGCGGCACCACTCGCCTAATGTCTTGCCTTCCGTTTGCGCCGCTCGCTCCAGTTGGGCGTACTCCTCCTCGCTTACCTTCGTCCCGATGGACTTGGTGCGGAGACTGGATTTCACCATATGCGTTACCCTGGCCTCAACAAGAGCAATTCAGCGAAATGAATAAGTTCGGGAGCCCTAACCCGGATTCCGGCGTTCTAACCAAAATTTGGCCTAGCAGCTTTTTTTCAACAGGTACGCGCACGGTAAAGGTTAGCGCACTGCACCCATCCTGGCATGACGTGTCACCCTCTATCCGCTGCGCAGCAGCGTTTCAACACAGCACGGCACACGAATACGCTCTCACAATTCCACGGTCACGCATTTTGCTTGACCTCTGGCGGTTATCCAAAAAAACGCCGCAAGCGGTCTGCCAACTCAATCGGCGGTGGCACCTGTCTCCGGGGCAGAAACCTGAAGAGTGTCGGGGACAACGGCCCCATCCTCATACGGTGCGCCTAAGAATTTCCCGGCGAAGTCGGAAATGTCTTGGGCGAGAGGTTCCTTCGCATTCCCATCGCCATAACATTCAAGGACGTCTCTGATCTCGGGGGGCGCGTCCTCAAGAAATCTTCTCGCGGTATCCGTCACACTAGTCACGGATGTCCCTCACAGGTTCACACTGCCGTAGGAAGGGGCTCGATGCGCACCAACTCACTCGCCACACTGCGGAGCGGGTCCAAATCAACCTGTTTGCCATTGGCGTAGATTTGATGCCGCGGATGCGTCCGGTTCCATTCGGTCAAGGTTGCGGTTTGGTGCACATGCTCGACGACTCTTCTCCAACGACCTCCGTTGTAGGCGCAAAAACTGATTTCACCTTCCTGTGTTGCCATAGGAGTAGTTGAATCAGACATCGTCGCAAGATCGTAATTGAAGAGATCTTGGAATAACATCGCGCTGATCATGACGAGTCTCCACGACCCGCCATTCGAATAAGCCCGTTGGGACCAATCCGCACCGCTGCCCGCAACCCGATAAAAGCAGTCCTCAAACAATTCGCGAAGGTGGCTAAATCCAAAGTCGGAAGGAGCGTTACCCTGATCGAAATTGCGTAGCACAGACAGCGACACCATTGCCTTGGTGATTGCCGGTCGTCTCCCATAATCTGTTATTTCCACGAGGTCACGGAGAAATTGTTCCACGTCAAAGAACCTCGCCACAGGGATCATCTCTTTTGTGTTGGCATTGATCAGTATGGGGCTGAAGATCCCATGATCGGGATGTATATCGTTAAAGAGGCTACCTACTTCCGCGTTCGGATGAAGCACGTCGCACAAAT
>WNFD01008027.1_pt1 | contig 10898 bp, 12 predicted proteins | sample 5400491 | NCBI WGS metagenome assembly WNFD01 (sample SAMN13153343, study PRJNA577476) | soil metagenome | isolation source: 120 cm saprolite under Douglas fir tree site 2 hole 2 replicate 2 | place: USA:California | collected 2015-04-18 | reverse complement strand
TTAATTGTATCTGCCCGGGTGCGATCGCTGGCGACCGGATTGAACGCGTGATACGTGCACGCGCCGCAGCAATGAATCTGCCCTATGAGCAGGTGAAGGCGGCTTTCACCTCGATGGCTGCGATGAATCGCATGGCGACTGAAGCCGAAGTTGCGCGGGTGGCGGTTTTTCTGGCGAGCGATGCCGCATCCGCGGTCACCGGCCAAACCATCAACGTCGACGCCGGCACCAATATGAACTGATTAGGCGGGTGATCTTACTGCGCAGTTGAGACGCTTTCGAATAGCCTGACGTCAACGGAGAACTGGAGAATCAGCGCTCGTCACGTGCAAGGTCGTGGTCGCGGACTTCTACCTCGATGTCTTCGCGGGTGAGCGCGTCACGCAGTTCGTGCGCCAGCACCGGTGAACGATGGCGCCCGCCGGTGCATCCGAGACCGATGGTGAGGTAACTCTTGCCCTCGCGCCGGTAGAGCGGCACGAGGAACTTGCGAAGAACGGGTTCGGAATAAAACGCACATCGAGAATCAGATCGAGTCCCAACGGGTGCCCGTACTTATAGCCAAAAGACACGAGTGCAATCGTCATACGATCGCCGGTCTTGGCTCCGATCACCGCGGCGGTGATGATCTCGCGCAGTTCGTGAATGGTGGTCGTGCTGGTATCGATCACCAGCGTTGCCCGCTCACGCATTTCGGCCAGTGCCAGCCGCTCGCGCCGGATACTCTCGACCACGCTCATCCCGCTTTGAGCCAACGGGTGAGGCCGGCGGCTTTCTGAATAGCGACGCGCCAACACATCATCGGAGGCGTTGAGAAAGATCACCTCAGGCTTGAAACCGTCGTGTTCGAGTTCGGCAAACGCCTGCGGCCATTGAGGGAAGAACAGCCGTTCGCGCGCATCGATGCCGAGCGCCACACCAGCAATTTTTGGATCGTGCTCGCGCGCCAGAGCGACAACTGAGCGCGCCAACGCGACCGGCAGGTTATCGACACAGTAGAAGCCCAGGTCCTCCAGCAGGCGCATCGCCGAACCGCGGCCGGAACCGGACACGCCGGTCACGATGAGCAAGCGAAACCGCCGTGCTGCTGTTTCGCCTCCGATTGTCATTAGAGCGATGTCTCAGTTCGAATTTGAGAAATCGAGTTACTATTCTCAGCGCTTGCTAGTAGCGCGCGTCCTCTTCAACGATGAGACGAAAGATCTCCTCGGTATCCTTCGCGGCCATCAGCCGCTCTCGGAATGAGCCGTCTTTGAACAGGCGTGAAACCCGTGCGAGCGCTTTCAAATGCAGGCTGGTAGAGTCCTCCGGTGCGACAAGGACGAAGAACAGATGGGTTGGCTTGCCATCCAGCGATTCGAAATCAACACCGCGCCGATGGCGTCCGAAAGTGCCGAGGATTTGCCTGACGCCAGGCATTTTGCCATGCGGAATGGCGATGCCGTCGCCGATCGCGGTCGAGCCGAGCCGCTCGCGCTCCGCCAGCACCGCGGTAATCGCGCCGAGGTCAAGGTCCCGGTACTTGGTGGCGAGCGGCTGCGCGAGTTCGCGCAATACCTGTGGTTTGGTGGTGCCGGCCAGCTCCGGCACCACCATATCGGCACTTAGGATCTCAGTGATTTTCATGGCTCAGACGCGGGGTCGGATCAGGTTCCGCGGCCGTTTCCTCATTGCTCAACAGCTCGCCTGCGGAAGGCGCGCGCAGCTTCTTGGTGGTGGTCTTCCCACGATGACTTTTGAGTTGGCGCTCGACTTTATCTGCCAGGAGGTCAATGACTGAGTAAAGGTCTTTGGTTTCTTCCTGGGCGGCGACGTCGAGGTAACCGGATTTGACTGTAACCTCGCCACGATGCCGATATTTGTCAACCGTGAGAATCACGTGGACCTGGCAGGGACGTTTCAGGAACTTGGCGACGTGCGAGAGCTTACGCACGGCATACGCGCGAATCGCCTCTGTCGGTTCGATATGCCGAAAGGTTACTGCAACCTCTGGAGCTGGAATGCGGGCCTTGAGCGACGACCGCCGAACCCTGCGCGCGACGGCCCGACTCCTCTTTCCTGGACCAGCCTTGCTTCGCATAGAACGACCTTCCTTTCAAAACGCGCGTCTGATACGCACTCGCAGACTCTTCGCTCTTCGACTCCCCCATCGGCTTTTGTCAGAACTTCGGCTCACCGGCTGCGCTTCGCGGAGCCAGGCCGCCTTCACGTTATGCCAGTTTCTTGCGGCGGCTCGAGGGCAGGATACCCAATGCCTGCCGATACTTGGCCACGGTGCGCCGGGCGATGTTGATCTGGCCGTTGTGCAGAATATCGGCGATGGCCTGATCGGACAGCGGATTGTCCTGGCCCTCGCCGGCGACCAATGTCCTGATTTTCTCCTTGACGGTCTCAGCGCTTACGTCCTCACCATCAGTAGCCTTAACGCCTGAGGTGAAGAAAAACTTCAGCTCGAAGATTCCTTGAGGGGTATGTGCGTACTTGTTGGCGGTCGCACGGCTGATGGTCGATTCGTGCATACCGATGTCTTCAGCGACGTCCTTCAAGACCAGCGGTTTGAGGTGGCCGATGCCATGCTCGAAGAACGGCCGCTGGAACTTCACGATCGAATTAGCCACTTTGAAAATCGTCTGCAGGCGCTGGTAAATAGATTTCACCAGCCAGCGCGCAGAGCGTAGCCTCTCCTGCAGATACTCTTTGGTATCGGCCGCCACCGCGCTGTCGTTGAGTACCCGCTGATAGTAGTTTGCCAGGCGCAAGCGGGGTACCGCACTTTCGTTCAGGGTAACCACGAAATCGTCGCCGATTTTTTGGATATAGACGTCGGGCACAATGTAGGCAGGTTCGGCGCCGCCATAATCACGTCCCGGCTTAGGCTCCAGTGATTCGATACTGCGGGCTGCTTCCGCCACCATGTCGAGCCCCACACCCAGGGCTTTAGCGATCTCCGAATAGCGATGCTTTTCGAGCAGATCGAGGTGTTTGTGCACGATGCGGGCGGCGAGTGATTCTTCCATGCCCAGATTTTGCAGTTGCGCCATCAGGCATTCCGGCAAATCCCGTGCCGCAACCCCGGGCGGATCAAAGCGCTGGACTCGTTTCAGCACCGACTCCACCGCTTGGACATCAATCTCGAGTTGGGCAGCTAGTTCAGTAAGTGGGGTTTCGAGGTAACCATCATCGTTAAGGTTATAGATGATGGTGGCACCGATTCGCTGCTCATCATGGTCAAGGCTCGACATTCGCAGTTGCCAAATTAGATAGTCTTCGAGTGAAGCCTTGCGGGTGAGCGTATTCTCCAGCGCCTGCCGCCGTTCATCGTCGTCGTTGGGGACCTCGCCGTCCTGCCAATTGTTGGAATAGGTTTCGAGGTATTCCCGCCAGTCGAGTTTATCCAGACTCGGCTCTCGCATTTCGGCCGCCGCATCAGCACCCTCAGTTGCGACGCTGACCGCGGGCACCTCGGCAGCCGCGCGCTCCCATTCCGATTCCGGCTCAGCGGCGCCTGGCTCTGGCTCAGCAGGCAAAGGTTCGCCGTCGGCTGGAAGGCTCACATCTTCAGCCTGGACCGCATTTGCGGCGGTCTCGCCGACGCTTTGGTCAAGCGGTTCGAGCATCGGATTGGAATCCAGTTCGTTTTGCACCACCGCTTCGAGCTCGGGCAATGAAAGTTGCAGGATCTTAATTGCCTGCTGCAGCTGCGGCGTCATCACGAGCTGTTGCCGCAATCTAAGGTCGTGTCCAAGTTTTACTTCGAGAGCCATTGCTTTCTGCCGTACTTACTTCGCCTGGTCGGCCAACGCTTCATTATCACGAGTTTTCGACGGCCGAGGGAAGATCACAGCTTTGGCCGTTTCGACGTCGCTTTTGCCAGTGTCCAGATGAACCGTAATCCTGGTGCCGGCAATTTGGTCGCCGGCGTCGTGGCAGATCGGGCTGCCGGTTAGAACCACGGTATGCTGCCGCTGGTCCATCACGGCGTGATCGCTGGTGCACCATCGCACGCCCTGGCTGATGTGCACATTCCCATCGGCGGCCATGTCCTGCACCTCATGGAAATCCTTGCCGTACTTAACGTTGAGCGTGTTGCTGGTAAGCACCCCGTCGGCTTGAGTCGCATGCACATGACCGCGGAACGTAACTGCGTTCTGTTTGTAATCCATTGCCAACGAATCTGATTGTATACTGATTGGACCTCGATTGCTGCTGGTAAAGGAAGCAAACGGTGTCTGGTTATCTTGGTGTTTCGAGTCGCCCGAAGCAGACTTGTCTCCCTCATGGCCTCCATCGCTTCGTTCGGTCTTCTCGAGAGCTGTTTTTTCGCTTCTCGCGGCCCCTTCGGACCGCTGTTGAGCTGGAGTATTGTGCCCGGCTGGTCCTGACGGTCTCCCCAAAGGTTGCGCCCATGACGATTCGCATTTGACGCCAATCAAAAAGGCGAGCGCCACCACGGTTGCAAAAGAGGCTCGCTTCCAAGTCGTCGGGCGCTGTCCGAAGCGGTACCGTCTGTTCGCGGCACGATTACTCAATTAATTGTCCTCTTTTTATTCCTGGTACCGAGTGAGTGTCACCGCCGGTAAATTCCGGAAGCTCCGGCGACTGACTTTCAAGACGCTTTTGCAGCAGCAGGACGTCGTTTTTCGTCGATCACGGTGGTTACCCGCTTCAACAACTGGAAGACTTGCGCTTTCGGACGGCCGCTAAGTCCGATGCCCGCAACATTAAGGCCCGGGCCGCTGATTTTCACTGCCCCCGGGGCGTGGAGCTCGTCATTATCGGGCAGGAATGTTGCGGCATCGGTTGTCAGGACGAAATCGCCGTAATCGACCGTCAGGCCGCCGCTCATTTCGGCCCTGCTGATGTGGTTTCCATGAACCTTCAGCACTGCCCGCGATGCGGTCAGTGAGAGATGCTTCCCGTTCTGCGCGGTCATCGAGAGCCGCGGCTCGACCAAAATAATGCTGGTCTTGTCATTCGAGTAACTGGCATCTTTCGCCTTGAGCACCCATTGACTCCGATCGCCCCGCATCTGCGTCCAGTTGAAATTGTGAGCATGCAGCAACGCGCCGGGCACGATCGCCGCAACGGTCTGCATTTTCTGCTGGACCGAGCGCTTGCGCACGACCATTACGGTGACCACGACAATGACCATCAGGGCGATGGTTCCGAACAGCGCCAATAATCTGGCGATACGGCGCGGACTCATCACAGATCACATCCAGATGAAAACTAGCAACCGTCATTCTCACTGTAAACCGGAAGGGCCAGATGCTGGCGGCGTCCGATCACACAGAAGATGGAAATGGCAAGCCGAGCTGGCCTGACCCGCGGTGGCTGTTCCCAGCCGGCGCCAGCAGGATTGGTCAAATACACCAAGCCGAATTTCCGGGGCCACTCTACCCCAGGCGGGATTCGGCAGCGCGCGCGAGTTCATCGATTCGCCGAAGATCGCGAAGCAATCCGGCTAGGCGATCCAACGGATACGAATTCGGACCATCACTCAACGCTCGCTCCGGATCCTCGTGCACTTCCATGAAGATGGCGTCGATGCCGACGGCTGCCGCAGCTCGCGCCAACGGGGCGACGAACTCGCGCCGACCGCCCGACCGCTCTCCTCCCGCGCCCGGCAGTTGCACCGAGTGGGTCGCGTCGAACACCACCGGATAACCGAAGCTACGCATGATGACCAGAGAACGCATGTCGCTCACGAGATTGTTATAGCCGAAGGAAAAACCGCGCTCTGTTAATAAAATGCGCCGGCTGCCGCTGGCCTCGGCCTTGGCTACTACTGCCTTCATTTCCCAGGGTGCGAGAAACTGGCCCTTTTTAAGGTTCACCGCGCGCCCGGTGGCGGCGGCTGCGCTCACCAGGTCTGTCTGGCGCGAGAGCAGGGCCGGAATTTGAAGTATGTCAACTACTTCGGCCGCCATCGAGGCCTGCTGTGGCTCGTGAACATCGGTCAGCACGGGCAAGCCGGTCTCCCGTTTGACCTTTTCGAGTACACGGATGCCCGCCTCCAGCCCGGGGCCGCGAAAGGAGGAATGGCTGGTGCGATTGGCCTTGTCGAACGACGATTTGAAAACCAGCGGGAGGCCGACTTCGCGTGCGATCCGTGCGAGCCGCTCCGCGTGCCGGAGCGACGACTCCGCGCTTTCGATAACGCAGGGCCCGGCGATTATGGCCAGTCCGGGCCCGCCGAACACCACATTACCGGCTTCGACTTTCGCGACTTTCATGAGGCTGTCCGCAGCGCGCGCACCTTGGTGAGGGTCGGTGTAATCTCGCCCCGCCGTGCTACCGCGGCACGAATCAAGCCGCGGAACAGCGGATGGCATTCGAGTGGGCGCGATTTCAGTTCCGGATGGAATTGGCAGCCGAGAAACCATGGATGCTCCGGTAACTCCATGATCTCTACCAGCGTATCGTCAGGCGAGATGCCGGTCGCCTTGAAGCCCGCCTTGTCCAGCGCCGGACGATACTGATTGTTCACTTCCAGACGATGACGATGGCGTTCCGCGATACGGTTGCGGCGGTAGAGCGAAGCGGCCAACGACCCGGGGCGAATCACGCATGGATACGACCCCAGCCGCATGGTTGCGCCCTTTTTGTCAATATCGCGTTGCCCTTCCATAAAATCGATCACGGCGTCTGGTGTATTCGGGTCGACTTCCCGCGAGTTCGCACGCTTGATTCCCAGTACGTTGCGGGAGTATTCGATCACCATCATTTGCAGCCCGAGGCAAATTCCCAGGATCGGGATCAGGTTCTCGCGGGCGTAGCGCACCGCGCGGACTTTGCCCTCGATACCGCGTTCGCCGAAACCACCTGGAATTATGATTGCGTGCGCGTTGGCCAACCGCGCGGGATTGCCTTTTTCCAATTCCTCGGCATCGACGTAGTCGATATGAACCCGGGCCTCATTTGCGATCGCGCCGTGCGTTATCGCTTCGTGCAGGCTTTTGTATGAATCGACCAGGTTAACGTATTTGCCGACCACGGCCACGTTAACGGAGATGCGAGGATTTTGCGCGGTCTTCACCAGCCGGCGCCATTGGGCCAGATTCGGCTGGCCGGTCCAGATGTTGAGCTTTTCGACCACACGTTGATCGAGCCCCTCCTCAAGGAATTTGAGCGGGACTTCGTAGATCGTCTCGACATCCTGCGCCGCGATTACACAATTCTCTTCAACGTTGCAGAAATGCGCGATTTTGGTTCGGAATCTTTTTTCCAACGGCCGATCGCAGCGGCACAACAGGATATCGGGCTGAATCCCCAGGCCGGTGAGCTCTTTCACGCTGTGCTGAGTGGGTTTGGTCTTCAGTTCGCCGGCCGCCGGGATGAACGGCACCAAGGTGAGATGAATGTACAAAACATTCTCGCGTCCGAGATCCCAACGAAATTCCCGGATCGCTTCGAGAAACGGCAGGCTCTCGATATCGCCAACGGTGCCGCCGACCTCGACGATGCAGAGATCGTTGCCTTCGGCCGCGAGCAGGATTCGACGTTTGATCTCATCGGTAATGTGGGGAATCACTTGCACGGTAGCGCCGAGGTAATCTCCCCGGCGTTCCTTTTGAATGACGGTGTCGTAGATCTGGCCGGTGGTGCAGTTGTTGCGCCGGCTGGTGGTGGTTCGCACGAAGCGCTCGTAATGGCCCAGATCGAGGTCGGTTTCGGCGCCGTCGTCGGTGACGAACACTTCGCCATGCTGAAGGGGCGACATCGTGCCAGGGTCGACGTTGATATACGGGTCCATTTTGAGCAAGGTGACTTTGAGCCCGCGCGATTCCAGCAGCGTACCAAGCGAAGCCGCCGCGAGACCCTTACCCAGAGACGAAACCACACCGCCGGTAACAAAAATGAATTTGGTCTTTCCGCGTTCCACCTGATTTCCTCCCCTGATTCCCCCACCATTTCAGATGCGCACGCCGCAGACTCCCTAAGCTCCGCTGCTCTCCGCCTAATGCAAATGCGCACGCCGCAGACTTCTGACGCTTTGGCTTCAATCAGGGCTTCGGCTTTCCGGCTACAATCCGCTCCGCTTGGTGTTCAAATACGCACGTCGCGGAATGCTTCTAAAACGCGCACCTCGCAGACTTGTTTCCCTTCGGCTTCGCTCAGAGCTTCGACCGCATTCGCCGGTCTTGGCTCACCGGCTCCACGCCGTTCCGCCTGATGACCCTTCGGCTGCTCGGGCTTCGGCTCCTCAGGGCTTCGCCTCACCTGCTACGCGCCGGTCCGTCAAGTGTTAAAGCTATCGGTTCGCTGACCGCCGGCCTCCATGTTGGCTCGCGCCAGATCTTCCGGGGTATCGACTTCGAGTGATGGCGCTACCGAAGCGACCACCCTGATTCGATATCCGTGCTCCATCGCACGTAACTGTTCCAGTTTTTCAGTCTCCTCCAAATAACCCTGCGCCAGTGCCGCGAAGTTCAATAGAAAATTACGGCGGTAGCCATACACCGCTACGTGTCGGAGCGCACCAGGCGGTACTCCGGTGCCTTCGCGGAAGAACGGGATCGGGCTGCGCGAGAAATACAGCGCGTAGCCTTGGTTATCACAGACGATTTTGACCTTATTTGAGTTCCGCCATTCGTCAAAATCCACGATTGGTGTGCCCAGCGTCGCCATCGATAGGCCGGGCTCGGCGGTCATTATCCTGACCACGGCATCGATGTCTTCAGGCGCGATGAAGGGCTGGTCCCCCTGCACGTTAAGATAAACATCCGCGGGTACGCGATTCGCCACCTCGGCGATGCGATCGGTGCCGCTCGGATGCGAACTGGCGGTCATTTCTACTTCACCGCCGGCATCGCGTATCGCGCTGGCTATGCGTTCATCATCGGTTGCAATCAGCACCCGATGCAGCAATCGCGCTTTTCGAGTCTGCTGCCAGACCCGCACAATCATTGGAACACCGGCAATATCGGCCAAGGCTTTCCCGGGAAGACGGGTAGAGCCAAAGCGCGCCGGGATCACAGCGACGACGGTGTTCACCGCCGCAGGCCTTGTCGTGGAAATCCAAAAAGAAGGGGCACGAGCCAGCCTAACCGGCGCGCCCGATGGTTGTCAAATCTTTACACGCCGTCACTTCACAGTTCCGGTACATGTCTCAGTCGAACGAACGGTACCGCGCATGGGTCGCGCTGGCCGCTTAATCGTTACTGCGGACCCGAATTGAAGAACGGCTGCCGCCGCGAGCAAGCGCCCATATCGGCAAACGGCGGCAGCCACGAACGATCACGATCAAGAAGGCGCCGCCGCTGGACTCGCTTCGCCTCCAGCCGGACTAGCCATACCACCCCCGCCACCCATGGGGCTTGCTTCGCCAGCAGGGCTGGCGGCTTCAGAGGGAGACGCCTCAGGAGACGACGCGGCCCCTTGCTCCTTGTTACAAGCCATCGCCGCAAAGAACATAGACATGAGAGCCAGAATCAGGACTTTGCGCATACCTCCTCCTTGGTTCCGCCCGCGCTGGCCAATGCGCGGCAGCCGAAGATTTTCGTTAGAATACTTTACTCAATCGATCTACTCAAGCAAGCCAGATCAGTCTCGGCCTCGAATCCGACCAGCCTGGCGTCGCAGCTCGACTATAAATTCCAATAAACTATTTTGCTGAGTTGTCATCAACTTTTTTGATTGTCGTCGCGAAACAATGTAGCATCACAGCGTAAATTCGTGCAGGAGGACGGGGAAGTGGTGGTGGTGCGAGGCGTTGTCTTCCCAACCCGGATTGCCAATCCGACCCAGCGCGTGATCGAACCCGAGCTCGACATGGATCGCCTGCGGCCGCGAGAGTTGCCCGCGGTCAGTATCTTCCGTGAGCTGATGCGGAAATTGCTGCCCGCCGGTCAGTGGAGGGTGCGCTCACCGATGAGGTCTATCGCGCGCGAAATCGAGGAGGCTTGGCCTGCGAGCGAACCCTGACGCCAACCGTTGGACCTGGCATCAGGCCACATGAGGTCACCCCGGACCGTGCGCTGCATGCGATATCGGGGGTTCCAATGCCAGCGCGCTGGCGTCGTCGAGACGGACTCACACAGACTCGAACGTATCGGGCGCGGTCGAGTACATCGTCAGAAGGCCGTCACGCCACAATGGGCCGAGTTGTTGCGACCAGGGTCGTCGCCCGACTCCGATGATGAGTCTGATGATTGAACGGGTTGTGCGATTGCCGAACGACGGTGGATGCGCCCGCTCAATCCCCCTGCTTGTTGGAACAACGCGTCGGTGCCAAAAGCATAACGGGCTCAAGTGCCGCGGTGAACGCCGCCAGCCCGGCATCGGTTTCCTCTTGATCGGCTCGTTACTTCACGAAGCTCGAATAGAGCTCGCGGCCATGCGGGCCTATTACCGGACCGAGGTCGAGTTTGCGCTCCATGTCATACAGGGTTGCCGCAATGTCGCCTATGTGATGTTTGACCCAGGTATTGTAGCGCGCCGTCAAGCGAAACTGCGCGAGTCGTAGACTCTAGCGTCATATGCTGCTGCTCCTCCTGCAGGAGGTGGCCGATCTTCTCAGAAGACCCAGACGCGCCGAGAGTCTGCGATCAACATTTACGAACGTATCCTCGGCGTGTTGCCCAAGACGTCGGAGATAGCGCTGCCGTCGCGGCCTTACCGATCGAGCCGCGCAATGAGGCGTTCGAGCCGCTCGAACGCCTCGTTCAGATTCTCGCGCGAGGTCGCGTAGCTCAGCCGCACGTGCTCTGGCGCACCGAAGTCGTTGCCGCCGACCAAAGCAACATGCGCTTCGGTCAGTGCCATATCAGCGAACATATCGCCATCTGTAATTGTTCGGCCGCGCAAACTTGTGCCGAGCAGCCCGGTGATACTAGGAAACGCATAAAAGGCGCCTTGTGGCACATTGGGCAAATGAAAACCGGCGAGTCGGCGCA
>WNFD01023975.1_pt1 | contig 10899 bp, 8 predicted proteins | sample 5400491 | NCBI WGS metagenome assembly WNFD01 (sample SAMN13153343, study PRJNA577476) | soil metagenome | isolation source: 120 cm saprolite under Douglas fir tree site 2 hole 2 replicate 2 | place: USA:California | collected 2015-04-18 | reverse complement strand
TGCCTTTCTTCTCCGCCGACCTCGCCGACAATCCGGCGGACGGCCAGCAGGATCTGATTCGATAGCTTGGGGTCCGCCTTAGCGACCGCGCGCGAGGCGGCGGCGCCACCGATCATTGCGGCCATCATCGCCAGGGCACGCTGACGATGCTCTGCCTTGACTGGAGTGGCGCCGAGCCCACGTTCTATTAGCCCAACGACTTGCTCGAACCCCTCCGTGAAGCGCTCGCTGACGGCCTTGTCCTGTCGCCCGACCTCACTGGCGCTGGCCGCCATGGGGCAGCCCGTTGCCAAGTTGTCGCGATGGTCGACAGACAGGTACCAGTCAAAGCAATCAGTCAAGGTGGCGGGACGCCCATCCCGGTCTGCCGTGATCTGCTCGAAGCCTTGTTTAGCGGCGAACGAGAAGGCTTCCGCTGCCAGTGCCTCCTTGGACGGAAACTGGGCGTAGAGCGCCCCATGGGTCAGTCCCGCCTGCTTGCTGATCTCCGCGACGCCGACCCCGTCGATGCCGTGCTCCCGGAACAGGTGCGCGGCCGCTTGCACCAGCGCCGCGCGATTCTCAGCGGCCTTTTCCTTAGTGACTTTCAATGGACTATCTCACTCCAAAGGATTTTAGTTGACATCAAAGATTGCGACCGCCATTATAGACCAACTTAATAATTGCGTACGCAATGATTATATAGCGTCAACTTTTGACTCACCTTGGGAGTGGAACCTTGCTTAAAGGAAATTCGAAGCTCTTCGCCGCCGCCCTTCTGGTCGCGCTGGCCGGCCCTGTTGCCGGACCGAACCCCGCCCTGGCGGCTGCAACCCAGCACCATGATCAGGTGCCGGGTTTCTACCGTATGAAGGTCGGCGATCTCGAAGTGACGGCCCTATTGGACGGCGCCGCCGCATTCGATCCGCATTGGCTGAATGGAAAGAAGGTGACGATGGATCGCGTCGAGAAAGCTTTGCACGAGGATCCTCACCTGCTGGATGTGGGCGACACCGGTTTCCTGGTCAACACCGGCAAGCAACTGATCCTCGTCGACGCGGGTGCCGGCACTTGGTACGGCGGGGGAGCTCTCGGCCGCTTGGCGGACAGCCTGCGCAGCGCAGGCTACGCACCGGGAGACGTCGACCGCGTTTTCGTGACGCACCTCCACTCCGATCACGTCGGCGGCCTTACCACTCAGGACGGAAAGCGCGTCTTTCCCAACGCCGATGTCTTCGTCTCGAAGGCCGAAAGCGATTTTTGGCTGTCGCCGGAAATCGCCGCCAAAGCGCCCAAGGATGTGCAACCGTTCTTCCAGAGCGCGCAAGCCATCGCGGCGCCGTACGTCAAGGCCGGCAAGTGGCGCACGTTCAGCGGCTCCGAATCGATCATGGAGGGGGTCCAACTCGTTTCATTGCATGGTCACACCCCGGGACACACCGGCTATGAATTTTCGTCAAAGGGACAAAAAATCATTTTTTGGGGCGACATCATCCATGCACAGATTGTCCAGCTGAGGCATCCCGAAATTACAGCGGCCTTTGACATCGACCAGGCCGCGGCTGCCGCCATGCGGAATCAGTTGTTGCCAACGCTTGCGCGTGAGGACATCTTGATCGCAGGGCCGCACATGCCATATCCGGGCCTGGGCCGCCTTCGCAAGGAGGGGAGTGGATATATATGGGCGCCGGTGATATTCACCGATCAGTGGGCCGAAAGATAGAGCGAGACCCGGCGTGATCCGTAGAAGCAGGCGCTCTCAACAGTTGTTCAAGGTTCTATTTCTTCATGGCTGTGTTCTATTGACTCTCATGCAAGCCACTCTCGCAAAAGACCAGCAGGGCCTTTCAATCAAGGTGTTCACTTCCCCTGACGATCAGTTTTGGACCAACTCCATTATCATCGAGGGAAACCGTGAGGTGATGTTGGTGGATGCGCAACTCACGAGAACCAGCGCCGAAAAGGTATTGCAGGAAATCAAAGCGACGAAAAAGCCGCTATCAACCATCTACATCACACACGAACATGCCGACCATTTTCTCGGTCTGGAAGTCTTCAAGGAAGCGTATCCGACGGCGAGAATTCTTGCGAATTCCATCGTCGTGGACCGAATCAACAAGGTCTACCAAGAGAAGATTGACAAGTGGAAAGGCATCTTGGGCTCGGGCGCAACTTCCAATGCCGTTGGCATCAGCAAATACGACGATAGCTCCATCCAATTTGAAAATTCAACGATAGAAATTATCAAGGACCTCCAGGGCGATACTGATGAAAACACGATGCTTTGGCTTCCTGAACAGAAGACTCTCATTGCCGGCGATATTCTCTTCAATGACATGCACGTGTACACGGCGGAGACGGACATCAACGCAAGAAAAAAATGGTTGAGCACTTTGCGGAAAATCAGAGAATTGAAGCCTGCCGTAGTCATTCCAGGGCACAGCAAGGTTCGAGCTCCTTTGGATGCAACCTCTGCTTTAAACTTTACGGAAGAGTATCTGTCCGTCTTTGAAGAACAGCTCGAGAGGGCCAAAGATCCCGACGATCTCATCAAAGTGATGAAAGAAAAATTCCCATCCTCTGATCTATTGCTGGCAATCGAAAGAGGCGCGAGAGCCAATGCTAAGCACTAGCTTTTCTCGAGTGATTTTGCGCGCTCACATTCTATTCCAGTAAGCGGGCGGCAGCGGCGCTACTGCGCCGTCCATCCTCCGTCGATCGGAATCGCGGTCCCGGTGATGTTGTGTGCCTCGGGCGCACAGAGCCAGCATGCCAGACGCGCAATCTCAGCGGCTGACGACAGTCGGCGGGAAGGTTGCTTTTCGGCAACCATGCCTTCCAACGCTTCTTGACTCGATACGCCGAGCAGTTTGCTGCGCTCGGCGATCTGCGGCGCGATGATGGCGGTGTCGACCCAGCCCGGGCAGATGCAATTGACGGTGATGCCGCCGCTCTCGGCACTGCCGAGCGCTGCGTATTCGAGCGCAGCCGCGCGCGACAGTCCGACCAATCCGAATTTCGCGGCGACGTAGGGCGACTTGTTGATGGAGGCGACCAAGCCGTGCACGGATGCAATATTGATCACTCGCCCGTAGCCTGCCTGCGCCATCCACGGCAATGCGCAACGCATGGTCTGAAACGGCGCGGAGAGATTGACGGCGATGATGTCGTTCCACACGTCCGTGGTGATGTCCGCGATCGGGCTGGTGCGCTGGATGCCTGCGTTGTTCACGAGAACATCCACACCGGCCCAGGCCAAGACGTGTGCCATCAGTGCCTCGATTTCATCGGTGTTGCGTAAATCGCCGCTGAAGAACCGGGCGTCCGAGCTGCCTGCATCGTACATTTCTCGAACCACGGCCTCGGCCTCGCCGGGCGTAGCGAGCCCGTGCACGGCCACGCGCGCTCCGGCGTTGGCGAAGCGGAACCGGTGATGAGCACCGACTTGTTACCGAGGGTTGCCGTCACGTCGTCTCCAGGCCTTCCAAGAATGCGTCCTTGGCGGCCAACCCGGCACAGTCTGCTTCGCCCCCACGCTGTTCACCCAAATACGCTGCTGGGCGCGGGCATGTCGAGCCAGAACAGACGGAGCGCCCCGTAAGGATCGCCCACGACACGCGTTTCGCGGTCGAACACCAGGGTCGCACGCCGTGCCCCCTCGAAGCGCGGCCAGTGGGGGATGAGCGCGTTATTGGGGTCGCCGGTTTCGGCGAATTTCACCCAGGTGGTGGCCAGCGCGTCGCACATCCGCAGCGCGTCGCGCGAGCCGCCGCCGATGATGGCATCGCGTTCGTTGTGAAACGACGCGGTGACATCCATCGCATGTACGGCGCCGAACTTCCCCTCAAACGCGGGACTCGCCCACTCCCAAAGATAGGCGTAGACCGGCGCGCCGAGCCGATCGGCCTTGCGCTCCGCTTGAGCATGGGCGAATCGCCGGAACCCCGAGTCGGTGACGATCTGTGCGTGCAGCAAATAGGGCGACTTGGCTGGAAAGAGCTGTCGATAGAGTGCCAGCAGGGCACCTGCCTTCGCTCCGTAGCCGGCCACGAGCATAGTCTTGAGATCGTGTTCGGTCATGGCAAAGTTGTCGAAGAACAGACCGGCGTCATCGAGTGTGGTGGAGACGATCAGCGGCACGTCGTTGGATTCCAACGGCGCTTGGGGGTGAAACGGGTCGGTGATGAAGTTGACGCCGTCGAGCACCGGCGAAAACGCATGCGCCCCGATTTCCGTCTGCGCCGCCAATAACCGGCTCCACGGCAGATGCTGAATATCGCCCAGGGTTGTCGCCGACAATCCGAGCTTTTTGATGAATGCATCGGCCACCTGGGCGCCGCCCGCTCGCGGGAGATGAGTCAGCAGCGAACCGCTTTGCACCGCGGCACGGTGAAACAGCCCGCGCGCTGCCGGCATCCCGAGGAGCGCGCTCACTTTCCAGCCGCCGCCGGACTGCCCGAAGATCATGACGCGACCGGGATCGCCGCCGAAATTGCCGATGTTGTCGCGCACCCACTCGAGCGCGGCAACGAGATCCAACATGCCCGCGGCGCCTGCGTCGGTCCAGGGGCCCGACGGATCTAGGTCGGCCAGATTGAGATAGCCGAAGCTCGCCAATCGGTGCGTGACCGCAACCACGACTACATCGCCAAAGCTTGACAGTTTGGCGCCGTCGTACATCGGGCTATTGCCCGAGCCGATGGCAAAGCCGCCGCCGTGAATGGAAAACAGCACCGCACGTTTTTCCGCACAGCGCGTGCCGGGCGTCCAAATGTTCAGATGCAGACAGTCCTCGCTCATTCCTCCGACAGCAACGTTGAGGTCGAACTGTATGAGCCGGGCATAGTCATTGCCCATATCCGAAGGAACCTGCGGCGAGACCGGTCCGTAACCGAAGCAGTCGCGCACTCCGCCCCACGGTATCGGACTCTTCGGCCGCTGGAAACGATTTTCGCCCGCGGTCGAAGCGCCGTAGGGCACACCCTTGAATTGGCGAACGCCCGAGCTGACCAACCCCCGTACTTTTCCGCTCGCCGTTTCAACAGTGCAGAAGTCCATGCGATCAGTTGAACTTGTATTTCACCGAAAGGCCGACCGTCCGCGGCTGTGCCAGCACTACAGGGACCGGTGAGGCGGGGTTATATTCATTGGCGAGAACCGAGGCTGACACTTCCCCGGCCTTGTCGAAGACGTTTCTGACGAACAACCCGTACTCCAACCCATGCGGCGCATCGACCGACAGATTGACGTCCGTAATGTTGTAAGAAGCGAGCCTGTATTGCGGACTGATCGGGGTGCCAAAGCCTGCAAGACGTTCACCCACCCAACGATCGGTGACGTTCAGCGCTCCCGAGTAATTCTCGACGATGCTGAAGTTATAGCTCCCCAAGGAGGCCGCTGACGGTTTCCTCGTACGCCTGGCGCTGCTTGCTGTAGCGAACCCCGAGGCCAAGCTCGAACTGCTTGGTGATGAAGACCGTACCATCCGCATAGGCAGCGTATTCCCGGTAGGTGCTTGGCAAATAGCTCGTGAAGGGCGACAAGCCGAAGAAAGTGCCGCCCGGATTCGCAAAATCGAACAAGTCGACGATTTCGTCGGTTCTTTCGTTGTTGAGATAGCCGCCCACCAGCCATTGGAAGTAGTTGTTTTCATGAGATGCGAGCCGCACCTCCTCGGTGAATTTCTTCGTGGTCGTGTTGACGTAGAGGCTCCATGGATCCGCGCCCGCGCCAAATGCCGCGAGGGCGGCGTCGTAGATCAGGCTGTCGTCAGTGTTGCTCGTGCCATTGTTGACTTGATAGCCGCTGATCGAGGTGAGCTTGGCCCAAGGCATGTCATAGCTTAACGTCGCTGAATAGAGCGTCAAACTGTAATTGGACGGCTGGAATGTGGGGTACGCCTGATCATAGGTACCATACGTCGGCCGGCGGGTGACCGGATCACGAAAAGCGACATCGGCGCTTTCGCTGGGAATATGCTGGGTCGAGGCATTCAATCGAATATCGAGCTCGTCGGTGGGCTGCAGCAGCAGCGAGATTCGGCCGCCCTCGGATCGGTCCCAGCCCTGGTTGTCGCGGTGGTAGACCGGATCCTTCGCGTATCCGGAGTCGTACACCTGATAGCCATCGATGCGCACAGCGCCGATGCCATTGCCGAACGGCAGGTTCACCATGCCGGTGTAGGCGTGGTTGATGCCGCCGTGCTCGGTGGAGGAGACCTGTGCCCCCGCCTCGAACCTGAAGCTTTTCAGATCGGGCAAGTTGGTAATGTACTTCACCGTGCCGCCGAGCGAAGTGGCGCCATATAATGTTCCTTGCGGACCATTCAGCACTTCCACCCGGTTCAAGTCGAAGACGTTCACGTTCAGGCTCTGATATCCAATTCCATTCGAGGTGCTGGCACCGAGCGGTATGTCGTCCAAATATACCCCGGTCGCGCTGCTGAGCTGCGAGCCCGTCGTGATGCCGCGAATCACCAGTAAATTGGTGCTCGGGCCGGTGGATGAGAAGCTCAAGCCCGGCACGAAACCGGCAAAATCGTTGAAATCGCGAGCATTGATTTGAGTCAAGGCACCCGACGTCAAGGCAGTGACCTGTCCGGCTACATTCTGTATCGATTCGGACCGCCGGGTTGCCGTGACGATGACCTCCGCCAGCCCAGTATCGGGCGCCGCGGCTCCGAATGGCTGACCGGCGGTCTCAGCCTGAGCGGCGGTTTGTGCCACTACCTTGATGGAAAGGGACATCGCGACTCCACAGAGGAGTGCGTACGTAAAGCGTGATGAAGCCATTTCAACTCCCGTGATTCAAGGAATCGTGCTGTGCCAGTCGATTCTCTTCTTCAATTCAACGTTCGCTGAAATTATGCCAAGGCTGGCTGCTTGTCAAGAACGCGTGAGCAGCCTCCCGCGCCGTGGCGCCGGGCCTCCTCGGTCGCCCCCGCAATAGGTGTCCGATCCAACAGCAGTCGTTTGACGCTGAGAAATACGGGTTCGCCGCCGGTTCGGGACCGCTGCGCCGCCAGTTGCTGCGCGCTCGTTCGAGCCGTGGAATATGTCGCTTCTCGTGATCCGGCTGCGCGATTTGCCAAGTCGAGTCGGTGGTTATTCAGCGACCGCTAAAATCGACGGTGGCCGAAAGGAGGTGCGGAATACGCATGCCGGGCGCACATGACCGACGCATTGCGTGCCAAAATACTCGCCGGCATCGCCGCCAGTCTCGGCACCGGGTTGGCGCTCGAACTGGCGGAGATGGGAATGTAAATTCGTCGAGGTGATGAAAATCTCGCGCCTATAATTCAAAGCAGAGCTTGCCGTGACCAACGTCGAACGAAAATCACCATCAAAGATCAAGAAGAAAAGACCGGGGCGGCGGGGCCGGCCCAGCCGATCCGACAGCGGGATCAAGGCACCCGGCCGGCTGCTGGATGCGGCCGAGGGACTGTTCGCGGAGCGCGGATTCTATGGAGTGACGACGCGGCAAGTCGCGATGGCTGCCGGCGTCGACGTCGCACTCATTTACTATCACTTCAAGAACAAATCCGGTCTATTCGATGCGGTGTTCGAGCGCCGCGCCCGGGTATTGATCGCGGCGCGTCACGATTCGCTGCGCTCCTATGTCGACGGCACTCACACGGTCACGGTCGACGGCGCGGTCGCCGCCTTCATCAATCCGATGATCGATTTGTCGCAGCGTGGAGATCCCGGTTGGCAGAGCTACTTCGCGTTGGTGGCGCAAATCGACAACACCCCCTGGGGCGGCGAAATCATCCATCGCTTCTTCGACGACAGCGTCCACGAACTCATCGACATCCTACAGAAGGCGCTGCCCGGCAGTCCCAAGAGAGAGCTGTACTGGGCTTATAATTTTCTCGCCGGGTCGATGATGCTGGCACTGTCCGGTACTGAACGCGTCGATCGGCTGTCCGAGGGCCTGTGCCGCGCGAAGGATCTCGATGCGGTGCGCCTTCGATTGGTCAACTATTGCGCGGGCGGATTTGTCGCCATGGTCACCGCTGAACGCCTGAGTGGGCGGGCGTGAAGGCGACGCTTCTCGGTCAGCTAGTAAGTTGTTGATTCTAAATGGGTCTATACGCGCCGGTTTTACCGATTTAATCCCGACAGGACGCGGACGAGGCGGTGCTCCCCCAGGCCGACATAGGTATCCTCTCGATAAACGACCGTGTCACCCACGTGTATCTCCACTTTGTGGGCCCCGGCCGCGACGTTCAGAACCTGCGTGTGATCGTTGAGCGCCGCCGGCTGTCCGGTTTGCTGACCATCCACGAATACGATCGAACCCGATGGGGCACCGGTCACGATGATCTCGGTTGGATCCGGCACTTGCATCTTCCTCGAAGAGAACCAACTGCAGGCCGACAGACAGGCCAACGTCGCTAGTACGAAGACTCTCAATCGCTACTCCCTTGGCCTCGCTACGAAGGCATCAGCGTATCACGCAGGGCCGCCAGCAGCCGCCTTTCCCGCTGAAACTTTGTGCCTTCAAAACGGCACTGACTTATTAAAACGGCGTCAGCGGAATCGACAGGCCACGACGCGGTCGACGCATTCGAGATGAGTATATTTTGATCGATTTCACAGGAACATTTTTTCCGCCTCAAGGTCCCATTTTTTTATCAGGATGACATCGCGTTAACACATGGGGGGAGAGCTTGGGCTCGCCTGAATCTATGACAACGCAAATCACGTTTGCCGGTTTTTCTCCGGTCATCTCACCGAGCAACCTCGTCCGCATATCCGTGATTCTGCTGCTGTGCGCAACACCGCTGACGGCATTTGCGCAAGCGACGACGACTCCATCGTCGCCTGCGTCAGCGGCAGTGCCTACGCTTGCGGAGAATATTTCCGCCACGCCCAAGTTCGGCCAGACTCAGGAGCAGCTGGCCGCGGACCGCGCCGAATGTCAGGTTTGGGCGAAAGGCCAGACGGGCTTCGACCCGACGCAATATGGCGGCGGCGTGGCATCGTCTGACTACAATATGCGCCGTCAGCAGTACGGCCGCGCGATGGCTGCCTGTCTCGAGGGACGCGGCTACACGGATGGTCCAAATTTTGGAGTGGGATTGACCTGGTTTCCGACATCGTGGCTGCCGGTAGGGATTCGAATCGACGGCAGCTACAGTTGGTTTCGAGCCAAGGATCCGCTGCTCAATCCCGGAAACTTTACCTCCGGCCACCAAGACTTCTATGGAGGGGATGCAGACCTGCAACTAAACCTGGCGCATCGCTCATCAGCGGTACAAGTTTACCTGTTTGGCGGCGCGGGCAGATATCGCGAGCAAACCGTGCTGCGGCAGGTCTCATGGGTGAACGGGCTCGTGTGCGGCTACTTCTATTGCGAGCCGGGCTATTTCCCCGCCGTAACAGCCGAGCTGCGGACGACCAGCGACTGGCACAATGCGTGGAACGCCGGAATTGGTATGGAAATCGCGATCGCCGATAGAGCGTCGTTCTTCATGGAAGCGCGCTATCTGCGAATTTTGCCCAACAACAATCAGACAAAGTTCGTGCCGATCACGTTTGGGTTTCGCTTTTGACGGGTCAACCGAGACAGTTCCATGGCCATCATTGCCTGCAAAGAGTGCGCTCGGGAAGTCTCCGACCAGGCCGCGTGTTGCCCTCATTGCGGCGTGTCAATTGCTGCAGGGGTGCGGCGTAAGCCGCGCCGCGTCAAGGCCTGGTTCTACGGCACCTTGATTTTGGGCCTGCTGGCGTGGGGGGCGCTAACAACGCTCTGGCTGAGGGGGACGATCTCAATGCCAAGAGAACTCGTCGGCTTCATCGGGAGCGGCAGTAGTCCCGTCCGGACCGCCGAAGCACCCGAGAAAAAGATCGAGCGAGTCTCCCTGGTCGCATCTGCTCCGTCCGCGCTCGAGTCCAAGCAAATCAACGGCGCCGTGTATCGGACCAGTGCCGAACAACTGTACCAAGACTACGACGCGAATGAAGTGGCCATCCAAAGCAAGATCGGCGGCAGCCCGATCCGCGTCAGCGGCAGTGTCGCGGAGATCAACGAGGACGCCTCGGGTCACCCCGTCGTGACGCTTCATGCCGGCAGCGGGAACAGAGCCGACATGCTGCTGACGGATGATCAGAGGTCCGCTGCAGCGCAACTCTCGAAGGAAGATGCCGTAGAGATCCAATGCAACAAGATGCAACGCATCGCGGCAAGACTACACGGCAGCGGATGTGCCCTGGTGCTCGTTGACGCGGGCACGGTCTATCTCGCGGTTTCATTGTCCGGCAAGGCTGGAAATTCACCCTTATATATAGTGGGTCCGATGTCGCGAAAAACGTGCCTGGCAAGCAGCGATACTATTGCGGTGCAGGTGACGTCGAATCCCAGGAGCGATCGTATTCTCTCCAAGTCATGCGCGGCGACCGCACGTGAGAGTGTTTCGCTCAAGGGCTGCCACCTGAGCTCAACCATGCCGGCGATTCCGGACATACCGACCGCGCATCTGTGGAAATACGATTGCATGACACCGGCTGCCGGAACGCGCAGGGCTGCGGAGACCGCTCCCTCGAGAGACACCCTGATCCGAAGGGCGGTGCCGGCCGTTACGGCGGCGATCGCTACCTCGCCGCAATCAACACCGGCGACCGCAGTGGCGCCGCCGGGTTCGGATGCGCCGGCGCCGAAGGCCCCGCAAGAAGCTGCTTCCAGCGTGGCTGCGGCCAGCCTTCCTGAGCCTGCGCCCATTCGCACCGTAGCCGGCGTACCGCCGGCACCGGTGCTCGAAAACAATCCGGGACCTCCAGGCGGGGCAGCGTCTGCCACTGTCAACGCCGGCGATGCGGGCAGCCCGCCGCAGCCAACCCCGGCCGTCGCTCCCAGTTCAACCTCGACAGCTCCAACACCGCCTGCCGCACCCAGTTCAACCTCGACAGCTCTAACGCC
>WNFD01013894.1_pt1 | contig 10900 bp, 4 predicted proteins | sample 5400491 | NCBI WGS metagenome assembly WNFD01 (sample SAMN13153343, study PRJNA577476) | soil metagenome | isolation source: 120 cm saprolite under Douglas fir tree site 2 hole 2 replicate 2 | place: USA:California | collected 2015-04-18 | reverse complement strand
TCAAGCAGGGCGACATCATGGTAGGCAAAGTCACGCCCAAGGGCGAGACCCAGCTTACTCCGGAAGAAAAACTGCTGCGCGCGATCTTCGGCGAAAAGGCCGGCGACGTGCGCGATGCTTCGCTGACTTGCCCTCCGGGAATTGAAGGCACGGTTGTGGACGTCAAAATCTTCTCCCGCAAAGGACAGGAAAAAGACGAACGCGCCAAGGCCATCGAGACCACGCAGATCGAGCGCCTGGAAAAGAACCTGGCGGACGAAATCCGAATCCTCACCGACGAGCGCCTGAAGCGTCTGGAAGCGATTCTCGGCGGCAAGGAAGTCCAGGCCGACCTGCATGACGAGCGCACCAACAAGCGCCTGCTCACCAAGGGCGGCATCCTTGATCGCGAGACCATCGAGCGGATTTCCACCCGCAACCTGAAGCGCATCAAGTACGCCGACAAAGACCCGCGCGTGAACGAGCAGATCGACGAGATCGAGGAAATGACCTCGCGCCAGATCGACGTGCTGCGCAAGATCACCAACGAGAAGGTTTCGAAGCTGCAAAAGGGCGACGAACTGCCTCCGGGCGTGATCAAGCTGATCAAGGTCTATATCGCCATGAAGCGCAAGCTGAGTGTCGGCGACAAAATGGCCGGACGTCACGGTAACAAGGGCGTGATCGCGCGCATTCTGCCGGAAGAGGACATGCCTTATCTGGCCGACGGCACGCCGGTCGAGATCGTGCTCAACCCCCTGGGTGTTCCCAGCCGTATGAACGTGGGACAGATTCTTGAAACCCACCTCGGATGGGCCGGCTTCGCGCTGGGCGAGCGCATCAGCGAGTTCCTGAAAGAGAATTCGCGCGAAGAAGTCATTCGCCGCGAGCTCAAGAGCATTTTCAAGGAGACGCCGTTCGTCGACAAAATCAACGAATACAGCGACGATGAACTGGTGGCCGTGGCCAAAACCATGACCAAGGGCGTTCACTTCGCCTCGCCCGTGTTCGACGGTTCCCGCGAATCGGAAATCAAGGCCATGCTGCGCGAAGCCGGGTTGCCCGAATCGGGCAAGACCGATCTTTACGACGGCATGACCGGCGACAAGTTCGAGCAGCCGGTTACAGTCGGCTACATCTACATGCTCAAGCTGTCTCACCTGGTGGACGACAAGATCCACGCCCGCTCGATCGGACCGTACTCGCTGATTACCCAGCAGCCGCTGGGCGGCAAGGCGCAGTTCGGTGGACAGCGTTTCGGAGAAATGGAAGTCTGGGCGCTCGAAGCCTACGGCGCCGCATACATTCTCCAGGAACTGCTCACCGCCAAGTCCGACGACGTTTATGGCCGCACCAAGATCTACGAGGCCATCGTGAAGGGCGAGGCCGCCATTGAACCCGGCGTGCCGGAATCGTTCAACGTGCTGATTCGCGAATTGCAATCGCTCTGCCTCGACGTGGAGCTCATCAAGACCGAAGGGGGACGTAAACAGTCCCACGCCGCAGCCGACTAGCAGCAGTGCGGGGCGCGCGCCCCGCACGTATCGCTGTCAGGCCGCCGTCTCAACCCGGAAGCGCTTCCGAACCGGAATTGAGACCAGAAGAGTGAACTACAAAGCCGGAAGCCGCACGCGGTCGCGTTACCATCGCAGGAGGACACCTTGTACCGTTCAAGTCCATTTGATCTGGGTACCGCCATTACCGACTTTGACTCCATCCGCATCAGCCTGGCGTCGCCGGAAAAAATCCGGAGCTGGTCGCATGGGGAAGTGACCAAGCCGGAGACCATCAACTACCGCACCTTCAAGCCGGAGCGGGACGGACTTTTCTGCGCCCGCATCTTTGGCCCGGTCACCGACTGGGAGTGCCTGTGCGGCAAATACAAGCGCATGAAGCATCGCGGAGTCATCTGCGACAAGTGCGGCGTGGAAGTTACGCTGTCCAAAGTCCGCCGCGAGCGTCTGGGCCACATCGAACTGGCGTCGCCCTGTTCGCACGTCTGGTTCTTCAAAGGCCTTCCTTCGCGCATCGGCCACCTGCTCGATATCTCGCTGCGCGATCTGGAATCGGTCCTGTATTTCGAATCGTATGTGGTCGTCGATCCGGGCGAAGCCCCGGTCAAGGACCGCGAAGTCATCAAGGAAGAAGCCCGCTTCCGCGAACTCGACCAGCAGTACCGCGCCACCGGCTTCAAGGCCATGATGGGCGCCGAAGCCATCAAGGAAATCCTGAAGCGCGTGGAAGTCGACGAACTTTCCACCGAACTGCGCGAGAAGATGAAGAACGAGACTTCTCTGCAGAAGCGGCTCAAGTATGCCAAGCGCCTGAAAGTGGTTGAGGCGTTCCGCAAGAGCGGCAACAAGCCCCAGTGGATGATCCTCGATGTGATCCCGGTCATTCCGCCCGAACTGCGCCCCCTGGTGCCGCTCGATGGCGGACGTTTCGCGACCTCGGATCTCAACGATCTGTATCGCCGCGTCATCAACCGCAACAACCGGCTCAAGAAGCTGATGGACCTGCACGCTCCCGAAGTCATCGTGCGCAACGAAAAGCGCATGCTGCAGGAAGCCGTGGACGCCCTGTTCGACAACGGCCGCCGCGGACGCGTGCTGCGCGGCGCCAACAACCGCCCGCTCAAATCCCTCTCCGATACTCTGAAGGGCAAGCAGGGCCGCTTCCGCCAGAACCTGCTCGGTAAGCGCGTCGACTATTCAGGCCGTTCGGTCATCGTCGTCGGCCCCGAGCTGAAGCTGCACCAGTGCGGTCTGCCCAAGAAGATGGCGCTCGAACTGTTCAAGCCCTTTATCTATCACCGGCTCGAACAGACCGGCCACTGCACCACCATCAAGCAGGCCAAGGAAATGGTGGAACAGCAGGAATCGATCGTCTGGGACATCCTGGAAGAGGTCATCAAAGACCATCCGGTGCTGCTGAACCGCGCTCCCACGCTGCACCGTCTGGGCATTCAGGCCTTTGAGCCGGTGCTGGTGGAAGGCAAAGCCATCAAGATCCATCCGCTGGTCTGCACGGCCTTCAACGCCGACTTCGACGGCGATCAGATGGCGGTCCACATTCCGCTGTCTCCGGAAGCCCAGGTCGAAGCCAGCGTGCTGATGCTGGCCTCGCACAACATTCTGTCCAAGGCCAAGCCGGGCGCGAAGGGTGAAGGCCGCCCGTTCGCCAACATCGATGAAGTACTGCTTGCCGTGGAAGCCGGAGCGGTCGAAACACTCACGCCGATCCGCCTGCGTTATACCGGTGAAGTGATCGACCTGACCACCGCCTATGACGATCAGGACATCATCCACACCGAACCGGTGCAGTTCGAGCGCCAGTTCATCAACACCACGGTGGGCCGCGCCATCCTGAACGACAGTCTTCCCGAAGGCATGCCCTTTATCAACGGGCTGCTGAAGAAGAAGGGCATCGGCCAGATGGTGAACTACACCTATCTGCGTTTTGGCCTTGAAACCACGGTCAGAATGCTCGACGAGGTCAAGCAGATCGGCTTCAGGTACGCGACCCGCGCCGGACTGTCCATCGGCATCGACGACATGGTCATCCCCGAGCACAAGAAGGGGCTGGTCAAGGACGCCGAAAAGCAGGTGATCAACGTTCAGCAACAGTACCTGGACGGAGCGATCACCAACGGCGAGCGCTACAACAAGGTCATTGAAATCTGGTCGAACGTTACCGAGAAGGTGGCGGACGAAATGTTCGCCAACATGCAGGAACTCGATAAGTCCGGCCAGCTGAATCCGATTTACGTCATGGCCGACTCCGGCGCACGCGGATCGAAACAGCAGATTCGTCAGCTTTCCGGTATGCGCGGACTGATGGCCAAGCCCTCGGGCGAAATCATCGAGACGCCCATCACCGCCAACTTCCGTGAAGGTCTCACGGTGTTGCAGTACTTCATCTCGACCCACGGCGCCCGCAAGGGACTGGCCGACACGGCGCTCAAGACCGCCGATTCGGGCTATCTCACCCGCCGCCTGGTCGACGTGGCCCAGGATGTCATCATCAGCGAGCAGGATTGCGGCACGGTCGATGGTATCTACGTCGGTTCCATCGTTGAAGCCGGCGACATCATCGAGCCGCTGCGCGACCGCATTGTGGGCCGCGTCTCACTCGAGAAGATCAAGGATTACGAAGGCAATGTCATCGTCGACGTGAACCACGACATCTCCGAGGAACTCGCCAATGTCATTCAGTCGGCCGGAATCGAGCGGGTGAAGATCCGTTCGGTGCTCACCTGCGAATCGAAGCGCGGTGTCTGCGTGATGTGCTACGGACGCAACCTGGCTTCCGGACGCATGGTGGAACTGGGCGAGGCCACGGGCGTGATCGCGGCGCAATCCATCGGCGAGCCGGGTACGCAGCTGACCATGCGCACCTTCCACATCGGTGGCACGGCATCCCGCGTTTCCGAGCAGTCGCGCCTGGAAGTACGCAATCCCGGCACGGTGCGCTTCATCAACCTGCAGACCGTAAAGGCCAAGACCGGCGATCTGGTGGTCATGAACCGCGCCGGCTCCATCGCCATCGTCGACGAAAAGGCCCGCGAAAAAGAGCGGTACTCGATCGTCTACGGCGCCAAGCTCAAAGTCACGGACGGCCAGCAGGTTGTCCAGGGCAGCGTGCTCGGCGAGTGGGACCCCTACACCTTCGCCATTCTCACGGAAATCGGCGGCACGGTGCAGTTCAAGGATCTTCAGGAAGGCGTCACGCTGCACGACGAAGTGGACGAGGTCACCGGCCTCTCCCGCCACGTGGTCGGCGAGTCGCCCGATGAAAAGCGCCAGCCCGCGATCGTGATCAAAGGCAAGGCAACGCGCCGTTACCTGATGCCCTCGCGCTCCCACCTGATGATTCAGGATGGCGACGAAGTGCATCCCGGCGACGTGCTGGCCAAGATCCCGCGCGAAACCACCAAGACCAAGGACATCACGGGCGGTCTGCCGCGTGTGGTCGAGCTGTTCGAGGCCCGCAAGCCCCGCGAAACCGCGATCATCAGCGAAATCGATGGCGTGGTGAAGTTCGGCGAAGTGGCCAAGGGTCAGCGCAAGGTCTACGTGGTCGCCGATAACGGCACCGAAAAGGAATACTCGGTTCCCAAGGGCGTTCACATCAACGTGCAGGAAGGCGAGCGCGTCCGCGCCGGAGAGCCGCTGATGGATGGCCCCCTCAACCCGCACGACATTCTCGCCGTGCTGGGCGAGAAGGAACTGCAATCGTACCTGGTGAACGAAATCCAGGAAGTCTATCGGCTGCAGGGCGTGACCATCAGCGACAAGCACATCGAGGTCATCGTCCGGCAGATGATGCGCTGGGTCAAGGTGGAAGACGTGGGCGACACCACCTTCCTGCTGGAGCAGCAGATCGACAAGTTCCGATTCCGCGAGGAAAACGAACGGGTCATCGCCAACGGCGGCCGTCCCGCAACCGGACGCCCGCTCATGCTGGGCATCACCAAAGCCTCGCTCTCGACCGAGTCGTTCATCTCGGCGGCCTCCTTCCAGGAGACCACCAGGGTGCTCACCGAAGCGTCGATTCAGGGCATGGTCGATCACCTGCGCGGCCTGAAGGAAAACGTCATCGTCGGCCGTCTGATTCCGGCCGGCACCGGCATGGAGTACTACCGCAACGTCCGTCTGTCGCCCGAGCTGGAAGAAGCGGCGGCCAAGGTCCAGGAAGAAGTCTCCCAAGCCTACGCCGAAGCCGAACGCGCTCTGGAACTGCTCCGCCAGGAAGGCGAAGCCGAAGAGATGGCCGCGGAGTAGTACCCGACCGATACAAAACCGTAGAGACGTAGCTTGCTACGTCTAAAAACGGCGGTCGACATAACCGCCGCGGTAAACGAAAATCATGGAACCTTGCGGACTGGAAGAACGCTTCCGGTCCGCAATTTTTTGTGTCGCACCCGGTAAATCTGCCGGTCGAGGTTTATGCAACCTGCTGCTGATAGTTAATAGTTATGCCTTGCCGGGAGCATTCTGTGACGTGCATTTTCCCGCTGAGAGGATTCGATGGGTTATGGTAGGGTATTCCTACCAGAGGCGAATTTTATGGCCACAATGAGCCGGCGCTTGAATACCTGACTACGACCCGAATCGGCGACAGAGGCCAGCTGACGGTGCCCAGGAAGTTCCGTGAAGATCTGGGTTTGGGTAAAGGTGCGCCCTTCGCAGTGTTGCGGTTTGGTGACGGATTGATTCTTCTGCCTGAGCAGCAGCGCTTTGACCGCCTCTGCGACAAGGTGAGTGCCGTCCTGACCGGTGCCGGAGTAAAACCAAAGGACTTGCCGGCCACCTTGCCAGCCGCTCGCCAACGGGTGTCTGCCCGCCGTTATGGTTCTGCGCCCGCTGCTCGCCGACGGCCTTCCCGCCCGTAGAGACGTAGCTTGCTACGTCTAAAAGCGGCGGTCGAAATCACCGCTGCGGCAAAACGAGAATCATGGAACCTTGCGGACTGGAAGCCTTCTTCCAGGCCGCATTTTTTTGTGCCCGCACCCGGTAAATCCGCTGGTCGAGGCTTATGCACCCTGCTGCTGATAGTTATACCGTGTCTTGCAACGAGGGCACTCTATAACGTGCATCTTCCCGCTGAGAGGGATGGTAGGAATAATAAAGAAGAACGTAAGAAACCGCATGCCGGTCTTGCGGATGAACTGGGCCACATTCCCACACGTTCCACAACGAAGGGACTCAGCCATTAGCTCCGATCCCCAGAAGAATACTTTGATTCCAATGATTAACATAGCGACGCTAAGGATAGCATGGGCTCGGAGCTATCGCCATCTTTACTTACGGGTTTTCGCGAATGAATAGATCCTAACGGTGACTGCCAAAGCAGGGTCCGTGGAATCCAGGCTTCTAAAGCCGGCCGTGACCTTCATCGAAGTCTCCGGATGTCTTCAACTCGACAAATACTTGTCCTCTCGGCACGTGAACGCCATGTCTTTCTGTCGTTCCGGCCACGGATGCCACGACCCCTCTTGACATTAGTCCACATCTTAGTCCACAGTGAAATCATCATGGAATACAACGTTCACGAAGCGAAAACCCATTTCTCCCGTCTGCTGCAAAAGGTCGCAGCCGGAGAAGAGGTGACCATCGCCCGGGATGGCGTGCCGGTAGCCCGCCTTGTCCCCGTGGAGGCGGCCAAAACGCCGCGTAAACTGGGCATGTACAGCGGGAAGATTTGGATGGCCGACGATTTCGATGCGCCGCTGCCGCCCGATATCCTCGCTGGTTTTCATGGTGAAGAGCCGCCTGTGAAGAAGACAAAAAAGAAAAAGAAATGAAATATCTTCTCGATACTTCGATTTTTCTCTGGAGCCTGGACGCCCTCCATCGGCTGAATCCGGAGGCGCAGAAGCTGCTTACGGAGGGCTCAGGTGAGGTCTACCTGTCGTCGGTAAGCTCCTGGGAGATAGCCATTAAGTGGAGCATCGGGAAACTCAAACTTCCGGCGCCTCCGGCAAGTCTAATTCCCGGAGCACTGTCGAGCCTGTCAATCCGTCCGCTACCCATGACCCATGCGCATACCTTTGCCGTTGCGGACCTGCCCCAGCATCATACCGATCCATTCGACCGAATGCTGATTGCCCAGGCCCGCAGCGAAGATATGGTGCTGCTGACGTCCGACGGAGCATTCCTGACGTATAAAGTTAAAACGCTGTGGTGCGGGAGTTCCTGAAAATGCGCAGTTGACAGCAGCAGCCGTGCGTGAAGCCGGAGCCGATGCCAAGGAGACATGCTAAATCTTCGACCGTTAATCATTTTCCCGCTGTTTCATCGAGCCAGTTGCTTTACTAATCGCGATGTCCGCGAAGCGCAACGGCGGGCCTCAAAATGGAAATTGCCGACCGACAAGGATGCGGCTCGCTGGAACAGCGATTCGGCAAGTTCCAGCAAGCTTCGCTTTCCAGATAAGTGTGCCGGAAAGGGATTCGCATTCCCGCTCATTGTAGAAGCAACCAGAATCGCCCGTCCTCTCTGATAAGAAGTAATCGCCGCTTCGGCCCGCCATCCGAGGAACGCATTCTCTAGGATTCGGCAAGCATCAAATGTTGCGTATGCCTTCTGACAGTCAGAAATGGGATCTTGCGATCGATCCTTCTCGGTTTTTCGAAGAAAGAGCGATCCCATTCCACGTAATGCTTCTGAACTGGTGAAATTCTGACGTACTGAGTCTGCAATCTGTTGAGCAATACCTTCCTCTTGCTTCTGTAACTCTGCAAGGTTTTTGACCACCGTTGAAGCGTAAAGATTCACTCCCCCAACGACCAGTTCGTAAGTGGAATTAACGACGTCCCAATCGATTTCTTCGTCAAGCTCCAAAGCCACCCGATCTTGAAGTCTGGCCACGTCAGTTGCGATCTTACGAAAATGCACAATCTGCGGCAAAAGAGCCGCCGCTTCGGAAAGAAGGTCACGTTGGCTAATCACGGTGTTGTCCTGCAGTTTGAGACCATTCTCGCCATATATGGCCGCTGCCAACAGTGTTTCGATCAAATCCACAATAACATTCCGGCGCTCCTCTCCGTTTGGCCAACTAGTAGCAAGTTTACGAAACAACAAAATCGCATTTCCATAATCCCAAACATATCGGTAAATTCGCGCCTCTTCTGCTAAAATCCTGTGATTGTCCGGCCAAATCCTCGATGCTTCTCTCAAATACTTTAGTGCTGCATTTGCATCATAAATGTGATTGCCATAGATCGCTACTAATCGTTGATATTGGGATTCCAAATTGGTGAGAGCCAATGACAGGTCAATTAATGGACCCGTCCGGAATCTAATAGAGAACAATTGATTCTGCCGCGCGCGATGCTTTTCTTTCAATGCCAATCGTCGTTCTGAATTGTCGAGCATTAGCCAGTCTCGACCATCCGCAAACGCCTTCGATGCTAGTCTCTCTAAACTGCCCTGCGCCCGCCATTCGCGAGCACAGCACCACAATGCCAAACTTCCTTCCATCACTCCCCAGAGACTCCTTTTTTTTAACCATTCCCGGGCCTTTCTAATCTCCTCACATAGCTCCGAATCGATTTGGCTCTTCGCTTCGGCCAAGGGCTCCGTATACCATTTACCCTCGTGCGCAATCGCATTATCTGTTAGCCGGAGTTTTAGCTCCCATACAACTGCGGATGGGGAAGCCGCCAAAGCAATCGAAACCCATCTCTGCGCTTCTTGTCGAAATTGCCTTGCCGCACCCGTCATTTCGAGAGCGTCATGACAAATGGCGGCAAATGCGTATGAACGCGCGAGCGTTAGCAGAGGCCGCGCATCGCCACATTTTCCAAGTCTGATTGCTTGGAACTGTGCCGGAACAAGCAACTCAATTGCGCCATTCGCTTTTTGCAGCCTTTCATCAGGATCAGCAGCCAGCGAAGCCGTATTGCGAATTAGCGCCGCTGCTTGAGTACGGAGATCAAGAGGCCATTCCGACTCTTGGCCCATCTCCGCACGCAGATAATCTAACGCATCAGCCAGCGCGTGGCTTCGCTCCGCGTCAGTCCACAACTCCTCGATCAGCGCACGTATTCGTCCTAAGAAGAAATGAATCCAGCGCGATTGCTTACCAGAGTTCGTAAGTGTGAGCCGAGCACTTTCCACGGCGAGTTGAAGCTTCTGAATCTTGGTTTGGCGGTCAGTCGTCATCCGTGCATCCAAGCCAAGCATACGAGCATGTAACCATTGATAATCGGCAATCTGGTAAGTCACAATAGGCATCGGTAACTTCCTAAAAAGCTCGCGCGCGGTTATCAGTAACTGCTCCGCAAAAGCGAGTTCTCCAAGAGCCACCGCCAAAGCAGCGGTATTGCAGACATAACTAACCGACCATTTCAGGCCAACAACCCGCTGCGGAATTGCCGTAGCAGTCTGAGTTATAATAGGCAGCAGTTTTAATCGACTTTGAAAAACATCGCGATGACGATGATGACGTCGCTGCCCAATGAACGCGGTCGCATCGAACGCCTTGATATAAGAGGCTGTCAGAGTAGAGCTGAGAAGTGCAGCATTAACGGTCACTTGCAGTGATTTGACGAAACGGTCGCCGTCATTCTGAAAACGAGCCGCCGACACAAAATCGACCAACGAGGTGTTCAAGTCTTTCATAATCTGACTCGCCGGAAGTAACTGACTCGCATCTTCCAAATCCTTGATAGAAAGTGGAAAGACCAGATCATCAACAACGTGCGGCAAGAGAGCCGACGTCAGAATGGCTCCGAGCGTTGAAGCCGTTGGAATAGTCTCCTTGAGCCAAGCTAAAGCCTCCTCAACGGCACGGCCATATTGCTCTATGTCGGTTACGTTTTTCTCAGCTTGGAATAGAACAGATCCGAGGCTTCGTTCAAGCACTAAGGCCTTGTTCGAAAGAGCCTGGTCTCCAAAAAACATAGAGATCCTTCGACGGAGAGCTAGGGCCGCAATTTGAGTCAATTGGTAGTATTCGCTGTGCTCCGCCCACCCAAAGTCAACTAAGGACCGCAGTCCGGACAGTGGTAGCATTGCCGCCTCAAGCCAATCCTGATGTATCGGAAGTTCTGCGATGATCGACAAGACCAGCAGTGTCGTCATGGCGTCGATATTTCCAAGTGGATCTTCAACTACTTCTAAAAAAGTCAAGGTGTCCTGAATCAAATCGCCCGTTCCATCCAATAGGGCGTCAGAAAGCATTTTCTTCCCTGGAAGCTCTCGCATTCGCGATAGCCGGCTTTTGAAGAGGTCGGCGCCTCTCCTAATTGCTCCTGGGAGCAATAATTCAGGGAAGACACTGAGTTCCCGGACAACCTCGTCCGCTAGGAGTTCGTCTGCTGACCAAATCCCCAAGAGGGCTGAGGCTTCATCCGGCGGGAGCGGGCCAATACGGATGCTTGTCTGAACGCTGCGGTCGAGCGGCATAGTAGGAA
>WNFD01007394.1_pt1 | contig 10901 bp, 10 predicted proteins | sample 5400491 | NCBI WGS metagenome assembly WNFD01 (sample SAMN13153343, study PRJNA577476) | soil metagenome | isolation source: 120 cm saprolite under Douglas fir tree site 2 hole 2 replicate 2 | place: USA:California | collected 2015-04-18 | reverse complement strand
CCTCGCGCCTGACGGCGCGATCGTGAAGGTCGCGGGCATGTCGAATTTGAAATTTTCAGGGCCGGCCCGCTGCTTCGATCGGGAAGAGGATGCCTTCCAGGCGGTGCAGAAGCGGACTTACAAGGAAGGCGAAGTCCTCGTCATTCGCTACGAGGGACCGCGTGGCGGTCCCGGGATGCGCGAGATGCTCGCGACCACCGCGGCGCTGACCGGGCAGGGCATGGGCGGCAAGATCGCCCTCATCACCGATGGCCGTTTCTCCGGCGCAACCCGTGGCTTCTGCATCGGCCATGTCGGGCCGGAAGCCGCCGTCGGCGGCCCCATCGGGCTCCTGAAGGACGGCGACATCATCGAGATTGATGCTGTCGTGGGAACGCTTAACGTAAAATTGACTGACGCAGATCTTGCGGAACGCAAGACCAAGTGGGTGTCGCGCGAGACGAATCACGCGTCGGGCGCGCTCTGGAAATATGCCCAGCAGGTTGGGCCGGCGGTGGCTGGGGCCGTGACCCATCCGGGTGGTGCGCACGAGAAGCAATGCTATGCGGACATCTGAGCGTATCATTTTGGCGTTGATGCTGGGGGCGCTGCCGGTTGCCTCGGCGTTCGCCTTCGATGGCGCGCCGGTCAATCGGGACGCGACCATTCCTGTGGTCTCGGGTCAGCCTGGCTCCGCCGCTGGGCTGAAGAAGCCCTTGCCCGGCGCCATGACTCCGGACACCACTCCGGACACCTCGCTCACGGCGCTGCAATATGCCGCCGAGGGTGGCCATCCGATCGCGCAGTGGAAACTGGGCCGGATGTATGCCGACGGCAACGGCGTCGCGCAGGACGACCTGCGCGCCTTCGAATATTTCAGCCGCATCGTCGGCGCGCATGCGGAGGACAGCCCGTCGGCGCCGCAGGCGGCGATCATCGCCAATGCCTTCGTCGCGCTCGGCCGCTACTACCTGAACGGCATCCCCAACTCGAAGGTCGCGGCCGATCCCGAGCGGGCGCGAGAGATGTTCTCTTACGCGGCGTCCTATTTCGGCAATGCCGATGCGCAGTACGATCTGGCGCGGCTTTATCTGAAGGCGCCGGACGCGTCGCGGGACGACTTCACCTATGGTGCGCGCTGGCTCGGGCGTGCCGCCCAGAAGGGCCAGCATCAGGCGCAGGCGCTGCTCGGCCAGATGCTGTTCAATGGCGAGCGGCTGCCGCGGCAGGCCGCGCGCGGCCTGATGTGGCTGACCCTGGCGCGCGACAGCGCGGGTCCGGACGAGACCTGGATCAAGGAAAGCTACAACAAGGCGATCGCCAAGGCGTCCGAGGAAGACCGCGCCAGGGCGCTGCAGATGCTCGAGCACTGGATGCAGGGCAAGGACCAATGACTGAGGATCGCTTCCCCGCCTGCGACGGCGGGGATCGGTCTCAGGCGGTTTCGAGATCCAGGTCCGCCCAGACCGGGACGTGATCGGACGGCTTTTCCCAGGCGCGGACATAACTGTCGATCCCGACATCCACGAGCCGGTCGCTGGCCTGCGGCGACAGCAGCAAATGATCGATGCGCAGGCCCCAGTTCTTCTGCCAGGCGCCGGCCTGGTAATCCCAGAACGTGTATTGGCCTGGCGTATCGCTGACGGCACGCAGCGCGTCGGTGAGCCCGAGGCCAAGCAACGATTGAAAGCTTTCGCGGGTCGTGGTGCGGAACAGGGCGTCATTGACCCAGGCGGCCGGATTGTAGACGTCCTGGCTTGAGGGAATGACATTGAAGTCGCCAGCCAGCACCAGCGGCTCCTCCGCTTTGAGCCGCGCCTGCGCATACTCCCGAAGCCGCGACATCCATTTGAGCTTGTAGGGGTACTTATCGCTGTCGGCCGGGTTGCCGTTCGGCAGATAGAGGCAGGCGATCCGTACCACGCCGCGCTTCAGCGTCACCACGCCTTCCAGGAAACGCGCGTGCGCATCCTCGTCGTCGCCGGCAAGGCCCGACTTGGTTTCGTCGAACGGCAGCTTCGACAACAGCGCCACGCCGTTGAAGGTCTTCTGGCCGTGGGTGACCACGTTGTAGCCGAGCGCCTCGATCTCAAGGCGCGGGAACGCCTCGTCGACGCATTTGATTTCCTGCAGGCAGACGATGTCGGGCGAGCACTCCTTCAGCCAGGCGAGGAGAGGCTCCAGCCGCTGGCGGATCGAATTGACGTTCCAGGTGGCGATGCGCATGCGCCGAAAATCAGATCGAGAAGCTCGTGCCGCAACCGCAGGAGGCGGTGGCGTTCGGATTGTGCACGCGAAACGAGGCGCCGATCAAATCGTCGACGAAATCGACCTCGGACCCCGATAGAAACGGCACCGAAGCCGGATCGACCAGCACCACCGCGCTGTCGCGCTCGATCACCAGATCGTCTTCCGCCTTCGCCCGGTCGACGTCGAACTTGTACTGAAAGCCGGAACAGCCGCCGCCTTCCACGGAGATGCGCAGCATGGCGCCGTCGCCCTCGGATTTCAGGATTTCGCCGATCCGGCGGGCGGCTCGCTCGCTGATGGTGACGGAAGTGGTCATGGCATGTCTGCTCCCAGAGGCCGCGTCATACCCAATTCATTTGGTATCCCGCGTCAGACATAGTTAAGTGCCCCTGCAAGCGGAATCAACGTGGAGAATCGTTATACCGTGTCGGTTGGAATGGCAGCCCCCCGCGCGTGCTATGCCTGCGACCCCGACCGCAGCCGGGGGAGGTCGTTCAACGAGCCGCCAAGCAAGACCCGCAGCCCGTTCCGGAGGGATTGCGACCGGGTGATCCATTCCACCGCCTTCCGTCGTCTGAAGCACAAGACCCAGGTCTTCGTGTTCCATGAGGGCGACCACTACCGCACCCGCCTGACGCATTCGCTCGAAGTGGCGCAGATCGCCCGCGCGCTGGCGCGGCAGCTCGGGCTTGACGAGGATCTCACCGAGACGCTGGCGCTGGCGCACGACCTCGGCCACCCGCCGTTCGGCCATGCCGGCGAACGCGCGTTGGATTCGTGCCTGAAGACGCATGGCGGCTTCGATCATAACGCCCACACGCTCCGCGTCGTGACGTCGCTGGAGCACCGCTATCCCGAATTCGACGGGCTCAACCTGACGTGGGAAGCACTGGAAGGCATCGTCAAGCACAACGGCCCGCTGACTGATCGCGACGGAGCGCCGCTTGGCCGCTATCGCGAAACCGGCATTCCGCCGGGCATTTCGGATTATAACCGGGTCTGCGATCTGGAACTGTGGACCTTTGCCTCGCTGGAGGCGCAGGCCGCGGCGATCGCCGACGACATCGCCTATGACGCCCATGACATCGATGATGGATTGCGGGCCGGCTTGTTCGCGGTCGACGACCTCAAGGTGATGCCGCTCACCGCCGAGATCATCGCCGTGATCGATCGGCACTATCCTCGCCTCGACGACGTCAGGCGCGGCGCCGAACTGGTCCGCGAACTGATCTCCCAACTGATCGGGGCGGTGGTTTCGGAAGCGGGCAAGCGGCTGGACATCGCGCAGCCGCAATCGGCCGACGACGTCCGCCATTATGGCGATCAGTTGATCGCGTTCTCGGCCGACGTCGCGGAAGCGGAAGCCGCGATCAAGGCGTTCCTGAAGCTTCGGATGTACCGGCATCAATGGGTGATGCGGATCATGGGCGATGCCGAGCAGATCGTGTCCGACCTGTTTGCGCGCTACCAGAAGAGCCCCTCCGACCTGCCGGCGGAATGGCTGGAGGGCGCCAAGGACGAGACCGAGAGTGCGCGGGCGCGGCGGATCGGTAATTTCATCGCCGGGATGACCGACCGCTTCGCGCTGATCGAGCATCAAAGGCTTTTTGACTCGACCCCGGAATTGCGTTAGGCGGCGGCCCATGTCCCCGAAAACCGCCGAGACAAAGCCCGAGAAAACCCCGTCGCTCCATCTGTTCGCCGACGTGCTGGCGCGCGTGCACGCGATTTGCGCAGGCCTCGCGGCGGAGGGCAATTGGCCCGCCGGCATCGATTATTCGCGCGTCGTGGTGGAACCGCCGCGCGATCCCTCGCATGGCGATATGGCGACCAATGCCGCGATGGTGCTTGCCAAGGACGCCAAGGCCAAGCCGCGCGACCTCGCCGAGGCGATCGCGTCCCGCCTGCGTGCCGACGAGCTGATCGCCGCCGTCGATGTGGCCGGGCCGGGCTTCATCAATCTCACGCTGAAGCCGGAGGCCTGGGCGGAGGCGCTGCGCACGGTGCTGCGCGAGGGCGAGGTCTATGGCCGGATCGCGCCGCTCGCGGGCGCGGCCAAGGTCAATGTCGAATATGTCTCCGCCAATCCGACCGGGCCGATGCATGTCGGCCATTGCCGCGGCGCGGTGTTCGGCGATGCCTTGTGCAGTCTTTTGCAGTTCGCCGGCCGCGACGTCACGCGCGAATATTACATCAACGACGCCGGCGCCCAGGTCGACTTGCTGGCGCGTTCGGCGTTCCTCCGGTATCGCGAGGCGCTTGGCGAGGATATCGGGAGCATTCCCGAAGGGCTCTATCCCGGCGACTACCTGAAGCCGGTCGGGCAGGCGCTGGTGGCCGAACATGGCGACAGGCTGCGCGCGATGAGGGAAGCGCAATGGCTGCCCATCGTGCGGGCCAGGGCGATCGCGATGATGATGGACGAGATCAAGGGCGATCTCGCCGCCCTCAACATCCATCACGACGTATTCTTTTCCGAACGTTCGCTGATCGAGTCCGGCAACAACAAGGTCGCCGAGACCATCGACTATCTGCGCTCGCGCGGCGATATCTATGAAGGCAGCCTGCCGCCGCCCAAAGGCAAGCCGGTCGAGGATTACGAGGATCGCATCCAGACGCTGTTCCGCGCCACCGCCTATGGCGACGACGTCGACCGGCCGCTGATCAAGTCGGACAGCTCCTACACCTATTTCGCGTCCGACATCGCCAACCACCGCAACAAGTTCGAGCGCGGCTTCACTGACCTGATCGACGTGTTCGGCGCCGATCATGGCGGCTATATCAAGCGCATGCAGGCAGCGGTGAAAGCGGTCACCGCGGGCGAAGCGACGCTGGATGTGAAGATCGTGCAGCTCGTCAGGCTTTTGCGTAACGGCGAGCCGGTGAAGATGTCGAAGCGCTCCGGCGATTTCGTTACTTTGCGCGAAGTGGTCGATGAGGTCGGCAACGACGCCGTTCGCTTCATGATGCTGTACCGCAAGAACGACGCGGTGCTGGACTTCGACCTCGCCAAGGTGATCGAGCAATCGCGCGACAACCCGGTCTTCTATGTGCAGTACGGCCACGCAAGGGGCCACTCGATCTTCCGCAATGCCAGGGAGGAGGTCGTCCCCGATCTGCCGGAGGACGCCGCGGCGCGTGTGGCTTATCTCGCCAGCGCCCCGGTCGAACGCCTGACGGACCCCGCTGAGCTCGACCTGCTCAAGCGGCTCGCGCTTTTTCCCCGGATGGTCGAGGCCGCGGCGGCGGCCCATGAGCCCCACCGCATCGCATTTTACCTCTATGATTTAGCGAGCGAATTTCACGCCCTCTGGACGAGGGGGCGGGACTTGCCCTATTTACGCTTCATTATCAATAATGATGCAGGAATTACCAAGGCACGGCTGGCGATGGTCCAGGGAGTCGTCTTGGTATTGGCATCGGGGCTTGCCATTCTGGGCGTCCACGCTCCAGACGAAATGCGTTAGTCTGGGGATAATAGCCGCCTGCATGCGTGTGGGGGCATCCGGCAGTGGCCGGCTCGCCTGTAAATGAGATGGGGGCGGCTTTCCCGAAGGGAACACATCGTCACGATGGCTGATCGATATCAGGACAGACCTTTCAGCGCTGACGGCTTTGGCCGCGGCGGCGATCAACAGCAGCGGGCCGAGGCTGACCCGCTTGCCGAACTCGCTCGGCTGATTGGTCAGAACGATCCTCTCGCCGCCGCGGCTTCGGTGCGCGGCAATCCGCCGCTGCCACCACGTGCGGCGCCGCCGAATCAATTTCAGCCGCCTGCTGAAGAGGACAAACCTGCCGCGGGGCCGCCACCCTGGATGCGGCGCGCCAACCCGCAGGAAATTCCAAGAGAAGCTCAACGAGAAGCTCAACGCGAGACTCCAAGGGACTTTCCGGGTAGCGCGCCGGAGCCGTTGGATTATCCGGGCACGACGCATCCGTTGCAGCCGCGTTTTGCCGCGCAGCCGCCTCCGCTCGACCAGCACTTTCGCCACGACGAGCCGGGCTTCGCCGTGCCTGAGGATGAGCCTGATCCGGCGCGTTACGACGAGGCGCTGTTCGGACAGATCGACACCGGCACGCAGGATGATTTTCAGCGCGACCCCGCGTTTTCGGACGACCCCTACGGGTACGAGGACGGCTACGAGGACGACAACGAAGAGCCGGAGCCGAAGCGCCGCGGCGGATTGATGACGATCGTCGCGGTCCTGGCGCTGGCGGTGGTTGGGACGGGGGCTGCGTTTGCGTACCGCACCTATGTCGGATCATCGCGCAGCGGCGAGCCGCCGATCATCAAGGCCGACAACACCCCGACCAAGGTGATGCCGGCACCCGCGGACAGCGCCAAGGTACCGGACCGCCTGGTGATGGGCGATGGCACCGAAAAGCTGGTGCCTCGCGAGGAAACGCCCGTCGATGTCAATTCACGCTCCATCAGCGGTGGCCCGCGGGTGGTGTTTCCGCAGCTGAACCAGAACAGCAACCCGCCCTCGCCGTCGAGCGTGTCGCCGAACGGGATGCCGCCTGCGGGCGCCACAGGCGCAGCAGCGCCCGGCAATGGGACGATGGCGAACAACGAGCCGCGGAAGATCAGGACGCTCTCCGTTCGCGGCGATCAGCCTGACGCCACAGGCGCGACCCCGCCGCCGACGCCCGCGCCAGCGGGGGCAAGGCCCGCGGCTGGGGCCAAGGCGGCCGCACGCACCCCGCCAAGCCCGGCAAACGCCAATGCCAGCGCCAATGCGCCGGTCCCCTTGGCACCTCAGTCGGCGGAAGACGCGGTTCCTGCGCCGAGCGACCAGCGGGCAAGGGTCGCAGCGAACACCCCGACCCAGACCGCGCCGGCGGCGAGCGCCGCAAGCAGCGGCGCGAGCGGCGGATATCTGGTCCAGATCTCCTCGCAACGGAGTGAGGCGGATGCCCAGTCCTCGTTCAAGGCGCTGCAGGGCAAATTCCCTGGGGTCCTGGGATCGCAGACGCCCGTGATCAAGCGCGCCGATTTGGGCGACAAGGGCATTTACTACCGCGCCATGGTCGGGCCGTTCGGGACCTCGGACGAGGCCGCGCAATTCTGCAACAGCCTGCGAGGTGCCGGCGGGCAGTGTTTCGTCCCAAAGAATTAACCCGCGGTTTCCTTGACCGCCTTACTGCACCCGGGCTATTCGGCCCGGTATGGGAAGGCGAGCCTTCATCACTGGCATAACCGGAACGGAACTTAGCGCAGCGGAGCGCGAGTTCATCGTTACGGAGCGGCCATGGGGATTCATCCTGTTCAAGCGGAACGTTGCGAATCCTTCGCAAATTGCTGCACTCAATGCGGAATTGAGGACCGTTCTTGGCGATGCCGACGCACCAATCCTGATTGATCAGGAAGGCGGCCGGGTGCAGCGCCTTGGACCGCCGAACTGGCCGGTCTATCCGCCAGGGGCGGCCTTCGGGCGGCTTTACGACACCGATTCGGCCCTCGGCCTCACGGCGGCCCGCCTGAGCGCGCGGCTGATCGCGGATGATCTCATCCAGACCGGCGTCACCGTCGATTGCCTGCCGCTCGCGGACGTGCCGGTGGCCGGCGCCGACGCCGTCATCGGCGACCGTGCCTATGGAACCGAACCCGGGAAGGTCGCCGCAATCGCCCGTGCCGTGACGGATGGCCTGGAACAAGGTGGCATTCTACCGGTTCTCAAACATATTCCAGGCCATGGGCGGGCGACCGCCGACACGCATTTCAGCCTTCCTGTGGTGGATACGCTGGAGAGCGTACTGGAAAAGACCGATTTCGCGGCGTTTCAGGCACTCGCGGACCTGCCGATGGCCATGACCGCACATGTTGTGTTTAGCGCCGTCGACGCCGCACATCCGGCAACGACATCTGCGAAAATGATCAAGCGGGTGATTCGCGGGGCGATCGGGTTCCAGGGTTTGTTGATGAGTGATGACGTGTCCATGAACGCGTTGGCGGGATCGATCGCCGAGCGGACCCGAGCTGCTTTTGCCGCCGGATGCGATGTCGTCCTGCACTGCAACGGCAAGCTCGATGAAATGCGCCAGGTTGCCCGTGAGACGCCGGAATTGTCAGGCAAGGCGATGCAGCGGGCGCAGCGCGCCCTGGCCGCGCGCAAGCCGCCGCGGGCCTTCGACCGGACCGCGGCAAGGGCGGAGCTTGACGCATTGATCGGTCGATTGGGAACGGGCGCATGACCGCCGAAATCTTGTCGTTTGAGACCGGCCGGCCGGCCGAGCTTGCCGAAGGCGAGCCGGCGCTGGTGGTCGACGTCGACGGCTATGAGGGGCCGCTCGACCTTCTGCTTGCGCTGGCGCGACAGCAGAAGGTCGATCTCGCCAAGATCTCCATTCTGGCGCTGGCCGACCAGTATCTGCAGTTCATCGAGGCGGCGCGAAAGATCCGGCTGGAGCTTGCCGCCGATTATCTCGTGATGGCGGCCTGGCTCGCCTACCTGAAGTCGCGCTTGTTGTTGCCCGAGCCTCCGGCGGCGGAGGGACCGAGCGCCGAAGAGATGGCCACCGCGCTTGCCAACCGGCTGCGCCGGCTCGAGGCCATTCGCGAGGCCGCCAATCGGCTGATGAACCGGCCGCAATTGCTGCGCGATATCTTTCCGCGCGGCACTCCGGAGGAAATCGCCGAAATTCGCCGGCCCAAATTCACCGCGACCCTGTTCGATCTGCTGACCGCCTATGCGGTGCAGCGCCAGCAGCGGGTGCTCTCGACGGTGCATCTGGCCAGGCGCACCGTCTGGTCGCTCGCCGAAGCGCGGGCCTCGCTGGAGCGCCTGATCGGGATGGCCGATTCGGAGGACTGGGGTTGCCTCGACGAATATCTGTTGAGCTACGTGGCCGAACCTTCGCAGCGGGCCACGGTTTTCGCATCAAGCTTCGCCGCGGCGCTCGAGCTCGTGCGCGAAGGCGAGATGGAACTGAACCAAAAAGAGGCGTTCGCGCCGTTGTATTTCCGAAAGCGTTCGCCACAGGCCACTGGCGCAGTGACGGCACCGGATTTGTAAGTGGAAGAAGGAGACCGTGCCATGGCGAGCTTGGCGGAAAAACGCATGCCCGATGTCGAGGAGGAGCCCGTCGATCCGACCGTGGGCGATTCGAGCCAAGGCAATCTGAATCCCGGCAATCTGAATCCCGGCAATCTGAATCCCGGCGATTTGAATGCCGCCGATCCGCAGGCGCGGCCCGAGGAGCTGCGGCTTCTGGAAGCCTTGCTGTTTGCCGCCTCCGAGCCGCTCGATCAGGCCGCGCTCGCCAAGCGCATGCCCGACGGCGTCGATATCAAGGCGGCGCTCGCGCAATTGCAGGCGGACTATGCCCCGCGCGGCGTCAATCTGGTGCGCGTTGCCAATAAATGGACCTTCCGCACCGCCGGCGATCTGTCCTGGCTGATGACCAGGGAAATCACGGAGACGCGGCGGCTGTCGCGCGCGGCCATCGAGGTGCTTTCGATCATCGCCTATCATCAGCCGATCACGCGCGCCGAGATCGAGGACATTCGCGGCGTCGTCACCTCCAAGGGTACGCTCGACGTGTTGCTGGAAACCGGCTGGATCAGGCCGCGCGGCCGGCGCAAGACGCCGGGCCGGCCGCTGACCTTCGGAACCACCGACACCTTCCTGTCGCAGTTCAGCCTGGAGGCGCTGGGCGACCTGCCGGGGCTGGAGGAACTGAAAGGCACGGGATTGCTGGATTCGCGGCTGCCGACCGGTTTTACCGTTCCGACGCCCTCTGACGACCCCGAACTTCGGGACGACGAGGAGCCGCTGGAAGCCGGCGATCTGGAACTGGCGCTGTCGCCGCGGGTGGAGCCTGAGGGCGAGGGCGGGAGCTGATTTTTCCCGCCCGTTTCGGGACCGTTCGTGCCGGTTAACGGTAGCTGCAAGACGCAGTTGTCGCGGTCTTTTGACGTGGCCGAAGTCCTTGTTTTTGAGAGCTTGCGCGCCTACCTTCGGCAGAAGATCGGGCCGGGACGCCGGCCACTCGTGTTTGGAGGGTTGCAGGATGGGTTCGCTTAGCATTTGGCACTGGATCGTGGTGATCGCAGTCGTCCTGCTGCTGTTCGGCCGCGGCAAGATTTCGGATTTGATGGGCGACGTCGCGCAGGGCATCAAGGCCTTCAAGAAGGGCATGCAGGACGACGAGAAGACCGCCGAGAAGCCGGATCCGGTCAAAACCATCGATCACAACGCGGCGCCTTCCACCGCCGCGCGGTCGGATGTCGGCAGCAAGGCCGTCTGAACCGGACGGCGAGGGAGACGCGGCGGCCTTGTCATTGCCCTTGGCATCCCCTTGGCATCCCGCAAGGGATGGACAAACCGGCCTCGCGTGAGCGGAAGTTTTCATGTTCGACATCGGCTGGAGTGAACTGGTCGTCATCGCCGTGGTCGCGCTGATCGCGATCGGGCCGAAGGAATTGCCCGGCGTGCTGCGCATGGTCGGGCAGTGGATGGGCAAGGCGCGCAAGATGGCCGCCGAATTCCAGGGCCAGTTCCAGGAAGCGATGCGCGAGGCCGAAATGGCCGACCTCAAGAAGAGTTTTGACGAGGTCAAGGAAGCCGCGACCGGCTTCGCCAGCGGCAACATCGTGACGTCGCTGCAGAAGGACGTTTCCAGCGCGCTCAGCATCGAGGATATCGACAAGCCGGCCGAGCCGCCGGCAG
>WNFD01015941.1_pt1 | contig 10902 bp, 10 predicted proteins | sample 5400491 | NCBI WGS metagenome assembly WNFD01 (sample SAMN13153343, study PRJNA577476) | soil metagenome | isolation source: 120 cm saprolite under Douglas fir tree site 2 hole 2 replicate 2 | place: USA:California | collected 2015-04-18 | reverse complement strand
CCCTTCAACCATGAACCGCTTATAGAGATCTGACACCATTCGATTCCGCCGCAGGCCATCGACGACCCAGAAGATCGGGCCAGCGGTAAAGGCCGCGACCTGCCGCTTGAACGCCGGCCGAAGCGTCTGCGGCGAGTAGATCGGCGTGTGCAAAACCAGCCTGGTGATCTTGTCCTGGAAGCGGGACGCATATTCGAGGGCAACGGTCGCGCCCAGGCAAATGCCGCCGACGTCGTGCTCGCCGAGTCCCAACCGTTGCGCGAAGGCGTGAAGGAACTCCCCGTGCGCCGCCACCGTGAAGGGTGGATCGCCTGCCACCGTTTCGCCACATCCCGGCAGGTCGGGAATCAACACTCGACGGTGATGGCTGAAAGCCGGACCCCACGTGTGGAAGTTCTCCAACGATCCGATGAAGCCATGACACAAAAGCAGCGGGTGGCCCGATCCCTGGTCGAGGTACCGGACCCTCCGCTGCCCGACGTCGATGAACTGGATGTTCTGCGTGCTGACCGCGGTTGCTATTCCCCCGTGTCGATCTGCGCGCGCTGGAGCCGACCGCTGTAGTCGACATAAATCGTCTTCCACTCGGTGAACTCGTCGAGCGCCACAGTGCCGGCCTCCCGGTGCCCGTTGCCGGTGTTTTTGACGCCGCCAAAGGGCAGCTGGATCTCGGCGCCAATGGTGGGGGCATTGACGTAGACGATGCCCGACTGCATCTCGTCCATCGCGTGAAACGCTTTGCGCAGGTCGTTGGTGTAGATCGACATCGAAAGCCCGTACTGCGTCGAGTTGGCGACCTCGAGTGCTTCCTCGAGGTTGTCCACCGGGAGCACCAGCGTGGATGGACCGAAGATCTCCTCCTGAGCCATCCGCATATCCTTCTTGCCGTCGGCGAAAATCGTCGGCCGGTAGAACCAGCCCTCGCTGCCGGCGAAGTCGCCGCCGTGCACCAGCCGGGCGTGTTCCTTCTTGCCGATCTCGGTGTACTCGTGAACCTTCTTGAGTGCGGCTTCGTTGATCACCGGCCCCATGTCGGTGTCCGCCTGCAAGCCGTCGCCGACCTTCATCTTCGCCGCCCGCTCCTGGAGCAGGTCGACGAAATCGACCGCGACCTTGCGGTCGACGATCAGGCGTGAGGCCGCGGTGCAGCGCTGGCCCGAGGTGCCGAAGGCCGCCCAGAGTGCGCCGTCAACGGCCAGCGGCAGGTCAGCATCGTCGAGCACGACAATCGCGTTCTTACCACCGAGCTCGAGCCCAAGCCGCTTCAGGTTGCGCCCGGCGATCTCCGCGATGTGCCGGCCGGCGTCGGTCGAGCCGGTGAACGAGATGCCCTGGATGCGCGGATCCTTGACGAGCACGTCGCCCACGTCCTTGCCGCTGCCGGTGACGAGATTGAGCACGCCGCCCGGCAGTCCGGCCTCTTCCAGGATCTCCACCAGCTTGGTGGCGACGATCGGCGTATCGGACGCGGGCTTGAACACCACCGCGTTGCCCGCCATGAGCGCCGGAAAGATTTTCCATGAGGGAATCGCCATCGGAAAGTTCCAGGGCGTGATGCAGGCAACGACGCCGAGCGGCACGCGCACGGTCATCGCCCATTTGTTCTTCAGCTCGGAGGGCACGGTCTCGCCGTGCGGATGGCGGCCGAGGCCGGCCGCGTACTTGCCCATGTCGATCGCTTCCTGGACATCACCGCCTGCCTCTTTGAGCACCTTGCCCATCTCCTGGGTCATCAGCCTCGCCAGCTCGGCCTTGCGCGCCTCGATGATCAGGGCGGCCTTGAGGATGATCTCGCCCCGCGCCGGCGCCGGCGTGTGCCGCCAACCGGTCGAAGCTTTGCGGGCCGCCTCGATGGCGGCATTGACGTCGTCCGCGTTTGACGCTTGCATCACGCCAAGGACCTGGTCCTTGTGTGCGGGGTTCGTCGAGGTGAACGTCTTGCCGCTTTTCGACTCCACCCAGTGACCGCCGATGTAGTTCTTGTAGGTCCTGGCCTCGGTTTTCTGGCCACGTTCGCTGGTCATCGTCTGACTCATGCTGCCACCTCCTGAAACGCCGCGTTCAAGATCTCCCATCCTTCGTCGAGCTCCGCTTCCGACAGGTTGAGCGGTGGCACCAGCCGCAGCACGTTGTCGTGCGGCCCACAACTGAGCACCACCAACCCGGAATCGAGGCAGACCTGCCGGACCTTCTTCTGCAGGTCCTTGTTGGCCGATCCGTCCTTCTTGATGAGTTCAACCCCCACCATCAGCCCGAGTCCCCGCACCTCGCCGATTGCCGGCAGGCGCCGCTGCAACTCGCGCAGGCGCCGCATCAGCTCAGCACCTCGCTCCGCAGCGTTCTCCAGGATTCCCTCACGCTCGAAGACGTCCAAAGTCGCGATGCCGGCGGCACACGAGACCGGGTTGCCCCCGAAGGTCGAGCCGTGCGCGGCCGGCTCCCACTGGTCCATCAGCTTCGAGGTCGCCACCACCGCGCTCAGTGGCAGGCCGGAGGCAATCGACTTGGCCAGGGTCATGATGTCCGGCACCACGCCGGTGTGTTCGCAGGCGAACATTTTGCCGGTCCGTCCGTAGCCGGACTGGACCTCGTCGGCGATGAGCAGGATGCCGTGCTGATCGCAGACGGCTCGCAGTCGCGGCATGAAACCGGCCGGCGGCACGACGTAGCCACCCTCGCCCAGCACCGGCTCGACGATGAAGGCCGCGATGTTCTTCGGCGGCACGCGGGTGTCCAACATCTCATCGATGGAATCGAAGACGTAATCGAGCGTGGCCTCGTCGCTCGATCCGGTCGGGTTTCGATAGGGATACGGATAGGGCACGTGATAGACGCCCGGCAAGAACGGTTCGTAGCGCTCGCGGTAGTAACTCTTTGATGCGGTCAGTGAGAGCGCCCCATAGGTGCGACCGTGAAAGGCGCCCTGGAAGCCGATCAGCGCCGGGCGTCCGGTGGTGTAGCGAGCCAGCTTGATGGCCCCCTCGACCGCCTCCGCCCCGCTGTTGGCAAAGAACACGCTGTCGAGCTTGCCCGGTGCCAGTGCCGCGATGCGTTCGGCGAGCTCGATGGCTGGCTGGTGATGCGCGACCACCGAGGTGTGAACCACCTTGTCGAGCTGGGCCTTCGCCGCCGCGATGACCGCGGGATGACCGTGCCCGAGATTGGTGACGGCGATGCCGGACGCGAAATCCAGGTAGCGGCGTCCGTCGACGCCGTAAAGGTAGGAACCTTTGGCGTGGTCAACCACGATTGGGGTGTAGCGGTAAAGAACCTGGGAGAGGTGGGCGCGTTCGCGCGCCAGCCACTCTTCCTGGCTATCGTCGGCGGGTATTTCTTTGACGAGTCTCATGTTGCCTCCTTAATACAGCGTCCGAGTCGGGATTCGGCCCGTGCCCGGCCGCCGGTGGAGGCTGCCCGTCGTTCGAGGCCCACCAGGTGCAGGAAATGCGACAGCTCCTCATGATCTCTGCCGTGATGCAACGGCGAGCTTATGGTAGTTCTTTTTCAATTCCCCTCCCCCTGTGGGGGAGGGCAGGGTGGGGGCTCTCAGCGAGACGTGGCCGGATTCAGGGTCGCGGCCCGGCGAGGAGCCCGCTGCGCAGCCAGGAAGCCCCCGAACATGACCAGGACCCCGATCGCCTGGCCGACGTAGAACAGTCAGGGTCGACGCGCCTGCAACGGTGAAGGCACCAGCCGCGATCAGGATGTTGGCCACCAGGCGAGACTGGGCGCCGCCCTTCCGCCACGCGGCGTACGCGGACCATAGAGCGCCACCGATCAGAATCACGGTGCCCACGCTGTTGATCAGCGCCGCCATCAGAATCGCCGCCACGTTGAAGAGGCCGCCCTGGACCTGGATGGTGTCGGCGTTGGGGACCTGATGGGTCTCGAGCTTCACCGCCTGCAACTGCGCACCCAGGACCCCCGCCAGGCCGATGGCGGCGAGCACGATCAGGACCCACAGGGCGAGGCGGCTGAACCGCGGGGACAGCAGGTAAATCGTGCCGAGGGCCAGCACCCCCACCAGGATGATGGCTCCGAAAAAATAATAGGTGCGATACAGCAGCGGCGTCCACCCGCCGGCGGCGCCGATGACTTCTGTCAGGGCGGCAATCGCATAGAACGCGAGGGCAATGGACCACACGAGCAGGTACGGTCGCGGCTTGGCCCGATACTGCAGCCACAGGGTGCCGGCAAAAGCGGCACTGATCAGGGTGGCGGCGAGAGCATAGAAAACCACGGTTAGCGCCAGTCTAGGCAACCGCGGCATCGGGCGTGTACCTGACTTGTCCACAACGCCGAACTTGACGGGACAGCCACATTCAAGTTAAATAGCCCCAACTACGTTCCAGCACAGAGGTCTAGCCACCGTTTGAGCAGAGTCATCGCGGTTGCCAACCAGAAAGGCGGGGTTGGCAAGACGACGACGGCAGTAAATCTCGGATGCGCACTCGCTGAGCTCGGGAAGCGCGTCCTCCTCATCGACCTCGATCCCCAGGGCCATCTGACCATCAACATGGGCTTCAAGCAGCCCGACCAGATCGAGCTCACCCTGTATCACCTGCTTCTCGATCCGCAGGTCACCCTCGGCCACGTGGTCAAGCACAGTAACCTCGGTGTCGATTTCATCCCCTCGAACATCGAGCTCTCGGGTGCCGAAATCCAGCTCGTGTCGGAGATGGGTCGTGAGACCTTCCTCAAGGAAAAACTTGCCCCCGGTCAGGACGAGTACGACTTCATGGTGATCGACTGCCCGCCCTCCCTCGGCCTCCTCTGCGTCAACGCCCTGGTTGCCTCGACCGAGGTCATCATTCCGCTGCAGTGCGAGTACTTCGGCATGAAGGGTATGCAGCTGCTGCACAACACCATCGAGCGAGTGAGGGCCAAGCTCAACCCCAGCCTTCGCATCAGCGGCATCCTCGCCACCATTCACAAGTCGAGGACGCTGCACTCGCAGGAAGTTTTGGAACTAGTGCGCGAGCGCTACGGCGACGTCGTCTTTGACGTCGTCATCAAGGACAGCATCCGGTTCGCGGAGACGCCGCTGGCCGGCATGTCCATCCTCCAGTACGCGGGCAGCTCCGAAGGCGCCAACGCCTACCGGGCCCTCGCGAAGGCGGTCATCAAGCGGGCGCCGGCGGCGCCGGTTGAGACCAAGCAGCCCGTCGCTTCTCGTGTTTAAGCGAGTTTCGCTGGAGGGATCAGCGGAGCTCTTTCGGGAGACGTCGAGCACACCCGAGGTGCTGGCCGAGACCGACCCGGAACCGGCTCAGGCGCCGATCCATCATCTGCCCCTGCAGCGCCAGGTCCACGGTGAAACGGTTTCGTATTACGAGTACCGGCTGACCGAGGCCCAGGTCCAGTCCCTGATCGACGCGGTGCAGAAGGTCAAGTACCCGCACAACCTCAAGAACTCGACCAAGCTCGGCATGGAGGAATTCGAGCGCCTCGAGGCGCTGCGCCAGGTTCTCCTCGACGGTCTCCGCTAACCAGCTAAAAGCGGTCGCGCCCGGAGACGTGACCCTGAACGACTCCAGCGCCGTTGAGCGCGGCATGCACCAGCGCGGCCGCTAGCGGCCAGCGCCGCCGTTGCGCCGCGAGCCCCATCCAGAAGGCCATCAGCCCGAGGCCACGCCGCCAGCGGCCGTCGATCAGGACGTGTTTGGCAGCAAAGAGGGCCGCGGTAGCCGCCGGACCGAGCTCGGGTTCGACGATCGCGCCCCAGGTCAGTTCCTCGGTGATCGCGACCACCTCGAGGGCCGCCAGCTCCAGGGCGAGATGCTGTGGTGGAGCACCGGACGAATGGTCGCCCATCACGCGTCGTCCGAGCGGATAGCCGATCGCTGCCAGCGTCAACCCCGGTAGCGAAAGGCCACCCGACCTGGGCGCGAGGCGAGCACCGGAGAGTAGCGCGAGCCCACCAAGCGCGCCGTAGGCGATGAGCCATGCCTGCGAGCGGCGGCGGGGCGGCCGGCGCGCCAACCACTCCGCGCCGGTAATAAGGCCGGCCCATCCAATCCCATATCCGATCGCCCGGGCGCGGCGGGTCACTCGCCGGGCGGACGCCGCGGTGGCTGGGCGCTAGCCGGCGGAACGAAGGCGCGAAGCCGGCCCATCATCGACTCGACGCCGTTGCCCCAGAGTGGACCGCCGCTGACGTATCGATAGCTCGCCAGCCAGCCGCCTTTGGTCTTGCCAGGCGATGCCGCCCAGCGCCAGAAGATCCGATGGACCGGGAGGTGCGCGAAGCGGTGGGCGGCGTTTTCGTCCTCCCACCAACTGGTAATGCCAAGAGTCAGTGGAAAGGCGTACCAGATGCGATGCGCGATGTAGCCGCGCGCAGCCGTCATCTCTTTGCGCAGTGCGGGCCAGTGGCGAACCACCCACCAGAGCGAGGCCGCACCCTGGAACTGGTTCGCGCCATCGATCATCACGAATCCTTCTGATTTAGCCACGCAGACGCCACCATAACGCCGCCAGTCCACCGATCTGCCGCACTCGCGCCCCAGCCCGTTGCGGCGCCGGGCGAACCAGGTCATAGAGGTCGACCCGCATCCGCCGCCGCACACGCCGCCCGGTCAGCAGGCGAAGCGCGTAGGGCACGATCAGCGCCCCCAGCAGGTTGGAGGTCATGGCCAGCTGCGGAAAGTCTCGCTGGGGGTCAGCCCGCCGCGCGATCAACTCGCCAAAGATCTCGCGCGGTACCACCAGGGGCGGAATCAGTGCACGCAATACCTGCTCTGGGCGATCAACACGAGCGACGCGTCCGCCGAGTGGCCGCCGTTGGCGGCGGTAATCGAACAGCTCGAGCCATTGCGTCGGCCCGATGTCGTAGGCGGTCAGCACCATCAGCCGCTGGTCGCAGGCAGACTGGTGCAGTGCCAGCTTCGCCTCGATGCCGGCGCGGGTGGTTACGTCAACCGCATCGATCACGAAGTCGTCGGGCTTGAGGAGCGACCCGATCACGTCCGGTTCGACACCACGCGCATGGGCGTCGACCGTCGCAAATGGGTTGACGCCCAGGATGCGGGCCTTCGCGGCCTCAGCTTTGTTTCGACCGACGTCGGCCAGCGTCGCATCCTGCCGGTTGAGGTTGCTGACGTCATACTCTCCCGGGTCGAAGAGCACGAATCGCTCCGCGCCCGACCGCAGCAGGGGCATCACGCAGGCGCCCCCGGTCGAGCCACAGCCCGCAATCACGAAACGCGTGGCGCGGAGCTGGGCCTGCTCCAGGTCGGAAATCAGGCCTCGGTTACGCGAGGTCAGCTCGGCGTAGAACGGCTCGTGCGCCTTGGTGATCATCGCGAGATGCCCGCGAGTGCCGGCGCACCGTAAAGGGTGGAGGTCGAGGTTTCGAAGAGCCGCTGTCGCTGCCGCCAGAAGTCTTCGAAGTTCTCGCGTGTGGTGGCGAGCAAGCGCAAGGGGGTCGCCGCCTCGATCGTCGCCAGTGATCCCATGATCTCTTCCTGAGGAACAAAGGCGACATCCGAGCCAAGCCCGGCAAGGTGCGAGAGCCCGGTCGCAGAGTAGGTCAGTGCCTGGGCATAGCCCTCGATGATCCAGCTGATACGATCGCGCGGCAGCTGCTCACCCGGGCCGAGGACGACCGCCTTCCAGGGGATGCGCCCGCGCTGCGCGGCGTTCCACAGTGCGACAGATGCCGCCTTCGAGGACGGGCTGGTGAGCGATTCCATCGGATATGCACTGTCTTCGGTCAGGGGTAGCGGCAGCTTCAGGCTGGACTCCTTGACGCTGATGAACTGCCGCAGCGCGAGCAATCGCAGGGACGCCTCGAGATCCTCGCAGGACAGCGCGAGACTGATGTCGGCCCACCGGATGTAGGTCGCATAATCGACGTCGGCAACCGACCCGATGAATGGAGCGGTCTCATGATCTCGATAGCGGGGGGCGAGCAAACTCCCGGCGGGAAGCTCCACCCGATGGGCGGGGAAGGTGGCGACCGGTACATAGAAAAAGCGCACATTCCGAAGCGCAACCTCCGGGTCGAGGTCACCGATGACCAGGCGCATACCGTGATAGGTCGGACGTCGCGCCAGGCGAGCCACCCCGAGCGCGATCTCGAGAGGTGCGCGCATCGTGATCGCGTCCGCGCTGCGGCGCTGATCCTTCACGAAGCGGGCAAGTTCCCAGCAGCTGGCCGCCGTGATTTCGTCGACGCCGGTGATCCGTCCCTGCCAGCGCCGACCGTGGATCTCCTCACTGGGAAAGAGCGGCCGTTCGCCATCGCGGAAGGTCCACTCCGAATCTGGACCTAAAGCCGCCGGCTGTTTGAGAGTCAGGTAGCAGAGAATTTGGCCGTCGTCATCCAGTGCCATGGCATGGAGGTCACGATCGTGGACCTGCTCACGAGGCTCCCCGGTCATGCCGCGCTCGGCCACGGCCGCGGCGTCATAAAAGCCGGTCAACAGGTACTGTCCGAGCCGCCACGCGAGCAGGGCGCTCAACGCTGCATCGGGCATCGCTACCGTTGGCAGCACGACCAGCCGAACCCCGTGCCGAGCCGGCCGGCAGAGCAACGCGCCGGGCGCGTTGAGGAGCGGCGTGAAGTCGTAGGCGCCCGCGGCGAAGGCGCGAGTGACCAGGTCCTCGCTGGCAGTGCTTGGCATGGCCGTCCACACCATAACGTCGTCCGAGTCGAGATCGTGTCCATGGCCAACCCCGCGTCCCCTCCCCTCCGGGAGAGGTCACCATGGGGTCGTTACTCGACGGCTTGCGGCAGCCGGTCTTCCTCGGCGCGCTGCGAGGTTGCCACGTCCCAACGGCGGGCCACCTGCTGCGCCCGGTAAAGGGTCGCATAAAGACCAGGCGCGTCGACCAGGTCATCGTGGCGGCCTCGCTGTACCACGCGCCCGTTGTCCAGGACCACGATCTCGCTTGCCTGGCGGATGGTCGAGAGTCGATGGGCGATGACCAGCACGGTCCGCTCCGCGACCAGCCGGGCAAGCGCCGACTGGATCAGGTGTTCTGCCTCGGGGTCCACCGATGAGGTCGCTTCGTCCAGGATCAAGATCGGCGCGTCGTGCAGCAGGGCACGGGCAATCGAGATGCGCTGTTTCTGCCCGCCGGACAGCCTGACGCCCCGCTCGCCGAGCAGCGTGTCGTAGCCCTTCGGCAGTTCCTCGACGAACTCGTGCGCATAGGCGGCGCGCGCCGCCGCCTCCACCTGCGCGTCGCTCGCGTCCGGGTTTCCCATCTTGATGTTGGCCTTGACGGTGTCGTTGAAGAGAAAGACGTCCTGCAGCACCAGGCTGATCGAGCGATGGACGTACTCCAGTGGTAGGTCGCGCAGATCGATGGCGCCGAGCCGTACTGCGCCCTCCTGCGGGTCCCAGAAACGGGCGATCAGGTTCGCGACCGTCGTCTTGCCTGCGCCGCTCGGCCCAACCAGGGCGAGCACCGTGCCTTCCTTCACGTCGATCGAGACGTCGTGGAGAACGGGTCGCCCCGCCTCATAGGAGAAGGTCACCTGATCGAGCGTGATGTCATAGCTCGGCTGCTGCGGAACCCGCGCCGCCGGCGAGTCCTGCACGTCAACCGGCGTATTCAAGATCTCGAAGATCCGGTCGGTGGCGGCTTCCGCATTGCGAAGACCTTCGAGCTGCCGGTTGAGCTCGGTGACCGGTCGGTAGAGGAGCGTGGTGAGGAAGACGAAGAAGACGAGGTTGGCAACGCTGAGCTGGCCGGCATTGGCCATCAGGCCACCGACTAATAGCACCAGCGCCACCGGGATGGCGGCCATCCATTCGACGCCGGAGAAGTACCACGTATGGAGAAGGTTGGCCTGGGTCGCGGCCTGCTTCAGCTCATCGCTCCGCTCATCGATGGCGCGGCGCGCATGGCCGAGCGCCCCGAACGCCTTGAGCACGCCGACGCCCTGGATGTAGTCGATGATGATCCCGTTCAACCGGCCCAACTCGTCGCGGTAACGCTTGAACGCCTGGATGGCGGAGCGCCGAAACGCCACCAGGATAAGCAGGATCAGCAGCAGCGGCGCAAGGGCCACCAGCGCGAGCTGCCAGCTGACGAGCAACATCACGATGCCGATCAGCAAAGGGACCGTCGCCGCACTGATCAGCTGGATGCCGGCGTGCGCGGTAAAGAACTCGATGGTCTCGACGTCGCCGATAACCTTGGCCGCGATCGTGCCCGACTGCTGGCGGGTGTGATATCCCATCGACAGTCGCTGCAGCTGCTCGTAGATTCGCATCCGCATGTCGTGCAGGACCTTAAAGGCGGCGATATGGCCGAACCCACCTTCCAGGTAGCGACTGACGGCCATCAGCGCGGTAGCCCCGACCATGGCGAGGCCGAGCCACACGAGCGTGCTGGCCGGCGAACGGGGGGGCGCGAGCGCGGTCAGCATCTGCCGGATGATCAGGGCGGGCAGGATGCTGAGCGCCGTGTACAGGACCGAACCCAAAACCGCGATCGACAGCAAGCCACGATGGCCGCGCGTGATCGCCAGCATGCGGGAGAGGAAGATCATGAGCAGGCTATTTTATTGGTTTATCCGCTCCCTCGCTCGCCGGGCCCGTCGGCCCACGCGAGCGGCGCTTTAGTGCCAGGCGAGCGTTTGAGACGTTCGGCGAGGGCAGGGACGGGGCTTGCGGCGACGCGCTGGGCCACCAACGCATGCAGTGCCTGCGCCAGGCGCGGATCGGCATTCAGCATCGGCGTCCGCCGCAATTCGATCCCGAGGGCATCGGCTTTCTCCTTCGCCTCGATGTCGATGTCGTAGTAGATCTCGAGGTGGTCGGCGACGAAGCCGACCGAGGCGACCAGGATCGCGCGGTGGCCCTGCGCGGCCAGCTCTTCGACGGTGTCGACCAGGTCCGGGCCAAGCCACGGTTCCCCGGTATGACTCTGGCTCTGGTAGGAGAA
>WNFD01007393.1_pt1 | contig 10902 bp, 6 predicted proteins | sample 5400491 | NCBI WGS metagenome assembly WNFD01 (sample SAMN13153343, study PRJNA577476) | soil metagenome | isolation source: 120 cm saprolite under Douglas fir tree site 2 hole 2 replicate 2 | place: USA:California | collected 2015-04-18 | reverse complement strand
ATACCGGAGCGACCTCGTTTTGTCGCATCCGCAGTTATCTTTCGACGATGCACAAGCAGGGACATTCCATGCTAGCCGCGCTCGCTGCTGTCTTTGCAGGCAAGCCATTGCCCGTCGCTTGGGCACCTATGTAGTTACCTCTAATTCGAGTTCCATTATGTGCAGCCGATAATCTTATTCTTCTCCTAACTCACAACGCAATTCAAGCACGGCAACACCTTGGCATTGCCATACCTCCAGGTACCGTGATGATGCCCATACTCATCATGTGTAAAACGCTGCTAGGCGATCTACTCAATCAACAAGAGACATTAGGTAATGCAGACCGGCCATTAGGTATCAATGAGCGTGGTGGATTATTAGTGGTGAGCCCTGATGCAGAAATGCGTGTCCGTTACTTTAGTATGCGCGTAGGTTCAGAGAGCGTCGTTACGAGTTATCCTGCCTGTAGAATGCGCCCTGATGGGAGTGTCACTACTGTATCAGCTAAGCAAGCCAACGCAAGCATGAAACAATTCTCCGTATGTTTCTTCTTGGCGCATCAGAAGCAGATGCCCAATCCTGGTGAGATTGCATTCAAACCTGCAGTTGTAATTTTGGACTTAACTCATGACCATTGGATTGAGCGTATGTCAGAGGTGATCGAGTGGTGCATTCAGCTACAAGATACCAAAGGGGAACAAGCTATCCTTATAGCAATACTTCCTTTTGGTGACAGACTATCTAATGATGCGCTCAATAGTCATGGCATTTCTATCTTTCCACTTGATAGTCCTGGAATACTTGAGATAGTTGATGGCTTCGCTCCCATTACTCCCTCAGCGGATAAATTCGCACGGGAAGTCTCCCGTGCGTGGTCATTTAGTGCCTATGCTTCTGAGAAGCCTCTGGATCGTAAGCACACTATCTACCACGTGCCCGATGAGGCTGCCGCTGATGTGCTTGTAACCATCAAGTACATTTATCAAGCACTGAATAGCATGAACGAAAATCTTGTTCATCGTGATCTACGCCTTGCTGGCTGGCTAGTTGGTACTCTAATGCAACTACCAATACCAATTCAGTGGTACGAACAGCACGCCTTCCTCATGGGCAATCGTCTGACGCTTAAAAAGTTGATCTCTGGCATTGGGAACAATGCTGGAGGCACTCTACACTTAAGCCTCGCTCCTATTCTGCAATCATTACGGGGGCAGTTGGACCTACTCTACACACGCTTATCAGCCGCTAACCCCAAAAGCGAGGCGTTCTTACATTACTACCGCGAACATTTGCAACCGTTCTTGGTAGATGATAAGAACGTCGCGTTGCTCACACGTAATGACGTTGTTGCACGCGCCCTATGGCCTTGGTTGCTTAGCGAAGGCATCTCCGCTGAACAGCAACCTCACCTGCGAGTACTAACGTACAAGCAGGTAGATGGGCGGGAGATGTTCGACCACATGATCGCAACTGGTACGTGGCCTAGCCGTTATCGTTGGCAGATTGGTGGCAGGCTAGGCCGCACAATGGATTTTATCTTGTACCGAGGCGAAGAGGATGCACTCGAACAGCAAATGCGTTCTTTTTATGGTGCAGGAGCTCGATCTTTCTTCGAAAGAACTCGCTTTTCCATGCTGCAATTATTCGGAGATATAAGCAGTGCTCCGAAATCAAATACTCGGCAAACTGATCAGCCCAGCTTAGATTTCACTATTCCTGGTGATAGCGATCGAGTGGATGAGTTCGCGCAACAGACCATGATGCCTTACAAGCACCCGAAAGAGGTTGATGAAGATTTGAAGTCATTGTTTGATTTGGTCCCACTGGCTCCAACAACACTCACTCCTGCCCCTCTAGTTAACCACCTTCATAAGGAAGAATTTATACGGACACAACTTATGCACTGGCGGGATGATTCATTCCATGATAGTGGTGAACAACCAGAGTTGGATAGGGATGATGAACTAATTCCGATTGGTGGTACTACTGAGTCATGTGTGTTACTTAAGGTACGGATGACAAGTACAAAGGCTACTGCAGAGAAAGTTCAGTATCTCTATCTCAACAATGAAGGTGCAACTGAATGCTATATACCCGGTCAAGATGATGATAATTTGAATCGGGTAGCTAATAACGAAATTGAACCCGGCTTTATTCTCATTCGAACTGACCAGGAAGACCGTCAAACCCTGTTTGATCAAATTGTGCAGCTTGCTGATGCGCAACCAACTATGAAGTACCTAAAAGTGTGGCGTGAGCATTGGTTAGAAGCGATACACAGCCTAGTTCAAAAACATGCGTCAGGGAAAGCAAAACATGGTTCATACCAGCACCTGCAGCAGCAGTTGGCGAAGGCAGGAGTGCGAGTAACTACAGTCACTGTTCGCGATTGGGTTCTCGGCGAGCGGATCGGGCCAGGAAACCTGAACTCGATTAAGGCTATTGGAATCCTTTCACAGCATCCTATGTTACAACAATATCCAGAGCAAGTCGATGCGGCATTCAGGCAGATTAGGACAATACATCAAGTGCTGGGTCGGCGAATTAGTGCCACGTTACAGAGCCTTGGCAAGGTGATACAAAAAAGCAGTGTCTCGCCAAAAGCGACCAAACGGGAAGTACAACTGGACCCAGCGCTATCAGTGCCAATAGATGATCTACTTGATCTACTACAGTTTTGGGAGGTAGTAGAGGCAGCTCAAGGTCAATGGGACGTGCCGTCGAGCCGAGTAGGGATGGTGTTACCAATTGCATTGTATGGAGGCGGCTGAGGAAGATCCTCAGCTAGAGTAAGGAGCGATGATACGACTATGGATAGTACTCAGGAACAACGCTTTGTCCGTCACCTCTTCACTCGTATAAAGAACGAGCTTACTGGGCGAGGCGTGGACGAAATCGTGGGAGATGGACCACGCGATCGGTTCCATGCTGGCGTACTATTACCCCTCGAACCGGAACTACCCGCTACCGAACTAGAGCAGAGTGGCAGCAGACTACATAGTTCTTTAGGAAATAGTGAACAGGGAGATGGGAGTAGGCCAGCGACATTCGAGATCAATTCTGAATCTTCGATGAGTATAGATTTTCAGGTACACGTACTCGAGAGCGTCGAGCGATTTGTACTACGGATTAAGCCATACTTTAGTGTCTACTATGCTGTATTTCCGACTCGAGTCGAGGTACAAACAAGCCAACGTTTAAGTCAACAGGAAGAAACGGAAGAAGCTGCCTCTGACGATATAACTGAGGTGGATATCGTGGATGCTGCAATGGACCCAGCAGATCAGGAAACAGAGCCCGATGTAGACCTGGCAAAGAACACGGTTGTTCTAGGAATACCTCATCAAATAGCCGATTCTGTCATTCAATCTTTGAGTAAAAAAGAGCAGGTGCAGCACGATGTCCTAATTTTACCTCGTAAATTTCGTAAACGAAAGGTTGAAATTCCCACACTGGAAATCATGGTAAATCCAAAGAACCTTACACCTCCTCTAGAACTTCGCGATCCGTTTGACTCCATCATGGCAAATGTCCGCGCATCTATTTTGGCGGATGACCCTAACATTTGGCGGCATTTGGGTAAACCGGCCGATGGCCATCGTGAATTGAGAGGAACTGGCCTGTTAGAAAGCGATGAGGTCTACCATGCCACCTTACAGAGCGCTGCACAAGGTGAAGCGGCTCTTCCTACATGGCGTGCATATTTAACCATCTCAGGTGAGCAAACCCTATTGGCTTCTACGGCGTCTTCAATGGAAAGCGGGCAAATACTACGAATTAATGTTGCGCTAGTAAATGCTACTCCAAGTGTGTCCAGATCTGAGCACCGCCGCACTCAACTTGAGGAGTGTGCACTCTTTGATTGCGGTTTCTCACTCGAGGTTGAAGATTGTGAATTGGTGCCGTTTGAGTTTCAAGGTACTGCTAAAGATTATCGTCATGATCGCTTCTTCGCCGCTATCGGCAGCAATTGCGTTGCTCAGGCTGCCGATAAAAATGGCGGCCAGATCTTGTATACAGAAACCGTCCCTTTGTATGAGCAACCCTGGTATCGTACCCGTAATGACATTCCGGTAGCTTTTGCTGACCTCGATGATGGACCCACTAATGATCTAAGGGGCAAATTAGGCGAGGTGGGACATCACATGGATACTTATTTGGCTGAGTGGGATGACTATCTGCGCACAAAAGCTCATGACGAGCTCGATGCCGAGCAGAGGAAAGTCTGTGAAGAAGACCGACATAACTTTAGGGAAGAAGTATCACGTTTTAAGTGGGGTATTGAGGCGCTACGAAATGATACTAACCTTCTGCGGGCGTTTCGTCTTATGAATAGAGTGTTCCGCGAGAATGGTGTGCAACGGAACCCACCAATAGAGAGTTGGCGTCTATTCCAGTTAGCATTTATGGTTATTCAGTTACCAGCTCTAGCTGCTCGCGAACACGATCTACATGGAAATGATGAGTATACTCAGGCATTAAAAACTGCATTAGAGCGGGTGGATGTTCTCTGGTTTCCAACGGGTGGTGGTAAAACAGAGGCATATCTAGGGCTAATTACAACCGCTCTCTTCTACGATCGCCTACGTGGTAAGAACCGCGGAGTGAGCGCATGGATGCGCTTTCCTCTACGTATGCTCAGCCTTCAACAGCTTGAGCGTCTTGCTCGGGTCTTAGCGCGTGCTGAAATGATTCGTTCCATGGAACCTGACTTAAGTACTGTTGGCGGTGACCCATTTGCAATAGGATACTATGTGGGTGCTGGTAACACTCCGAATCGAATTCGCGAGGACGATCTCCCAAAGGGTAGTGCGGATGAAAGAAATTGGGAAAGACAGCAAATTATCAGGTACTGCCCTTTTTGTAACGGTAACGTCGGAATGAAGTTCAACCGGGCACAATGGCGGTTGATACACTTCTGCCACAATCCACAGTGCTATTCAAATACTGCTGACAGTTTGCGTGAGCTTCGCGGAAGTTTGCCTATCTTCGTTGTAGATCACGAAATCTACCGTTATCGGCCTTCCGTTTTGGTCGGTACCGTAGACAAACTGGCCGTCCTTGGCTTTCAAAAGCACTTTGCTCACCTTATCTCAGCAGTCACTCAGCGCTGTGCCACGCACGGGTACGCTTCATTCGGTCAGTGTGTTGAGAGCGGTGGACCTTGTAAGGGTTCTCCTAAGGAATTGGAGCGATTGCAACCAGATAAAGATCCCATTCCGACTTTCTTAATTCAAGATGAGTTACATCTCCTAAAGGAAGAACTAGGTACCTTCAATGCGCATTATGAGGGCTTTCTCCAGCATGTAGCTAACAAACAACGTCAAAAACCATCCAAAATACTAGCGGCAACAGCGACAATTGAGGCCTACGAAGCTCAAACATATCATCTTTACTTAAAAGATACAAACCGATTTCCCCAACCAAGTTGGCGAGATGGTGAGTCATTCTATGCTACCTCTACTCCAGTGATATATAGGCGTTTGTATGGCGGAGTACTTACTCACCAGCGTAGCCCTGAGAGCACAACTCTAAGAATACTTGAGGTATACAACCGAGAAATTCAGTTGATGCGTGATTTTCCAGCAGCAGCGCTTGTGGAGCTTGACCTTGATAACGTCACTGAAGATGAGTTTTTGGACTTCTTACACCTCTATGACTTCTCCCTTACCTACGTCAATCGCAAAGCCACTGGTGGCAATATCGCTTACAGTCTTAATCAAACCGTCTCGCCTCAGTTACCGCACGGCCTGGCCGTTGATATGCTCACTGGCGACAATACAATGACTGAAGTAGGCCAAGTTATCGAGCGGGTAGAACGTGAACGTCTCGACGTAGAGGCCCCGCGCCTGGACGTGCTAATAGCGACGAGTCTGATCAGTCATGGAGTCGATCTGGAAAGGATCAACTTTCTCTGCATGGTTGGTATGCCATCAAAATATGCTGAGTACATCCAAGCAAGCAGCCGTGCTGCTCGTAATCATGTTGGACTTGTTATGGTCTGCTTCAAGCGCCCTGACTTACGTGAACGATCGCAGTATCACTATTTCCTACCCAATCACCGTTATCTTGAACGATTGGTGGAACCAGTTCCTATCAACCGCTTCTCCTCTTTTGCTGTGAAACGTACAATACCAGGGTTAATTGTAGGAATGCTTTTAACGTACTATAGCAGAGTGCTGTACAACACTAAGCGTATCACAAAGCCACTAGATAACATGAACCAACTTCAGAAGATGATTAAGAGCGGCGATATTTCTATGGAGCAACTAAGTGATGACTTACAAAGCATTATTGGAGTGCATCACCCAAAGCTTAATGCTTTGCAACGTCGATATCTCATCGATAGTGTTACGCAGGCATTGCAGTTGAATTGGGATCAAATACAGCGTTCCTTCGAGTCACAGCTAGGAGACGCGGTACATGCAATGTCGAGCTTTCGTGATGTAGACGAGACTTTGGACTTTGTAGCTGATGGCGCAGCGAGCGTATTCGTGGATCGTATTCGCAATTCATAAGCAGTGAGTCTAGAGGAAATTGGAGCAGCAATATGTCAGAGATGCGCAGGGCAAAAAGCCAAGTTCTATTTCGCTATACACCAAAGGCCGTGTTTCGCTATAATGAGACAAATGGTTGGTGTGAGGTTAGCTCTATCGAGATGAAGAACACTCGAGCTCTACCCCCAGCTTTAGGAGAAGCCCTATGGCATGTACTGCACACATGGGATGCAATACAACCAGACAATTTTCCAGACCCAAAGCTCTTTCCAAACAAGTATGAAGTGGGTGAGCCATATCAAGTTCATTACACATTAGTACACCTCGTATTCGTGTGCAAATTGTGTAGACGGACTCAGTGGTATGAGAGCATCGACAAGCTAATGAGCGTCAACTACGGTCTAAATTGCCGCCGTTGCAATGGCAATGGTACTCTTGTTCAAATTCCATACGTCTACATTCACGAATGTGGAACAAGAGATAATGTCTTCATTCCTAAGCATCCCCATGATCATGTAATTGTGATGAATAATCGAGGACGCTTCCAAGAGTCAAATTGGTTCTGCGAAACGTGCAACCAGCCTTTGACAAAGCCAGGCAAACAGGGGCTAGGTATGCGCTTTTGTCAATGTGGACCAAGGAAACTGAAGCGCGGTACCACATTGCAAGACCCCGCAGTACATTACACTCGTACAATCAGTTTAATTGACACTGAAGACGCGATCTTGGAACAAGCTATAGAGAATACGAGCCTGGGAGAATCACTTCTGGCGGGCTTATTACGAACAGCACATTATAACGTTAAAGACTTTGAAGACTTGCTTACCCCTACGCCAACTTCAAGTGAGGCTCAAGACAGACGTGAGCACATTCGCCAGGAGCTAATGACTAGGGGCATAACCGATGCACAACAAGTAGATGTTTTTTTGAATGTGATGGAATCTCAGATGGTATCACCTCAAATAGTCAAACAACAGCACTTACGGAACGAGGTGCATATGTTACTGGAACCTAAGTCATCACTTGTTGAACATGCTGGAACAAGTCGTCCGTTACTTGAATATCTTTTTGTACGCGACCATCCACGCATGCAGTCCCAGGAGTTATCATCGCTGCTGAAAGAAGCTATTGAACAAGGCGATAATCTGACCCAAGAGCGTTACAACTTGGACAAGAAGATAGCTGATAAACTGGGACTTACCAGCTTGTACATATTGGAAGCCTTTCCTCTTTTACTCGCGGCGATAGGATACAGCAGAGTCTATTCAGCTCCTAAACCAGATACGACAACTAGGCTCCGACCGTTTATAACTAACAGGCCAAAAATTCCGCTCTACGCTGTGCGAAGTACTACCGAAGCCTTAATGTTTGAACTAGATCCTTGGCGGGAAGCAGCGTGGCTTCTAGAAAATGATTTAGTAGAAGCACCTGATTCAGCTTTTGCAGATGAGTGTCATCTACGTCTATGGCTATTGCGTCAAAAAGAGATGTTTTTGCAAGAGAAGGATGCACATCTCGAATTATTGCCTTGGGAGAAGGAAAAGGGCTATCAAATGCCCAATCGCGCATCTGCTGCATTATTTGGTCTGCTTCACTCAATGAGTCACATGCTGATCATTGCAGCAAGAACACAAGTTGGATTTGAAGCGGACAGCCTAGGTGAATATCTTTTCCCCATTGCTGGTGCAGGTGTAGTTTACGCTAGCGGTCATCAGGAATTTACCATAGGTGGCATCGTTTCAGCCTTTCAGATGAATCTAGGCTACTGGCTCAACGCTTCCTATGAAGTGGCACAGCGATGTATTTATGACCCTTTGTGTAAATCACGAGGCGGTGCTTGTCATGCATGTTCTTACCTCCGCTTTAGTTGTCCCCACTTTAACCGCACTGTTAGTAGGTCATTCCTTCTTGGAGGACCAGTTAATGGCCTGCCACATAATATCGTAGGCTACTGGAGTACAAAAACCTACTATCGTGCTATTGAGCTTAAACAGGAAGCGAACTCTAAATGATAGTTTCACCCACTCAAACAACAAAAGCAGGATATCTCTATATTGGAAAATCAGAAGATCTTCTTAAAGGACCACTAGGATGTGAGCTAAGTGGTAAAGTACAGTTAATCTTTACCTCACCTCCTTTTCCGCTTAACCAAAAGAAGCAATATGGAAACCTTCAAGGAGAAGAATATGTTAGCTGGTTGACATCTTTTGCTCCGCTCTTTGCTGATCTGCTTACACCTACTGGTTCCATAGTCATGGAGCTAGGTAATGCTTGGGAACCTGGAAGACCTATACAGTCTTTACTTCCCCTTAGATCCTTGTTGGGCTTTGTACAGCACGGTAAGACAGATCTTAGACTTTGTCAGGAATTTATTTGCCACAACCCTGCACGATTACCTTCACCAGGGCAATGGGTTACTATTGAACGAACAAGAGTAACAGATAGTTATACTCATTTGTGGTGGATGTCCCGAACAGATAATCCAAAAGCAAATAACAAAAACGTTCTAAGACCTTACAGCAAGTCAACAAATATTATGCAACGACGCGGAAAATTTAACGCAGGTCCAAGACCATCGGGACATGTTATCAGTGAACAAGCATTTCTCAAGGATAATGGTGGTAGCATCATGCCTAACGTTCTAGAGATAGAACCTATTGATCCAAATAAAGATTCCAGGCTACCAACAAATGCTTTTACCATCGCTCATACAAACTCGAATGATTACTATTTGCGCGAGTGCAAAAGACGTAATGTTGAACCCCATCCAGCACGAATGCCCTTACAGTTAATTGATTTCTTTTTGCAATTTCTTACTGATCCTGGTGATCTTGTTTTTGATCCCTTCGCTGGTTCAAATGCTACTGGCTTTTGTGCGGAACGTACTGAAAGAAGATGGGTAAGTATAGAAGCTAACCCTGATTACGTTATACATTCTGATATTCGATTCTCTCAACATCTGTAAAATATATGGTAATTTACACAGGTAAGGCAGGGAGTGATCGTTTGGGAAGCGTCAGGACTGAGAACAAGCCCAGAGCGGAGAGGGGTCGCGACCATAGTAAATCCCTTCGTAGATTTCTCCCAGGGTGATAAGGCTGATAGCAATACCATCCGGCCACACGGAAGTAAGCAGGGAGACAGCTTGCTGTTTCCCTGCAAGATAGTCAACTACCCAATCACTATCAACCAAGTATTTCATAGCTCAACGGGAGGTTTGGTTGAGATTCTGCGGCTTTCATAGATATCTGCAATCAGCTTGTCTGTGTCAACAAGTCCCTTCCAACCTCCCGCTGTTGCACGGAATGCTTCATAGTCTGCTTTGGTCCTGGTTCGCTTAATCTTATGCCTTGCGGGTGTAACTGGCATCAGAACAGCCAAATCCTCACTGTTTTTTCGTAGTATGTGAGGCCTCCTTGTCGTTCGTACTTCTTCAACAAGTCGAAGGAGGTCTGGAACATTACTTATATCGATGTAACTCGTATCTTCAGACATTATCCTCTTCTCCTCGTAATAGCTGCTATTATAGCACTGCTCTGCAATATTCTTATATACCCTCTCGGTACCTATTTGTAATGGGCAGCCTCCTGTCGCGGCCGAAGGCTCGCGGCGTAATCTTTACGCCAGGAGGGGCCTGGCGGCGCTTGTACTCGCTGATGTCAACCAGGCGCATCACGCGTTCGACCGTCTTGCGTTCGAAACCCATGGCCAGCATCTCCTCGAAGCTGCGATCCTCTTCCACATAAGCCTTGAGAATTGGATCGAGCACCTCGTATGGGGGCAGGCTGTCGACATCCTTCTGGCCCGGGCGCAGTTCGGCGGAGGGCGGCTTCTCGATTATGGATTGCGGGATCACCGGTCTATCGCCGAGCGTATTGCGATATATGCATAGCTCGTATACCAGCGTTTTCAGCACATCCTTCAATACGGCAAAGCCTCCGGCCATATCGCCGTAGAGCGTACTGTAGCCGGTCGCCATCTCGGACTTGTTACCGGTAGTAAGCACAAGTGGACCCAGCTTGTTAGAGATAGTCATGAGGATATTCCCGCGGATACGCGCTTGCAGGTTTTCTGCCGCTAGCCCGGGATCATCATCACCGAGTGCTGGTCGCAGCATTTTCAGCGATGTGCGGAACGTCTCCTCGATGGGGATGGTCAGCAGTTGTATACCCAGGTTCTCCGCCAGCGCTTGTGCGTCCGTCTTGCTGCCTTCCGAAGAATAGCCCGACGGCATCGAGATGCCCAGCACATTTTCGGCGCCCAGCGCATCGACAGCAATCGCCGCCGTCAGCGCTGAATCGATACCGCCTGACAGGGCGATGACAACCTGTTTGAAACCTGTCTTGCGCACATAATCGCCTGTACCCAGCACCAGCGCGGCATAGATCTCCTGCAGGCGTTCCATCTTTGGCTCAATGCGCTG
>WNFD01024886.1_pt1 | contig 10905 bp, 12 predicted proteins | sample 5400491 | NCBI WGS metagenome assembly WNFD01 (sample SAMN13153343, study PRJNA577476) | soil metagenome | isolation source: 120 cm saprolite under Douglas fir tree site 2 hole 2 replicate 2 | place: USA:California | collected 2015-04-18 | reverse complement strand
CGCCGACGCCAAGCGCGACTATCTCATCAGCTACATCACCGACATGATCCTCCTGGCCCAGGCCGCGGAGGCCAAGCGGCTCCAGGACGACGCCGAGTTCAAGCAGCGCGCCGCGTTCGCGCGCAACAAGGTGCTGATGGAAGCCCTGTTGCAGAGCGAGGGCAAACGCTCCGTCACGGATCAGGCGCTACGCAAGACCTATGAGGAAGCCGTCAAGCAGATGAGCAACGAAGAGGAGGTGCACGCGCGCCATATCCTCTTCCGCGTCCCCAATCCGACCGACGAGAAGGCGAGCAAGGAAGCCGAGGCGAAGATCAAGGCGGTGATCGAGCGGCTGAAGAAGGGCGAGGATTTCGTGACGCTCGCCAAGGAGCTGACCGAGGATCCGGCCGGCCGGCAGGACGGCGGCGATCTCGGCTACTTCACCAAGGAGCAGATGGTGCCGGAATTCTCCGCGGTCGCCTTCAAGCTCGACAAGGGCAAGGTGTCCGAGCCGGTGAAGACGCAGTTCGGATGGCACGTGCTCAAGGTCGAGGACAAGCGCATGCGTCAGCCGCCCGAGTTCGCCAAGGTCAAGGAGCAGCTTGAGAACTATGTGGTGCGCAAGGCGCAGGTCGATCTCGTCACCAAGCTGCGCACCGAAGCCAAGATCGAGCGCCTCGACAAGCCGGCCGAGAAGAAATGACGGCGTCACCCCGGCGCCGCTGCCGGTGACATCGTCGCCTGCGCAAGTCCGTCGCTCTTGACGAACGCCCGGTCCTTTGATGGATGAGCGGCTCGATCCCGCGCGTCGCGGGAAAAGGCTCGGCTCCCCATGGCACCCCCCGTCTCTCCGCTCGCGCCGGCGCGCTTTCCGGACATGCCGGCGGTCGCCGGCTTGCGGCTCGCGACCGCGGCGGCGGGCATCCGCTACGCCGGACGCACCGACGTGCTGCTGGCGGTATTCGACAAGGGCACGACCGTTGCGGGCGTGCTGACGCGCTCGAAATGTCCGTCCGCTCCGGTCGACTGGTGCCGCGCCCGCCTCAAGGCCGGCAGGGCGCGCGCGCTCGTGGTCAATTCCGGCAACGCCAATGCGTTCACCGGCAAGACCGGCCGCGATGCGGCGAAGTTCACGGCCGAGGTCGCCGCCAAGGCGGTCGACTGCAAGCCGAACGACGTTTTCCTCGCCTCCACGGGCGTCATCGGCGAGCCGCTCAAGGCCTCCGCCTTCGACGGCGTGATGGAGACCCTGGTGGCGTCCGCGGCGCCCGGCCGCTGGCAGGACGCCGCCAAGGCGATCATGACCACCGATACGTTCCCCAAGGGCGCGACCGCGACCGCGCGTATCGGCAAGAGCAATGTCTCGATCTGCGGCATCGCCAAGGGCGCCGGCATGATCGCGCCCGACATGGCGACCATGCTCGCCTTCGTGTTCACCGACGCGGCCATCGCGGCGCCGGCGCTGCAGTCGCTGCTCGCACGCGGGGTCGAGGACAGCTTCAACGCCGTGACGATCGATGGCGATACCTCGACCTCGGACACGCTGCTCGCCTTCGCGACCGGCGCGGCGCGCGGCGCCCCCGTCATCACGCGCGGCTCCGATCCGCGGCTGTGCGATTTCCGCAACGCGCTCGACGGCGTGCTCAAGAACCTCGCCGAGCAGGTCGCGCGCGACGGCGAAGGCGCCCGCAAGCTGGTCGAGATCACGGTGGAAGGCGCGGTGTCGAAAGCCTCGGCGCGGCGGATCGCCATGTCGATCGCGAACTCGCCGCTGGTGAAGACCGCGATCGCGGGCGAGGACGCCAACTGGGGCCGCGTCGTGATGGCGGTCGGCAAGGCGGGCGAGCCGGCCGATCGCGATCGCCTGTCGATCTGGTTCGGCGGTATTCGCGTCGCCCACCGGGGGCTGCGCGACCCGGGCTACGATGAGGCCGCGGTCTCGGCGGCGATGAAGAAGCCGGTGATCCCGGTGAAGGTCGCGCTCGGACTGGGCCGCGGGCACGACCGCGTGCTCACCTGCGACCTCACCAAAGACTATGTCGCCATCAACGGCGACTATCGCTCATGATCCGTCGGTAACGATCCGTTAACCAGTTGTCGAGCCGCGCCCGTGGTGGTTCGAACACGCGCAAGTTTTGCCGGTGGAAATTGAACCGTCCTTTACCACGGACTGCTTGGATGCCGGGCTCGGGGCGATGAGCGCGAAAGTGATCCTTGTCGCGGCTTGCGCCCTGATCGACGCTGACGGGCGTGTGCTGATCGCCGAACGTCCACCGGGTCGAACGATGGCAGGCCTCTGGGAATTCCCCGGCGGCAAGGTTGAGAATGGCGAGCGTCCGGAGGAAACGCTCATCCGCGAGCTCGAGGAGGAACTGGGGATCACCGTCAACGAGGCGTGTCTCGCGCCGCTGACCTTCGCGAGCCACAGCTATCCCGATTTTCATCTGCTGATGCCGCTCTATGTGTGCCGGCGCTGGAGCGGAACGGTCACGCCGAAGGAAGGCCAAAGGCTCGCCTGGGTGAAGCCAAATCGATTGAAGGAATATCCGATGCCGCCCGCCGACACGCCGCTCATTCCGCACCTCACCGGGCTGCTGTAATCCGCGAAGCGAGGACAGGGACCATGACTCCAGAAGCTTTCCGCACCGAACTGGCGCGCAACTTCGGACGCTTCCTCGCCGATCAGCGCGGCGCGACCGCGATCGAGTATGGACTGATGGCGGCACTCATCGGCGTGGCGATCATGGGGGTCGTGTTTTCGACCGGCCAGGGCATCAAGACCACGCTCTACGACGCGATCTCCAACGCGCTCGCCAATATGTAAGGCGACACACGTAACTCGACTCCCGCGCCGGCCCCAGTCGAAGGCTGTCGCGCCGCAAGCCGGTTCCCCACACCCCCCGCGACTGGTAGCGTTCGCCTCGATCCCGAACGTCCGGGCAACGTGGCTATTGCAGGGGTCCGTCATGAAAAAGCTGATTGCAGCGCTGTGGCTCGCGTCTAGCCTCACGGCAGGCACCGCATGGGCGCAGCCGTTCACGCCCAACGACGCGGGCGTGACCATGGGGCACTTGCATCTCAACTCGCGCGACATCGCGGCCAACAAGAAGATTTTCTTGGGCCTCGGCGGCACCGACGTGGGCGGCGAGTTCAACATCGTGCGATTCCCCGGCGTCAACGTCTACATGAACCAGCGCGCGGGAGCGCCGCCCGCGACCGGCGGCACGGTCGGAACGGTCGTCAACCACTTCGGATTCCTCGTACCGAACGTCCAGGAGTCCGTCGCCAAATGGAAGGCCGCGGGCCTGGCGATGGAGCCCGGTTCCAACGGCCGCAACGATCAAGCCTGGATCACGACGGCGGACGGCGTGCGCATCGAAATCCTGGAAGACAAGTCCCAGACGATCCCGATCCGCCATCACCATGTGCATTTCTACGTCCCGCAGACCGCTATCCCGGACATGCAGGCGTGGTACGCAAAACTGTTCGGCGCCAAGCCGGGGATGCGCGGCGCCAACCAGGCGGCCGACGTTCCGGGCGCGAACCTGACGTTCACCAAGACCGATACGCCGACTGTCACCACCAAGGGGCGCACGCTCGATCACATCGGCTTCGACGTGCTCGACCTTGAGGCGTTCCTGCAGAAGCTGGAGGCGGCCGGCACCAAGGCGGCCGTGCCGATCAGCAAGAATCCGACGAACGGCGTCTCGCTCACCTTCATCTACGATCCCTGGGGCACCTATATCGAGCTCAACCAGCGGCCCAACCAAGTCTACTTCCGGGGGATGTAGCCGCTAACGCCCGGCTTCTCGCCGGCCGAAATTTCCCTGGTGTGGAGCGCGTCGGCGAGCCGCGCTTTCGCCGAACCCGGCTTGAGCGGCTGCTGCTGGCCCGGATGCGGCGCCCAGCCGGACAGCCACACCACGTCGAAGCTCGCGCGGATGCGGCCGTCGGGATCGGAAAAGCGCGCGGCGTAGATTTCCGTCATGCGCAGGAGCGTGGCGCGCCGCAACGGCGAGCGCCGGCGCTCGGCGAGCGCATTGGTCGCGCCCATGCGCCGCAAGTCCTGCATCAGCGCGAGCGGCGAAGCGTAGCGCACCGTGATCCGCTCGACGTCGGCAACCGGCAAGGCGAAGCCCGCGCGCTGCAGCAGCGCACCCACCTCGCGCGTATCGGCGAAGGGCGCGACGCGCGGCGACACGCCGCTCTCCATCTCGCTCTCGGCCTCGGCAAAGCTCTGGCGCAGCTCGGTGAGCGTCTCGCCGCCGAGCAGCGCGGCGAGAAAGAGCCCGTCCGGCTTGAGCGCGCGGCAGATCTGCACCAGAGCGCCGGGCAGGTCGTTCACCGCCTGCAGCGCGAGCGCCGAGACCACGAGGTCGAGCGAGGCGTCCGCGAAGGGCAACGCCTCCTCGTCGGCCGCGACTTTCAGGCCCGCATGTCCCGCGAGGTGCTGCGGAACGGCATCGACCGCAACGATCGCGCCCGCGCGGGAGGCCAGCGTGCGGCGCACCGCCTCGGTCGGCGAGCCGAGATCGACCGCGAGGTCGAACCGGCGCAGCACGGCGGCGAGACGGTCGCCCATGTCCTCGGCGACGCGGTCGATCAGGAACGTGGCGGCGCCGAGCGCCCGCGCGCGGCGGCGGCGCTGCCGCAGCAGGAGGCGGTCGAAGACGCGCGGAGCGGACATGTGCGCCTTATCGCGCCGGCCGGTCCGGCGGTCAAAGCCATAGACGAGGGGCTGGCGCATGGGCGCGGCCAGGCCGTAGCGACTTCGGCGACAGATGCGCTAGCATTGCGGCATGCAGCCAGTGGAAACCGTGGCGCCGGCGCCGCGATCGCGCCTCGCGCGCGCCGCAAACGCGGTGCGCTCCGGCTGGCGCTCGACGTTGCGCTTCACGCTCGACTTCGGATTGCCGCCGCTCTGTCCCGCCTGCCGCGGCGTGCTGGGCGATGACGGCGGCCTGTGCGCTTCCTGCTGGTCCAAGCTGTCCTTCATCGCGCGGCCCTACTGCGAGCGGCTCGGCATTCCGTTCGGCTACGATCCCGGTCCGGGCGTGCTGTCGACCGAGGCGGTGGCGAACCCGCCCGCCTTCCACCGGGCGCGTGCCGCCGTGCGCTATGACGAGATCGCGCGCGCCCTGGTGCATTCGCTCAAATACGGCGACCGGCTCGATCTCGCGCCCGCCATGGGGCGCTGGATGGCGCGGGCCGGCCGCGAACTGACCGAGGGCGCCGACGCGCCCGCAGCGAACGGCGTGCCGGTGCTCGACGAGGCCTTGAAGCGGGTGCGCGCGACCGCTCAACAGGTCGGCCTGGCGAAGGCCGAGCGCGCCGCCAACGTGCAGGGCGCCTTCCAGGTGCCCGACGACCGCCGCGCCCAGGTCGACGGAAAGCGGCTGGTGCTGATCGACGACGTGCTGACCTCCGGCGCGACCCTCGATGCCTGCGCCCGCGCCCTGTTGCGCGCCGGCGCCGCTCAGGTCGACGTGCTCACGTTTGCCCGGGTTGTCGACGGCATCCGCAACCCCATATAAATAAAGCGTTTGGCGCCATTTACTTAGCCGCTACCGCCGGAAGATAGACTAGCGTCCATGGCCGCGATCGAGGTTTACACGACCCCTTATTGTGCCTATTGCGTCGCAGCGAAGGATCTCCTTCGCCGCAAGGGCGTGGAGTACGTCGAGATCAATGTCGCGGGCGATCGGGAGCGGCGGACCGAGATGGTCGAGCGGGCGGGCGGACGCGTGACCGTGCCGCAGATCTTCATCGGGGACACCCATGTGGGCGGCTGCGACGAGCTTTACGCGCTGGACGAAGCGGGCGGTCTCGATCCGCTGCTTGCGGTCTGAGAGGGCATGATGACACAGGCGACCGGCAAGCCTTCGACCTTTCGGGTCGGCCTCGTGCAGATGCGCTCGGGCCGCGCTCCGCAGGCGAATGTCGAGGCCGCCGCGAAGCTGATCGGCGAAGCGAAAGCCGCCGGCGCCGATTACGTGCAGACGCCCGAAATGACCAACATCATGGAGATCAGGCGCGAAAGCCTCTTTGGCGCCATCGTGCCGGAGGAAGCCGACGCGGGGCTCGCGGTCATGCGCGATCTCGCGCGCAAGCACGCCCTGTGGGTCCATGTCGGATCGTTCGCCATCAAGGTGTCGCCCGAAAAGGCGGCCAACCGCTCGTTCCTCATCGATCCGAAGGGCGAGATCGCCGCGCGCTACGACAAGATCCACATGTTCGACGTCGATCTCGCGAACGGCGAGACCTATCGCGAATCGCGCAATTTCCGCGCCGGCGAGCTTGCGATCGCCGCCGACCTGCCGTGGGGCCGGCTCGGTCTCACCGTGTGCTATGACCTGCGCTTCCCCGCGCTCTACCGCGCGCTTGCCGAAGCGGGCGCCTCCTTCCTCGCGATCCCGTCCGCCTTCACCCGGCAGACCGGCGAAGCGCACTGGCACACGCTCATGCGCGCGCGCGCGATCGAGAACACCTGCTACGTCTTTGCCGCCGCCCAGGGCGGCCGGCACGAGAACGGACGCGAGACGTTCGGCCATTCGCTCGTGGTGGACCCGTGGGGCCGCGTGGTCGCGGAGGGCGGCACCGATCCGGGCGTCGTGATCGCCGAGATCGATCCCGCCGAAATCGCCGCCGCGCGTGCGCGCATTCCCTCGCTCCAGCACGGCCGGCGCTTCGAGGTGATCGCGCCGGTCGCCGAGCCCGCGCATCTGCACACGGTCGGGGGCAAGGCATGATCCGCTACGCCCTCGTGTGCGAGCGCCAGCACGATTTCGAAAGCTGGTTCCAGAACTCGGCCGCCTACGACAAGCAGGTCAAGCGCGGCCTCGTCGCCTGCCCGCTGTGCGGCTCGATGAAGGTCGAGAAGGCGATCATGGCGCCACGGCTCGGCCATTCGCAGAAGCCGATCGATGTGCCGCAGCCTGCCGCGCCGGCCGCGGAGACGCCGGCCGCCCAGCCGCCGGCAGCGGAGGCGCCGGCGCCGGTCGCCATGGTGTCGCCGCAGGAGCGCGAGTTCCGCGCCAAGCTCAAGGAGCTGCGCGACCATCTCACCAAGAACGCCGACAATGTCGGGCGGAAATTCCCCGAAGAGGCGCGCAAGATGCACTATGGCGAGATCGAGCACCGCTCGATCTACGGCGAAGCCTCGCCGCAGGAAGCCAAGGAGCTGCACGAAGAAGGCATCGAATTCCATCCGCTGCCGGTGCTGCCGGAAGAGCGGAATTAACGGAGAGCGAAGGCCAAGACGACCAAACGCACGCCGAAAAGGACGAGAAAGTCCTCGAATGGCCGCGCAAGCATCGGAATTCTTTGCGCGCTGCGGCGTTCGCCGCTCGTGGGCGCAGAGCTCAAATTCGAGCGAGAGATCACCGACGGGCGCGTGACTGATCTGGACAACGCAGGCCAGAAGAATCCGCGAACGGCGTCGGAACGCCGGATACAGCCAAGCTAAGCCATCTGCGCGTCGACGATTCGTCGCGGCCGCTACTCTTCATCCACCCTCATCCTGAGGAGCCTGTCGTCGCGCAGCGATGACAGGCGTCTCGAAGGACGAGGGTGGCCGATGCGGCGCAGCACCCATGGCGCAAGCGGCCATCCTTCGAGACGCCCGCTGCGCGGGCTCCTCAGGATGAGGTTTTCGTGAGGATGGACTGCTTAGCGCGGACCGCTTCAATAAGCCCAAATCAGCAGCAGCACGCCGACGACGATGAGCACGATGCCGCCGCCTTCGCGCGGGCTCGTCGGCTGCTTGAACACGAAGCGCGAAATCGCCTGCGCGAACAGCACCTCGACCAGCGCGAGCGTGCGCACGCTCGCGGCCGTCGCCAGCGCAAAGGCGAGGAACCAGAACTGCGAGGCGAGCGCGCCCATGAAGCCGGCGAACAGGGACGGCCGCCATGATTTGAAGATCGCGACGAGCACGGATCGGTCGCGCGCCAGCAGGTAGAGCGTGAGCAGGGCCGACTGGACCAGCAGTCCGATCGCGAGCGTATAGCTCGCGGCCACGACGTAGTTCGGATCGGCGAGGCTCAGGATCGCGCCGCGATAGCCGATCGCCGACAGCGCGAAGCAGGCGCCGGCCGACAGTCCGAGCAAGGTCGGCCCGAAGCCTCCGATCCCGCCGGCCTTGAGCGACATCACGACGACGCCCGCGGTCGCGATCAGGATCGCGGCGGCCATCATCGGCGTGACCTGATCGCCGAGGAAGATCAGGCCGAACAGCGCGACCTGCACCGGCTCGGTCTTGATATAGGCGATGGCGACCACGAACGAGCGCTCGCCCATCGCGGCCAGCATCAACGCGGTCGCCGCGATCTGGAAAAGCGCGCCGGCGAGCATCCACGGCCAGAAAGCGAGGCCCGGCTTCGGAAGCGACGCCGGCATGGCGAGCACGATGCCGGCCAGGAAGACGAGCGCGAACGGAAAGCCGAACAGGAAGCGCACATGGGTGGCGCCGACGGTGCCAAGCTTCGCGGTGAGCTCGCGCTGCGTCGCGTTGCGCACTGTCTGTGCGGCGGCGGCGATGAGCGTGAAGACGGCCCAGAGCCAGCCGGCTGTCGTCACGCCGGGCGCTCCGCCGTCACCATGTAGTTGACGTCGGTATCGCTCGACAGCCGCCACTGATCGGCGAGCGGATTGTAGATCACCCCGGTCTCGTCGATGACATCGAGGCCGCCGAGCTTGAGTGCGATCTCGAGCTCGTTGGGCGTGACGAACTTGTCCCACCGGTGGGTGCCGCGCGGCAGCCAGCGCAAGATGTATTCGGCGCCCACGATCGCGAGCGCAAAGCTCTTGAGCGTGCGGTTGATGGTCGCCGCTATCATCAGCCCGGACGGCTTCACCATCGCGGCGACGAGCTTCACGAACAGGTTCACGTCGGCGACGTGCTCCACCACCTCCATGGCGAGCACGATATCGAAGCTCTCGCCCGCCTCCGCGAGCGCCTCCGCGGTGGTCGCGCGGTAGTCGATGGCGACGCCGCTCTCGGCCGCGTGCAGGCGCGCCGCCTCGATGTTGGCGGCCGCCGGATCGGCCCCGACCACGGCGGCGCCGAGCCGGGCGAGCGGCTCCGACAGCAGGCCCCCGCCGCAGCCGATATCGAGCACGCGCAGGCCGGCGAGACAGTCGAGGCGCTTGGCCTCGCGCCCGAAACGCCGGCAGGCGGCGTCGCGGACATAGGCGAGGCGCAATGGATTGAACTTGTGCAGCGGCGCCATCTTGCCGCGCGCGTCCCACCATTCGCCGGCGAGCGCGGAGAAGCGCGCGATCTCGCTCTCGTCGACCGTCGGGGCGGATCGCTCGCTCGCCATCGCCGGACCTCCGTTAACCTCTTGAACCCGCTTCGACCCGCTTGGCACCCGAACTTGGTTGCGGCTGCGCAACCCCACCGTTATGTATACGCGCCTTTTTGGGCCTGCGCGCGGCCATTCCCGTCTCGCCAGCCGCCCGGTTGATGCATGGGAGCTCCGAGACCCGTATGGGCCGGCTGGTGATGAAATTCGGCGGAACGTCCGTCGCCGACATCGAGCGCATCCGCAACGTGGCGCGCCACGTCAAGCGTGAGATCGATGCCGGCCACGATATCGCGGTGATCGTGTCCGCGATGTCGGGGGCGACCAATCAACTGGTCGAATGGTGCCGCGAGGCCTCGGTCCTGCACGACGCGCGGGAGTACGACGCCGTGGTGGCGACCGGCGAGCAGGTCACATCCGGGCTGCTGGCGATCGCGTTGCAATCGATCGGCGTGAATGCGCGTTCGTGGCAGGGCTGGCAGTTGCCGATCGCCACATCGGACGCGCATGCGGCCGCCCGCATCCTCGATGTCAACGGCGAGGAGCTGACCAAGCGCTTCGAGACGCGCAAGGAGGTCGCGGTCATCTGCGGCTTCCAGGGCGTGCATCAGGCGAGCGGGCGCATCACCACGCTCGGCCGCGGCGGCTCCGACACCTCGGCGGTGGCGGTCGCGGCCGCGATCCGCGCCGAGCGCTGCGACATCTATACCGACGTGGACGGCGTCTACACCACCGATCCGCGCGTGGTGCCGAAGGCGCGCCGGCTCGACAAGATCGCGTTCGAGGAAATGCTGGAAATGGCCTCGCTCGGCGCCAAGGTCATGCAGGTGCGCTCGATCGAGCTCGGCATGGTACATCAGGTGCGCATTTTCGTGCGCTCGAGCTTCGATGCGCCCGACGCCATCGACCCGCGCGCGACACCTCCCGGAACCCTCATCTGCGACGAGGCGGAGATCATGGAACAACAGGTCGTCACCGGCATCGCCTTTTCCAAGGACGAGGCGCAAATCTCCATCCGGCGGGTGCAGGACAAGCCCGGCGTCGCCGCCTCGATCTTCGGACCGCTGTCCGAGGCCAACATCAACGTCGACATGATCGTGCAGAACGTGTCGGGCGACGGGGCAACCACCGATCTCACCTTCACGGTGCCGGCCGCCGACTACGACCGCGCCAAGGATACGATCGCCAAGGCGCGCACCCAGATCGGCTACGAACGGCTCGACGGCGCGACCGACGTGGCGAAGATTTCGGTCATCGGCATCGGCATGCGCAGCCACGCCGGCGTCGCCGCGAACGCGTTCCGCGCGCTCGCGGAGCGCGGGATCAACATCCGCGCCATCACCACCTCGGAGATCAAGTTCTCGCTGCTGATCGACGAGGCCTTCACGGAGCTTGCAGTCAGAACGCTGCATTCGCTCTACGGCCTCGACAAGTAGGATCTTGATGCCGCCGATCGTCTCCTACGCGCAGCGCTTCGAGGATCTCTATCTGCTGCGCTGCTTCGGCGACCGGCAGGACGGCTTCTACATCGACATCGGCGCCGGGCATCCGGTCTACGACAACGTGTCGTTCGCGTTCTATCTGCGCGGATGGCGCGGCATCACGGTCGAGCCGAACC
>WNFD01008164.1_pt1 | contig 10905 bp, 9 predicted proteins | sample 5400491 | NCBI WGS metagenome assembly WNFD01 (sample SAMN13153343, study PRJNA577476) | soil metagenome | isolation source: 120 cm saprolite under Douglas fir tree site 2 hole 2 replicate 2 | place: USA:California | collected 2015-04-18 | reverse complement strand
CCGCCGCGGCGACCAGATCATTCCGCAAAGCGCAACAGTCTTTCTCCTGCAAGAAGCTGTGGACCTCATATCCACCGATGAGCACCCCAAGCACCCCGAACCCTGCCAGATGACTTATGAAAACCATCAGGGCCAATACGGCAAAGACTCCACAGCGAATGAGGAGCGGCCTGCGGCGCATTGCAACCCACAGAGCAAATGTCAGGAGCGCCAAGGCTACCGCAAACAGGTAATTCAGCATCCCCCACAGCAGCTGCCGGTTGTACAACAGAAGAAACACCGCAAAGGGAGCATACGAGAGCCGCCCGAAAAGGGCACGGTGCACGGCAAAGCAGCCCGCGACCAGCAACACCAGCGTGAGGCCGGTAAACACTAGCATCGCGCTCTCGACCGGCATGAACCGGGCTAGCGGCGGAACGACAAGATCTAAGGCAAGGTTCGGAATCAGTTGCCAGTGGATCTCGTAGTAGCGTTGCAGGAGCGGTGAGTGCCGGAGCGAAGTGATGATGTACATCCGGGCCAGGTGATTTGGATAATCGGCCAGCGGTAAGGGAGAACATGTGAATAACGGAATCAGAGCAACCGTAACCGACTCCTGACTGGAGGAGTGCTTGGTCAGGCGTTGACTGTTCCCATTGAACGGTCGAGCTGTTAAGCATTAGGACACCCCCGTAGCACGATGAGAGATGATTATTTTCTTGCTGCAAACGCATTCCAATTTACATAGCCCTACAACGTCCAGGCCAATAACACTTGTGCTTACTTTGGCCGACCTGATATCGGCATTAACCACGAAGTGCATGTCTACAGGTTGCCGTTGGACTCGGTGTTCCGCGTCCGTCGAAGTTCAGATAGGTAACGCTGACGTTGCTGAATAGGCCCTGGGATCTTTGCAGATATGGGCGACCGCCTTCGACTTGTTGCTAGGGGCGGCACCACAGTGAATGTTGCAAAATCTAGTATCGTAACAGGGTTGCTGTCTCATATAGCAATGCAGTAATGCCGTCATGCCGAGCCGACAATTCGGCAGCCCAGCAGGCGTCCGGCTCCTCGTAGCAACGCAGAAGATCACACATCGATTTCTACCTGCCGGCTGTAAACTCGGAGCAGGTCGACTCCGTCCCACACCTGGGAGAAATTTAGTGATTTCCCAAGCGCGACGATCCGGTCAATCGCGCGGTTGGGTAGCTGACGCGCGAACTTTTGCAATTCAGAACGTTCAAACCCAAATACCGACATCGTCTGATCTTTGGGTTTGACTAGTGGCAGGAAGTCATCGAGTTGTTCGAACTCCCGTTCCAGGAACATGCCACTCCCACAATGCGTGTCTCGAAATCGGCTAGCATCACTGTTGAGGTGTGCTCGCGCGGGTACCTCCGTCGGCGAGGAAAGGATCGCGTTGACCTCGCCCTCTGCAGCGTAGGCGTAAGTGGTTGTAATCCGTGTGATGCCCACGGCCGCGGGATATTGCACGTTGTGCTCGGCTACGTATGCCTTGAGGGCCGGCCAGAATCGCTGCTTGGCCTCAGCAATGTCCAACGCTGCGCCGATCCACACCACCATGCGAGGTGATGAGCACGCCATCTGGTCGAACCAGAACGAGTCAGCGAAGAAATTGCGTATCAATCGACGGAAACCCGTCTCATCCTGCTCCAGCACTGCCGCAGCTTTCACCACCGAAAACGAAAACCGGTCAGCGAAAACCACTTCGGTTGCAAGCGGCGGAAGCGGGACCTGACGCAAGCGCGAAATCGCCTGATCGCCCCCCCATAGCACACGGATCTGACACTTAGCGGATAAAGCCTCCGTGATCGCATCATCGTGTTCAAAACGCAGAACTAGGCTGCGCTCCCGCACGGCCTCGAATTCCGGACGCGCAAGCACACAGTTAAGCGTGGCGATAAGCTGCGTTAGTTGATCGTTACGGCGCATCGAGAGCCGCACAATGTTCAGGTTGCCAATTAACAACGATAGCAACCAGGAATACACGAAGATCGAATCGACGTTCGAGGGCGCAAAGTGAAGTGCAACTCCACGCGGCAGAAAGACTCGGTCGCCTCGCTCAGTATTGAACTGATCCTTGATCTCGAAAATGTGAGCTCGTCGCATCCAATGCCCCAGCGCGATTATTTCAGGGAACGAACGCATATGTGCATCCGTCAAAATCGCCTTTGAAAACGCCTCGATGAAATTGATCGACTCCGCTGCAAAGGGCTGGAGGGGAGACAGATTTTCCATCTGCTCCAAGTGTGATTTCCACCCGTTAGACGAATGCGGGATCAGAACCTCCACACTCAAATCCTCTCCTCATGCGCATCGCTACAGCCCCGCAACTCGGTGTGTGCGAGACGGCCTTCTACTAGGAAATACTTACCGTTGCGGTTACATGGACAGTCATCCTCGCCTATGATCACGCCAAGGTCTTCAGTGATCAGCACGTGTCCTGGATAACTCCTTGGAATATTGCTCATCAATTGCAACAGTCCGCTGTGGCCGAACGGCAATGGGGCGAAGGTCACTGGATGCCGAATCAGAACGTCAGCGTAACAGGGTGCGTGGAAATGGCCTTCGGTGCATTCCATAAAAATCGAACCTGTTTGCTCGACCAGGCCGTAGTAATTAAAAATCCGGCTGATACCCAATTGTTCGTGCAGGCACCTCTTGAATTCTGCATTGGAGACTCGCAGCTCTTCCAGCTTCTTCCACCCGCCGCCGTGGATGAGGATGCTGTCGCCGAGATCGAGTTTTTGCCGCTTTAGGCTTGCCCCATAAAAGTACCGCCAAATGAAGGAGGTAAAGCCGAAAAGGAGAAGGGTTTCTCCCTTATGCCGATCCATGAACTCCTGCAGCGCATGCCAGTTCAATTCCATGTCGTCGTTTAATAGATAAACGTGATCATATCCGAGGTGCGAAAACCCCAGAACAGCCGCGCCTCGGGCCGAAAATGCCTCTCGTTGACTAACAACGGCAGCATTATCGATGATAGCCATGGGGAGGCGTTTTGAGCCGAGCAAAGATTTCATTATGAAAATCAGGGCTCGTGTTTGGGCTGTGGCCGTCGTCTTATCGAGAAAAATCTTAGAGGGCTGCTGGGAAGTAGTTCCACTTGAAGTCAGCGTTTTTACGATCTCGGTGTCAGGAACGCTCGCCAGATCGATGGTTTTGAAGAGCCGCACAGGCAGCGCAGGAAGTTTCTCCAAAGACTCGAAATCGGTCTGGCCTCCGCACACCGCACTCAGAATCCGACGATAAGGCTCACAGTGTTCGGCATGCCAATACGTAAGCTCGTTGAATTCACTGAGCAGGCGTGCGCGCTTGCTAGTTGCTGGCTCATCATAAGGAGCCAGCGGAGGGCTGAGTATGGCCTGCATGCGGAGATCAGACGGCCGAACAGTTGACTAGATTTTGTGCCAGAGCGGGGTAATCGATTTTGCCCCTGATGGTGTGCGGGATTGCTTGGACGCAAAGCACCTGATAAGTGGTACGGTGTAAGCCATACATGCCGCTCAGGATTTCGACGACGGCCGCTTTGTTCCCAGTTTTCTCTACGGCAACAAACATATTGTCGTCAGTCCCGAAACACGCCACGGAGTCGCCCGTTTTCTGCCGCAGTGCGGCTTCTATCTCGTCAAGATTGAATCGCTGACCGACGAGCTTAAGGAAGCGTTTCATACGGCCGACTACGTAAAAGAAGCCATCCTCATCTTTTTTCACAAGGTCCCCGGTGTGTAGTTGGCCGCAAAGTTCATCCCCCTTCCCGAGGTCGGCTTCGTTCTCGGCATACCCCAGCATGACATTGGGGCCCCGGTAAATCAGCTCCCCGGAGCTCGGATCCACAGCCATCGCGCCGCGGGCGATGGGTCTGCCAATCGAACCAATTTTCGATCCCAATAGGTCGGGAGGGACGTAAGAAATGCGGGCTGTTGCTTCCGTCTGGCCGTACATGACAAAGAACCGCCAGCCCCTTTGCAAGGCGATAGCATAGATCTCTTCAATGTAGCACCGATCAAGTTGACCACCCGCTTGTGTCAGAGTGCGCAAGCTCGGTAGATCTTTCTTCAGTAAACCCATTCGGAGCAGCATTTGGTACGTGTACGGGACTCCGGCAAAGGAGGATGCACCGTCCTGCTGAAAAAAGGTCCAGAACTCACGTTCCATCACGCTGCTGTCGGTCAGTAGAATCGTGGCACCGGCTAGGAGGTGACTGTTGATAACCGAGAGACCATAAGCGTACGACATGGGCAGGCTGGTAATCGGCCGCTCGTTATAGTTCAAGCAAAGGTATTCAGCAACTGAGGTCGCATTGGCGGCCACGTTCTCGTACGAGAGCCGGACGAGCTTAGGGCTGCCCGTCGAGCCCGAAGTCGAGAGCAGAAGTGCCAAATCGGAATAGATCAAACGCTCGCGCGGCCTTTCTCGCAAAAACAGGCACCCGTTGAGATCGACAGCAGTGGGGCAATAGAATGGAAAGTGGAATTCTCGGTTTGCAGCAAAAATCCAGTCAGGCATGTATTTATCGATAATTTTTCCCGTTAGCTGCTGTGCCAATGTCCCGTCCAGTAGAATGACGGCGTCTTGCAACTGCAAGGCAGCCAAATAGGAAACCAGCGACGCGGGCGAATTTTGGCACAACACTAACGCCAGCCCCTTGCCGCAATGCTTCGGCAACGCGTGTTTCACGCGTTCAACGCTATTGAGCAGATCACCATAGCTCCAGACACGACGTGTCTGGTGATCAATGCATGCAATCCGATCCGCTGGTTGATCGAGGTGCCAAAAACTCATATCCACATACCGCCATCCACGCCAACAATTTGGCCGGTCACATATGACGCGAGGTCCGAAGCGAGGAACACGATAACACGCGCTACTTCCTCCGGTTCCCCGAAACGCCCAAGTTTGATCGAGTTCTGCAAAGCTTGGATTCTTTCCGCAGGGATGTTGGCGATCATATCGGTTTTGATCACACCAGGGGCAACTGCATTAACCCGGATCCCGTGGGCTGCCAACTCGCGGGCCGCAGACTTCGTGGCCCCTATAACCGCTGCCTTACTGGCAACATAGACCAAGTTGCCCTCGTTTCCGGTACGGCCCAGGATTGAGGTCACGTTTACAATCGCGCCGGACTTCTGGCGGAGCATCACTTGTGCCGCGTACTGGATTAGGAGGACAACACTGTAGACGTTGGTGCGCATCACCTCATCAATCTGCGCGCCGCTGATCATGCCAATCAGGGCTTGCTTGAGCACGCCCGCGTTGTTCACCAATACGTCCAGCCGCTTACAGCTTTTGCGGACCTCGTTGAATGCGGCCTTGATCGATTGTGGGTCGGAAACGTCCATTAGAACAATCTGCGCTAACTCATTCCTACTAATGGCGCGGACCTCCTCCGCGGTTTCCGCCAATGCTTGCTGCGAACGGGCACTGAGCACCACGGTTGCGGCGCCGTTCTTCGCGGCTTCGACGGCCGTGGCGCGTCCAATTCCCCGAGAAGCGCCAGTAATCCACACGACCTTGTTAGCAAGTAGCACCTAAATCTTTACTCCATACCTTCTGAGAATCTCCTTTGCCTTCCCGTAGCTGTCCATTTCGAGGAGATCGTCTGTATCCATCGTCAGGCCGAAGCTCGTGTCAATGGCGGCAATCAGTGCCATGTGTGCAATGGAATCCCACGATTTTGTTGTGCCATAACTCGTTTCGTCCGTGACCTGATCTGGTCGAAGTGAAAGTACTTCGCCAAAAGCAGCTCGCAGTTTATATTCCCCCTCCGACATACCGTCCGGCCCTCCGATGTGGTGCGCGCTCTTTTGCGCTCGTTCCGTCGGCTTCACCTTCATCGTCTTGCTCACTCTATCTTCCCGACAATCGCCCGCTGACTTATTACTAGAGTTGCAAAACCGCCATCTCAGGTCGTCCTTTTGATCCGTACTCACTACAAACCAAACGCGGATCAGAATGCGTCTGCGGAGAATAGCCTACCCTAGCCTACCCATGGGATGTTCGAAACGTGCATTTCTCCAAATACTCAGGATTTTTTTCGCCCGGGGCTGTGCTCCGCAAAATGAAGCTTAATGTGCTCTTGCCCAGATTTCGACCGGTAGCAAGCCGCTATTCACCGGCGGAACAACCTATCGACTCCAGCGAGGCGATCTCTCTGGTTTGATCCTGGCAGGCGATTTGGGTCACGATGACTAAGGGCAAGGTGGAGCGGCCCCGAACACACAGACGTGTTGTTAAGAGTGAAGACCCATAGCTCCGCGAGATCGGCGCGGGCCGCGTTTCAAGCTGCAATAAAACCGGGGCACTAACCACTACTGAGACCGGGGAGGCCTTTTCAAAGCGGCAGGACAGCACCTTGCCGTGCGACTGCTGAGGTTCCACCTTCCAGCCCGGGGAAACCTGCAGATTGAGTGCGAATTCGTGCTCACCCGTTCCCTCGAGAGTGTCCTCGATTACAAGCGTTTTCTCGGCCACTGTTAACCGCCGGGAATGAGTGATTTTGAGTCGGCGGTACCCGAGATTCGAGGCACTCAGAACCAGGCCGTCGGGCATGCGCCGCGACTGAATGGGCGTCATTTCCGCTTCGTTGCCAAGAAGGAACAAATGGTCGGGCTGGAGCGAAATTCGGTTTTGTTCTAATCCATCCACCAAAACAGTATTGTGCGCGGCAGTAGATCGGAAACGATTGCGCTTAGCAGCATCACGGGTGTACACGCCTGTACCGGAATCGCCGAACAACTCTTCCCCTTCGAGCCGAATCACGAAACTTAGCTTGTCATTATGCGTGTGTGAACCCCTGCCCTGAGCGCCGTTGGGCATGGCAAAAAACAAGATTTCCCAACTTCCATGGCGGGCAATGGCCACGCCGCTCCGTGGGAAAACCGTAATGGCTTCATGACTCTGAGCACTGGACAATACTTTTGATTGCTTCGTTCGCACTGGAGGCACAAACCCGTACCACGCTGCGTCCCCGAACCTTCCTGCATCAAAATCACCGAAAAGCGCGCTACCAGTCCCCAGAAAACTGGAAACGGCCAGAGAATGCCTTTCAGGAATAGGCATGGTCAGCATCTGTTCCAGATCATCAAGAAGCAGTTCCACACGCCCGTCGTCGCAGTCGCCTACATGGGGAATTTTTCCAGCTGGGTCAGCGAGAGCCGCCGCAAAACTGTACATCTTTCGAAGCCGGTCGAAGAATGCCTTTGCCGGCTGGGCCCCGGCGGCCTTGATCAGCAGAAGCGCGCAGGTAAACATCTGCGTTACCAGCACGTGGTAGCCAGTGGAGGCCTCGTAATCTCCGCCGTCTTCGTAAGTTTGGTGAAGAATTTCCTCTTCGACGCGCTGCTGGTAATATTTCCGGCGCCGCTCCATACGCGGCCCTTCCAAAAAAGTCGAGAGGCATAGCAATCCAACGATATTGCTGAGATAGTGATTGCTGCGAGCGAAATGCGAAAACTCGGAATGCCCTTCTATGAATAACAAGTGCTGCCACAAAGAGTGAGTTACCTTCTCTAACCACGGTTGCTCATCCTGACGCAAGGGCCACAAGAGATCTAGCGTGAAACAGACGCTAATCGCGCGAAGCGCCGCTTCCATCGCAATAGTCCAGTTCACGCCCACGCCGACTGGATTTTGATCGATCCAATGCGATACAAGTCCCTTGGCAGTGTCTCGGTACCGCTGTTTACCAGTAAGCAAATGGGCCTTAGCCAGGACCGGTAGAAACTGGAGACGAGAAAGTTCCCAGGGCACTTTTACGTCCGACCCGTCATGACGAACGACTTTGATGCGCGATGCATCAATCTGCGGCCAGTCTTTGCCAGAGACAAAATCGCGGTTCCATGTGGGCGGAATCCCAAGGGCTACTGTACCGTAACCGAGAAATGGGAAGCTGCCATCGACGAGCAGATCGGTAATGCCCAGGATGGTCTCGCGGGCCGCCGCACCGCACAATTGCGGATTTGGTCGAAAGTAGCTGACGCGGCGAACACGAGCATCACAAGTTCCGCGTTCCAAACTAGACAAAACTCGCTTGCGAACCCACACCCTGCGCGTGCGCCACAATGCTTCGCGGGCTAGGGCGAAGGGAGATTCGCTGCTAAGAAGAGAGCTCAGGGAGCGCATTTCGGGGGTATGGAATTCGGGGCGTGTTTACTTGTTTTTATATCAGCAACTCGGCGATGCGTTCACCGGCATGACCGTCCCATAGAGGAGGAATTTGCCCCTGCTTGCCACGGCCATGAATGATGGAGTCGAGTTCCGAATGCAGCCGGTCCATATTCCGCCCAACGACGATGTTAGTGCCCATTTTGACCGTAACGGGCCGTTCTGTGTTCTCACGTATCGTAAGGCAAGGTACTCCCAGATAGGTGGTCTCTTCCTGGATTCCCCCAGAATCGGTGATGACGACAGTTGCGCGCCGTTGTAGAGCCAAGAATTCCAAATAGGGTAACGGCTCAAATAACTGTAACCTCTGAAAAGTTCCAGCAAAACGGTTAAGCTGTTTTCGAGTCCGTGGGTGGACTGGAAAAATGACGGCCAGATCTTGACCGATCTCCAATATCGAATCCAGAATCTGGCTCAAAATCGCGGGATCGTCGACATTGGACGGACGGTGCAGCGTAAGTAGCGCGTACCGCTGGGGCAACCCATTCGGCGAACGCTGGCTGGTCTGGGGCAGAAGCCGAATCAGGGTATCGATCATCACATTGCCAACAAAGTGGATTTTCTCGGGAGCGATCCCCTCGCGCAGCAGGTTCTCATCTGCATCGGCGGACGGCGTAAGCAGCAGGTCAGAGATCTGATCCGTCAGCAGACGATTGATCTCCTCCGGCATGGTACGGTCGAAAGAACGCAACCCCGCTTCAACGTGAGCCACTGGAATCAGTAGTTTGGAGCACACAAGAGCCGCAGCGACAGTGGAGTTCACATCGCCGTACACCACCACCAAATCTGGTTTGCGCTCCATCAGGACGGTTTCCAGAGCGCACATGATTTCCGCAGTCTGTCGGCCATGACTTCCTGAACCTACGGCCAGGTTTATGTCGGGCGCTGGCATTCCTAATTGCTGGAAAAACACGCCCGACATATTGAAATCGTAATGTTGGCCGGTATGCACCAGCGTTTGACGGCTACTGTTGCGCCGCTGCAGAGCCGCCAGTACCGGAGCGACCTTCATGAAGTTCGGCCGCGCGCCGACTACGTGGAGTATATGCATGACTATTTGAACTCGCGATTAGTAGCGATGCCAGATCAAGATCCCCGTAGCCGCCTGTATAGCAGTCTCCAACCCTCGTCTGCTCGCACTTCGACTGGCACTGCTGGGAACAAACACAATGTCGTCCGATTCCAATTTAAGATCCGGCGCCTGAGCAGACAAAATCTTCTTAAGAGAGATCGAGATCTCTTTAGGCCCATCGGCAGTTTTGCGGATCAGTTTGGCGTGCTCCAGGGAGGCCGTCGGGTTCGTGCCCTGGGACATGGCAATCGCCTGTAGAACGGTCAGTTCACCATGCTCCATTACCACGCCGCTAGGTTGGTGGACGTCCCCGACCACGTACACGATCCCCGCCTTGGACACGGTCACGGTATCACCCGCCATCATCTCCACGTTTTCTCGCCCCGTCTTGTCGCCATCGTTTGATAGGCTGACGGTAATCGTTCGCTCGAGGCGGTTGGGATTCGTGATAGTTACAGCCTTTCCTGCTCTGGGAGTCGTTCCCCCGGCAACGGAAATAGCTTCGAGTAGTCTTCGGACGTTCACCAGAGGATAAAATCCCGGCTTTTGCACTTCCCCTAGGACGTATACGCCTCCCGAGTCATACTCTCTGACGAACACAGAGACCTGCGGATTGTTGTAAAAAGCGCCCCCAACCAACCGGTCATGAATTAGCTTCTCCGCTTGTTCGGGGTTCAGTCCAGAAACCTGCACGGCACCGATCAGTGGCAATGAAATATCTCCCCCCGAGCTCACGCGAACTTGGTGAGTGAAGTCTGCAGCACCGAAGATGCTCACTTCCAGCAGGTCACCACTCCCGATCAGTAAATCAGGGACAGATCTGCCATGAGGCACAGAATCGTTGGACGTCGAGGCAGAGTTCGGCGGAGCGGGTATGTCATTGGCCTTCATATTCTCCATACCAGGTTGCTGTGCGGGACAGCAAGGCACAGCAAACCAAAGCAGCGCGAACAACACAGTTGGCAACATTAGTCGCGAAACCGAGGTCAACGAGGGATACATGGATAAATCTCCAGCGGGCTCAGACCGCAACCGCGGCCGCTCGGCCGGTTTTGGATATGATCCAAAAAATAAGTACTGAGGCCAATATGTACGTGATCGAGGAATTGAGTGATGCTCCAACTATTCCGTAGACGGGGATGGCCCAAAAGTTTAAGGAAATGTTGACACACACACACACCAACCAAGTGATCACTACGCTACGGGGATAACCCATACTGTTGAGGAATTGAACGGCAACGCACTCTATGCCAAGAAAAAAAATGCCAGGCATGAGCCAAACAAAGGCTTGGGCGGCTGGCAAATATGCCCGCCCAAATAGCAGCGGTACCAGCGGTTTTGACAGCAGAGCCGAGAGAACCACCACCGGTAACATCACAAAACCGATGCAGAAGGATGCTTTCTTTACGACTTGCAATCTTTCGTCCCGATCGCGCATCGACGAAAACTTGGGAAACAAAATAGTGGCTACGGCTACCGGCAACATGGAGACGTAATCGGCCATACTCGCCGCAACCGAGTACTGGCCGGCCCGTTCTGGTCCCAACATGTACTGCACCATAAGCAGATCAACCCGCAAAACGAGAAAACTGAAGAGCAAAGCCAGGTAGGCCCGCGCAGCCACCCCCACCTGCTCACGGAGCAAGGTAAGCGACAGCGCGGGCCGA
>WNFD01007389.1_pt1 | contig 10906 bp, 7 predicted proteins | sample 5400491 | NCBI WGS metagenome assembly WNFD01 (sample SAMN13153343, study PRJNA577476) | soil metagenome | isolation source: 120 cm saprolite under Douglas fir tree site 2 hole 2 replicate 2 | place: USA:California | collected 2015-04-18 | reverse complement strand
CAACCCATGGGGGCCGCCTAAGATCGGGATCGGATATTCCTTCATCTCGCCGGTCTTGGGATCGAGGCGGCCGAGCCGGTTGGCAAACTGTCCCGACCATGTTGAGACCGCTCATTGCCATGGCGATCTTGCCGTCGGGCGTCGGCATCATGTGACGCACGATGCCGCCGCCGCCATTGGGGATCTGCCACGTCTGGAATTTTTCCGTCTTGGGGTCGAACCGCACCAGATTGTTCGGCCGCGTGTTCGATTCCACGTACCAGATCTTGTCGTCGATCACCGTCATGCCGTAGGGCTGCGACTGCGGTCCGCTGGGGCCGTCCCACTCGGTGACGGCGCCGGTCTTGGGATCGAACCGGCCGAGCTTGCCGGTGCCCCAGTTGCCGTACCAGATCACGTCGTCGGAGGTCACGCCCATGCGGCGGATGCGGGTGCGCGCATCCGGCAGAACATACTCCTTCAGCTCCAGCTTATCCGGATCGATGGTGGCGATCTTGTTGGAGCCCCAATAGCTGAACCAGGGTTGCCGGCCGTCCGACAGGAAGCGCAGCGCGTAGGGCTGCTGTCCGGCCGGGCCGTTGGGGGTGAACAGCTTGATGTCGCCGGTCTTGGGGTCCAGCCGGCCCATGAAGCCGCCGTTCTGCACGCTGAACCACAGGATACCGTTCTTGTCGAACAGCGGCGTGTGCGGATCGCGCGCCTTCGGGTCGGGCATCGGGAAGAATTTGTACTCGCCGGTTTTCACGTCGAGCTTGCCGACGTGCCCGCCCCAATTCCCGGCGTACCAGATGTTGCCGTCCTTGTCGTTGATCAACCCATGGGGGCCGCCTAAGATCGGGATCGGATATTCCTTCATCTCGCCGGTCTTGGGATCGAGGCGGCCGAGCCGGTTGGCAAACTGTCCCGACCACCACAGCGAGCCGTCCGGCATCGCCAGCGGATCATGTGGGCGTTCGCCCGGCGTCGGCAGCGACCACTCGCGGAACTTGACCTGCACCGAGCCGTTGATCGCCGCCGGCTTCGGCCGCGGCTTTTCCGGAAAGCTCGCGATCAGATAGGCTTTGATCTGGTCGCCCTGCTCGCGCGTGATCGGAGCGCCGGCGGCCATCATCATGTTGACCGTGTTGTCCCAATCGTCGGCCGACTTGTTCGAATTCACGACGTTGCGCAGGTTGTGGCAGGCGGTGCAATTGTCCTGGACCAGCTTCCTGGCGTTGCCGTCGGGCAACACATAGTCGCCAGGCACGCCGGGCGTGGGCTGGACCACTTGGCCCTGGGCGGACACGACGGCGCAAAGCGAGGCGGCCGTCGTCAGGATGAGCAGCGATTTCACGTGCATGAGAGGCTCCGAATGCGTGGGATGAGGTAAATTTATTTCTCTTCTTTTTGCTAGCTTGCCGGTGAAACGGGCGGGTCGTCAAGCGGCATGGCGGCCTCAATTCGTCTTCCCCTGTGCCACATCCATGATCATCCGGGTGAGCAAATAAAGCCGCGGCTCGATCGAATCGATCTCGACGTACTCGGCGTCGTTCGAATGGGAGCCGAATCCGCGCAGCCCAAATTGCTCGATGACCGCAGCTTTGGTCCGCAGAGCCGCGAACGCCGCATCGGTGCCGCCCCCCTCCGCGACGTCGCCGACGATGAGCGTGTTGCCGATCTCCGCATAGACGCCCTGCGCGTGTTTGGCGAGCGCGCGCGATGCCGGCGTTGCCTCAAGCGGCGGGCGGCGGCGCTCGAACGTCATCTCCACGGTGGTGTCCGCAATGAGCTGTTTCTTGATGCGTTCGCGCACCTTCCGCTCGATGCCGTCATAATCCGCAACCCGCAGCACGCGCACATCTGCGGCGGCAGAGGCATTGGCGGGGATCACGTTGCGGTTAGTACCGGCGTTGGCGATCGTCCAGTTCATCTTGACGCCGATCTCCGGGTCGGAGAGATCGCGGGTCTGGAGAATCTGGTGGGCGAGCTCGTAGAGCGCGTTGCGCCCGCGTTCCGGCGCGGCGCCGGCGTGCGAAGCCCGCCCCTTGACGTTGAGCACCACCGCCGCGATGCCGGCGGTGGTCAGCGACAATTGGTCGGAGCCGACGCGGGCACCTTCGCAGGAGAACACCACGTCATGTTCGCCGCCGAGCCTTGTGAGCGTCGCGCGCGAGCCCGGCGAGCTGACCTCTTCATCGCCGTTGATCAGCACCGTGATGAGGCCGTAGTCGCGGAAATTCATCTCCCGGAGGATCGCGAGGGTATGCAGGATGAGGGCAACGCCGTGCTTGTCGTCGGCAATGCCGAGCCCATAGGCGCGGTTGCCGTCGATACGGAACGGCTGTTGCGCCCCCATGCCGCGCAGATAGACGGTATCCATGTGGGCGATCAGCAGGATTTTCTTGGTGCCGGCGCCGGTAAAGTGCGCCTGCACCATCTTGCCGATCTGTTTCGGCGTATCGACCATGCGGTAGATGTCGGCCGGATCGGGTTCGATCATCTCGACCGCGCCGCCCAGCGCCTTGAGCCGTCCCGCGATCATGTCCGCGATTTTGTCGAGCCCCTCGCGATCGCCGCTGCCGGACTCGATCGCAACGAGGTCCTTGAGGGTTTCGATGAGGGGGGCATTTTCTTTGGCCGCAAGTGAGCGCACCACCTCGACCGGCGCCGCGGCGGCCGATGCGGTCATGGCAAGGCAGAGGCTGAAGGCGGCGAGGGCAGGGCGGCGGAAGTCGATGCTGAGCAGGGTGGCCATGGCGGACTCCGGATCGCGGGAGAGGATGGAGTTTATCCAAAGGCGACTCGGATCGCCAGTCGTGGGAGCTGTAGCCCGGATTGAGCCACCGGGTCCGGCCTTCGGCCGGCCCGATGATAAACTCCGCGAAATCCGGGATTGTCCCATCCTGCGGCAACGCCGTCCTGGGTTTCGCTGGCGCTCAACCCAGGCCACAGCTCTGAGCAAGCCGGCCTAAAGGAGAAAAGGTAATGCGCTATGCGGTCGTGATCGAAAAAGCGGAGGGAAACTACTCCGCCTATGTGCCCGACCTGCCAGGATGCGTTGCCACCGGGCCTACCGTGAAGGCCGTGGAGGACGAACTTCGCCAGGCGATCAGATTTCACGTGGCGGGATTAAGGGAAGACGGGTTGGCAGTGCCCCAACCGACCAGTATTGCGGATTACATTGAAGCCACGCGAGGAACGACCGATTGACGCCGACGTTATGCCCTAGAACTTAAGTCAAGCCTCTATTCGAGCGCCCGCTGCCCGGTTGCAGGACGCATCGTTTCGAGCCCCGTGCGCCGGCGAGAAGATCCCTATGGCCACCACTGTCGTCATCACGGGCGCGAGTGCGGGAGTTGGACGAGCCGTTGCGCTGGAGTTCGCGCGGCTGGGCTGCAACGTGGCGCTATTGGCGCGCGGGATCGAGCGCCTGGAAAGCGCGGCGCGACAGGCGCAAGCGTTTGGGGCCGGAGTGTTGGCGATCCCGGTGGACGTGGCGGATGCCGCAGCCCTGGATGCGGCCGCGGAGCGCGTCGAAACCGAGCTCGGCCCGATCGACGTCTGGATCAATAACGCAATGGCTACGATTTTCGCGCCCGTATGCGCGATCAGGTCGGACGAGTTCCGCCGCGTCACCGAGGTGACCTATCTCGGTCAAGTACACGGGACCCTGGCGGCGCTCAGGCGCATGCGCCGACGAAATCAGGGAACCATTGTCCAGGTCGGCTCGGCCCTGAGTTATCGGGCGATACCGCTTCAGTCCGCCTATTGCGCAGCGAAATTTGCGGTGCGCGCGTTTACGGACGCCTTGCGATCGGAGCTTGCGCACGAGGGCAGCCGGATCCGCGTCACCATGGTGCAGCTGCCTGCCGTGAACACGCCCCAGTTCGATTGGGCGCGCAGCCGTATGGCGGAAAAGGCGCAGCCGGCGCCCCCGATATTCCAGCCCGAGGCGATCGCCGGCGAGATCGTGCGGGCGGCACGAGAGGCGCCGTGCGAGCTTTGGGTCGGGCGTTCAACCTTGAACGCGATCATCGGCACGATGCTGTTTCCGGGTGCTGCCGACCGCATTCTCTCTTCGGAAGGTTACGACGGCGAGTTGACCACCGAACCGCGGGACAACGCGCGCCCCGACAATCTTTTTTCTCCGCCTTCGGGCGATCCGGGGGCGCGCGGTCGCTTTGACAACCAAGCCCGCACGACGGTGATCGGCTTCGATCCGACAAGGCTGCGCGCCGGAGGGCTCGTCTTCGTTCTCACGTCTATCGCTGGAGCTGTTGTCGCCGGAGCTTTCATTCTCGGTTGGCTCGCTAACGGGCGGGCGATGGCACGCCGTCGAGAAACGCCTACGAGGCGGTTCGGGCCTTCGGAACGCGAACATGGCCATGAAGACGTGGGCTTAGAAAAAATCACCGCGGCGGAATGCGGATCAGCTCCGCGAGCTGCGCGCGCGTCAGCGGCGTGGCCGTGTATTTGAACCCGACTGCGTCGGCGTTGATGGCATCGATGCCGACGATGGCGTCGGGATCGAGCGCGGCCTTGGGATAGAAGCCGTCGCGGGCACGGCGCATCGTCGCCTCGCCGATGCCCATGAACGCGGCATAGTGCCGGAAGACCTCGGAATCGGCGTACATCCAGTCGACGGTCTCGCGATAGGCCTTCATGAAGCGGTCGACCGCCGGCTGTCGCGACTGCAAAGTCGCCGGATTGGTGATGAGGACCCTGACGGTCTGGTTCTTGAGCGCGGCCGCATCATTGCCGCTGGCGATGATGCGGATTTTTCCCTGATCGATGAGGTCGAGGCCGAAGGGCGGCCCCGCCCAGCCGACGTCGATCTGGCCGGACATCACCTGCGTCACTGTCGCGGGCGGGCTGCCGGTCGCGACGGGCTTTGCCTTGAGGCCGTATTGCTTGATGAAGGCGGTGACGATCGCGTGAGTCGAGGCGCCGTTGGTCGAATATGCGATCGTCTTGCCGTCGGTGTCCTGCAAGGTTCGGATCGAAGAATCCGAACGCACATACCAGAACAGATCGGCCCCGCCGGTCATCTCGGCGCCGATGATGCGCAGCGGCGCTCCTTTGGCGAAGGCGCCGAACACGCCCAGCGATCCAGCCGACACGCCAAGCTCGACGCTGCCGGAAATCACCGCCTGCTGCGTCTCGCCACCGCCCTGGGTGTAGAGAATGTCGAGCGTGATCCCTTGCTTCCTGAAGAAGCCGCCACGCTGGCCGAGTTCGACGACCGAGGTATCCCACAGGCCGCGCTGGCCGACCGCGATCCGAAACGTCTCGTCGGCGATTGCGGGGAAGATCGCCCAGAGCACCGCAACCAATGCACAGACCAGCATCCGCATGGGACGCTCCTTTCCGATGCCGGAGTTTCTTCGCGAAAGGGCACTTTGTCGAGCCTGGAACCCGTAGCCCGGATGGAGCGACCGTCTTCGGTCGCGAAATCCGGGGACAGCGGTGCCGTGGGCTCGCGCCCGGCGCATCGAGAGGCATGCCCCGGATTACGCGGCGCAACGCGCTCCATCCGGGCTACGAGCTATCCGGCTTTCAAGGCCTTCCAAGCGGGGCCTGGACCGGTCATATTGCGGCAACGTCACATTCAGGAGCATGAGAAAATGCAGCAGCCGGTGCACAAGGAGAAGCCCGCCACAACGGCCGCGGCGCATGAACGCGCTCCCAATACCGGCCCCCACGATCTGCGCTCGACGCTGGAATGGCTGCGTGCCCAGGGCGATCTGATCGAGACCGAAAAGCAGGTCGACCCCGACCTTGAGGTTACCGGACTGCAGAAGCACATGGACGGCGGCTGCCCGGTGATGTTCCACAACGTCAAGGGCAAGCCGAACCACCGGGTCATCACCAACCTGTTCGGCGACATGAACGTCATCAACAAGATGTTCGGCTGGACGGACGACGTCGCACGCACGCGTCATATCGCGGCGGCGTTCCGCAAGCCGCTCAAGCCGGAGATCATCTCCCAGGCCGACGCGCCGGTGCAGGAGCACGTCGTGCTCGATCCGAAGGACGTCAATCAATACATGGTGCCGATCCGGCACACCGCCTACGAGACCGAGCTGACGGTCGGCTCCGGCATCCGCTGCGTCAGCTTCGACCAGTTCGACGGCGGCACCGACCTCGGCTACAACCGCATGAACTTCCGCTGGGGCAATGTGGGCACGTTCCAGATTTCGCCCGGTTCGCACATGTGGCAGGTCGCGAACAAATACTACAAGGAGGACCAGCCGATCCCGATCAGCATGTGCTTCGGGGTGCCGCCGGCCTGCACGCTGCTCGCGGGCGCGGGCTTCGATTACGCCATCCTGCCCATGGGCTGCGACGAGATCGGCATTGCGGGCGCCGTGCAGGGCGCGCCGATCCGCCTCGTGAAGTGCCGCACCGTGGACGCCTATACGCTGGCCGACGCCGAACTGGTGCTGGAAGGCTATGTGCATCCGCGCGACCGGCGCTACGAGACAGCGCAGTCGGAAGAGGCGGGCGTGCAGGGCCGCTTCCACTTCCATCCCGAATGGGCCGGCTACATGGGCAAGGCCTACAAGGCGCCCACCTTCCACGTCACCGCCGTCACGATGCGCAAGCCCGCGACCAAGCCGCTGATCTACTGCCTCGGCGTGCACATGCTCGACGACCACAACATCGACACCACGGTGCGCGAGGCCGCGATCTTCGAACTGTGCGAGCGGCTGCAGCCCGGCATCGTTCAGACCGTGGTCATTCCGTATTGCATGACCGACTGGGGCGGCTGCGTCATCCAGGTGAAGAAGCGCCACCAGATCGACGAGGGCTGGCAGCGCAACTTCCTCGGCGCGGCACTGTCTTGCTCGCAGGGCATGCGGCTCGCGATTGCAGTGTCGGAGGACGTCGATCCTTATTCGATGGACGACGTGATGTGGTGCCTGACCACGCGGGTCAATCCGCAGACCGACATCCTCAACCCGATCCCGGGCGGCCGCGGCCAGACCTTCATGCCGGCCGAGCGCATGACCGCCGGCGGCGCCCAGTGGACCGCCTCCAACACGCGCTTCGAGGGCGGCATGGGCATCGATGCGACGGTGCCGTTCGGCTACGAGAGCGATTTCATGCGCCCGGTTTATCCGGTCGACAAGGTGAGGCCGGAGGATTTCTTCAGCACGGAGGACATCGCGAACGCGAAGTCGCGCATGCACGGCTGGGTGCATTCGCTGGCGCGGAGCGGGAGGTGAGGGGGGGGTGCGGGGAGCTCAACGGCTTTATAGGCCGCCCTTGTCCGGCCAAAGACAGTGTACAATCTGGCTTCACTAGACGTGTAGGGGACATTATTATCTCTGCATGACTAAGCTCATGGAAAAAGCCGTCGAAATAGTCCGCCGCCTGCCGCCTGAGAGCCAGGACGAAATCGCGCATGCTATGCTGAGCCTTGCCGGTAGCGAGGCCGAGCCAGAGGAAATCGAACCCGCCCATCTTCTTCCGGATGTGCTCGAAAGTCTTGCTCAGGCCAAGCGCCGTCAATTTGCCACTGATGCTGAAGTCGAGGCGGCGTTCCGTCGCTTCGACCCATGAAGCTACGCTTCACGCTGGACATGGGCCCCCCTCGCACCTCGGTTGGCTTGAGGGTCAAATCAATCAAGATCGGCGAGCGCGTCCACCGGCCAATTCGAGCTTCACCGGTCATGCCATGATTTAGACTAACACCGCCCGCTGTAGGGGCGACCCTTGTGGTCGCCCGGCTTGCGCACCGCGCGGCCCCTACCGGATTTCTAGACTGTCCGTTCGGTCTGCCGGGAACAGGGCGACCACAAGGGTCGCCCCTACAGCATCCTTACGTCTACATCATCCTCGAATTCCCTGAGAACAGGGAAAATAACAGGGAATTTTCTAAACTTACGGCCATTTTGGCGATTCGTACATTTAATTTTCTCAACAATTCCATCGCCTTGCACGGCAATTCCCTGATTACCGGAACAGGGAATTGTTTACACTTGAACAGGGAATTCATTTACAAAAACACGGAATTTAACCAAGTTGGTTAGCATGATAACTTTGTAAATGAATTGCGCATGATGATTGATGACTCCCTTTCTAAAATAAGAATACCATAATAGGCCTATTTTGTCACCTCTGAAGTGATCTAGACAGCGATCCCCATGTACGGAGCCATCGTACGACAGCATCATTCGAGATGGTCGGCTCGCCCGCTTCGATCGCCACCCACCGCCGATCAAGTTCGGCGACGTCATCCGCGGACGCCGCCTCTGGCGAGATGGCGAGTGATGTCAGTTCGGCGAGGAGATCTGGAACGGACAGGCCTCGCTCGGCCGCTCTCGCTTCGAGGGCGATAACAGTCCGTTCGTCGACTTCGATGAGGCGCTTGGAAGCGTTCATCGCCATAAGGTGGCACTAGTCTTGCTGAATATCAAGAAGTCTGGTCGAATCTCGACCAGTTGGGTTATTGCCGTTGAATGCGGTTCCGAGCGCTGCCAATCCACAAACTAGAAACCTAGCGGCGTCGAGCCCGTAGGCTTTTTTCGCATTTCGTCCGCGCGCTCCTCAAGAACTTCAATCCAAAGCCGATATGTTTCGTCGATCATTTCGTTAAGTTCATCAAAGCTAAAGAGTCCAGATTCCGTGGGTTCAAATTGACGGATTACTCTCTTAGAGTCATCTCCCTTGCCAAACTGAACTACAAGCAGTCTTGAATCGGCGAAGTCTGGATCAGGAACTCTAATTCTTTCATGCATCATTGAAAGAACAAACTTTCGAGCGGCCTGGGTTAGAGGGTTGGAGAGACGTGGATCAACAAAAACAAAGCAAGGGCGCCTTTCGATAACTGTGTAGAGATTCCACCAGTACTTAACCGACTGTCCATAGCCAACGGCCCAAGGAGCGATTGGCTTACTATACGATCGAATCTGCTGCTCAACTCCGAATTCATAAAGTGCCTCTGCCACGGCCAAATTAAAGTCTGCCTCACTCTCATTGGCCGACAGTTTTTCAATATCCGCCACGATTTGGAGCCACGGAGTGTACTCTCCACCAGAGCTGAACATCTCTGGCCGCAAATTGAGAATATCACCCAATGACGCACGAAGAGGATTGTAGGTGTGAGGAGGTCTCCCAATTTTAAGCATTCTTAGGCGATGCAGTTTCTTCTCTCTTTCCAGAGGACCAATCCTAGCAAGATCGATTTCAGACAAACGGCGAATCTTCATCTGGCTCTCCCACACGGGGGGCTGGGGGGACGGATACTTTCTGCCGACCGTGCCGCTCGGCGATAATTCGGTCTGGTATACGAAGGCCAATATTTGCACCGTTCTTCGCAGAAGACACAACATAGTGCCACGGACCGCCCTCGGCGTGGGTGACATCTACGAGGCGTCCGGCACTCATCCGCCCGAACTGAACCATGACACGATCACAGATTTCACGAGTTGCTGAATCGCTCAGCGACTGCAGTGATTTCTTTGCACGAGTCACCGGGTCCAGCGCCCCAGCACGGAAATTGATTGCGTCTGAGCCAGCTGCTTTGAACGCTTGATAAACAGTGGGATGAACTGGTCCATATTGCCAAGCTTCAAAGTACCCCGACACCAGTCCTACCTTGCGTTCGGTGAGAGAAATTGCATGGGCAAAGAACAACAGCTTCTGTAATGCGAGATTAGTGACCGCGATGCCCCTGCCTGCGGCCACGTCCAGCATGTAGTTTGCCACAATCCTTGGGTCGTTCATTGATTCATTCCCCCGGGAACAAACTATGAACAAACGTCAAGTCAGTCAAGCGCCCTTCGGCGGCAATGGCCATATGTGCAGTGGGCAAGCAGCGGTTCTCAATTATCCAAAAAGCTCCGCAGCTTCCTACTCCTCGACGGGTGCTTCAGCTTGCGCAGCGCCTTGGCCTCGATCTGACGGATGCGTTCGCGCGTCACCGAGAACTGCTGGCCGACTTCCTCCAGCGTGTGGTCGGTGTTCATGCCGATGCCGAAGCGCATGCGCAGCACGCGTTCCTCGCGCGGGGTGAGCGAGGCCAGTACGCGCGTCGTGGTCTCGCGCAGGTTCGACTGGATGGCGGCGTCGATCGGCAGCACCGCGTTCTTGTCCTCGATGAAATCGCCGAGGTGGGAGTCCTCCTCGTCGCCGATCGGGGTTTCGAGCGAGATCGGTTCCTTGGCGATTTTCAAGCCCTTGCGCACCTTCTCGATGGGCATGTGGAGCTTCCCGGCAAGCTCCTCCGGCGTCGGCTCGCGGCCGATCTCGTGGAGCATCTGCCGGCTTGTGCGAACGATTTTGTTGATCATTTCGATCATGTGCACGGGGACGCGGATGGTGCGCGACTGATCGGCGAGCGAGCGGCTGACCGCTTGCCGGATCCACCACGTCGCGTAGGTCGCGAACTTGTAGCCGCGGCGGTACTCGAACTTGTCGACCGCCTTCATCAGGCCGATGTTGCCCTCCTGGATCAGGTCGAGGAACTGCAGGCCGCGGTTGGTATATTTCTTCGCGATCGAGATGACGAGGCGCAGATTGGCCTCCACCATCTCCTTCTTGGCCTGGCGCGCTTCGCGCTCGCCCTTCTGCACCATATGGACGATCTTGCGGAACTCCAGGATCTCAAGGCCGGTCTCGCCCGCCAGCTCGTAGATGTGGGTGCGCAGGTCCTTGATGCGATCTTTGTCGCGGGCAACGACGTTCTTCCAGCCCTTGGCGGAGAGCTTGGAGACGCGGTTGAGCCAGCGCGGATCGAGCTCCGAGCCGAGATAGTTCTTGAGGAAATCCTCGCGCACGACGCCGTGGCTTTCGGCGAGCCGCATCATGCGACCCTCATAGCCGACCAGGCGCTTGTTGATGTCGTAGAGCTGCTCGACCAGCGAATCGATGCGCGCCTGGTTCAGCCGCAGCGATTTCACTTCGGCGATGATCTCGTCCT
>WNFD01025406.1_pt1 | contig 10907 bp, 11 predicted proteins | sample 5400491 | NCBI WGS metagenome assembly WNFD01 (sample SAMN13153343, study PRJNA577476) | soil metagenome | isolation source: 120 cm saprolite under Douglas fir tree site 2 hole 2 replicate 2 | place: USA:California | collected 2015-04-18 | reverse complement strand
AGATTGATCAGACCTTCCTTGACTATAAGGTCGCTGATGCAGGCTACACCCGAATAAAGCACCTGATCGGCCAGGGCGAAGGCATCGGCGAATGTGGTCTTCTCGTTGGCCACCCGGAACAGGTTCTGGTTTGGGATGATCAGCAGGGTGTCCACCACCTTCAGCAGTTCCGCGATGCCGGCTTCGGCAAGGCGCATGCGGCGCTGGCCCTCGAAGTGGAATGGCTTGGTGACTACACCGATGGTGAGAATGCCAAGCTCACGCGCGGTCCTGGCGATAATGGGCGCTGCCCCGGTGCCGGTGCCGCCGCCCATGCCGGCAGTAACGAACACCATGTGCGCGCCGGTCAAATGATCGCGGATCGCATCGACCGCCTCTTCGGCTGCGGCGCACCCCACTTCGGGCTGCGAGCCGGCGCCAAGGCCTTTGGTCACCAGGGTGCCCATCTGGATGATGCGTTTGGCCTTCGACGTGGTGAGCGCCTGTGCGTCGGTATTGGCGACAATGAAGTCGACGCCTTGCAGCCCGGCCGCGATCATGTTGTTGATGGCGTTGCCGCCGGCGCCGCCGACCCCAAACACAATAATGCGCGCCTTCATATCGCGAATATCGGTGATGTCGGTCATTTTCGCCTCACGATTGCTCCGCCAAGCTGGCGAATGAGGGCACGGATTGCTACCTACTAGCCTTGCGGTCTGCTTCCACTATAGTCGCGGCCAGATGTCCCAGTCGGCGTGCAGCTTGTTCGTGGCTGTCGATCGAGCCGCCAGCTCGGCCACCGGTCCGCAGAGCCACGACCTCACCTTCAAGCCGTGCCGTCACCTCCTTGGCCGCCATAACCTCGGCAGTCGCTTGCAGCAGCTCAATCTCGAGGCGATCGGCGCGCTCGCGCTCGCGCTCGAAATCCGCGCTGTGATCGGCTGCCCCTGCTTCGAGCCGCGCGATCGCCGCCTTCAACGACTCGAATAGGTCGATGTTGCCTGCCTGGCGACCACTTGGTGGCCGGGGCGTATGCCGTATTTCAGCGAGATCAACGCATACCAGGGCTTTGCCATCATCCGAAAGCGAGCGCGGCAACCGGAGTCGCTTGGCAAACGAACGAGCGGCCGCCGCCGAGATTTTCAGGCGGGCACCTAGAGCGGCATATGTCAGCGTTTCCAAGGACATCGGCTGCTCTCCTAGAACGAACCGGGCGGTAATCGGCTGATGATGACCGGGCGATGACCGCAGGCTAGGCTGCGTTGGTTAATAGAATGTTAACGGGCGAGCGGCGATCTGCCGCGTGGCGCGATCTGCCAGAGAACTTTGGACCATGCACTTGCTACAATCGCTTCGTTCGCTGGGGAGCCTGCATCGCGGGCGCTACCTGCTCATGAGGCCGCGATCTAGCCAAAATTCTGCAGTGCCGGGAACGTCTCCAGCAGCCAGATGCTGACGCTGGATACCGCGCCGGTGAGAAAGCCGATGCCGGTGATCACCATCAGCACGCCCATCGCGTGCTCGACGCTGGCCAGATGCCGCTTCATTCGCGAGAACAGCGACGAGAACTGCTCAACCATGAAAGCCGCGATCAGGAAGGGAATCCCGAGCCCCGCGGAGTAGACCGCAAGCAGGCCCGCGCCTTTTGTCACTGTCGCCTCGGCCGCCGCCACGGACAGGATCGCGGCCAGGATCGGACCGATGCAAGGGGTCCAGCCGAACGCGAAGGCGAGGCCCATCAGATAGGCTCCCCAGAGGCCCACGGGCTTTGGGATCGGCAACCGCCCTTCCCGCATCAAAAATCCAATCCGCGTCAGCCCGAGGAAGTGCAGGCCCATGACGATGATGACGATGCCGGCGACGATCGAGAGTTCCGTCGACCAGGCGCGGATCAACCCTCCGATCAGGGAGGCGCTGGCGCCGAGCGTCACGAACACGGTGGAAAAGCCGAGCACGAACGCCACGGCCGATATCATCACCGCGCGCTTCGAGGACGATGCCGTTTCGTCATTGGCGACATGCTCGATGGTCGCGCCGGTCAGATAAATCAGATATGGCGGCACCAGGGGCAGCACGCACGGCGACAGAAAGCTGACAAAGCCGGCAATCAGCGCCGCGGGAATCGAGACATCGTGAATCATGCAATCGTCGAACCATGTTGGCCGGAACCGGCGTGAAGATATGAGCCTTGTCCGGTTGAACTATCCTAGGTGCTTTCCGAACTCGACGGCGTCAGAATCTGCAAGAAGCCGCTGGAATGACGACGATATTGCGGAATTTCCGCTGCGCTGTTTGGGGCGCCTGTTTGGCACATTTGTTGCTCAAGGATTTGTTGCTCAAGGTAAGCCCAATCGATAAGGGGACACGTCATGTCAACCATCTCTGCGACTGCGGTAAGCGCACGAAAACCGCTCTACCAATCACTTTTCGTTCAGGTCCTGGTCGCTTTGCTGCTGGGGATTGTACTTGGCATGGCCGTGCCGGATTTCGCCGTCGGGCTCAAGATTCTCAGCGACGCCTTTTTGAAGCTGATTTCGATGATCGTCGCCCCGATCGTGTTCTGCGTCGTGGTGCATGGCATCGCGGGGGCCGGCGACCTCAAGAAAGTCGGCCGGGTCGGCGTCAAGGCGCTGGTCTACTTCGAGGTCATGACCACGGTCGCGCTGGTCGTCGGCCTGCTTCTGGCATACCTGTTCGGGCCGGGCCACGGCATGAACATCGACCCGTCGACCCTGGACGCCAAGGCGCTCAATACCTACGCCGACAACGCGCACAAGTTGCAGGGCGGCGGCATCGGCAGCTTCCTGCTGAATATCATTCCGACCACCTCTTTCGACGCGCTGTCGCGCAACGACGTGCTTCAGGTGCTGTTTTTCGCGATCCTTTTCGGTGTCAGCCTCGCCCTCGTCGGCGGGGAAAAGGGTGAGCGCATTGCTACCTTCATCGAAGCGGTGTCGACCGTTCTGTTCAGGGCGATGGGATTGATCGTGCGTTTGGCCCCGCTGGGCGTGCTCGGAGCGGTCGCCTATACGGTCGGCAAATACGGCGTCGGTTCGCTCAAGCAGCTGATCTCGCTGGTTGCCTTGTTCTATATATCGGTCGCGATCTTCGTGTTCGGGGTCCTCGGCGCGGTCATGGCGCTCGCCGGGATCAACATCGTCAAGTTCTTGGGTTATCTGCGCGAGGAGCTGACGATTGTTCTCGCGACCGCGTCGTCCGACGCGGTGCTGCCTCAGATCATGCGCAAACTCGAGCGGCTGGGCGTGAAAGACTCGGTCGTCGGGCTGGTTATTCCGACCGGCTACTCGTTCAATCTCGACGCATTCTCGATCTACCTGACGCTTGCCGTCGTTTTCATCGCCCAGGCAACCAACACGCCGCTTTCTTTAGGCGATCTGTTGCTGGTGCTGGGCGTATCCCTGATCACGTCCAAGGGCGCACACGGCGTTCCCGGTTCTGCGATCGTGATCCTCGCCGCCACGCTGAATGCCGTTCCCAGTATTCCCGCGATCGGCCTGGTGCTGGTGCTCTCGGTTGACTGGTTCATCGGCATGGCCCGCGCGCTCGGCAATCTGATCGGTAACTGCGTGGCGACCGTCGTTGTTGCGGCCTGGGAGGGCGATCTCGACCGCGCCAAAGCGGCCCGCGTTCTCGACGGCGACGAATTGGTGGACGTGACGGCGGGTTGAGATCAGGCGGAATCCGCGGCTCCGCGAGGGCGGAAGTTTTCAATCAGCCGCAGCAGGACGCGCGCACCGGCATCCACGTCTGACGTGTCGGTGTGCTCGTCCGGATGATGGCTGATCCCGCCGCGGCAGCGCACGAACACCATCGCCACGTCCGCGACGTCGATCATCGCCATGCCGTCATGGCCGGCGCCGCTCGGGAGTTCGAAGACGCGATAGCCCTCGCCCGCGATGGCATCCGCCACCTGCCGTCTGAGCCAGGGCGCGCAGGGCACGGTGCGATTGTCGTGGGTGACATCGACTTGCAACAGCAGCTTTCGACGCCTGGCGATAGTTTCGATCTGGCGGACGATGTCGGCCACCGCAAGCTTGCGGTGGGCGTCCGAGGCGGAGCGGATATCGATCGTGAACGACACCTGGCCTGGAATGACATTGGTCGCGCCGGGCATCGCATGGATGTACCCGACAGTCCCGACCAACCCACCTTCGTCGGTCCGGCAGAACGCCTCGATCGCGACGATGCATTCCGCGGCACCCGCCAGCGCATCGCGCCGCAGCAGCATCGGCACGGTGCCGGCATGCCCGGCCATGCCGGTGAGACTTGCCGCGAGCCGCGTCGCGCCCGATATCGCGGTCACAACCCCGACCGGCAGGCTTTCGCATTCAAGCACCGGTCCCTGCTCGATATGCAGTTCGACATAGCCGTGCAGCTCGCTTCGGGACCGCGCGGCAGCGCCAATCCGGCCGGGATCGAGACCGAACTGCGACAACGCCTCGCGCATCGAGATTCCCTGGCGGTCCTTGGCGCCAAGTACGCTTTCATCGAAAGTGCCGGCAACGGCGCGACTGCCAAGCAAGGTCGATGCGAACCGAACGCCTTCCTCATCGGCAAAGCCGATGACCTCGATGGCGAAGGGCAATCTTTGCCCGCGCTTGTGCATGGCTCCAACGCAGGAAATCGCCGTGACCAGCCCCAGCGGCCCATCCCATTTGCCGGCATCGCGCACGGTGTCGTAATGCGACCCTAGCATGAGGCAGGGCAAACCTGGACGATCTCCCTCGTAACGCCCGCAGACGTTTCCGATCGCGTCGAGGTGCGCCGCCCGCATTCCTGCCTCTCTCATCCACGACAACAACAGATAGGCCGCGGCGCGATGTTCGGTAGTGAGGAAGGTGCGGGTCAGATGGTCCGGTGTCTCGGATATGGCGCTCAGGGCGCCAATCCGGCGCACAATCTCCTGGCCAAGGGACGGGTCGAGGGACGGGCCGAGGGACGGGCCGCCGTCGAGATCGCAGGGATGTTCGGCATCCGCCATTCAAACCCCCTCGAACCGGACCTTCTGGGCACCCTTCCAGAGCACGGTCTTGCCCAACTCCGGCAGCCGATCCAACCCGGATGTCAACGTGATGAAATGGTTGCCGGCGAGCTGACCCATTTTGCTGGCGAAGTGTACCCCGCCATAGGTCAGCAGAATCTCGGTCTCGCTAACGAGTTGGTTCATCCGATGGGTCCCTGATCCTCAGTGCAGGACCATGAGATTGCAGCCGCAGCGCGATGAAGCAAGGGCATTTTATCTTTGGACGTGCGGGCGCACGATCCCACGCTCGAACCAACACGGCGGATCGGCGGATCGGCAAAACCACCGATAACGGCGCTTGCTGGAGTCCGGCGGAGGTTTGCTATTTGACCAGCTTCAGCAAGGCACGGCGGCGCTGGTCTTGCGATTTCGGATCTTCCGATCCTTCGGCCGTCCCGTCATCCGGAACCATCGCATCGCACAGGGCCTTCAATTCCGAGTCGGCGACCTGGTTGAGCTTCATCCGAAGCTGGAGAATTGCCACCGACAGCAATTGCACCGTCTCCCGATTTGTCGTTTCGGCGAGAACCGCGCGGCACTGCTCGAGTGTCGTCAGGACCGAATGCAGTCGTTCTTCTGATTTAGCCACCAGCGTTTTTTCCGACACCGAGCTTGCGAGGTAAAGTCGAGGCAATCCAATCGGTCGTTTCATACACCTCTCCATAAAGTCCGGATATTTTCGAGACGGCGCGGTGGATTTCGTCCGCTGACACGTCATCGAGGGCGTGACTGGCCGAGGCGTCGCACAGATATGTTACCTTGTGATTGCGGTGGAACGCATCGATTAAAGTCGACAGGCATGCCGCTTCTCCTGCAAATCCGGCAAGCACGATGCCGCCGCGGCTCTGGTTCACCAGCGCGGTGAATGGTTCGCAAGAGTAGCACGACGGACTGCTGCGTTCGAACACCATTTCGTTGCGATACGGTTCAAAACCCTCGATCCAACGGACAAAAGGCGTCGCCCGGTTGAAAAAGGCCGACTCATTGACCAGCCGCATGAATGCGACCGGCAGACCTACCCTGCGCGAATGATCCAGAACCTTTCGGCAATTGTCCAACGCGCGATCGATCTCGGAGATCGCAAGCAGTCGGGGCTTCGCCAGATATTCCTGCTGCATATCCACAAAAACGACAATCGGAACGCTCGATGAGTTTGCGAATGTCCGAAGGCTTACGACGGAAGTCACGCGGCCGCTCTCTCACGGCGGGACGGTGGGAGGCCGAAATTCCGTAGATTCCCGGGGGTACAGCCCCAAAAGGTAAGCTTAAGCCTCAAAATGGGAACCCCTCGACCCCGAATAGTTGTGGTTCGTACGGAATTCTGCCAAGTTTAGCGGGCAGAAAGGGCTGTGTATGCGTCTGGTGCTGGAAAGGGGCGTTCCTCAGGAGGAACGCCACAAGGTCGCTGTCGGAAGTCTCACGGATTGGGACGCGGCCAGGGTTTTTCTGGAAGTGGTGCGCTGCGGAAGCTTCAGATCCGCGGCCGAGCGCCTTGAGCTATCCATCAACGTCGTTCGCAGGCGAATTGACGATTTTGAGCGCCAAATCGGCGCCACGCTATTTACCCGCGACGTCCATGGCACACGCCTGACCGACGAAGGCTCGTTGGTCGTCTCAGCGGTCGAACGCATGGAGGCCGCCTCGTTCGACCTGGTGCGCGCCAGCAATTCCGTCACCCACACGCTCTCGGGCGAAGTCCGAGTCGCCGTCACCGAAGGCCTCGGAACATTCTGGCTGGCCCCTCGCCTGGTCGAATTCCAGCAATCTTTCCCCAACATTCTTGTGGATCTCCACTGCGCGATGCGCTCGGCCGACGTGTCGCGGCATGAGGCCGACGTTGCGATCCATCTGTCGCGGCCGACCGCGCCTGACGTCAAACTGGTCCGGCTCGGCAGAATGCATCTGATGTTCTTTGCCAGCCAGAAATACATCGACACCTACGGCTCGCCCAGAACCCCAGACGAATTCGCCAAGCACCGGCTGGTGATGCAGGTTGCCGACCAGACCGCCGCCAAAGAGAGCTTCGAGAGTTTTTTTCCAGGCCATTCCCAGAGCGACTTGCTGGTGATGAAAACAAATGTCAGCAGCGCCAATTACTGGGCCGTCGCCAATGGCGCCGGCATCGGCGTGTTTCCGACATATGCCTGCGAGCTCGGGGGCAAGATTGTGCCCCTGGAGATCGAATTGCGCCGGCCATTCGATATTTGGCTTTCCTATCATCCGGGTAGCGGCCGTATCCCCCGGGTACGGCGCATGATCGACTGGCTGGTGGAGGCTTTCAATCCCGCAAAATTCCCCTGGTTCAAGGACGAATTCGTCCATCCAAGTGAGTTTAAAGCGGTATATAAGGGTGAATCCCTGACCCATCTATTCGGGGGCTTCTCGACCGAAGGACGGTAAAAGCAGTATGAAACAAGCAGCAGCAAAGAAAATGAAGCAGCGGAGTGCCGGCAAACCCGATATTGAGCTGGGAAAGCGGATTCGGCTACGCCGCGTTGAACAAAAAATTTCGCAGGCGGAGCTTGGCGACAAACTGGGCGTCAGCTTCCAGCAGGTTCAAAAATATGAGAAGGGCGTCAACCGGGTCGGCGCCGCCCGTCTTCAGCAAATCGCCACTGCCCTCGACGTACCCGTCACGTTCTTCTACGACGGCGACGGCAAGGCGCGGGAGGTCGAAAGCCTGTTGTTTCTCGATAGCGCGTTCAGCCTGAGATTGCTGAGGGCCTATAGCAAAATCAAGGATCAGACCGTGCAGCGTCAGCTGGTGTCCTTGATGGAATCGATCGCCGCGAACGAAGATTAGTATCGATCAGACCGCCTGGCCGATCGCGGACCCTGCAAATCTAGTTTGCAGCACCGCGGACGCGATCGATCAACGCAAGCGAATCGGCCGGCAGCCTATCGCCGCGCCAGGCCACATGTTGGTCCGGCCGCGACAACACCAGTCCTCCGTCAGAGAAAATGGCGGTGTTTGGCCGTTCGATATCGAGGACCTTCAGCGGCAAGCCCCTCTTGCGAGCCGCGGCCTCGAGCTCGGCGACATCGACAGCCGGGTCGAACCTCAGAAGCGTGAACTCCGGCCCCATTGCATCGTAAAGCGAACTGCCGTCTTCGCGCCACAGGTGCGGCGTGCGGCAACCCGGCACGCTCGACGGCGTGTAGCTGTTCATGGTGTAGGCCGGATGCTCGGCGCCGTCATAGGCGATGAGCGGCGAGCGATCGTAGTAGGTGCCGAAATTGAGACCGGCGCAGGCATATTGCTGGACGTTGATTTCGTAGGCGAGACGGCCAACCTCCCGCCGCGCCAATTCGCCCCGTGATCCCGCATCCTCGATGTCGTCGGGTACCGCGCCACGGCGGCGAATTTCGGCTTCGGCATGCGACATCGCGAAGCGCGACACCTGGCTGGTAATCGGCCAGCGCTCCGCCTCATACGCATCGAGAATCGAAGCCGGCGCCCAGCCATTGAGATGAGCCGCAAGCAGCCAGGACAGGTTCATGGCGTCGGCTATCCCGGCGTTCATGCCGTAACCGGCGTAAGGCACCCAGATATGCGCCGCATCGCCGGCGACGAAGGTGCTGCGGTCGCGAAACTTGTTCGCAATCAGCCGCCGTCCGTACCAGTCTTCCCTGGAGATGATGTCGTAGCTGAAGTCCGCTCCCACGCCGAGAATGGTGCGGATGCAGGCATCGCGATCGACTGAATCGAAATCCGCCTCTGCCGGCTTCATATAATTATGCACCAGCCATCGCTCGCGGCCATCGATCGCATACACCATGCCCGAGCGCCGGGGGTTGATAGCGCCGGTGCCCCAGGCGGACGCGTGCTGCTGACGATCGATAAGGTCGGGGGCACGGATAAAGCTCGACTGCACGCGCTGCACGACGGCGTCGCCGGTCAATTCGGCGCCGATCGCCTTGCGGACGACGGAGCGCGCGCCGTCGCAACCGATCAGATAGCGACAGCTCAATCGCCTGACAGCGCCGGTTTCAAGGTCGCGCAAGGTCACATCCGCGGACGTATCCTGCAACACCACGTCTTCGACCGACGTCCGGTTGACGATGTGGATGCGGGGCTGGACCGCGGCGTGCTCGAACAGGATCGGTTCGAGAAATATCTGGTTGATGCGGTGCGGCGGCTCCGGCGTCGGCCAGTTGCAATCCGGCCCATCCGTCATGGTGAACCGGTCGCGGCGGCACGGAATCGGAATCCGCGCCAGCTCCTGCCCGGTAAACGTGGTGCGATAACTGATGTCGTGCGGATAATCCGCGGGCAATCCGGCGTTGCGCACCTTTTCCGAAAGGCCAAGCCGGCGGAAGATTTCCATGGTGCGGGCGGCGACGTGGTTGCATTTCGGTTCTGGAGGTGCTGCCCGGGCGCGCGTCTCCACCACCGTGACGTCGACACCTCGCCACGCCAGATCGATCGCCAGCGTGAGCCCGACCGGGCCAGCGCCAACGATCAGCACCTCGGACTCAATCATTTCAGGCATGGTTCACGCTTTATACGGCGAGCTGCGCCGAGGACATGCTTTTGTCATTCCAGCTCCGCGCCCGAATTCCTGACGATCACGGCCCAGCGATCGACCTCGGTCTTGATGTAGGCCGCAAAACTGTCCGGCGTCGATCCGGCCAGTGGCTCCAGCGCAATCGTGGTGAGCTTGTCGCGCGTTGCGGGATCGGCCATCAGCTTTCCGATTTGCCCGGCCAATTGGTCGATGATCGGCCGCGGCACGGCGGCGGGCGCGACGACCCCCTGCCACGCGACCAACTCGAAGCCGGACAGCCCCGCTTCGGCCAGGGTCGGGATGTCAGGTGCGCAGGCAACCCGTTTGGGCGTGGTGACACCCAGAACCCTCACCTTGCCCTCGCGAATCTGCTGCAATGCGGGCTGGAGGTCCACCACCATGAAAGGAATATGCCCCGCGATCACATCAAGCATCGCCGGGACGCTGCCGCGGTACGGTACGTGGCGGATATCGATTGCGGCGGCAGCCTTCAGCATTTCAGCGCCGAGATGCTGCGGACTGCCGTTGCCGGCCGAACCATAGGCCAGTCCCGGCGTCGATTTGGCGTAGGCGATGAATTCGGGCAGGGTCTTCGCTGGAATCTGCGGATTGATGATCAGCGCGAACGGCACGCCCGCCACCAGCGCGACCGGCGTAAAATCCTTCACCGGGTCGTATGGCAGTTTCTTGTAGAGCGTCTTGTTGATGGCGAGCGTGGTCGAGGTTGCCATCAACAGCGTATAGCCATCGGGCTCGGCCCTCGCGACCTGCTCCGCGGCGAGCGTCGAGCCGGCGCCGGGCTTGTTCTCGACGATGACGGTGGCGCCAAGACCGCTCTTGAGCTGATCGGCAACCAGCCGGCCGAGCAAGTCGGTGGTGCCACCCGCCGGAAAGGGCACGATCATCTTGACGGTTCGGCTGGGGTAAACCGCCTGCGCGAAGGCCGGCAGTCCCGTCAGCATGGCGAGCCCGCCGCCGCATCCGGCAATCGCCGCTCGGCGCGTCAACAACATGGGTTCTCCTGAAGACACACTCGTTTTTTCCGAGGCGCGTGTTTTTGATGGGCGAGTGCGCTCACCAACCACGTTAGCCGCCATCGCGACCTATCGAAAGCCACTAAAGTTCAACCCAGCTATTGCGGCAGTGCAATGGCTGCCATAACAATTTCATCAGCGCGCAACTCGCATGGGCTATTATCAGGGCTAACTTTCCGAAAACTTGAATTGCTGATTCCGGGTCCCACCCGATTCATTCGGCTTGAACGGCCGAGCTTGTTTATTTCAGCGTCAGCGCCGTCATGACGCATTCCAAGGGCACTCAACATGCGAACCATGACAATCGTTGCCATCGCCACGATGCTTGCGACGGCGTCGGCG
>WNFD01017819.1_pt1 | contig 10908 bp, 7 predicted proteins | sample 5400491 | NCBI WGS metagenome assembly WNFD01 (sample SAMN13153343, study PRJNA577476) | soil metagenome | isolation source: 120 cm saprolite under Douglas fir tree site 2 hole 2 replicate 2 | place: USA:California | collected 2015-04-18 | reverse complement strand
GGCGGAAGCGAATGGTGTTCCGGTCATGTTCCACACCGGGACGTCAATCTTTACGGGGGCGCGCAATCGCTACGGAGATCCGATTTTCATTGACGACGTAGCTGTGGATTTCCCAAAACTGAAAATTATCCTCGCCCATGGCGGCAGACCTCTATGGATGAATACGGCTTTCTTTCTGCTGCGCCGTCATCCCAACGTGTTTCTGGACATCAGCGGAATTCCGCCCAAGACGTTGATGAAATACTTTCCCCGGCTGGACGAGATTGCGCACAAAACGCTGTTTGGCACCGATTGGCCGGGGCCGGGAGTTCCCGACATTAAGAAAAATCTGGATGATTTCCGGGCGCTGCCGCTGACTGAGGAAATCAAGCGGAAGATTCTCTCGGAGACGGCATTGAGTATCTGGACGGCTTAGTTCGCGGTCTCGGCGTTAGCGCACTGCCGAAGCACAGGTCGCCGGAAGCGGCGCAGTCTTTGCCAGCATCCCTCTCTCGTAGTAAGCCGCGCTGGATTCGGCAAAGCTGGCGAAGATTTGGCAGCCCTGCCGCAATCTTTGGTCCGCTTTGGTTGCATCATTCAGAGTGCTGTACATGGAGGAGGCAGAGAAACAGCTTGATGCAATATCATGCCGGCACGCCTTGTCGAACCAGTCGATGGCCCGGGTCGTGTCCATTGCAGTGCCCACTCCGGACCGGTAAAGTTCGGCCAGCCCGCTGCAGCCGCGCCACCAACCGTAGGAGCACGACCTACTCAACAACGCGAAAGCGCGCGCAGGATCTTTGGGAACCCCTTGTCCGGCATAGGAGAGCGATCCCAGGAGGAAACAACTCTCTCCATCGCCGTCGTCACAGGCACTTTGAAGAAACCTTCCCTGGCTTTCTTGCACTGTCCGAAGGATGGCGGTGCAGCCGTTCGACATTCCCAGCTCGCAGGCATGGGAGAAGTCTTTGGTTGACTGGGCCGGGTCACGCGGCACTATATCCACATTATTCAGAGCCGTGCCCAGGATCATGCACGCTGGCCCCGTGCCGTGGTAGCAGGATATGTTCATAAGCCGAATCCAGGTCTGGCAAGCATTTCCGCGGCCATCAACGCATGCCTTGCGCCAGAATTCCGGGTCGGCCCCCGGATGTTCGCTCCCCAAGAAACCGGTCGAAAACATGACCGCGGCGAGGCATATCCAAACTCCCATGGCGAGTCCAAATCGGGATGCGAAGGCGGGAATCCAACGCCTCACTGCCCCGGTCGAGCGCCCGGACGGTCAAGTTCAGCACAGGTACGCAGAGCAGCTTGTCATAGAAGGTTGGCGCTCCGAACCAACCCAAAAGCCAATAGAGACCAAACACTGCAGCGCCATATCCGGCGCCAAACACGATCTTGCCAAAGTTTCTTCGCGGCGAAGTCGCCGGGTCTGTGACCAGAAGATGCAGCCCGAGGAATACTGCCGCCGGAATATTGGTGTCAATGAAGTAGTAGAGGCCGGTGTGATGGGTAAAAATCAGGTTCATCGCGTACAAGGCAGCGGCCGCTGAAAGCGTGACCAGGGTTACGGAGAATAAGGCCTGAACCACAAGCCCCAGCACAAAGATTTCCAGATAGATGTGGGGTGGGCGGTCGAAGGAAACCGCAATTTCTTCTCCCCAGGAAATTTGCGTGCTATGTGTGACGATAAGGCCGATGGAAAAGATGAACAGCGCAATCGCGGAGGGATTGAAAATATGTGCGCGACGACCCTCCCGGTTCCAGGTGATGAACTCCTTACAAAGCACGCCCGTCGCCAGCATCAGGAACTGCAGGAAAAACCAATCGGGCTTAAACCACAGAAACAAGTTGGTGCTCAGGACGATGGGAAACGGGCCGAAGCCGAGTATCCATTTATCCCGGCGCGACTAGCACACCAACATGTCGAGGGTGTAGGCGAAAACGATCTGACAAAGGATCAGCGGGACGTGGTGATATACCTCGCGCCAGTACCATCCCAGTAGCCATAAATGCAGGTGTGCATGGTGAGTTGCACGTAATGCACGGGCCTGGGGACGAACTCATAGCGCAGTGTGCGTCCGGTTTTAAGTACCTGTCGGCGAAGGAAGATCAGGAAGAATAACAATGCCGCAGCGGTCGCCAGGATGGACCACTCAAGTCGCGGGTAGGCATTCACCCTAGGGAGAAAAACAAAGCTGGCGAATAGCAGGTTTAACGCGAATGCCAATCGCAGAGGCGGGATTTGATTCCCGGAAGCCGGTTCGCTCCGGGGCTGAGCTGCTATTCGCTTTTCCTGTTTAACCAATGATTGTGGACCAGCGCTGCACTTTCGGAATACCGACCGAGGAGTATAGCACCAGTCTGCGGACTGTTCCGGTCGAAAGTCGATTGGCGACGCCTTGGCAAGCGTTCGGCTTGCGGACGCAAAAAAGCCGGCCAGGATCGTTGCCCGGCCGGTTGAGTCTACTGAAGGTTGTTGGCTATTGTTTCTTCTTCATCTTCTTGGCTGCGGGTTTTGTGTGCGCTGCCGGTTTGGTCTCGAGCAAAGTCAAAGAATCGGCGGCATTGAAGGGATACTGTCGGACCGACGTTTGACCGGTAGTGCTGAGTGTGACATCCACCCGGCGATTGCTGGCCAGAAGGATAGTGCGCACGTTCTTGAGGATCTTCTGGCGCTGCTCGGGCGTCACTTGCGGATTGGTTTCGACCAAATCTTTCACCTGGGCAGCAGTCAAATTTTTCTGGTGTCCGAAGGCTTTTGTCTCGATGCTGCCCTCGGGGACGCCATGGTGGATCAGGAAAGACTTGGTCAGATCGACGCGGCGTTCAGAAAGGGCCTGATTGTACGGCACCGAGCCTCGCGGGTCTGCATGACCTTCGAGAATCAAGTGCGCATCCGGTTTGTGTTTTAGATACTCCTGGAAATCGCTAGCCAGCGCTGTCAAGGTTTGTTGCTGGCTGTCAAGCAGACCGAATTGTGGCTTCTGCGGCGTGGGCTGCGCAGTTGGGAAGTAAATGCTGTGGAGCGCGAGTCTGGTTTCGAGTTCCTCGACTGTGGGGCCAGAGGGCGGCGGAGGCGGCGGCATTTCTACCGTCACCGTAGTATTGGCGGACGTGTTGAGTCCGCGCGTGTCGGTGCAGACGGCGCTCACGGTGACCGTGGCAGGGTTGGGTCCGGTGCTGAGCGTCGCCGTATTTCCGCTACCCGAAATGTTGCCCTCACTTGCAGTCCAGTTGGCCACGGTCACTGGAACCGAGTCCGGGCTGGTGCACGTGCAGGAAACGCTAACGGTTGCACCCGCTGGAACGGTCGACGGGCTCGCCGAGCAGCTCATGTTAGGCGGATTCTTTGGGGGCTCTTTGACGATGAAGCTGGCCGAACAGGAAGCCATACCATTGTTCTTCACTTTTGGATCGGTGATTTTGACGACGGCGGTATAGTTTCCGCCGGCAACGCCGTTGGTATCAATGGTTGCGGTTGTGTCCTTGCCGCTGACTTTGCCCGCGTTGCTCGACCAGTCATAGTTCAGCGCGTGCTTGGGATTGAAATTGCTCGGCGTTGCGGTGACCGTGACCGGCTCTCCAACCATGACTTGGGAGGGCTGAACGGAACACGTGGCAGCGGGAGGAACTTGCGGCGCGCCTCCGAAACCGAAAACAAGGCCGCTGCGCAGCCGTAAACCGTCAAAACTGGAACGGCGGAGATCAGGCTGCTGCGGCGGAACCTGGCTGGAGAAATTATGCCGCGACCACTGATAATCCGCTTCAAACACGCGCCAATCGAAATGCTTCCATAAGTGGATATCGATTCCGCCGCCCAGAATGGCTCCGATTCCGTTGTAAGATCCGGAAGGGGTATTCAGACGGTTGTCGCTCAGTAGGGTATGCAGGAAGAAATTAACGCCTTCTGTCCGCCACATAAGCCGGGGACCAATGGAGAAAGTATTTACGCTGAACCCGTTTTTCCAGTCTCCACCGTAATCAGCCTCGAGTGCGAGATAGCGATTGTAGTTGTAAGCTCCGGCCAAGCCAAATCCCTTGGGCAGCTCTTTCAAGGTTTGGCTCTGCACTGGATTTGATGTACCGGGAATGGGTACGTCGCCATTGGCGTTGAGCCACTGATATCCGGCGAAAATATCAATCTTAGGAACGGTTTCATCCTCGGCTACGGCGCTCACCGCGAGGAGAGTCAAGGTAAAAAATAGCAACCCGTGAGTGCGCAATTTGGCTTTGGAGCGAATCTTTCTGACTCTCATGGCGTTCCTCCAGACAAGCAATTACAGAGTTTGAATTGTGGGGGCCTGAGCGGAAAAGTAGAGGCAAATCATTTCGTACTTCGGCAGAGAATTCAATGAATCCCTGCCGAACGATCCTTTTCCTGCGCATCCGCACTATAGCAACAATCAGGAGGGGTTGAGAATAAAAGGTCTGTCTTGCATGAGTGACAGTCACGGTTCATCTGAGGAACCATTTGCAGAATTCCCAACAACGCAGCATGGACTATGAGGCTAACGTTCGAAGCCATCCGGCGTCCAAAAGCCTAGCTGCTGAGAGGGCGTGCAGGGGGATTGGTGACGTCGGGAGTTAGAGCGGTTTGGAGACGACGGGTTTTCCCGGTTTGTGGAGCTGGATTGCTGCAGATGCTGGCGACGGTCTGCCACGGCGCCGCCACTTCTATTAAAGTCCCCCGGGTCAGCCATGCACCCAGGCTCGAAGATTTCGAAGACATGGCGCCCCAAGGCGCCGCGACCGAACTGCAGCGCGTAACGGACTTCATCCAGAATCAGCCGTCCGACGGCAAGCCGGCGACGGAACGTACTGACGCCTATCTAGGCTACGACGAATCGAACCTCTACGTGGTGCTGGTCTGCTGGGACAGCAATCACGGGGTGCGCGCGGATCTGACGCATCGTGAGCCGGCGACACCCTTCGACTCAGACGACTATATTGAGATTAATCTCGATACCTTCCAGGACCAGCGGCACGCTTTCGTTTTCGATGTGAACCCGAGAGGAGTGCAGGCCGATGCGCTCTGGACCGAAGGCCAGGGTCCGGATTACTCGTGGGACACGCTCTGGTATTCACGCTCCAAGATCAGCCCCCAGGGATACGTTATCTGGACGGCGATTCCGTTTCACAGCCTGCGATTTCATCCGGGTAGCGCCGACCATTGGGGAGTAATTCTCACTCGCTACATCGCGCACAATAACGAGTACGACAATTGGCCCTGGGTTTCGGCCAAGCTGGCCGGGCGACTAAACCAGGAGGCTACAGTTACTGGGTTCGAAAATGTCTCGCCCGGACGCAACATGCAATTCATTCCTTATGTGGAGTCCCGAACCTTCCGCACACTCGATACGCGCGATCCCGCGCAGCCGAAATTCGATTCCGCAAATTTCCAGGGCAAGGCAGGGCTGGATGCCAAGTTCGTCTTCCACGACAGCCTGGTACTGGACGCGACCGTCAATCCCGATTTTGCCCAGGTGGAGTCCGATGAACCGCAGAATACGGTGAATCAGCGGTTCGAAGTATTTTTTCCGGAAAAGCGGCCTTTCTTTCTGGAGAATTCGAATTTCTTCGAAGCGCCGCTTATCTCCATTGGAAATCTGCAATCACGTTTCGTTTTTACTCGGCGGATTGCCGATCCGACTTTTGGTCTCCGGCTGACCGGTAAGCAGGGTCCCTGGAATCTCGGTTTCCTGGTGGCCGATGACCGTTCGCCAGGCCTCATCGTTCCTGACAATGATCCTCTGCACGGAACGCGGGCTTACTTTGCAGTCGCGCGCGTGAGCCACGACTTGGGTGAGCAATCGAGCGTCGGCGCAATGTACACCGATCGGGAGTACCAGAACAGCTTTAATCGCGTCGGCGGGCTGGATGGAACGTTCCGTCTAAACAAGAATTGGAACGCCAGCTATCGCGGATACGTCAGTTCCACCCTCGACCCGATCACCGGCTATTCTTTTGGACAGCATCATGAAGGGGTGCTTGCCGGACAGGGGCGCCGGTTTACGTTCAGTCTGGACTATCTCGATATCACCCCGAAATTTCTTACCCAAACCGGATTCGTTCCTCGTGTGGACCAGCGGGCGTTCTATGAGTATGCGCATTTTTATTGGCGCCCTGAAGGAAAGCACTTGATCTTCCACGGGCCGGAAGAGAACGCGACCCAATTGTGGGACCATCATGGCCTGACCCTGCAGCAAGTGGCCAGCTTTGATTATGTCTTTGGATTCCACAAGAGCATCATTCTTGCTCCCATCATCGCCTATGAGTCGGATGTTTTGCGGCCGGTGGATTTTGCAGGTCTGCCCAGCAATCATCAGTACGCGCAGGATGCTGCCGGGATCGTATTTCGAGGTAGCCCGTGGCGCATGTTTAGCTGGAATTTTCGCATCATTCGAGACGGAACGGTCGTGGTGGTGCCGGCTGCCGGACAATTGCCTTACACGGGAAACGAGACGTTCATCAACCAGACGATTGGCATCAAGCCCACTCACCGTCTGCAGATTGACAACACCTACATTCTGGAGCGCGTGGTCAACGGACTGGTCCAGCACGGCGTGGTGAACAGCGATATTATACGGTCCAAATGGAATTATCAGTTCACGCGCGAGTTTTCTTTACGTTTTATCGCCCAGTACAACGGCCTGCTGACCAATCCCACTTATTCGTCGCTACAAACTACGAAGAACATGTGAACTTCGACGTGCTATTCACATACTTCTTACATCCGGGGACGGCGGTTTATGTGGGGTACAACTCAAACCTCGAGAATGTTGACCCGGCTTTGTGCCTGCGTCTGACGGGGTCAACACAATGTGACCCCAACGGCGGACTGCTGCGCTCCAATCACCTCACCAACGACGGTCGCCAGCTCTTCGTGAAGATCAGCTATCTGTTCCGGCGATAGGGCTGGCGCCCTGTCGGCTGGGAGCCGAGAAACATGAGGCGAACTACTCCGGTTTTTGCTGCTTCACCCTCACCACCGTAATCTTCGAAAACCCTTCGTCAAACGTCGGCGCCTTCAGTTTCGCGGACATTTTGCGCATCACGTCTTCTGGCACCAACCGGTCGCGGCGCTGATGGCGTTCAATGCAGACCTCCAATGGCACATCAAAAAACACAGCCTGAACTTCGTAACCAAAATCTTTGGCCAGTTTGATCCAGTTTTGGCGCTCCTGCGGGGTGAGATTGGTTGCGTCCACATAATTTAGGGGACGATGTGCTATCAACCGCGCTTTGAGCATGGAGCGCAGATTGGAGAAAACGAGATCCTGAAAACGCTGCTCGGCCGGATCGTCGAAGAGCAGGGAACGCAGCATGTCGCTCGAAAGCGGAGTGATGTTATGACGCTTGAACCAGGAACTTTTGCCGGAGCCGGGAAGGCCGACTGCGAGCACCACGACCCCTTTCGGAGGACGCTGCGGCGCGGGCGCAGCAACGGCGATGGGCGCTGCGAGGGACGCTTCGCCAGCCATGACCGGCACTGCTGGGCGTTGACCGGAGCTTCTTCGTCCGCGACCGCCCCGGCCACGGCGGCGGCGCGGGCGGCGGGCATCGCCGGCAGGCTGAGGCGCGGATGCGGTTTCGCCTGATTGCATGGCGGAATCTGTTTCGCGGGCAGCCTGCGGAGCTTCGGGCGCGGACTCGGGTATTGCTTTGGTTGCGGGAGGATTCTCTGGCGGTGCGGTGTCGTAGAAAGCGGGCTGCAGAGGAGCAGGCTGCGCAGCTGTCTCTTCCGGCGTTTTCTTGCGCCGTTTCAACTTTTCGCTCATCCATTTACGCATGTAGGGCTTGTAACATACTCGGACGCCTGTGAGCAATCGCAGCCCTTAGTATAAAGAAGCAATCCGCCACCGGCGTTTTGGGTTCAGGCACCAAGTGTTAAATGCTAAATGCCGGAGCCATGCATGACGATACCTAAAGAGATTCGCGGACAAAAGTACATCTCGCTGACCACGTTTCGCAACAACGGCGCGGCGGTGAACACTCCGGTGTGGTTTGCCGAGCAGGGCGAAAGGCTCTACGTAAAGACGCGAAGCGATTCGGGTAAATACAAACGCATCCGGAATACTCCCCAAATCAAGGTTGCCGCATGTACCATACGCGGTAAGATCACCGGACCGGAGTTCTCGGCGACTGCGCGAATGCTTCCAGTTGCGCAATGGCCCGATGCGCAGAAGGCGCTGAATCGCAAATACTGGCTCGCGCGTCTGCCGTTTTGGAGCAAGAAGAACGAGTTTGTGGAGATTGAAATTGTATAGTGATCGCCGGAAGCGAGCGTTGGCACTTGGCGTTCTCGCCGCCGAGAAGGTGCGTTTGCCCAAAAGTGATTCGCCGCTGCGGAAATTTTAATGAGGTCCTAATTTGCCGCTGCTCGCTTCCGCCTGTTACCATTTTCTGTTTCCCCTGAGATTAAGTTTTCTGCAGGCAGTTCATCTCTTTTATTCATCTTTCGTTTGGAGGGTACATGGCCATAAAAGTAGGCATCAACGGATTCGGTCGAATTGGCAGGAATGTTCTGCGCGCATCTTTGCATGACTCTAACCTGGAATTTGTAGCGGTCAACGATCTGACCGATCCGAAAACGCTAGCCCATCTGCTGAAGTACGACTCAGTGCTCGGCAATCTGCCGAACAAGGTGACTGCCGGAGCCGACAGCATTACGGTTGATGGCAAGACCATCAAAGTGTTCAAAGAGAAAGATCCGGCCGCGCTCCCGTGGGAAAGTGTGGGCGCGCAGGTGGTGATTGAATCCACCGGGCGGTTTACCAATGCCGAAGATGCCAAGAAGCATCTGCGCGGGACAGTGAAGAAGGTCATCATTTCGGCTCCGGCAAAGAATGAAGACGTCACGCTGGTCTTGGGAGTAAATCACGACAAGTATGATGCGGCGAAGCATCACATTATTTCTAATGCTTCCTGTACCACCAACTGCTTGGCCCCGATTGTTAAAGTAATAAATGATGTCTTTAAGATCGTCAGCGGAACCATGACTACCATTCACTCCTACACCAACGATCAAGTCATTCTGGATTTTCCGCACAAGGATTTACGTCGAGCGCGGGCGGCGGCGCTCTCCATGATTCCGACTTCAACCGGAGCGGCCAAGGCGCTGAAGCTGGTGATTCCAGAGATGGCTGGAAAGCTGGATGGTTTCGCAGTTCGGGTGCCCACGCCAAATGTTTCGGTCGTGGATCTGGTCGCGCTGGTGGAGAAAAAGGCCACCAAGGAAGAAGTGAATGCTGCGCTGAAGGCGGCGTCGGAGAGTGGGCCTCTGAAGGGGTATCTGGGACACGAAGAGAATGAATTGGTCTCGTCTGACTTCAAAGGCGACCCCCGCTCTTCCATTGTGGATTCACCTTGCACTCTGGTAGTCGGCAACCTGGTGAAAGTCGTTTCCTGGTACGACAACGAGTGGGGATATTCGTGCCGGGTACGCGATCTCATCAACTTCATCGGCGGCAAAGGACTTTAAGAAACTGTCATCCTGAGCGGAGAAATTGCTTGGCGAGGCGAAGCAGTTGCGGAGTCGAAGGACCCCGTGGTCGCTTGAAGTGAGAGGAACGTTGCAGGGAATCCTCAAGATGGTCCGAGGTTGAAACTCCCGGACGCGGCGGTGCTAGTAAAAGGTCGCAGTAGTTCCTTGGACTGCATGACCGTTCGCTTCGCGAACCATCCCTTCGCTCAGGATGACATGGTTTATAGATTTCCAGCCACCAAGGAAGAATCAAATGCCAAAACTCTCCATCCGCGACCTGCCTCTGAACGAGCATCGCATTTTCATGCGCGTAGATTTCAACGTTCCGCTCGAAGACGGGCGAGTCATGGACGACACGCGCATCCGCGAAACTCTGCCCACCATCGAGTATGCGCTGCGGCATGGGGCGCGGCTGATTCTGGCGTCGCACCTGGGGCGTCCTAAGGGCAAGCCGAATCCCATGATGAGTTTGAAGACCGTGGCCGAGCGGCTGCGCATGATGCTGGATAAGGAACTCGCGCGGGGTGAGAATGTCGGTTTCTGTCCCGAGTGCGTGGGCGTTGAAGCTGAGGAAATGGCCGGAAAACTGGAAAAGGGGCAGACGCTCCTGCTGGAGAATCTACGCTTCCATGCCGAAGAAGAAGCCAACGACGAAAAATTCGCCAAACAACTGGCGGCTTTGGCTGATTATTACGTGAACGATGCTTTCGGTACGGCCCACAGGGCACATGCTTCAACCGTAGGAATCACGAAATTCGTGCAGAAGTCAGCGGCCGGGCTGTTGATGGAGAAAGAGCTGGAATACCTGGGCCGAGCCATGGAACATCCGGAGAAGCCGTTTATCGCGATCTTGGGGGGAGCGAAAGTCAGTGACAAGATTGCGGTAATTGAGAACCTGCTGACCAAGGTGGACACCCTAATCGTCGGCGGGGCGATGGCCTACACGTTCCTGAAAGCGCAAGGGCAGCCGGTTGGGAAGTCGCGGGTGGAGGAGGACAAGCTCGACTTGGCGAAACAGATTCTTAGAGATGCGAAGGCACGGAAGGTAGAGTTTCTCTTGCCGGTGGACCATGTGGTCGCTGACCGGATTGACGCCAGCGCGCGCGCGCAGACGGTAAAGACGATACCGGAGAATTTGATGGGGCTCGATATCGGGCCGGAATCGGTGGAGCTCTTTTCCGAAGAAATTTCCCGCGCGGCCACGATTGTTTGGAACGGGCCAATGGGAGTGTTCGAGATGTCTCCGTTCGCGAAGGGAACATTCAAGATAGCGCATGCGGTGGCGGAAAATGCTGGCGCCACTTCGATCGTAGGTGGCGGCGATTCAGTTTCCGCGGTAAAGGCTGCCGGAGTGGCGGATAAGATTTCGCACATTTCAACCGGAGGCGGAGCGTCGCTGGAGTTTCTCGAAGGGAAGCAACTGCCGGGGGTGGTTGCGCTCA
>WNFD01008603.1_pt1 | contig 10909 bp, 11 predicted proteins | sample 5400491 | NCBI WGS metagenome assembly WNFD01 (sample SAMN13153343, study PRJNA577476) | soil metagenome | isolation source: 120 cm saprolite under Douglas fir tree site 2 hole 2 replicate 2 | place: USA:California | collected 2015-04-18 | reverse complement strand
TCGGCGCCTTGAGCGCCTCGCGAGCGCGAAATAGCGCCTGCCGGCTCCAGGCCCATACCGGGCGGCTGGCGATTGCGATGCTACTCAAGTCTTTCCATTGAATACGCGCCTTGGCGAGACAAAAATAGATTGCCTGCCGTGGAATTCCGTAAGACATGCGTGTCCTTAAGAGTTTGCCTTCCTCAACAGCGGCGGTTATCCCTTTTTCGCCGAGCAAAGCGGCGGCGGGATCGTGCTCCAGCGAAGAAATACCAAGGATATGCATTTACGGAGACCACCGTGAGTGAGTCTACTTCCAAAGCCGCTGCAGGTTCTGGAAATTCTCGCACGACCTGTACTCACCGCAAGCCAGATTCGCGACGATACCTCAAGCCATGCAGGTGGCCGCGCAGTGCAGGTCGCGAAGGAAGCCACGAATCCTTGAGGGCGTTTTCGGAGCTTTCGGCGGATACGCCAAGAACCCTGTAAGAATAACTGCCTCGCGTCCTTAACTTGCCTTCGGCGCGTTCGAGAGGCCAAAGAAATGGTAAGATAATTGCTCCAGAGTTGTGGTGTTACCTTAGCTCCCATGAGGTTCCAGTCTTCGTGAATTCCCGAAGGAAACATCACTTGCCTGGAGTCATCAAGGCCTAAAGACCATGTACAAAAGTTTCTTCGGCTTGAAAGAGAGTCCCTTTCGGGTGAATCCCGACCCCAGGTACCTCTATCTCACCAAAGAGATTGAGGAAGCACTGGCGGGGTTGATGTATGGGATCAAGACGCGCAAAGGGTTTGTGACGCTAATCGGCGAAGTCGGGACGGGAAAGACCACGTTGGTCAACCGCCTGCTCGATTGGTTGAAGCTACAACAGATCCGCACGGCTTTCATTTTCAATACACGTGTAAATACCCGCACGGCTTTCATTTTCAATACACGTGTAAATACGACGCAGCTACTCGAATTCGTCCTGGCGGAATTCGAGATTGCATGTGAATCTCGCTCCAAGAGTCAGCAATTGATGCGCCTGAATCACTGGCTGCTCGAGCGGCACGAAGCGGGCGAAACCGTAGTGCTCATCATTGACGAGGCACAAAATCTTACCTATCCGGTGATGGAAGAAATCCGGCTGCTGACCAACCTCGAGACTTCGACGGACAAACTTTTGCAGATTGTGTTGTCCGGGCAGCAGGAACTCGACGAGAAACTGAAATTGCCGCAACTCCGCCAGCTTCGGCAACGGATCAGCGTGCGATGCAAAACCTCTCCCCTGACCAAGGAACAAACGCACGAGTATGTTGCGGAAAGACTGCGCATCGCCGGAGCCAACGGCCAGCCGATTTTCAGCGCCAAAGCTATTGACGTCATACACCAGTATTCGCACGGCATCCCGCGCGTGATAAACCTTCTGTGCGAGCACTCTCTCACCGGCGCTTATGTGGAAGAGCAACGGCCGATCGAACCTCCGCTTGTAGAAGAAGTAGTGCGGGAATTCCAACTCGACGAGGTCGCGCCAGTTGCACCTCCAGGCAGCCTGACGGTCACGCAGGACGTATTTACCTCGGAATCGTTCGTTCAGAATCTCGGCGAAGCCCTATCGCGGTTTCGCATGGGGCCGCCCACCAAGCGTTAATATCGATCGAGGAAGCCGTACGCAAGGACCGCGCGCCGAAATAGCCCCAGCACAATCTTTGCCGACGACGATCGGAATCGTACTACTTCTCAATCACGAAATTCCCCAGCACCACGGTATCCATTTCACTCTTCGAGAAAGTATTGAAAGCGTTCGCCGGCGTATTCACGAAGGGTTTGCCCTTAAGATTGAAAGAGGTGTTGAGTATCGCCGGAACGCCGGTGGCTTGGGCAAAGCGCTCAACCAATCTGTAGTATCTGGGGTTGCATCCCGGAACACAGTTTGCAGGTGACCAGTACCATCCACGTGCGTAATCGCGGGCAGGATGGCTTGCTTGGCGGGTCGCGCGGGAACAACGTAAAGCACGTAGCGAGCCGGATAGTGATGCGCCGCGTTTGGGAGGTCGAAATAGGCCTCGGCGCACTCAGCCAGAACCGATGGAGCAAATGGGCGGTAGGGCTCGCGAAATTTAATCTTGGTGTTGATAATGTCCTTCATATTGGCGTTCCGCGGATCACCGAGAATGCTTCGATTCCCGAGCGCGCGCGGCGCCCATTCGAACCTATCCTGAAGCCGATGACTTTTCCCTACTGTAATCGATCGACGACCTGATCTAGCAATTCCCCTTCGAATCACGCGCTGTTTTCGGAGCTGCGCGATGAGCGCCGCGACGAAAAGCGCGGCAAACGGCAAGAGAGGCACGCTGTAGCGCACCAATCGCCAGTTGTCCATGGCTAGCAACGGATAGCAGATTGGCAGAAAAACCAGAATGCACAGAAACTCGCTTCTTTTCCTGATGACAATCCATCAAAGCGCGATGGCCGCTGCCAGCAGCATGGACATTGGTCATCGCGTATGGCATTACATGTACTGGATAATCGATCCACGGCGGCGGCCTGCCCAGGTGATAAGGAACACCCTGCGTGTTGAGACCTCCGACCCAGCGAATGGCCGTGACGATTTCTTTTCAATTCCCCGGACGCAGCGCGACGGACTCGCCAAACGCGAACCCGGCGCCGACGCAGAGCAAGTACACGATCCAGGATAACGTAGTTAGGTAGTAACTGATTGATACAAGTCCGGAGACCGAATCAATGCATGGGTAAAGCTCCTCGGCCGGATTCTTGGTTGCCATCACGACCGAAATCTGGGGCGCATTCATCCAGCCTCGCGCAACACAGGGCCTTCATTTTTCTTCGCTCGAAGGCCCGGCCAGGATCGGCCGAGGATGTAGCCCATACATTCACCTGTACTCCACGCCGTCAGAAAAATCATCAGCAGGGGAACGCAGGAAAGGAATCGCGCACGATAGCGGTGCTTTTCCCAAACGCGCGTGGCGATCCGTAACAACATCACGAATGGAACCAGAGGAAAGGTTAGTGCACGCAGAGTCCTCTGCCACCGGTTCAACTCTTTGGCGCGACGCGCCGCAAATTTGCATCCGTGTTTGAAGCGAGCGCGCAGAAAAGAAAGGCCCGATGCAGATCCGGCGTAATGCACAAGAATCTCGGGAAGGCAGAGGAGCCGGTCACCTCGAGCGCGCATCTTGCGGTGAACAAATGTTTCCCAAAATCCGTCGCCCAATTCATCTTGAACACCAGCGAGCGCCACGCGCTTGTAGCAGCAGTTGTTGCCCGGAAGATCATCGAGAAAAGTCGCGACAAACGGAGGCATGTATCGGCTGTAGCGGCAAAAGTAAATCGCCGAATCCACCGTGCCCAACGTCGGGGCGAGGTCGATGGCACCTCCAATAACGGCGTAGTCTGCTTGGTGCGCTCGAAGTATTTGCTGTACCCAGTCTCGGCCCGGTATACAGGAATCTACTAACAGGGCAATGATTCCGCCCCGTGACGCGTCGAGGCCCGCCTGCCACAGCACGGGCACCTCAGGCTGAGCTGGGAGTTGAAGAATTCGAATGGATCCGGAATTTGGTGAGCAATCAATTGCGATCCCCAATTTCGTGCCATCAATAACCAAGATTTCCGCGCCGATCCCCGAGATTTGTGCCTCCAGGGCCGTCAGACACGAGTCAAGAATGGGCCCTCCCTCCGGCGCGGCCACAACAATCGAAACCTCAAGCTTCTCCTGGTTGTCTGGCATGGTTATGGCAGGTTACCAGCAGCCTCACCGCGATGCATGCAATTATGTCACCAGGGAGGCCTCGTCCGATGGGCACAAAGTCTGTCGCGACAGTATGACAAGCGCAGAATTTGCAATTCCATTGTGCTCGTTAAGCGGATGGGTAAAACTTTGCCGGGAATGGCTAATCCCGTGGCCTGTTCTCCCAAGCCAAGTTGGCCTTCGACGCCGGTAAAGTGCTATAAGGGAAGCACTAATCTCCGTTCTCCAATGGTAGCGAGGTTGCGTAACTTAGAAGATTGCGCTCGAGAGGATACCTAGAACGGCAGGAAAAGCTGGCCTGAACATGCCTAAAACGACGCGTCCAAGTCCAACAGCTAACGCTGATCAGCAGGTCGCATCGCCAAGATTGAGTGTAATCGTACCGGTCTACAACGGGGCCATGCACCTTTCGCGGTGCCTGGACTCGCTGCGTCTCTCCAATTGCTCGGACTTTGAGGTCATCGTCGTTGATGATTGCTCGACCGACCATTCCCGGCAGATCGCGGAGCGGAGTGGCGCTCGCTGCATTCGAGCCCCGCATACTTTGGGGCCCGCCGGAGCACGGAATTTGGGCGTGGCGCATGCGCAAGGGGACATCTTTGTCTTCGTGGATGCTGACGTCGAGGTTCCCCACGACGCCTTAGAACTTATCGAGAAGGACTTCGCGGACGATGCACAGCTTTCAGCGGTGTTCGGCGCCTACGACGACGAACCGGCGTGGGACGATTTTCTCTCGCAATACAAGAATTTGATGCACAGCTACGTGCACCTCAAGTCCAGCGAAAGAGCGGTTACTTTCTGGGCCGGCGGCGGCGCGGTGCGCAGGGACGCTTTTGTTGAGGTCGGAGGGTTCGACGCCGTCCGCTATCGCCATCCATCGATCGAGGACATCGAGTTGGGTGACCGGTTGGCGCGAAACGGAAAAAAAATAAAATTAAACAAGCACCTGCGCGTGAAGCATCTAAAGCGGTGGACGGTCCGGAGCTTGCTAAAGGCTGACATTCTTCGCCGGGCAATCCCTTGGACACAACTGATTGTGGAAACCCGCCATCTGCCTCGCGACCTGAACCTGACTTCAGGAGCGCGAGTGAGCGCGGGCTTGGTGGGCGTGCTCTCCGCGGGTTGCATGATTGTGCTTTTGCAGGCGGTACATCTTTTGCCGATGGTCGGGTTTCCAGGAGCTCCTCGTAAAGAACTCGCCATCTTGGCTCTCGTTGTGCTGGCGCTATTGGCTTTGAATTGGGATGTATACTCGTTCTTCGCAAAGAAACGCGGTTCGTGGTTCGTGATACGAGTGGTCCCAGTGCACTGGTTCTATTATCTGTACAGCGGCGTCGGTTTTGCGGTGTGTGGAACTGCGGTCATGGCGCGGCTTTTAGTCACATCCTTGCTTCCAGGCTCTTGGGGCTCGCGGGCCGCTTCCAATAGCAGCCGGGGCCGGTGACGATGCGCATCGGCGTGGACGCGACCTGCTGGCCGGTCCGTCGCGGATATGGGCGCTTCACGCGCGCTCTGCTGACCGCAGCACTCGCGATTGACCGAAAAAATGAATATGTCTTCTTCGTCGACAGCGACTCGCAGGAGTTCCCTCTTCCGGAAGCAAGTGCTGAGATCAGACGCGTGGCGAGTTCGGTTCCGGCTTCCAGAGCCGCGGCCGCCGATGGGCGGCGCGCGTTGTGGGATATTTGGTCCCTGAGCCGCGCGATCAGCAGGGAGTCCTTCGATCTGTTTTTCTTCCCTTCCGTTTATTCCTACGTGCCGGTGATCAACGCGGTGCCAAAAATAGTGACGGTGCACGACATCATCTCGGACCTATACCCCGAACTCGTATTCCCAACACGTCGCTCCAAGCTTTTCTGGCGCGCAAAAGTAAAACTGGCATGCGCTCAGGCGCGAATGATTTTGACGGTTTCCGAATATTCACGGCGCTGCCTGGCGGATTACATGAAGATTCCACCTTCACGGTTGCGCTCCGTAAATGAGGCGAGCGACCCGGTCTTCCAGCGCCTGAAGGCTGCGGATGGCAGGGCACTGTTCGCGCGGTTGGGGCTTTCCCTAGGCGTACGTTTCCTGACGTATGTTGGAGGATTCAGTCCGCACAAGAACCTACGTCTGCTGGTCGATGTGTTCGGTCAATTGCAGTCCAACACGAACTTTAGCGATGTCCGTCTGTTGCTGGTAGGCGACTACGAGCACGATGTTTTTTATTCGTGCTATTCAGAGATCGTGGAGCAAGTACAGCAGGCTAGGCTGCAACAGCGGGTGATCTTCACCGGCTATCTCAGCGACGAAGACTTGGTTGTATTGTTGAATTTGACGCAGGCCCTGGCCCTTCCTTCTTTCTGCGAGGGCTTCGGCTTGCCAGCGGTCGAGGCCGCCGCCTGCGGAGCGCCAACGGTAGTGACAACTGAGAGCCCCCTGCCGGATTTGTTGGAAGAGGGAACGATCGGTGTCGCGCCAAATGATCGGGCAGGCTTATTGAAGGCTCTTGAAACGATTGTGGGCGACCCGGCGCGTCAGCAAGCCATGAGCACAGCGGCGTTGACCGCAGCGGCTCGCCTTTCCTGGGAGAACTCTGCGCGGCAGCTCATCGAAGTATTTGAAGAGGTGTGCGAGGCTCGTGGGGCGACCGCTTAAATTCTGCCACCTGTCTACGTTTTATCCGCCTTACAGTTTTGGCGGCGACGCCGTCTTCCTGCATCGTCTCGCTAATACGCTGGCACAGCACGGCCACGAAGTAGACGTGATTCACTGCGCCGATAGCTATCATGTGCTGCATCCAGGTCCTCCGCCCAACCAAATCTCCAATCATCCCGGAGTTACGGTTCACACCTTAAAGAGTCCCTGGGGCTTCCTCTCGCCGCTGATCGCCCAGCAGACTGGCCGAACATGGCCGAAAACAGCACGGATCCGAGAATTGCTGATGAGCAAGAAATTCGACGTGATTCACTATCACAACATCTCGCTGCTCGGGCCGGAAGTATTGCGGCTGGCGCCTGATTACCGCGAATTCGTAAAAATCTATACAGCCCACGAGCATTGGCTAATTTGCCCCATGCATGTGCTTTGGAAAAATAATCAGCGGCTTTGCGAGAAGCCAGAGTGTTTGCGCTGCACGTTGAAATTCCACCGGCCTCCGCAGTGGTGGCGCTATACAAGACTTCTGGATAGTTGCGCGGCTTCCGTGGATATGTTCTTGTCGCCAAGCTGCTTCACGCAGGAGATACATCACGAACGAGGCTTCCCGCGAAAGATGGAACACTTGCCCCACTATGTGCCGCGCGTTGAGGCCACACCACCTCAGTTAGAGGCACGCCCTCATTCGCGGCCTTATTTCCTCTTCGTCGGCCGTCTGGAGAAAATCAAGGGACTGCAGAATCTCATTCCTGTGTTTCGCGACTATCCGCATGCGGATCTGCTAATAGCCGGCACGGGTGAGTATGAAGCGGAAGTGCGCCACGAGGCTGCGGGGCTGCAAAACATCGTCTTCCTGGGCGCATTGCAACAGCGGCAGCTCCAGCAACTGTACCGGCACGCCGTCGCGGTTATTGTCCCTTCGATCGGTTACGAGGTTTTCGGAATCATTATTTTGGAAGCCTACCGGGAGCGGACGCCGGTGATTGTCCACCGCCTCGGAGCTCTGCAGGAAGTGGTTGAGGAAAGCGAAGGCGGTTTCTCTTATCAAGCAGCGGAAGAGTTGCTGGCAGCCATGGAACGCTTGCGGACTGACGAAGAACTTCGCCGTACGATGGGAGATCGGGGATTCAAGAAATACCTTGAGCGCTGGAGTGAAGACGCGCACCTGAAAGCATATTTTCAACTCCTGGAGGGGGCGGCAAAGCGGAAATTCGGCTACGTTCCATGGAAGGAGCAACAGCGTACTACGCTACAGTTTGCGCTCCAGCACAGAGGCGATTCCGAGTAGATTGTGCTGCGATCTGGATTGAGAATGACCCCCTCAGGTGAGAAAAAGGAAGGGGCACGAAGTTGTCAATCACGTTGAATAACACATCGGTTGGAACTCATCGGGCGAAGGAGAGTACAATCGCACGAACGCATCGTACTCGACTTGGTATCATGTAAAGGACGGATGACTGCTGACGAAAAAACCGCAGCTGACCGCCAGCTCCTGTTGGCCTTTGCCCCTTTGCACCGGAGCGCATTGGGCGAAGCGTGCGGGATAGTCTGCGGGGTCGTGCTCGCCGCTGCCACGCTGGTTTTGGTGCTACGTGGCGGGTATCCAGAACCCAACTTGGGTCTTTTATCGCAGTTTTTTTGGGGCTATTCCATCAGTTGGCGCGGCGTCTTTATTGGATTTTTTTGGGGCTGGGCTACGGGTTTCACGTTAGGCTGGGCATTTGCCGTCGTTAGGAATGCCGTCGTATGGACTTGGCTAACGGTGATCCGCTCGCGCGCAGAAATGGATCAGTATTCTGACTTCTTGGATCACCTGTAGGGGGGAGAGATGAATCGGGAGGAAGACCAGCTGGACAAAGCGGTTGTTCTGTTGAATGCAAAACTCTTCGGCATCGTACTTGGCATTTTGTTGGGAACCGGGTTGTTCTTGGTGACCAATTTTCTGGTATTAAAAGGCGGTAAGAACGTCGGCGCACACTTGGGTTTGCTCGCCAACTTTTTTCCGGGCTATCGAGTCACCTTCCTTGGCAGCCTCATCGGCTTTTGTTATGCATTTGTGTTGGGCTTTCTTATGGGCGGTATGATCGGCTCGGTCTACAACAAGTTCGCAAAGGTTTGAGCTTATGGAGCCCATGAACGGCGACTGAGCCATGGCTGCATCGCGCAACCCGGTCATCCTGACATACCACTCGATTTCCCACGGAGATTCACCGTTAAAGATCGCGCCAGAGCGCTTCGCAGAGCAGATCGAATGGCTGCGCGACAATGCTCGAGTCGTATCGCTCGGCGAGATTGTCGGCGCGCTGGCGAGCCACAGGCCACTGCCAGAACGAACCGTAGTGCTTACCTTCGACGACGGCTTTCAGGATTTCTACACGTCTGTGGCACCCCTGCTACACCGCTGGAGTCTCCCAGCTACAGTTTTCCTGGCTACGGGATACTGCGGGAAAACAAATGGCTGGCATGGCCAGCCACATTGGGTCGACCAGGAGCCCTTACTCAGTTGGGAGCATGTCGCGGAACTGGCGCAGCAAGGGTTCAGTTTCGGAGGCCATAGCGTTAACCACCCGATCCTCACCCGACTGCCGCTTCTCGAGGCTCAGCTGGAAATAACCCAGTGTAAGGCCCAAATCGAAGAATGCGTGGGCCAACCAGTGGAATTCTTTTGTTACCCGTATGGTCGCTGGAACCCTGCGATTCGCACCCTCGTGAATCAGCATTACAAAGGAGCGTGTGCCACCATCGCCCGGGCCATCGAACCTAGTTCGGACCTGTTCGCCCTACCACGCGTCGATGTTCACTATCTACGCCACAGGGGGCTGTTCCGTATGCTTTTCACGGGGCGGTTTCTGGCCTATCTGGCGACTCGGCGCCTCATAAGAAGGGCTCGCCGAGCGCCCGAGGGGGGATCCTAATTCCCAGGTCTGGAAAAAAAACCGGCACCGCCTATGCAAAAAAAGGGAACAAAACAGTAAGTACCTTCCACACTTCCACCGGCCCCACACCCCTTGGCACGCAACCCCTTTGTTTTCAACATCGCAAAGTGGACTTGATTGGATAGTGGCTTGCCATCAAATCACGGCAGCTTCTCAGCCAATTCAAATATGGCGCTTATCACTGCACCGAAACAACCAAGTGTTGTGATTATCGGCGGCGGCCCTGCGGGCCTGACGGCCGCCTATGAACTGTCAAAACATAGTGTGCAGGCCGTGGTTCTGGAGGCCGACACTGCGGTTGGGGGTCTGTCCAGGACCGTCAACTACAAGGGCTATTTGTTTGACATTGGTGGACACCGTTTTTTCACAAAATGGGACGAAGTTAACCAGATTTGGCAGGACGTACTTGAAGGGAACTTCCTAGAGCGCCCGAGGCTTTCCCGCATCTACTATCGCAAGAAGTTCTTCTTCTATCCGTTAAAGGCGCGAAATGCGCTGTTCGGGCTGGGTCCGCTCGAAGCCATTAGGATCTGTCTCAGCTACTTCCGCTCGCGGCTGTTTTACTACCACAACGAACAGAATCTCGAGCAGTGGGTATCCAATCGGTTTGGGCAACGGCTCTACGAGATTTTTTTCAAGACTTATACCGAGAAAGTTTGGGGCGTTCCTTGCACCGAAATACGTGCGGAATGGGCTGCACAGCGCATTAAGGGCCTCTCGTTGACCACTGCGGTCCGCAACGCCCTCTTCAAGCAGAAAACGCCCAAAGTGAAGACCCTTATAGACAGTTTTCAGTACCCGCAGCGTGGGCCTGGCCAGATGTGGGAGACGCTAACCAATCGGCTTCGGCGCCGCGGATATCCGGTGCTCATGGAGCGGCCAGTCACAAAGATTTGCCACAACGGCAGTGGGGTAACCGAGCTTGAGACGCGGGGTCCGAATGGTGTGGAGCGCTTCCCTGGAACTCACTTCATCAGTTCGATGCCGATTCGCGAGTTAGTCGGTGCCCTCGACCCGCCAGCCCCCGAAGCAGTGCAACGCGCGGCGAAGCAGTTACGCTATCGTGATTTTCTAATCGTCAGCTTAATCATTAATCGTAAGGACGTTATGCCTGACAACTGGATCTATGTCCATGAGGCAGGCGTTCGCGTCGGGCGCATCCAGAACTTCAAAAATTGGTCGCCAGCGATGGTTCCAGACACCAATAAAACCTGCCTGGGCATGGAATATTTCGTATTCGAGAATGATGACTTGTGGTCCAGTTCGGACCGAGATCTGATCGAGTTGGCAAGGCGGGAAATCCAAAAGCTTGGGCTCGCCCGCGCGGAGGAAGTCGAGGATGGTGCAGTCGTCCGCATGCCCAAAGCCTACCCCATGTACGACAACGGATGGGTAAAGCAAGTGGAAACCATCCGGCGCTACCTCGAGACCGCTTTGCCGAATCTCCAGCTCGTGGGCCGAAACGGCATGCACAAATACAATAATCAGGACCACTCGATGATGACAGCCCTATGCGCTGCCCGAAATATCCTGGGGGCAAATCACGATCTCTGGGCCATCAACACGGAACCGGAGTATCACGAGGAGAAGCAGGAAGCACCGAAA
>WNFD01007385.1_pt1 | contig 10909 bp, 10 predicted proteins | sample 5400491 | NCBI WGS metagenome assembly WNFD01 (sample SAMN13153343, study PRJNA577476) | soil metagenome | isolation source: 120 cm saprolite under Douglas fir tree site 2 hole 2 replicate 2 | place: USA:California | collected 2015-04-18 | reverse complement strand
CGGGATATGTGTTATCCCGCCAGATCCCCCCGAGTTCGTCAGCCTTGTCGATGACGAGGAAGTCCTCGATGCCCGCCTGCTGAAGGGCCGCGGCCATGCCGATCCCCCCGAACCCGGCGCCGACGACGACCACGCGGTAGGACGAATGCTCGGGCACGGTCTCTCCCTCGCGTGTGCGTGGCCCGGGCTGCGGACCTGCCCGGGCGCCGGGTCAGGTCACGAACCCGACATAGGCAGCATAACCAAACGCTGAAGCATCCCGTCTTCGTGAATCGACGCGACCGAGCGGTATCCCAAACCCTGTCGACCCGGCTTTCGGCTCAGCTGATGTCGTCGGCGAATTCGCGCTCCATCTCGGTGAGGCAGCGGTCAACGATGTCGATCGCGAGTTCCACCTCGTGCTCCGTGACAACCAGCGGGGGCGCGAGGTGCAGGACGTCCCACACCCGGGTGATGAGGCCTTGCTCCTGGGTACGGAGGGCGAGGCCCTTGATGAAGGGATGCTCGGTCCCCCAGGCTTGTTTCGTCTCCTTGTTCCGGACCAGGTCGATCGCGCACAACAGCCCCTTGCCGCCGCGGACGTCGCCGACCGTGGGGTGCCGGCGAAGGCCATCGGCAAGCCTTAGGAGGTAGCGGCCTATCTCTGCCGACCGTGCGACGAGATTCTCGCGCTGGATGATCTCGATGTTCTTGCTGGCCGCCGCTGCGGCGACAGCATGGCCGCCAAATGTCAGCAGATGGTTGATCGCGTTGCCATGCTTGGTGAAGGGCTCAAAGACCTCGCGGCGCACAGCCACGGCGCCGAGGGGTGCGTAGCCGCTGGAGATCCCCTTGGCCATGGTCATGATGTCGGGGACCACGCCATAGTGCTCGGCTGCGAACATGGCACCGGTGCGGCCATAGCCGGTGATGACCTCGTCCATGATCAGGAACACGCCGTGGCGGTCGCAGATCCGGCGCAATTCCTGCCAGTACGCGGGCGAGGGCAGGTGCGTGCCGTTCGCGGCCGAGATCGGCTCGCCGATGACGGCGGCGACGTGCTCCGGGCCTTGGGCGAGTATTTCTTGTTCCACGTACCGGGCGCACATCAGGTCGCCAGCCTCTCCCTCCAGCCCGAAGTCGTTGCGGTAGTGGTTGGGCGAGGGAACCTTGGAGACACCGGCCATGAACGGTCCGAAGTACCGTTCCTTGGCACTGCTGGTCAAGCTCATGGCGCCGAATGTCTGACCGTGATACGAGCCGCGCCGGCAGATCACCTTGTAGCGCTTGGGGTAGCCGCGCAGCACCTGTGCCTGCTTGGCGATCTTCAGCGCGGTCTCCACCGCCTCCGATCCGCCTGAGCAGAAGAACACGCGGTCAAGGTCGCCTGGCGTGATCGAGGCAATGGTCTCGGCAAGGGCCACGGTCGCCGGGTTGGTCGAGTTCGACGACGCGGTGTAGGCCAGGCGCCCTGCCTGTTCGGCCATGGCGGCCCCAATCTCAGTCCGGCCATGCCCCACATTCACCAAGAACAGGCCTGCCAGCCCGTCGAGGTAGGACCGGCCCTGCACGTCGGTCAGGGTGGAGCCCTGCCCGGCGACGAAGACCCGGAGCCCTCTTTCTGTGTACTCGTCCCATTCCAGGTCGTTGGAGTGTGGCCACAGATACTCGATGGCCGTTGCCTCCGCCTTGTGCCGTGCGCCAATGTGATGATCGCTGGCAACCACGCCGTTCTCCTCGCCTATCCCCGCCGCCGCAAGAAAGGACTCGAATGAGATCCTTAAGACCTTATTACGTTGATGGCCGCGGTATGTCAAGGCGCCGGTGGTGGTCAGGGCATGCCTGTAGCGCGGGTGCCCACGAACGCGGTCAGCACGTTGTCGGTGATCCGGTATATGTCGTTGTCATAGGAGTTGTGGGACAGGCTGCCGCACCATGAGCAGGATCCGACGCTGAAGACGGCGCCTCCGCCCTCATAGGGCAGGTAGGCCACATCGGAGCGCACGCGGGGATTCGTGCCCGCAGTGACATTCGGAATCATGACTTCAGCATCCTCGACGACGAGCAGGTAGGAGTCAGGGTGCATTCCCTGCGAGGTCATCAGCACCACCGACTGGTCGGGAGATCCGAGCGCAGGATCGTGGCGGTCGATTTCGTATCCGGCTGCGCCACCCAGGGACAGGCCGTAGTCGCCGATGACGTCAGCGTCCGAGACGCCGTCGAATATCCAGCTGTAGCCGGGTTCGAAGCTCACGCGCGTTCGCTGGTACCCGGGTGCCCCGTCGCGGGAATCCGATTGAGCGGTGAACCCCACGCCGACGAGCGCGTTCGGCGATCGCTGCCTGTACCGCCACAGCCCGCCCTGCTCGCCGGTGGTCTGATGCCTGAGTTCGCCGGGCAGCGACGTCCACGCCCGGGTGCCGTTGACTCCGCGGCGAACCTCCGCAAGATAGGGACGGCGAGGATCGATGCTCGTCACCCAGTAGAACCCGTTGCCGCCGAGATACATCACCCGGCCGCCAGTTTCCAGGTACTGCCGCAGGGCGACCAGCATCTCGCGGGAACAGTATTCCGGGTGGGTGCCCGTCAGGATGACCTGATATCGCTGCAGCAACTCCGCGCCCTGCTCGTGCAGGTCGTGGTCGGTGAGCGCATCCCATGGCTCGCCCCGGTGATCGAGAAAATCCGTGATGTAGAGATCGGCGCCCAAGCGTTCGGGGGCACCGGTGTTCCACCAGACGAAGTCCGGCCGGAAGTTCGGGACTGGCCGGCGCATCGACACCAGGCAGCATCCGGTCCCGTCGGCGTGCCGGTCATAAGTCGAGAGACCTGCCTCCGGATGCGCTGATAGCCACGTGTCGGCCTCATCGAGGCGCACCGCTCGGCCGGCCGGAACCATGCCACCTTCCCCCGCGGCGATGAGACGCTCATTGGAATAGGCCAGATAAGTCAGCGTCGGCAGCAGCAGGCCAATCTTGGCAGTGGCGTGTCCGCGCGGCGGGGTGACGACAAAGGGCACATGATCGGTGAGGCTGGCGGTTGTCAGGCGGAAGGCGTAGACCCCGCTCCGGATAGTGGCCGGCACAACGAACTCGGCTACCGGTGGCCATCCGGCGTCCTCAACGTCATCTGCATGGAAGTGTACGGCCGCGTACTGATCCGGCGCGTCCCGGTAGTCGGTGGTGTCGTCGTCCCACCTGCGGCCTGTCACCGCCAGCGTCGGGCCGTTGACGAGCCTCAGGCCCCGGACGTCGTAACGGCAGTCGCCGATCTGGAGCTTTTCGAGCCGCCCGTTGAAATGATCGCGTCCGTCGGCGGAGGCGGCCAGCGTCACGGGTCCGTCTGGAGTGCTGAGGCTCGTCAGCTCGGTGGCGACCAGTTCGCCTGCGACCCTGAGGCCGAATTTGCCGTCGCCAAATGACACGCCAAGCCTGGTCCAGCTCTCCCGCCTGAGCGGCTCTCGCGCCGCCACGGACACCCCGCCGAAGCTGATCGAGGGCAGGCCATCCGCGTCGAGGAAAAGCTCAAGGAACCCGCGGGCGAGCAGCACCTGCCGCTGTCCCCGGGCCGGAAGGCGCGTCCATGCCCACACGGACAGGGCCGATCCCTGGGCCGGCGCCGAGTCGAGGACCGCGGAGTCGAGGACAGCGAAGGACCCCGACTTAACCGTCTGGGGGCTGCATGGGTAGTCACCATCGATCAGGGAAGGCACCGGTTCCGTGAGAAGCCCTGGACCGGCTGGATTGGGATCACCGTGCCGCAGCCTGACCAGCCGGACAGTGATGGGCGAGGTTGATGACGAAGCCATGAGCCGGATGCGCTCGCCGGGAGCCGCGGACCAGCGGTCGGTATAGCCGATCAGCTCGCTGCCATCCGGACTGGCAAGTCTGGCTGCCATGATCGCCTCAACTTCCGCGGAGTGCGTCGGCTGGCACTCCAGAATGGACTTGATGGAGGGTCGTCGGAACCTACGGGGCGCGCTTGCGTGCCTGGGCAACCTTGGCATCAAGCGATCTGAGCAGGGCGCGGACGCTGCGGGCGGTGCCTTTCACATGGTGATGCATCAATTCGTGCGCTGCCTCCGGATCGCGCCTGGTTAGCGCGTCCAAAATGGCCCCGTGCTCTCTGACTGATATCTCATGCCACGCCTGGCTGTCAGGCAGCAGCGCCAGCACCGAGTTGAGGTGGAGGCGGATCTGCTCGACGGCCTCGGCCAGGAACCGATTGCCCGTCGCGCGCGCGATGGCGAGGTGGAAAGCGGTGTCCTCCCGCATGAACTCCGGGTCCGTGTCCGCCGCAGCCATGCGCTCGGCGGCGGAGCTGATCGCGGCTAGCTCTCGTTTCGTCCGTGATCGCGCCGCGGCGCTGGCCGCGGCTGGCTCGACGACCTGCCGGAAGTCGATCGCCTCGCCGATCAGCTGAGCCGATTGCGCCACCTCAAGCACACGGAAGTCGAGCATGCCGGGCTGCTCGGTGGGTGCCAGCACGAAGGAGCCGCCCGAACGGCCCCGTCGAGTGGTGATCAGCCGATCGGCCTCGAGCATCCCAATCGCAAGCTGGATCGTCACGCGTCCGACGCCGAACAGCCGCGCCAGTTCTCGCTCCGGTGGAAGCGCCTCGCCGGGCGCGATGATGCCAAGGCCGATCTGCCGGCGGATCTGCTCTGCGACGTATTCGTGCGCTCGCTGCTGCTCAATGGCGCCGAAGATCGGCTGGACATCTGGACGGCTCTGGGACGAGTCAGCGGGCTGGCCAGCTGCCATGGCAGTCATGATGCCACGACCGAGGGCACGGTCTTGGTGCCCGCATGCGGGCCAGCGCCCTTGCCCCGTGCGGCGGGCGTCAAGAACGGGGACCACTGGTCGTTGACAGCGGGCATCCGTGCCGTTATAAAGGACCGCATAGGAGTCCAATGGTACTTTAGCCGCCCAGATGGCTCACGAGGGCCCGCTGAACCAATCGGGCACGGGACCATCGCGACCGGAGAACGTCGTAGGCGAGCGCGCGTATCCCGTACGCGGACGCGGCCAACGTCCTCGTGCATCTGCGAGCGCCGGCGATCGCGCAACTTGGCTGGAGGTCCGGCGGATGGACGAGACCCACAAGATCGAGCACGGCTCGGCGGCGGCGGCGGCCGGCGCACCAGAGGCCGCGCGGTACGAGCAGGACCTGAGCCGCTCGATCGGCATCCTCGGCAACGTCTTCATCACGCTGTCGGGGGTAACACCAGCATCGTCGGTGTTCATCATCGTGCCGGTGGCACTGGTGGCGGCGGGCAGCGGCTCGTTCCTCGCGTTCGTTTTCGCCGCCATCGTCGGCGTTTTCATGGCTTTCTGCTGGGCCGAGCTGTCAGCCGCCTTCCCGATCGCGGCAGGCGATTACGCCCTTGTCTGGCACTCGTTCAAGGGACGGAGCTCGTGGCTGGCAGGCCCCGTCAGCTTCATCACGTTCGCACTGTACGTGGACTTCATCGCCTTCATCCCGGCGGTGATCGCTCTTGGCACCGGCACCTACCTGGCAGTGATCGTAAACGTGAACCTCAAGGTCATCGGCGCCATCGTGATGCTGGTCGCGGCCGGCATAGCGATCCTGAACATCCGTCTGAACGCGGTGATCACAGGCATCTTCCTGGCGATCGAGTTGGCCGCGCTGGCGGTCGTGACGGTTCTCGGAATCACGCATGCGAAGAACTGGAGTTCGCTGGTCCATCCGGTTGTGGGTGCCGCCCACGGCGGGCTGACATCGGTGTCCTTCACTGCGGTGCTGGCGCTGACCGCGGTAGCCGTGTTCTCCTACAACGGCTACGCGAACGCGGTCAACTTCTCCGAGGAGACGACCGGTTCAAGCAGGCGGATCGCCAGGGCGATCTTGTGGGCACTGGTTATCACTGTGGCGGCCGAGCTGATCCCGCTGACCGCTACGGTCGTCGGCTCGCCGTCGATCGCCAAGCTGTCCACCTCGGCGGTGCCGATGAAGTACTTCATCGAGGCGACTTCGAACAATACGGTGTACAAGATCGTGAGCCTGGCCGTGGTCGTCGCCATCCTTAACGCCGTCATCGCCATCGTGCTGTCGTACGGGCGGATCTTCTTCAGCTCCGGACGGGACCGAGCGTGGCCTGGCCCGGTCAACGGCTGGATGACCCTCAAGAGCGAGCGGTTCAGGTCACCGTGGTTCGCCACCGCGATCGTCGGCATCCTCGGCGCCATCCTCTGCCTCACCGTGTCCCTGAATACGCTGGTCAACCTGACCGGAGCGAGCCTGGTGGCGGACTACGCGCTGATCGCGATCGCCGCCCTGTTCGCCCGGCCGACCGGGGCGACCCGAAACAGTCCGTACAAGATGCCGCTCTGGCCGCTTCCGCCGATCCTGGCGCTGGGCAGCCTGGTGTACATCTTCACCAAGCAGACCTCGCTGTTGCTCTGGGTCAGCGTGATCACCGTAGGTATCGGATTTTTGTACTGGCTGGTGGTGATCTTCCCCCAGCGCGGCCGGGCGTGGAACCTGCGGGAGGCCGTGTTCGACGAGGCCGCGGTCAGCGAGGACGGGGCGTAACCGAAGGCGTCAGCTCGCCGCTACATGCTTTACCGTGCAACGAAGTCCGGGGGCTTTCGTCAGCCGCTTGTCGGCGGTCACCAGAGGTACAGCCAGGGCTGTCGCGAGCGCCACGTAAAGGCCGTCGTAAAAGCTTACGTTCTCGCGAAGCGCCCACGCCTCCCTCGCCAATGCCCCAGTCATCTCGTGACGATGATCAACCATGGGCACGCTTGACAACAGCAGCACCTCCGCGTCCGAGGGGGACAACAGTGCGCACGTCATGACGCCAACGGGAATTCAGTCCTCACCTTTCCATGGGTTGATTAACTCGATGCCGGTCCGACGAAAGTCAGACACATTCCTGGTGGCGAGCGTTGCTCCGTGCACGCGGCAGATGGCCGCGATCTGTGCATCGAACCCGTCGATCGGCAGTCCGAGCCCGTCTCGGTGGCTCACTATCAAGGCATACTGTTCCGCCGCAATCGCATCAAAGGGAAGTATCTGCTGAGCGAAGGTCTCGAATATCTCATTTGCCGCAGAACTAGGGGAGTTCGTCCGCCGCCCTTTGAGGCAACTTCTCGATGCCGTACCGTATCTCTGCGACCGTAATCGCAGATGTATACAGATCCCTTCCAGACCGACTCTGCACCGAGTCCCTGACGAACTCCGACGGAGACGGCCGCATCAGCTCGGATGCGACGTTCGTATCGACGATGATCATCTAACCAAGATCGGCTGCGCGCGGCCGCGCCGTCCGGGCCGGAATGTCTAGATCAACGCCACCGAGTTCGCCGAATCAGTCAAGCAGTGCCTGAAACAACCCGCGGTCTTCCTCAGGCTCGCTGACTGCATCCGTGAGGATAGCCCGCATCTCGGCCTCCATCGAGCGGCCATGCCGTGCGGCCCTCACCCTGAGACGCTCTTTTACCCGCGCGTCAAGATTGCGAATGCTCACGGCGGACACGACGACCACCTCCTATGTGCTATCAATGCTAGCAAGCCTCGCCATACCGAGCCTCGTCGTGGCACGCACACGGTCACGGCGCGTGATTGGACGGGAGCATAACAACTGCCTGTTGACTCTAATTCGGTGTGGTCGGCGGCATAGTTATCTGGTCATTTGGCGCAGTGCCGATGGGCAGGTATTCGGTTGTGCGTCCGGCCAGACAGCCCGGGCACGCCGGACCTCCTGTCCCGCTATCCATGCGGAGAGTTCGCCGGGCGTGTGGTGAGCACATCGCGGCTTCAGATCGGTCGGATCCGTTCATCCAGCAGTCGGGCAGGCTTGACAGGGCATTTCTAGTTAAGAAGACTTCCTAACCAAAGAGGTCTATGCGGGTCCAGCACCGGGAGCGTCGATGTTGCCCAGATAGATCCGCAATGGAGCCGGACATGACCGCATCCCATGCAAGCGGCTTGCGAGAGCGGCTGCGGCCATTGCCCTAGGGGCACAGCACGTTTTCTGAACACACTGTCATGGGCGCCAGCGCCGCGGCTCTGAGCTGCCGCTGGGGCTACGCCGCGGACAGGTTGCGGCCCGAGGGGGCTGCCCCAGGGCCAATCTGATGGCCCGCCACCGGCCACCATTGCGAGACACGTCGATGAAGGAGTGGCTCTATGACCAGACTGAACGGGATAGCCGGACGCTGGCACCGCGTGGCGGCATCGGTGATCCTGGCGGCCGGGTTCGTGTCTGCATTCCCGGCGGCCGCCCACGCGGCTCCCGCGACCGTCGTGACCATTCAGTTCGACGACGGGAACGCTGACGCGTACCAGTGGATCAGCGCTCTCAGCAACCACGGATTCCATGCCACCTTCTACGTGAACAGCGGGTCGATAGACACGGCGGGAAAACTGACCTGGGCGCAGCTCACGGCCCTCAGCCAGGCCGGAAACGAGATCGCCAGTCATACCGTCGACCACGTCAACATCAAGAAGCTCAAGCTCGCCGATGCCAGGTTCCAGGTTTGCCAGGATCGGGTGAATCTTGCCAGCCACGGATTCCAGCCCGAGTCATTCGCATACCCGTTCGGGAGCTTTAACTCCACAGTCGAGACGCAGGTCGTCCAGTACTGCGGCGACAACAGCGGCCGCGGTGTTGCCGGGGTGAACGACAAGACCGTGTTCGCCGAGACGATCCCGCCAGCCGACCCGTACGCGACGCGGACGCCGGCGGACCCCAAGCAGGGCACCACGCTGGCGACCATCGAGGGATACGTTTCTGCCGCCGAGCAGCATGGCGGTGGCTGGGTGCAGCTGACCTTCCACCACATCTGCAGCGGCTGCGACGCGTACTCGATCACGCTGGCGAACATGCAGGGGCTGCTGGACTGGCTCAACACCCAGGTCACAGCCGGAACCGTCGTGGTCGAGACCACCGAACAGGTCATCGGAGGGCCATTTGTGACACCGTTCTGCTGCTAGACCCTTGATCCTGGGCGCCTGCCAGCCGCCAGCGGGGCCACTAGCTCCTGCTCCGTGAGCTCCTGCGGAGCCCCGGTCGACCGGTAGCGCCCAACGCAGAATCGTGAGTCGGTGCCGCGGCGGCTCCGCAGCCGGAGATTTCCCTGCAGGTGACCATCGATGGCCGACGCCAGGTGGGGCGCCGGCGCGTGCACGGCTGCCCGGTCCGGCGCGGCGGCAGCAGAACGAATTGAGGGCATGGTCGGCCGTGCTGCCCGGTGCACGCCGACCAGCAGCCACGCGGGGGCACCGACCACCACTTCGTTCTCGCCTGGCACAGCTGAGCCGACTCCGGATACAATACCGGCGTTGAGTTACCAGGGTTGCGTATGTGGGACCACGGTTGCAAATTATGGGGTCACGAGGCCGACCTGCACGACCAGCGCTACCGTGCCCCGAAGCCAAAGGCCTGTACGTCATTCTGCACGGCCTGGCAATGATCCGCGGCGACGACGACATCCTGCATCTGACCGGCCCGATCTTCGACGGCATCTACGAATACTGCCGCGACGCCATGCTCCTCGGCCGCGAACCCTCCTGACAGGAAGCACCCGATGCGCAACCCCAAACTCCGCCGGACAGCGGCTCAGCCCGCCGCCGGGCCTGCTGCGGCCGAGATCAGCCCCGAAGCCGATGATCGCACCGACGGCGCCGGTCCGGCGGTCGCGCCTGGGTTCAGCGCGTACCTGCGGTACTTCCTGGGCGTGGGCACATGGGGGTTCGGCGGCCCTATCGCCAGCGTCGGGTACATGCAGCGGGACCTGGTCGGACGCCGGGGCTGGGCGAGGCCGAGTTCCTCGACGGTGTCGCGCTCGGCCAGACCATGCCTGGCCCGCTGGCCGCCCAGTTCGTCATGTGGGTCGGCTTCCTCCGCAAGGGCTGGGCCGGCGCCCTCGCCACCGCCGCCACGTTCATCGCCCCGTCTTTCCTGCTGGTCCTGGCGGTCGCCGTCATCTATGCCCGGTATTCCGGGCTGGCGATGGTGCAGTCGCTGTTCTACGGCATCGCCCCCGCGGTGATGGCCATCATCGCCATCGCCGCCTGGAAGCTCGCGCGGCTCACCAACCGCCGCGACACCCGGCTGTGGGTCATCAGCGCCGTCCTCGCCGTTGTCACCGCGGTGTCCGGCGCGGAGATCGCGGTCCTGTTCATCGCCGCCGGCCTGCTCATGATCGCCCTCGACGGCCCGCCCCGCTGGCTGCGCCGCTCCGGCCAGGCCGGCCTGCTCCCCGCCGCCGCGCTCGCCAGGGCGGCGGCGCCGTGGCTGGTCGTCACCGCGTCAGCCGGGGTCCTGGTCTCGCTTGGCTTGTTCTTCCTCAAGGCCGGGGCGTTCATCTTCGGCAGCGGCCTGGCCATCGTCCCGTTCCTGCGGGAGGGAGTCGTCGTCCAGCACCACTGGCTGACCAGCCGCCAGTTCATCGACGCCGTCGCGATGGGCCTGATCACCCCCGGGCCGGTCGTCATCACCGCCACCTTCATCGGCTACCTCGCCGCGGGCCTGCCCGGCGCCCTCATCGCCACCGCCGCCATCTTCACCCCCATCTACCTCGGCGTCACCGTCCCGGGACGCTGGTTCATCCGGCACCGCGACCACCCCCAGATCAAAGCCTTCGTCAAAGGCGCCACCGCAGCAGCCGCCGGAGCCATCGCCGGCGCCGTCATCGTCCTCAGCCGCCAGACCATCACCGACCTCCCCACCGCCGCCATCGCAGCCCTCTCCCTCGGCCTCCTGCTCTGGCGCAAGATCCCCGAACCAGTTCTCGTCGCCCTCGGCGCCATCGCCGGCATCCTGCTCCACTGACCACGACGAGCAAATGCAGTTGAAGCAGCTAGGGGCCCTAGCCAGCCATGCCCGGGCAGGCGGAGGCGCGGCGGGCGCGGGTGACCAAGCCGACTTGCGTGACCGCGTCTGGGCACCAGGTTTCGCTTC
>WNFD01009753.1_pt1 | contig 10910 bp, 8 predicted proteins | sample 5400491 | NCBI WGS metagenome assembly WNFD01 (sample SAMN13153343, study PRJNA577476) | soil metagenome | isolation source: 120 cm saprolite under Douglas fir tree site 2 hole 2 replicate 2 | place: USA:California | collected 2015-04-18 | reverse complement strand
AAAAGATCGCCGATTCCTGGGTTGAGATCGAACAATTTCGACTGTTGGTGCTGCGCACCGCCTGGCTGATCGATAAGCATCAGGACTACAAGCGTGTCCTCAAGGACATTGCGGCGGTGAAAGCGGCGATGCCGAAGGTCCTGCACGATGTAACGGGACGCACTCTGCAGCTCCACGGATCGATCGGGCTTTCGAAAGAAATGCCGTTCGCCCAACAATTGCTCGACTCCTACATGCTCGGATTGGCCGACGGCCCCACTGAGGTTCACAAGGTCACCGTCGCCAAGCAGGTGCTGCGCGGATACAAGCCGACCAACGCGTTGTTCCCGAGCTACCAGACACAACAGGCGCGCGAGCGTGCGGTTGAGCTATATGGGCCGAGCGTGGCGTCGTGAACGCGGCCTATTGGGAGTGACGCATGGGCGGGGACCCCTGGCGGGATCTCGTCGATCTCGGCAAGCTGCGCGCGTGGATGGACGATCGTGACCTTGGAGGAGGCCCGATTAAGAATCCCACGGCCCTGGCGGGCGGCACCCAGAATATTCTGTTGCGGTTCGAACGCGACGGTCGCAGCTATGTCCTGCGGCGATCGCCGCGCAGTCCGCGTGGCGACGGCAATGCCACCAACCATAGTGAGGCGCGGGTGCTCGGCGCCCTCACCGGTTCCGACGTTCCGCATCCCGGCCTGATCGCTGCCTGCTCGTCGACCGATGTGATCGGCGCGGCCTTTTATTTGATGGAGCCGGTGAAGGGGTTCAATGCCACGGTTGCGTTGCCGCCGCTCCATGCTGGAGATGCCGCGACCCGTCGGCGCATGGGATTTGCAACTTGGCCGGAGCCTGACGGCCGCTCCATCTCCGGCAATGCGATTGTGCCATGGGACGGCTTTCCGCGCATTGAGGAACTCCTTGCTCACTATGCGTCGGAGAGCACTCGCGAGACTTCGCATATGCGTTGGTACGGCGTTCTCGGTTGCTACAAGCTGGGGATCATTCTTGAAGGCACTCATGCGCGTGCATGCGCGGGCGTCGCATCAAAGTTGACGGGGGATCGGCTGCACGGTGCATGTGTGACGTTATTCCAGCGTGCGCTGGGATGGCTTGAGCGGGACAAGCTGATCTAAGCGAATTGAAAAACTGTCAGGCGGAAGCCAGTGCGCCAAAGAGCAGTAGAACGAAATCAGAGACGACAGGGCAAGCCCAATGACAGTCGACCAGCAGCTGCGTCATATTGCAATCTATGCGAAAGAAACTCCGAACCGGCCTGCGTTCGTGATGGGGACGACTGGCGACGTGATCAGCTATTCCGAACTGGACAGGCGGTCGCGCAAACTCGCGCGATACCTGAACGAACGAGATATTGATCCAGGCGACCACCTCGCCATCATGATGGATAACAACGAAGACTATTTCGTCGTCTGCTGGGCCGCCCAGCGGTTGGGCCTGATCTACACGCCTATCAACTGGCATCTTGCCGCGAGCGAAGTCGCCTATATCGTCCAGAATTGCGAAGCCAAAATCCTCGTTGTGTCGGAAGAGGTGCGCCATCTTGCTGAAGCGATTTCGCAAGATATCCCGGGCGTGAGCGTTGCCCTGACGCATGGGCCGGCTTTCGGGAGGTTTCACAATCTCGAAGAGGTCATTGAGCGCACCTCCGATGGTTCGGACATTGACCTCTTAGAGGGCGAATGCATGTTCTATTCGTCCGGCACAACAGGCCGTCCGAAGGGCATCTTCAAGATGGACCGCGGACAGCTTTCGTGGGGGCAGCAGCCTCCTATCACTCAATTCTTGCGCTCATTTTACGGATTCGATCGTGACACCGTCTATCTGGTTCCGGCGCCGCTCTATCACGCGGCCGGCCTCGCGTGGAGCATGAACGTGCTGCGCGCCGGCGGCACAGTGGTGGTCGTTAATAAGTTCGATTCGCTCGAGACGCTCCGGCTGATTGAAACCTACAGGGTCACGCACGCCCAATTCGTTCCGACGATGTTCGTGCGAATGCTGCGCCTGCCAGAAGCGGAGAGGACGCAATATGACATCTCCAGTCTGAAGGTCGTCATTCACGCGGCGGCACCTTGTGCGCCGGAAATCAAGCGGAATATGATCGAATGGCTCGGACCCATCGTCTTTGAATATTACGCTGGTAGCGAGGCCAGCGGCCTGACGGCAGTCGACACGCCAACCTGGCTCAGTCACCCCGGCACGGTAGGCCGTCCCGTTTTTGGCCAAGTTCACATTGTTGGCGAGGACGGCGAAGAATTGCCCGCCGGCGAAGTTGGCACGATCTATTTCAGTGGGGGCGGCCGGTTCGAATATTTCAAGGACGTTGAAAAAACAGCATCATCACATAACGCGCGGGGCTGGAGCACGCTGGGCGACATTGGTCACGTCGATGCGGACGGATTTGTATATCTGTCTGACAGGCGCACGGATCTAATCCTTTCCGGCGGCGTCAACATCTATCCACGGGAGATCGAGGACGTGCTGATCGGACATCCATCCGTGCTTGACGTCGCCGTGATCGGTGTTCCGAACCCTGAGTTCGGACATGACGTGAAAGCCGTGGTGGAGTTGAGGGCCGGCCTTAAGGAAAGCGACGAACTCGGTACCGAAATGATCGACTTTTGTCGCGCACGCATTGCGTCCTACAAATGTCCCAAGACCGTTGACTTCGCGATACTTCCTCGATTGCCGAACGGCAAGATGCTGAAGCGGGAACTGAGGGAGCGCTATCTGAAGGCGGCAGATGTCGGCGGCACGCCTGCGGGAAACTGACTGACAAGCGATTTTCCAGAAGCGTCGAGCATCTTGTGTGTGAGGGATTGGGAACTAAAGCGGATTCCGATTATATTGAAGCATACCCTGCATGCCTGAAATAGTTGGCACATTCGCACGGACCGAGCTGTGGGACGAATGAGCGAATTGCTCGAGTGAGGCCCGGAACAGTTCGCGCCGCGACCTTGCGGAGGAACGCCTTGAATTTGCTGTAAGGCAGTTCGATTGGATTGAGGTCGGGCGAGTATTTCGGCAGGTAGCGCAGCGTCGCGTGCGCTTTCTCAATCGCCTCGCGAATGTAGGGCCCCATGTGGACGCGGCAGTTATCCATCACGACGATGTCGTTGCGCCGGAGCGTGGGAACCAAGCACTGCTCGATATAAGCGAGGAACATCTCTCCAGTCATGGCACCTTCGACCATCATTGGGGCGGTCATTTTATTGTGGCGCAAGGCAGCCACGAAGGTGATCGTCTCCCATGCTCCAAGCGGAACGGTGCCGATCACCCTGTCGCCCCTCGGAGCACGCCCCCTGACCCGCGCCAAGTTTGTGCTGACCGCGGTCTCGTCGATAAACACCAACCGGGCGGGACAAGCATACCTTGCTCTCGGATCCAACGTCGGCGTGCTTGCGCCACATCCGCTCGCTGCCGTTCGGCAGCTTGCAGGCTTTTTTTAAGGGTGACTCCGTGGCGATCGAAAAAACGCCAGAGCGAGCTACGGCTGGTTCGAATCCGTCGCTTGCGGAGCTCTGCGACGGTCTCCACCAAAGTCAGGTCCGGCTGTTGGGCAATCAGATCGAGTATCTGCTCTGCAAACTCTTCCAGCGGATAAACGCTTCCTCCACGCGGCTTCGGCGCAGCGCTCTTGCTTTCGTGCCAGCGCTGCAGCCACTTTACCGCCGAACTCACGCTCACCTCGAAACGTTCAGCCGTCTCGCGCCGCGACGCACCGCCTTCAACAGCTTCGATTACGCGTTCCCGCAGTGACGACGGCACGTACACAACGAGAATCGGGGCAACACGGGAGACCCCATCGCGCGGTCGAGCGAGAGATCAACCGGCATCGCCCGCCCCCGCAACGGAGAATCAATGCACGAAGATTCGCTCATCCTTAGCTCTTTGGGAATCCCGCCGATTCAAATCGGGTGGGAACCGCTTTAGTATGCGTGCAGTCGTCTGCGAACAATTCGGTGGCCCGGATGTATTAAAGCTGCGGGATTTGCCGACACCCGAGCCTGGCCCCGGCCAGGTCCGAATACGGTTGCATGCTGCCGGCGTCAATTTCCCCGACGGGCTGATCGTCGCGGGCCGCTATCAGACGAAGCTCGAGCCGCCGTAGGTGCGGGCGTCGTCGATGCTGTCGGAAAGGGCGTTACGGCCTTCGTGCCTGGCGACCGGGTGGCGGCTTTCGTCAGAGGTTCCTACGCTGAGCAGGTGATCGTCGACACGGACCGGGCGCTGCACCTGCCCGCGTCGGTCGGTTTTGATGTCGCGGCGGCTTTCACCGTGACCTATGGGACGACCATCCATGCCTTGCGGACTCGGGCGAGAATTCGTCCGGGTGAGACGTTGCTCGTGTTGGGTGCCGGCGGTGGTGTCGGCAGCGCTGCTGTAGAACTTGGAAAGCTGCTCGGGGCGCGGGTTATTGCTGCAGCCTCCAGCGCCGAGAAGCTCGATGTCGCGGCGCGTTGTGGCGCGGATGATTTGATCAACTATCGCACGGGCGATCTCCGTCAGGAGATGAAGAAACTCCGTGGGAGCAAGGGAGTGGATGTCGTTTATGATCCCGTTGGCGGGGATTTGTCGGAGCCGGCTTTCCGCTCACTCGGATGGAACGGGCGGTTTCTTGTGATCGGCTTCGCAGCAGGTCGGATTCCGGCCTTACCCCTCAACTTGCCTTTGCTGAAGGGTGCTTCGGTTATCGGTGTTTTTTGGGGGGCCTCCGTCGAGCAGCAGCCGGAGCAATTCCAGACCGATATGCGAGATCTCATTGGGTGGCTCGCGGAGGGCAAGCTGAAGCCGCACATCGGGGCGCGCTATTGTCTTGAGCAAGCCCCGCGCGCCATCACGGACCTAATGGAAGGTCGGGCTACCGGAAAGCTCGTGATCGAGATCCAATAACAAAAGCCCGAACTGAGTTCGCCACACCAGAAATGAAGCGGCAAGTCGTGGCTACGCCATGGCTCGGAAGGCAGTGAAGAAAATGAACGGCACGCGGTACCCTTGAGTAAGCAAGTGGGCTTGCAAATCGACGCCGCTCATTCCGGGCATTTGGACATCTGAAATCACACACGAGAGGTCATCGAGGCGGTTCGATCGCAAGAACTCTTCGGAGGATGCGAATGTATATACGACGTAGCCGAGTGACCTCACAAGGCTGTCGGTCGTGGCGCGCACCGATGCATCATCGTCAATGATGGCGACTAGCGGAAGTTTTGGCAAGGCGGTCCTTTCTTGACGCGGAGACCGGGAGCACATGGTGTCATCGTCACCCTCACTGTAGATTGCGTCACGGATTGGGATTGAAAAGGATACCTAGGTATAAGCTCTAGCGTTTGGTGCGACGGATTCCGAGCAGGTCGGCCATTCCTAGTAAATCAATCAACGACCGAGCCTTCATTTTTCGCATCATATGGCCACGATGGACCTTCACAGTGATCTCTGTGATGCCGAATTTCGCCGCGATTTGCTTGTTCATGAGTCCATCGGCGATGTGTGTCATCACCTCGCGCTCGCGCGAAGTCAGAGAGTCGAACAGAATTCGCAGTTCTGAAACGGCCTTCTCGCTATCGCGTCTTTTTTGATCTCGCTCGAGCGCCCTGACCGCGGCATCCAGGATATCTTGGTCGCGGAACGGCTTCGTCAGGAAGTCGATGGCTCCAGCTTTCATTGCCTTGACCGACATCGGAATGTCGCCGTGGCCCGTCATAAAGATGATCGGGATGCGAATATCCGCCTCAGCCAATTCGGTCTGAAAGTCGAGACCGCTGACCCCCGGTAGCCTGATATCGAGGACCAGGCAGCTTGCAACATCCGGCATCTTGATCTGCGCAAATTCGTGGGCCGAACCGAACAGCTCGACTCGCAAGCCCACCGATCGGAAGAGACTGCTGAGAGTCGTGCGCATCGCGACATCGTCGTCGATGACGAAGACAGTCGACTCCTTGGCGCTCGCGGGTTCGTGCGATGATTTGGCGCGCTCGGTCACGACGCATCCTCTTGATGCAAGGGCAGGACGAATTGAAACGTCGCACCCGGCCCCACATTGTTGACGGCCGACATCCGTCCCCCGTGGGCTTCGATGATGGAACGGCAGATCGAGAGTCCCATGCCCATGCCGCTGGATTTGGTGGTGAAGAAGGCGTTGAACAGCCGGTCGGCGTGCTCGGCGGAGATTCCGACCCCGGAGTCCGTCACACTGACCAGAACTTGGCGTGTTTCGTTCTGGTGCGATCCGATCGCCAGTTCGCGCGGCTGGTCCGTGACCGATTGCATTGCCTCCATGCCATTCATCACCAGGTTAATAATCACCTGCTGCAGTTGGACTCGATCCCCTAGGATCATGGGTAGAGCGGGTGCCAACTCCATTCGCAACGACACCCGGTGGCTGGTTAACTCATGCTGCACCAGCGCGATCGCTTCCCTGACGACGTCATTGACGTCGAGCGGCACCTTCTCAATGTCGGTCTTGTTCGCGAGCGCCCGGACGCGCCGGATTACCTCACTCGCCCGATTGCCTTCGTTGACGATCCAGTCCACGGCGGAGCGCGCTTCGTCCAGGTTGGGGGTACCGCCGTCGAGCCAACGCCGGCAGGCCGCCGCGGCATTGACGACGGCGGCGAGCGGCTGGTTCACTTCATGGGCAATGGAGGCCGTCAGCTCGCCCAATGTTGTTATTCGCACGACATGCGCCAGGTGCGCTTGCGCGTCGCGCAACGCCCCCTCGACATGCTTGCGCTCCGTGAGATCCAATACGAAGGCGACGCCTTCATCTCGATTCCACTCGAAAATCGCGCGGGCGACCAGCACCGGCACGCGGCTGCCATCTCTGCGAAAGTACTCTTTCTCGCGCGGTTGGACGGTTCCAGTCGCCTTCAGCTCTGCGAAGGCCTGCTCATCGACATCACGCCATTCGACCGGCGTCAGCTCCGTCCATCGCAGCGACGCGAGATCTTCCCGGGCATATCCGACAATATCGAGAAACGCCTGGTTGGATTCGATGACCCGGCCCTGAACATCCCAGATCACGATCCCGACGATGTTCGAGTCGACTAATCGGCGGATCCTGGCCTCCCGTTCCTGGAGATCGCTGTATAAACGGGCGTTTTCCAGAGAGATCGCCGCCTGCGAAGCCAGCAGTTCCAGCACCGAGATCCGGGTGGGCGTGAAGACGTGCGATGCCAGGTTGTTCTCCAGATAGAGCACCCCGATCAGCTTGGTCTGCTTTACCAGGGGCAGGCAGAGGAGCGACCGGGCGTGCTTCTGGCGGACGTACTCATCTGCCGAGAACGGATTCTGGGCCAAGGCGTCATCAAGGATCACGCTTTCCCGCGTCCGGATCACATAATGGAGCACGGTTTCGGGAAGCTCGGCTGGTAGCATGGCCGTCTCGCGCAGCGTGACCTCAAGCTGGCCGCGGCCCGTCGTCGCTTCCGCCGCGATCCGTGGCTCGTCGCCCGGGAACAGGACGAGCAGGCCACGCTCAGCTCCGGCATGTTCGACCGCGATCCGCAGAAGTGTTTTGATGAGATTGCCGAGCTCGATCTCGCCTGACACCGCCTGCGCGGCCTTGAGTACCGTCCCGACATCCAGGTGCTCGACGGGTGCGCCGATGGTGGCGATGGGAGAAGCAGGAATCGTTGCGTCGCGGAGATGCGGATGAAGGTGTTCGAGTTGCCGCACCTTGCCGAACGCGCCCCAGCGAAGATAACAGCGCCGCGCTTCTCGCAGACAAGCGTGGGTGACCGTCTCGACGCCGCGCGCCGCATAGAACCGCGCGGCCACCTCATGGGCTAGGCCCTCGTTCTGGACGAAACCGTTCTCGCGCGCCGTTTGAATGGCCTGCTCGTAAAGGCGCATGGCGTCGGTGTCCCGCCCCTCGAGCCGGGCGATCTCGGCCGACACCAGGACGTGTTTGTCGCCGAATGTCGGCGGGCAGTTGTCGGCCCACTCGCGCAGTTGCTCCCGGTGCGCCGTCAGGAGGCCGCGCCACCCGCTCTGCTCGTCGGCAGCACCGTTCTCGTAAAGCGCCGCCACCGTCAGCGCGGTATAGTAAAAGTAGTCTAGTAACTGGATCCGGCCGGTTGAGGTCCAAAGCAGCGCCTTCGCCATGTCGGCTGCCGCGAGCGCCTCGGCGTAGTCCCCTGACAGGAACCGCGCCTTCAGTTTGATGATCCAGTACCAGCAGATCATCAAGGCCGTGCGATCTGCCGTCAGTTGGGCCTCGAATGCCGCCCCGTCGAACTGCGCGTCGCTGAAGGTGGAGAAGCTCGCGGTCCGGCCCAGCATGGTCGCAATGAAGCGTTGCTGGCTCCACATGATGTCTACGGCGTCGCCGTACTTAGCTTCCCGGGCGAAGTCCAGCGCCATCTCCGACTCGCGCCACACCGCGTCGAGCGGATCGTTCCGCAGGAGAAGGCCTGTGACAGATTGGAACATGCCGTAGCACGCGAAAGTCAGATCACCCGTCTCAATTGCGGTGCGAAAGGTCACCCGCATGAAATCGATCGCGCTCGCGATCGGCTGCGTCCAGAAGGCAACCTGTCCCATCGCGTAGTGGACCTTTGCCCGGTGGGCGATGAAGCCGTGCTTGTCGACGAGGTCGCACGCCAGCTTGCCGAATCGATACCCCTCGCTGTAACGGTGAAAGACCGGGCCGAGGATGGTCCCGAGATAGGCACAGCCGTGCGCGGACGCGCCGCACAGTCCGTGCTGCGTACTGACGTTCACCATGCGGCACACGAGCAAGCAAAATAAGTGAAAGTCGGTACGGTTGGCGGGGTCTTGTAGGACCGAGAGCACTTGCATGGCGGCCTGCAGTTCCGGATCGGTCATCAGCGGCAAATCGATCAAACCTTCGATGTGGCGCCCATTGAGGTTTTGCCAGACCGTCTCGTATTCGGCCTGGACCTGTTCCCAGGTCGGGTGTGCCGGGATATCAGTGCCGAACAGGCGCAGGCACGTGAGCGCGGTGGCCACCGCTTGTGCGCTTTCCGATTTGACGGTATGGAGCAGAACCTTGACTTGGTAGACGGCCGCCTGGTCGACTTTCGATGCCGCGCGCTGCAGCAACTCCAAAATCAGTTGCTCGGCTTTTTCGAAGTTACCGGTCAGAAACTCGCACTTCGCGCGTTCGAGCCACAGACTGAACATTAATTCGTACTGGCTGCTCCAGTCTCTTTCGTCCAACAGCGCGGTGCCGGCCGCTCTTGGCCTTTCGCCCGGCACGCAGGTCGATCGCCGCCACTTGCGCTTTTTCTTCCCGGTCCACCAGCCGTGCGCTGCCCCGACTGAACTGGTTCGCCACATCGAACAGATGCTCGGCGAGTTCGTCCGCCGTCATGCTCATGAGCAGCGCGCGGCCGATGCGCAAGTGGACGTCGGCACGTTGCTCGTCGGCGATCAGCGAATAAGCCGCCTGCTGGATCCGGTCGTGCAGGAACCTGTAGGCCCTGTCCTCGCGAAAGACGAGCCCGGCGTGGACGGCTTCCCAGAGGGCCGCGTGCATCGCCTCCTCTGTTGTCCCGTGAACAAGGGCCAGGGTGGCGATCTCGGCGACATTGCCGAGGCAGGCGAGCAGTTTCAGGGCTTCCTGGGTGGTGGCAGAGAACCGCTGCAGCTTCCCGGCCATAAGATCAACCACGTTATCGGTGAAGCTCTTGGCGCGGATGCGATCCATGTTCCATTGCCAAGCCCGTGTGACCGGGTCGAATGCGAGCAACCCCTCTTCGGCCAGCGCGGTGAAGAACTGGATCGCGAAGAACGGATTGCCTCCGGTCTTCTCCTGCACCAGTTGCGCTAAGGGCCGCACACGCTCCGGCTCGCAATGCATGGCATCGGCGACGAGCTGGCCGACATCATCGAGCCCGAGCGGTGCCAGCACTATCTCACGCACCCTCACATCGGAATCGCGGATAGCGTCGAGAGTCCGCAGAAGCGGGTGCGTAGGATCGATCTCGTTGTCCCTGTAGGCTCCGACCAGCAGCAGATGCCGGACCTCGGAATGCGTGACAAGGTGCTCGACGAGGTCGAGCGTTGCCGCATCCAGCCATTGCAAATCATCGAGGAACAGTGCGAGCGGGTGCTCCTTGCGCGCGAACACCCCGAGGAAGCGCCGGAAGACCATCTGAAAGCGGCGCTGCACGTCCTGCAGCGGCAGGTCCGGGACCGGCGGCTGTTTCCCAATCACCAGCTCCAGCTCGGGGACGAGGTTGACCATGAGCTGACCATTCGGGCCCAGCGCCTCGCTTAGGGAGTCCCGCCACCGGCCAAGCTCCTCCTCGCTCTGGGTGAGGAGCGAGCGGACAAGGCTCTGAAAGGCTTGGCCCAGGGTCGCGTACGGGATGTCGCGCTTGTACTGGTCGAACTTGCCGAACGCGAAGAGGCCACGCGGCGGAACGAGCGCCTTGTGCAGCTCGTTCACCACTGAGGACTTGCCGATGCCGGAATATCCGGACACGAGCACGAGCTCCGGCGTGCCGTTCGCCACGACCCGGTCGAAGGAAGCGAGCAGAGTGTCGATCTCGCGCTCCCGGCCGTAGAGCTTCTCCGGAATCAGCAGCCGGTCCGATACGTCGTGAGCGCCCAGCGGGAATGGAGCGATACGGCCACGCGACTCCCATTCCGCCAGGCAGCGGCGCAGATCGGCCTCGACGCCCGCGGCGGTTTGGTAGCGTCCTTCGGCGGTCTTGGCGAGGAGCTCCATGACGATCGCAGCGAGCGGCGGTTGGATGCCCGCGACCCGCACGTTGGGCGGCACCGGTTGCCGCGCGATATGGCAGTGCACCCACTCCATCGGATCGGCGGCGGTGAACGGGAGCTGCCCCGTCAACATTTCGTAAAAGGTGACACCCAGAGCATACAGATCGCTACGAGAGTCCACCGAGCGGTTCATCCTGCCAGTTTGTTCCGGCG
>WNFD01008525.1_pt1 | contig 10912 bp, 9 predicted proteins | sample 5400491 | NCBI WGS metagenome assembly WNFD01 (sample SAMN13153343, study PRJNA577476) | soil metagenome | isolation source: 120 cm saprolite under Douglas fir tree site 2 hole 2 replicate 2 | place: USA:California | collected 2015-04-18 | reverse complement strand
CGAGCTTCCCGGCGGAAACGTTCGAGAGCCTGCGGGTCTTGCGCCACATCCTCGGGCAGGAACTTGAGCGCGACAAAGCGACCGAGGGAGGTGTCTTCAGCCTTGTAAACGACACCCATGCCACCGCCTCCGAGCTTCTCGACGATGCGGTAGTGCGAGATGGTCTGGCCGATCATTAAAAGAAGATGCCTGGCTTTTGGGTCGCCTCATCTTACGGACGCGGCATAGGCTAGTCAACGAATGACGGGGGTATTGTACGGCGACCGCCAAAGTGCCCCCTCTGCCTTCCGAGTTAATCCCATGTATTGAAACGCAACGCGCGCGGGGCGGGGCCGGGCGTTATGTGCGCGAGCGAGGATGGGAGTCAATGACTGTGATCGCTAGTTACTTTCAATTTCGCGATCCTGCGAAAAGGGCGGGAGACTTTGAACCTGCCGCACATATTCAATAACTGACGATCACGCGAAAGCCTGAAAGAACGTGCTGATACTGGTGGTCGGGTCTTAATCGTCACACTAATAAACACTGCGAAACCTTTTGGCTTGAAGGCTCTTAAGCTTGTCAATTGGAGGTTGCGTCCAATTAAACTTGTTGTAAATTTCGAGTGCAACGTCAAAGGCCAGTTCTCGCGCTCGTGTCCAGCGGGAGATCGAGGTCACCATTCGTCGCGGCGCGAAGCGGACGGATTCGGCAACCAGCCAATTGCGCAATCCCGAGATGACGACCGGGTGTCCCATGAGGCCGCGATAGCCGTCCCGCGCGACGGTCCCGGCGTCCATCGCTCCGATTCTCTTGAACAGGCGGGAATCCTCCATCCTGGCCCGCTTCTGGAAGTTGGTGTCGGTGGGGCGCTACGTTCATGATCTTGCCGCTTCCACGTTCGAACATGGGCGCAAGAAATAATTTGGTCAGGAGCGTGAGCGCGCTGATGTTCAGTTGAATCTGTCCGAGGATTTCCTACTCTGGCATCTGCGCAAACTCGCCGGAGACACTGTAGTCGGCGTTGTTGACGAGAATATCTACGAGCACGCCGTCGGGCTGAAGTTGATCGAACAGAAGCTGCGGCGCGGACGCAGCCGTTAGGTCGAGCGCCACAGCTCTCGCAGAGATGCCGAATTGGCTTGCAGTTCTGTGGCGAACTGCTCCAACCTATCTCTGTTGCGAGCTACCAGCACAAGGTTGTAGCGATCGCGAGCGAAGAGCTTGGCCAGTTCGTATCCGATGCCAGCGGAGGCGCCGGTGATGAGGGCTGTGGATGCGGTCATGACCCATCCAGTAAACGGTCGAGGGCGCGGGAATGCAAGAGCGGAGATGCAGCCGAAAAGTAGTAAACGGATTCATACAACCCACCGTCAGTGGTCGTACATGAGTTACTGGAAGGTGCCTCGGGCAACCTTTGCCGCCGATTACAGCCCGGCATCGATTGCATTGGCCGAGGGTTTCGTTCTACAACCATTCTGCGATGGCCATGGCGAACACGAGATTTTGCCGGCCGGGACCGCGACGAGCACCTGCCGAATGATTGCTGGTAGGTTGCCGATAGGAATAACGGCGGTGAGCTATGCCGGTTGGTTTTAAACGGATTCTCCTTCTTAGGTATGCCTCGATAATTGCCTCAGCATTAGTTCTTGCATCTGCCATCGCCTTGGCCCAGAGCGAGTTAGATACCGCCCACATTTTCCCCCGGGAAAATCCTCAAATGCTGGCCAGTGCCAACCTCGCCACCTCACCTGGACACATGCACGCGATTAAGCAGAATGTTGACCTGGTGCTGGTGCCTGTGAGCGTTACCGACGGTAGGCAGCGTCTGGTAACCGGACTGGACCAGAGCAACTTTCAAGTGCTAGAAGGAAAGAAAGTGCAGGAAATCCGCCATTTCTCCAACGAGGATGCGCCGGTTTCGTTGGGCGTCATTGTGGACACCAGCGGCAGCATGAAGGACAAGATGGAGCGCGTACGCGAGGCGGTGACTCAATTCTGCGAAATTGCTAATGTGCAGGACGAGTTTTTCATGATTACGTTCTCCGACGAACCGCATGTGGCCACGGATTTCACGAATACCGCGGAAGATATTGAAAGGGAACTTCTTTACATCCATTCCAAGGGGCGGACGGCTTTGCTGGATGCGATTTATATGGGCATTGAAAAGATGCGCCAGGCCAGGTACAGCAAGAAAGCTTTGCTGGTCATCTCCGATGGCGGCGACAACCATAGCCGCTACGGCGAGCGCGAAGTGAAATCGGCGGTGAAGGAATCTGAGGTGATGATTTATGCCATCGGAACTTTTGATCGCTATGTTTCCACTCAGGAGGAAATGGTGGGCCCCGGACTATTGGCGAACGTCACGCAAGTCACTGGGGGACGGGCGTTTACGCTGGAGGATCCGAATGAGATGCCGGCCGTAGCCCACCGGATTGGGACGGAACTGAGAACGCAATATGTGCTCGGTTATCGTCCGCAGAAAGCGCCTCACGATGGGAAGTGGCATAAGATCAGCGTCAAACTGAAACTGCCGGCAAAGTTGTCGTTTCTGCGCGTGCATGCGAAGACGGGATACTACGCAGGTGGCGAGTAACCCCTCGAACGGTTTCCCCCAAGTTGGAAGCGGACTGAGATCGGAAGTGAGCTGCATTGGGGGCGTGGCGTAAGCCGCGCCCTTGAAGCGTTTAGGGCCAGCGCAAGATGTCTGGGGAAATCAGGCCCCGACCAGGGCCGGCTCGAGTCCGTAGATTGGGTACCACGATGATGCGGCCTTGAGGCGCTGGTTGACGTTGTTGATGTTCTTTACGCCCTCGGTCGAAAGCCATTTGCGAAAGGCTTCTGGTCCCTGTTTGGCGTAGATAGGAATGCCATCTTTCCAGGTAGCCCGTCCGCAAAGCACGCCGTTGAACTTTACTCCCGATTCGGCGGCTAGTTCGAGGGCTTCGGTGAACTCCGCATTGCTGACACCGGCGGAAAGATAAATGAATGGCTTAGTGGCGACCGCGGCGGCTTTTAGGAACAGGTCCGCGGCTTCTTTCTTGCTGTAAGCCTTGTGGCCGGCGTAGGACTTCGCGCCCTCGACGAACTTCATGTTAACCGGTACTTCGACCTTCAGTACGTCCACGCCGTAGCGGTCTTTGCTGAATTCCTTCATGCTCTCGATTACGATCTGGGGCTTCTTTTTGGCATAGTCGAAGCCCTTTTCGTCGGCGCCTTCTTCGTACCCGACGAACTCGAGAAAATACGGAATATCGTTGGCGCGGCATTCGTCGCCGATGCGCTCGACCCAGGCGTGCTTCTTGTCATTGACGTCTTTGGGATCCAATGGCGTGTAGTAAAGCAGAATCTTGACGCAGTCGGCGCCAGCCTCTTTCAAACGGCGGGCGGACCAGTGGTCGAGCAGATCTCCCAGGCGGCCGGGACCAGTTTTATCGTAGCCGGTTTTTTCATAGGCCAACAGCAGGCCGGCATTCTTGGCGCGGCGCTTGGCGGCGGGCAATCCCCACTCGGGATCGAGGAGAATGGCGCTGGCATGCGGTGTCAGAACTTCGGCAACGAGAATCTTGAACTCTTCCATCATGGCGTCGGTGACTTCGCCACCTTTTTCCTTGGCCAGGGTTTTTTGCAGGGAGCCGCGCTGGTCCATGGCAGCGGCAGCGATTACGCCGCGTTCGTTGGAGACTCTCTTGAGACCGGCAACTTTGCCAGGGGTGAGCTTCATAGGATCCTCCGGAGTCAGAAGAAGATGAGTGCTTGAAAACAGTCAATTGTAAACCATGGAGAAAGATGCAGAAGTCGGTGGCTTGATTGATGCAGACCTTCAGAGATAGACGGTCGCGTGAATGGCGCCGACGAGGGACCGCAGTCCCCGGAAAGTGTTGGCCACCCCCACGATGGCGAGGGCTTGAACCAAGGGGTCGACGCGGTCTCTGTCCTGCATTTATTGTTGCGTCGGTAAAGTTCTTCGCGGCTGGTATAGTGGTATGACCGCTTTCCAGCCCGGGGGCGCAGGCACAGAATGGTGTCTGAGTTTCGAGAGATCACAAAAAAGAGGAAATTGTAATCATGGCGATTGCGAGCATCAATCCCGCTACCGGGGAAGTGCTTCAGACATTTCAAGCACTGTCGGAGGCGCAGATCGAACCCAAGTTGCAACTTGCGGTTTCGGCATTCCGCAGTGAGCGCAAAACTTCGTTTGCGGAGCGCGGGCGGCGGATGATGAAGGCGGCGCAGATTCTGGAGCGCGATAAAGAAGCGTGTGCGCGCCTGATGACGCTGGAGATGGGCAAGCCCTACAAGGCTGCGCTGGCGGAGGCTGTAAAGTGCGCGACAGGCTGCCGGTACTACGCGGAGAACGCGGAGAAGTTTCTGGCGGATGAAGTGGTGGAGACGGGGGCCAAGAAAAGTTTCATCCGCTACTTGCCCATCGGTCCGATTCTAGCGGTGATGCCGTGGAACTTTCCTTTCTGGCAGGTGTTTCGGTTTGCTGCTCCGGCACTGATGGCGGGGAATGTGGGGCTACTGAAGCATGCGTCCAATGTGCCGCAGTGTGCTTTGAAAATTGAGGAGATTTTCCGGGAGGCTGGATTTCCTGAGGGCGCCTTCCAGACGTTGTTGATTGGTTCGCAGCAAGTGGACGCGATTCTCAACGATCCGCGGGTGGTAGCGGCGACGCTCACGGGAAGCGAGCAGGCGGGCATTCAGGTAGGGATGGCGGCGGCCAAGCGAATCAAGAAAGTTGTGCTGGAGTTGGGAGGCAGCGACCCATTTATTGTGATGCCCAGCGCGGATCTGGATGCGGCGGTGGCTACCGCGGTGGAAGCGCGCGTGATTAACAATGGGCAGTCTTGCATTGCGGCCAAGAGGTTCATTATCGCTGAATCAATTGCGGCGGAATTCGAACGCAAGTTCGTTAGCCGCATGGAAGCGCTGAGGATCGGCGATCCGTTTGACGAGAAGACCGAGCTTGGGCCACTGGCTACGGCGGACGGCGTGAAGTCACTTGATGCGGATGTTCAGAAAACGGTCAAAGCCGGTGCCAAAGTGCTGACCGGTGGGCATCCTCTGAAGCTGCCGGGAAATTACTATGCGCCGACGGTTTTGACCAACATTCCCAAAGAGTCGCCGGCCTATCGCGAGGAATTTTTCGGGCCGGTGGCTTCGCTGTTCCGCGTGAAGGATCAGGATGAAGCCATTCGCATTGCCAACGACAGCCGCTTTGGTTTGGGGGCCAGTGCCTGGACGAACGATGACCAGGAGCGCGAGCGGTTCATCAATGAGTTAGAAGCGGGGATGGTTTTCATCAACAAGATGGTCGCGTCTGATCCGCGGATTCCTTTCGGTGGCGTCAAGCAGTCCGGGCACGGGCGGGAGCTGGGCGTGCATGGGATTCGGGAGTTCGTGAATATTAAGACGGTGTGGGTGGCGTAGGCCGAGGAGTCAGCCGTCAGCACCCAGCATTCAGAGGGCACAACCGGGGGGCTCGGCGGCTCGTACTCAAGCGCGAGGGCAATCAACGATTCGGCTCAAGTCGTGGGTTACTCGACACTCCAGTGATGAACAAGTCTGGCGCGGACAGTTCGATCCGTAACCGCAATCATCTATCACCCAAGCGTCCCGCGGGGGCAGGCTTCACTGCCGCAGCGTAAGTGCGCTCAACACTGCCTGCTGCTTGGCGATTAGGGCCTGTACGCCCTGGCGGGCGAAGGCGATCATCTTGTCGAGTTGATGTTCGTCGAAGACCTGATGCTCAGCGGTGGCTTGTACTTCGACCAGTTTGTGGCCGGCGGTCATGACGAAATTCATGTCCACGTCGGCGCGAGAGTCTTCTTCGTAGCTGAGATCGAGCAGAATTTCTCCTTCCACAATTCCCACACTTACTGCGGCAACGAAATCTTTCAGCGGGACTGAGGTTAGGGTTCCGGCTTCGACGAGTTTTTCGAGGGCGAGGCCGAGGGCGACGAAAGCTCCGGTGATGGCGGCGGTGCGCGTGCCGCCGTCAGCCTGGATGACGTCGCAGTCGATCAAGATGGTGCGCTCGCCGAGGCGAGTGAGGTCGGTGACGGCGCGCAGGCTGCGGCCGATGAGGCGCTGGATCTCGTGGGTGCGTCCGCTCTGGCGGCCTTTGCTGACTTCGCGCGGGGTGCGGGTCAACGTGGAGCGGGGCAGCATGCTGTATTCGCAGGAAATCCATCCCTTGCCTGAGTTGCGCATAAACTGCGGGACGGCTTCCTCGACCGACGCGGTGCAGATGACGCGGGTGTTTCCGACTTCGATGAGGGCGGAACCTTCCGCGGTACGGATGAAGTCTGGGGTGATCACGACCGGACGGAGCTGGTCCGGCGAGCGATTGTCCGAGCGATAGAACATCAGGCAGGAATTGTAAATGAAAAGCACCCGGTGACGTGTGCTGGTGATACTGGCGAGTAGAAAGCAGAACAAAAACAAAGATCTTAATCGCGGAGTGCGCTGAGATCTGCGCAGAGAGCGCTGGCAACAGCTCTTCGCTCTGCCGAATTCATCCTTGCAGTCGAAGTCTATGGGACGGACTGGAGCTGGATGGCGAGCTGGTTTACCGCCGATACGTCATAGAAATCGGAGAGATCGGCGTGGCCCGCCAGGCTGTCACGCTCTTTTCCGTCGACCAGAATTTTCACTTTCAGAATGCCGGGAATGTTCGCGGAGAGTGTATGAATCAGCGAGGCGACAGTAAGTTCCTCGACCAGAACGCCGGAACGGTGAGTATCGGCAAAGGCGGCATTGAGATCGATGACCGCGAGGCCGGGATCAACCAGGTACACGCTGCGAACGTCGGCGCCAACGCCTATGGCGTGCGGCGACGACTTGTCGAGATAAAGCGCAAGCAGAGCACGAAGCAATTCTTCAGCGCGTTGTTGGCGGCCGGCGGACAGAGGGATCCGGGCAGACTGCGCACGGAGAATGCCGGGATCGTCATAGGCTACGAAAAGCGTCAGCTGTTCGGTGGGGCCGGCAGAGGGAGGGGCCAAAGGACGAGCGTCAGAAGCGGCGACGGGGACGGCGGCGCGTCCGCGCATCCGCCACGCGTAGACAGCCATGCCCAGCACAATCATGAGCAGCACAGCAACGGCAATGACGAGGTGGCGCGGGATCATGGGGTTGCTCCGAGCTTGTCGCGCGTGGCTGCGATGGCTGTCGCTACAGCGCTGGCGATCGGCTGCTGATAGTCGGCGGAGGTAAGTTGCGCGAGATCCGATCCTGCCGGAGCTACTTCGATGGCCACGGCCGCGGCCGTTACATTGTTGAGGGGGCGCAAAGGTGCGGTGACAATGCGGACCGACGCCTGCTGCTTTTGCAGTTCTGCACTTATGCTGGCGGCTGCGCCTTGGCTCACCGGGAGGAAAGAGGATTGGGCGCTCGACCATGAGCGGAACAGACCGTTGTCACCACTCCCATAAGGAAGCAGGGCCGTGTAGAGGCGAACTCCGTGGCCGCCGGACGCCACGTGCAGAGCAATGTAGATAGCGGGGTGGTTCGTGTTAGCCAGGACAGCGCGCTGATCCGAGCTAAGGTTGGCGTCGCTCTCCCGCAGCATCAGGGTGGAAATGCCGCGCTTCTCGAGTTCCTGGCGCAGTCGACGAGCCAGGGCGAGCGTGACATCCTTTTCCAGCAGCGTGCTGCTGAGCGCTTCACCGCGATCGTCGCCACCGTGACTGGGATCCACCACCGCAAAGTAACGACGCGGGGCGGATGGGTATGAACTTGGGGAAGGCGCGGAAGGCGGCGAGCTCGCCGGGGAGTTCGCCGGGGAGGTCGCAGCAGGACGAGCAGCAGCCGAGGGAGGACTGGGCGGCGTTGGGGGCGAAGCCTGCGATGCTGCAGAAGCCGGGGTGAGGGTGATGGTCCGGCCATTGTCGCTGAAGCTGGGCGTCAATGGCCCAGTTGTATTGACCGTGATCTCGGCGAGGCCGTTGCTTTCGCTGTAAGTAGCCGAAGAGATGATGTTGCTGCCGAAAGTCAGCGTGGAAGATGCGGGTGCGACTACGGGCTCGCGAGTGAAAGTGATGTGCAACTTGCCGGGCTCGGTGGAAACTGAGGGACTGACCGGCGATGAGAAGTTGAAGACCAGGCGGGGGGGAATGCCGCCAGCCAGCGAGGCCGTGAAGTGAGTGGCGATGCTGCCAATGAAGAGGCGTCCAGAATCTTCGTGGACGGTGACTGGACCACCCAGGAACCGTGGCAGGAGCGAGCTCAGTGAAGCGACGGGTACCAGGCCGCGTCCGTTTTCGATCAGGAAAATGGATGAGAGATCGGCGGTCCTGCCTTGAATGCGGGCGCGGTTCTGGCCAGCGATAAATTCGCCTTCGACATTGTTGTAGCGGATGCGCCAACGCCGGCCATCGAGTTTGGCGTTGACTCGGCCGAGCGGATCGAGGAGTTCGAGCAGGGCAACGTAATCATGGTTGGCTCGCTGAGTGACGGGCAGGAAGTAGTTAGCGGCAACGGAGTAGACGGAGAGACGCTTCTGAGGAGCGGCGCTCAGAAAGCATGAAGAGAACAGGATCAGGCCGGATATGAACAGGAATCCCGCGATCCGAGAGCATGGTTCCCTGCGGACAACCGGAGGGGCTTCGTGGCTGCTCGGGTAGCTATTCCAGCGCATAGATGGTTAGTCCGCTGAGGAGCTTAGGATAGAAGTCGGTGGACTTCTGGGGCATGACTTCTCCAGCAAAGGCGACCTCGCGCATCTGGTCGATGGAGCAAGGATTCATGAGGAGTGTAATGTTGGCAGAGCCAGAGCGCACTTGTGCGAAAGCATCGCCGGCATCACGCAGGTAAGAAATGTTTCTCTGCTCGCGGATCGACTCTTCCGAGAGGCCTAGCACACCTTCCAGCAAGAGTTTGTGGAGTTGCACAACGTCGAGCGACTGCTGACGCGGAGAAAGGCCGGCAAGCATTTGCGATCCGCTGCCCTTGAGCCTATGCAACAGGAAAGCCCGATTGGCGGTTACGGCGAGCAGAGCAGTTTCAGCCTGTCCCGCCTCCCGCAGGGTGGAGGTCGCCGGCGCGGGCCCAATAGCAGGATCCAATTCGTCGATAGCAAAAAAAGCACGACTTGAATTTAGAAAACTGTCGACCGAAAACGAAGCGAGTCCGCGGACTACGCGGTGCGTGGGCAAGATGACGAGGCCGGGGCTGGACATATTGATGAATGTCATCACCGCGAATTCGTAGGCAGCATCGACGGATGAGGCATGGCCGCCGGCCAATGGAGCAGCGCGGCGTTCGTTGCGATAGTTGAGCGCAGTCTCGTAACGGTGGTGGCCGTCGGCGATGATGAGCTTTTTATCCCGCATCCTGGAGCGGACGGCATTTACTACAGTGGGGTCGGCAATTTGCCAGACGCGATGAAGGACTCCGTATTCATCCGTCACTTCGATGATGGCATTGGAGTTTGCGCCGGAATCGTGGAAAAGCAAAGAATCGATGTCACCTGAGTCTTGGTAGAGCATGAAAAGCTGTTCGAAGTGGGTGCGGGTGGCGCGAAGCAGATCGAGGCGGTCGGCCTTCGGCTTGGCCAAGGTTTGCTCGTGACGGAAGACGACTCCGGTCGAATAGTCTTCGAGACGTCCCAGGGCGATGAAGCCGCGGCGCTCGAGTTCGCTGGTCGCGCCCCGCCCGGGGAAGGTTTGGGAGTAGGTGTAAAGGGAAGGGTCGGAATCCTGCCGGAGGATACCCTGTTGTCGCCACTCCCGAAAATATGAGGCGGCTCGGGAGTATACATTGTGTTCCGGATTGTCTTTGTCTTCCCGCCGGCCGAAGATAATGCGTACCAGGTTGTACGGGCTGGCCGCATAGTAGCGGTCTTGCATTGCGGGAGTGATCTTGTCGTAGGGTTGGGTGAGAACTTGCTCGGCCGGCACCTGCTTCGAGTCATAACGCAGAGCACGGAACGGAATGATGTGAGCCATGGAGATTTTGATTGTAGCAAGGGGTGTGGATCCGGCTGGTCCAGGCCTTATCGTGCCCGCCGCCCAAGGTTTTCCTAAGTGGGAACCGAGCTGCAAGGTTATGCGCAATGCGTGACATGGATTTGACAAAAATTGCCTGAACGTAAAAGGCAAAGCTGTGATACGATGCGCTCGATAGAGGTGTTTATGGCCCGCCTGAATGGGCGCCGGTCATCCCGCTCTACGGCCCCAGTTCGCATTGCCCGTCCGGCCTGCTGTTTGGACCCGACTTTATCCCCTCCGCGCCGAATTGTGTCTCCCTTTCTACTCTGGACGGTAACCTTCGCGATTTCGGCATTTTGTGGTTCAGCCACACCAGCCTTGGGTCAGACTGACGTTAATGATGTTCACGTCGTCCCGCGGATCGAGAGGGAAGTGCCGAAAGAGAGCTTGGTGACGCCTGGGTTGAAGACTCATGTGCGGCCTTTGAAGGTGGATGTGGACTTGGTGCTGGTTCCGGTGACGATTACCGATCCCTTGAACCGTTTAGTCACGGGTCTCGAAAAAGGGAATTTCCAGCTCATGGAAGGAAGCGCTGCGCAGGAGATCAGAACGTTCTCCAGCGAAGACGCGCCGGTTTCCCTGGGTGTGATTTTCGACTCCAGCGGAAGCATGAGCAGCAAAATGGACCGGGCGAAGGACGCGGTGATCGAATTCTTTAAGACGGCCAATCCCCAAGATGAGTTTTTTATGATCACCTTTTCGGATACCCCTGAAGAGGTGACCGACTTCACCAGTTCGGTGGACGATATCCAGGGCAAGCTGGTGTATGCGGTCCCGAGGAAGCGCACCGCTCTGCTCGATGCGATCTACATGGGCATCAGCAAGATGAGGCAGGCGAAGTATGCCAAGAAAGCGCTGTTGATCATCTCGGACGGAGGCGACAACCACAGTCGCTATACCGAAGGCGAAATTAAGGCGTTGGTGAAGGAAGCGGATGT